>ERZ773056.54-NODE-54-length-50816-cov-6.494612_pt1 | contig 50816 bp, 44 predicted proteins | sample MGYA00580857_ERZ773056 | MGnify/ENA primary metagenome ERZ773056 (study PRJEB29015, sample SAMEA2737996) | human oral metagenome | biome: human oral; feature: human-associated habitat; material: dental | place: China | collected 2114 ... | reverse complement strand
CAGGATGCCGTCGAAAATGGCCGGGTGCTGGTCGAGGGTGAGCGCGTGAAGGTGGCGGTTTGGCAGGCGGCAAGCAGCGCGGCGGTGAGGGTGAGGAGGAGGGGGCGGGGGATCATGGTTATATTCCTTGAGTCAGTTCTGTTGTTCGAGCATTTTGCGGAAGCGCAGCAGGGCGTAGCCGAGGAAGAGCGCGCCGACGACGCCCATGGCGAGGAGTTGCGGCCAGAGGGTGTCGAGGCCCGCGCCGCGAAAGATGAGGCTCTGATTGAAGATGGTGTATTGGGTGTGCGGCCAGTATTCGCTGATGAGGCGGGTGAAGTCCGGCATGTTGACGCGTGAGGTCACAGCGCCGGAGAAGAGGTTCATGATGATGAAGACGGGCAGCATGAGCAGGCTGTATTGCTGCATGGTGGGGGTGAGGGTGGCAATCATGATGGCGAGCGAGGCGATGGAGAAGAGGTACACGGCGCTGCCGGCGATGTAGAGCGGGATGCTGCCGTTGATGGGGATGCCGAGGGTGATGTGGACGATGAACCACAGGGAGGCGGTCGAGGTGGTGAGGATGAAGATGCCGTTGGCGAGGATTTTGGCGAGCATGATTTCGCTGGCGGTGACGGGCATGACGAGCAGGTGTTCGATGGTGCCGTGTTCGCGTTCGCGGATGACGGCGGCGCCGATGAGGAGGAGGAAAAGGAGCAGGGAGGCGGTGCCGAGGGCGGCGACGGGCATTTGGTAGGCGTTTTCGCTGTTGGGGTTGTAGTGGGTGCGCAGGACGGGGCGGATGGGCAGGAGGCTGGCGTCATCCGGGCGACCGAGGAAGCGGTTTACTTCGCGGTTGTGGATCTGGCTGAGGTAGGCAGCGCCGACCCCACCCTGGCTCATGCGGGTGGCGTCGATGGTGAGTTGTGCCTGTGGGCTGCGGTTTTGCAGGATGTCGCGCTCATAGTTGGGCGGGATGTCGATGATGAAGGTGTAGTCGCCTTTGTCCATGTGGCTGTCGGCGCTGTCGCGCGCGATTTCCACGGGAGGCTGGAAGTAGGGCGGCAGGATGGCGTCGCGGATGCGGTAGGAGAGGGTGCTGTGGTCTTCGTCGATGACGGCGACGGCGGCGTGTTTGAGGTCGGTGTTGCTCTGGCTCATGGCAATGACGACGCCGGTATACATGTAGAGGGTGAGGATGATGAGGATGGGGTCGCCGAGCAGGCTGCGCAGTTCTTTACCGGCGAGGGTGAGGATGTTTTTCAGGGTGTTCATGGTCATTTTTCCTGCTTTTTCAGGTTGAGGCAGGCGGCGGTGAGGAAGACGGCGTAGTAGAGCGCGAGCAGCAGGATTTCCTGGCGCAGGGCGTGGATGCCGAGGCCTTTGCTGAAGGTGCCGGTGGTGGTCACGGCGTACCAGGTGGAGGGGATGATTTTGCCGAAGATATGCGCACCGCCTTCAAGCGCCGAGACGGGGACGAGAAAGCCGGAGAAGTTCAGCGCCGGCATGATGGTGGCGATGGCGGTGAGGAAGATGGCGGCGACTTGCGAGCGGGTGAAGGTGGAGAAGAGCAGGCCGATGGCGGTCGAGGTGCAGCTCATCAGCAGGGTGGCGAGGGTGAGGGCGGCGAGTGAGCCTTTCATCGGCAGGCCGAACCAGTAGCGCATCATCAGGTAGAGGATGGCGAAACTCAGCATGGCGGTGGCGATGTAGGGGAGTTGTTTGCCGACGAGGTATTGCAGGCGGCTGGCGGGCGAGGTGTAGTAGTTGGCGATGCTGCCGATTTCGCGTTCGCGGACGACGCCGACAGCGGCCATCATCGCCGGAAAGAGGGTGAGGGCGAGCATGAGGACGCCGGGGGCGATGGCGTTCACGCTTTTGAAGTCCTGGTTGTAGGCGTAGCGGGGTTCGAGCGAGGCAGCGGGCGGCGGCAGGGTGATGCCGCGCGCGCGTGCCTGTTCGCGGGTGTAAGCGGCGAGGATGGCGGAGATGTAGGCGTTGATGTTGGCGGCGTTAAAGGATTCGGCGCCGTCGATGTGGTAGTGGATTTCCGGCCGCCGCTCGCGCAGCAGGTCGCGACCAAAGTTGGGCGGGATGTCGATGGTGAGTTTGGCTTCGCGGCTGGCGAGACGGTCAAGCAGTTGGCTTTCGTCGGTCAGCGGCGGCAGTTCGTTGAAGTAACGCGAGCCGGCGAGTGGCTCGATGATGGCGCGGCTTTCGGCGCTCTGGTCGTGGTCGCGCACGGCGAAGGCGAGTTGGCCGACGTCAAAGGAGACGCCCCAGGTGACGGCGGTCATGAGGATGACCGGGCCAAAGAGGGCGAAGAAGGTGCGGACGTGGTCGCGCAGGAGTTCTTTTCCTTCGCGGATGGCAAAGGTGCGGATGGTGGCGAGCCAGGGGAGGAGGCCGGTGGTTGGGGTTGGTGATGCTTTCGCCGTTGTATCGGATGACGTTTCCATATCAGAGGTGGAAATGCGGGCGCTACCCCCACCCCATCCCTCCCCCGCTGCGCTTCGCTGCGAGGGAGGGGGCAGAACGGCGGGGGATTGGGCGGCGGTTGGCGTATGGTCTATGGTGATGGCGGGCGGTTCGGCATCGTTGTTTGATGAATCCAAAGCGTCTTTTCCCACGGAAAGACTCCCTCCCTCGCAGGACGCGCCAGCGTTCGCAGCGGGGGAGGGTTGGGGTGGGGGTAGCGATGATGATGTTTCAGCAGATGCGCTTTCTTCCACCGTAAGGCTCCCTCCCCCCGTGGGGGATTGGGACAGCTCGCGCGTAGTGCGAGAAAGTTGGGGTGGGGTTACTGGCGGTTCGCACGGTGGTGTTGTGAGTGCTGTGTCGCAGGTTGGGTATTCATACCCGATGTTTTCGGTGTCGGCCATAAATGGCCGACCTACGTCGGTGGATGAATCAGTGTCGGTAATAGTCGTGAGTTCGCTACCCCCACCCCATCCCTCCCCCGCTGCGGGTGCTGGCGCACCCTGCGAGGGAGGGGGTAATTCGAATGACGTTTCGGCATCGGTGGTATGCGGGCGAACCCCACCCCCATCCCCTCCCCCACAGGGGGAGGGGGGCAGTTTGGCGGGGGAAGCGGGGGCGGTTGGCGTATTGCTATCGCTGTTTGATGAACCTGAAGCGCCTGCTTCCACAGAATGGCTCCCTCCCTCGCAGGACGCGCCAGCGTCCGCAGCGGGGGAGGGTTGGGGTGGGGGTAATGTTGCGGTGGGTTCAGCGGATGATGTTTCAGGAACGCTGATAGCGTCATTTAAGAAGGAAGCTGCGCTGCTCGGCTTGCTGCCCTCACCCCAGCCCTCCCCCCAGCCCTCCCCCACGGGGGGAGGGGGCAGTTTGGCGGAGGAAGCAGGCGCGGTTGGCGATTCGTCAGCCGTTGTATCGGATGACGTTTCCACATCAGAGGCGAAAATGCGGGCGCTACCCCCTCCCCATCCCTCCCCCGCTGCGCTTCGCTGCGAGGGAGGGGGTAATTCGGATGACGTTTCGGCATCGGCGGTATGCGGGCGAACCCCACCCCCATCCCCTCCCCCACAGGGAGATTGTATTGTATCCATTGGATTCCAAAGTAGTCCAAAAATTTAATGTTTATCTTGTTTTTCTTAAAAAAATATTCCAAAGTAGTCCAAAATAATCCAGCTAATCCAAGAAAAATGGCGGAAAATTTGGGGAAAAAATATATACTGCAAAAACATAAATTTTGTTCATTGGAGAAAAGACAAAGTTTATCTTTTTGAAAACATAGGAGGTTTGAAAGATGCTGTCAGAAAACCTGATCAAGTCCGCTATCCACCCTGAAAAGAAGCCCTACAAGCTCTATGACATTGAGGGCTTGTATCTGCTGGTTACGCCAGTCTCAAAGCGTTGGTATGTGCGCTATACCTTTGGCGGTAAACGCCATGAGATGCGCTTGGGTCGTTATCCCCTCGTGACCCTGTTGGATGCACGGGAAGCAGCGATAGAAGTGCAACGAAACCGCGAAAAGGGCATTGATCCTGCCAGCCAAAAGATCAACATGGCAAAAGCATCTGTGTCATTCGGCGAAGCATTTGAAACCTTGTTTGCCTTGGATATACGTCGGCGGTCAGCACGAACAATGGAGGAGCGTCGTTGGCGCTATGAACACTACTTGAAGAAGGCTATCGGCGAAAAAGAGCTGACAAAAATTACGCCGCAGGACATACGCGCCCTCCTGTTGCCGCTGCACGATTCTGGTCTTGAAGAAACTACCAAGCGGCTGCGCATCTTGATTGGTCAGGTGTACCGAGACGGCATCCAGCGCTACAACCTGACTCTTGACCCGACGCAGGCTGCACAAGGACTGGCGCACCAACGCAAAGTAAGGCATTACCCGCACATTGAGGATAGGGAGATTCTGGGGCGCCTAATGGGCGACCTGGAACGCGGCATACCATCTAGGATGCTAGCCGGGCGTGTTGCGGCGCGCCTGTTACCGTACCTGTTTGTGCGTCCGACCGAGTTACGTCATGCTCATGGCAAGGACATTAGCCTCGACGAGAAAATCTGGCGCGTACCTACGAGCAAGACCAGCCGGATATATATAGTTCCCCTTGCAGATCAAGTCGTAGCCATACTCAGGGAGTATATGGATCTCATTGGCCACAAAAACTATCTATTTCCCAGCCCTACCGCCAAAGACAAAATCATCGGATCCTCATTTCTGAACACCTATTTGATGGAACTGGGATATGACAACAAAACCATAACCCCGCACGGATTTCGTGGAACCGCTTCGACAATCCTAAACGAAATGGGCTACCGACCGGAATGGGTTGAAATACAATTAGACCACAAAGAAAGAAACGAAGTCAGGGACGCATATAACCATGCTGATTATTTGCCGCAAAGAAAAAAAATGATGCAGGAATATGCTGACTTTTTGGATGAATTAAAAACAAAATATGGAAATAAAAAATAGCCGGAATGTCCCGGCTATTTTTTATAAAATCTCTCTAGGCTTTATGTTATATCATTTCACCAGTTAATGTTTAGTATTCATTAAATATTGAGAGCAAGTTTTTTATCTTGCGATGTGGTTAGGTGGTTTTTATCTTATAACATATTGATTAAAAACAATATATCTCCAACCACATGGCGCATTTGTCATGTGGTTGAATGTGGTTGAAGTGGTTTGCATTTTTTCTTGCCTATACAACGAGTTGTATGAAGCAATCAGGATTTATCCCGGAACAATATATGGACGTTTATTCATAATAAATTTTATTTAATAGATTAGAAATGTTTAGAATTTTACCCTATCTTTATGAGATAGAAATGAATTTCACATTATCAGTAGGATAGCTTTTCGTCAACGAGCTTTTCGGCTGACTGCGATGGCTGCAATACATTGAGGCAGTAAAAATGCCCAAACATCTTCATTGTTGTGCCGCCAAATTAAAACCGTAGAGTGAAAGGCATGGTTTCTCGCTGTATCCTATCGTCTTTTGGGGGGCTTCCAGTTTGCCTGCGCAATGTAATACATTGGTGAATTTCCCAAGAGAAATTCATGGCTGATAAAATCTCTAAATGGTTTGAGATGGAAATAGCATTTGCCGTCACGCTTGAAACCAGCACTGATTGTACTCCTGTCTGTCTAAAACAAATCGTCTTTATCGTATGGGGAAAGTGAATTGAAGCAATATAATCTCCCCAATCTTTTTCGCGTTTGTGTGCGATAATCCTGACCATATAACTGCTTCTGCCAACGTGTATCTGAATCCTTCTCTAACCAACCAAGCTGGTAGAGAACCTCCTTGACTTTGTTCTCGTCAAACCCCTTGCAAAATTCGGATTTGAAAACACTGGTAAGAACGTAATATTTTTCGTGGCTAAAATATCCGGGAAAATTTGGGCGATATGGTGGCGCTGGTTTTTCCGCATCTATAAAATTGAGGTTTTCTCTTTCCATAAATTCGATGGCGTTGCGAATAATTTTACCGGTTTCGATGCTTTGCGTATCACTGGTTTTGTTGTCACCCAACCAGTCAATAAAGCACTGTAGTACCCCATTTTGCGCATCATCTTGTGTCAGCGGCATGATGCCGAATTCGATCGCCAATTCCAATCCAACCATCGCTGCTGCGAACAATGCCGCCGTCCGTTTGAGTTGGTCATTGAGCTGCTGTGTCTTTGTTATATTGGCGAGATGTTTTTGGTGTGCTTTCTGTGCAATTTCGATCCAATGCTCTTTTTCTTTGAGCAGGCAAGCGATGAAGCTGCGTCCGGCTACACCGTAATATTGAGTGCAGGCCTGTTGCAGGTGTTTGACAAATTCGAGGGAATTCGGGAAGTCATGATGACTTTCAATCTTGTGAGTGATAGAAGGGCAGCGGACGAGCTGGCCGGCCATTGCAGTACGTCCAAACTTTTCCAGATGGTTCTCCAGTGTGATTTCGCCAGTAGATGTGCAGAGAACGCGAAACCGGATTTCCGGGCGGTTTCCACCATCTTTGCTCCCCTGGGTACGCCCCTTGCCATTGGCGAGAGAATAGGAACCCCGATCAACGGCCTTGCCATTGGGATCTTCTCCCATTTCGTCAAGAGACAATAATCCGTCATTACGCGCTGCCGCATTGTTGGTTACAGCATAGGAAGTAGTATTCCAGCTCTCGCACGCATTTTTGCCATGCCCCCAAACGGACTGGGCGGTGCGTTGAATCGTGGTCTTGCCGCTGCTGGAATCGCCATAGATGTGGATAATACCGCCATCAATATTGAGCCATGACACCAGCGGTGCCGCGAAAGCAATACCCAACATCAAACAAAGGCGACTGTTGCCGACGGCGTAGCGACCAATGTGTTCCCGCCATTCTTCAAGCGTCCCTGCTGTGCGATAGGCGCTCCTTTTGTCGTCAGCAATTTTTCCGTTGAAGTAGAGGCGTTGCTCTAGCCTGCCGATGATTTCGCCGCTGGGCAGAATGTAGGTGTCACCATGCCAGCCAGCAGTATCGGCAATGTCCCAAGTCTCTGACGGTGTTTCCTTTTGGATGTACTCAGTAAGTAGGTCAAGTTTGCGGCGCTGCGACGGAATATCAATGTAGTTGCGCAGTTGCGTCCAACCCTCGTTGGTACCGACCAGTCCGCGCGCAATAAGACAGCGTTCGTCATCTCCGTACTTGATGATGTAATAATTACGTCCAGCAATGTCGCGACCAGATCCAATTACCGAAAACGGCGCACTCAGATGGATGGGAGCCAAGTAGGCACTACCGTCTGCCTTGATTGGATAATGCCAGATTCCGTCACTGCGACGCTCGGTGTAGGGGTAGCAGTAACGTTCTTTGTTCGGGTCTTTTGTCGCACCCGGCACGGAAGCAGCATTGTTTGCGAGCGCATCTGCGGTCTCGCTGGAAATCGCCTCAAATCTTTCGCCGGTCGCTACCACGTCCCCCTTTTTGCGGGAACGCTTCATTTCAGTTTCCTGTTTGATTACAGGGAACACATGCCTCGTTCAGGAACGCGACTACATTATGAGTAGGTAGATGGCATCCAGCGGCATAATAGTACGTTCTACCTATTGTTGCCAAATGGTAAATTAAAGAAATTTCGAAATATTGTTTATTTTCTGTTGAAAAATAAATAGTGGAGAAAAATACTACTTGTGTATAGACGCTGACTTCCAGCTTATTGCCAAGTCCACCTGATTTTACGCAAGGGGGGAGAGAGACGTGTTGCCAATACCCAGATCTATATATATGATGGCATAGATAATACTGTTCCGATGAACCTTGTAAAATGGAGCTACGCCCCTCCATGAAGCCGACATCATATTGAGAAGACGCTAGCAACTCATGGAGAATGATGTTGGAAGACAGACGGTCAGACATGACGGTACCCTTTCGTATAAAGATAGACCGTCGGTCATGGTTCCAAGCATGAGGGCGACGGTATGTGCAGGATATGGAACTACCGCTACGAAAGAAACGGCGAGCCTTAGGGCTCTCCCACACACACCGCCATAGCAAAATCTGCGTGCAAAAATAGTGCACATATGTACTAGTGCGCTTTCGTAAATACGGAGTTCCAATCCCGATTACCGATTTTTCAGTAACAAGGAGATGATACTGCCAAAGTGCCGAAAGTGTCAAGATATTGCTGTTCAGTCGCTGATGTTTTACTTGCATTATAGCAAGGGATGGACTACAATCGCCCCGTAAATGAGGAAACAAGCCGTTCTTCATTTTAATCTCCAAAAGCACCCGCCCCACGGGTGCTTTATTTATTTGTAACTAACTAAATAAAAACATCTGAGATTTTCAGGATGTTTTTTCCACTTTCTTTGCGAGTTTTTGATACTCCTCGTCCATTACAGTCGCAAAGGCACCTTCCATCTCCAAGAGATCGCCAAAAGTTTCCAGATCAGGATCGCATTCTCGCGATTCCATTTCACTCGCCAATGCCGCGAGTATTGCCTTCCGATAACGGCTGGCTGCGTTATACGCCGATACCCCTTCTGGAAGAGGTAATGCCATTTTTTCTTCTTTATCCATAGGGACGCTCCTTGATGTTAGTAACTACGAGCTAAATGCTCTTCCTTTCTCTAACATAATTCCGTCGTCGTTGCTGTTTCCATCTTTCCAAACACAAATGCAATTCTTTTTGTGATTGCTGGCTGAGACCCTCAGGCATGTTTTCGCCAGTATTCCAATACAAGGCACTAAAGGCTCGGATCTCAGGTTCAAGCCAAAGACGCCGCCAGCCATCGGATAACCCGGACGGGAAGGCTTTATCCTTAACCATTTGATAAACCTTACTTTTGCTAAAGTGCATGATACGACATACCTCTTGAATACCCAACAACTTCAGCCCATCAGACATTTCCATACCTTCCTTTTTGTGTTTTTTGTTCATCTTCATGTTACGCCTACCAAGCAAAAATATAAAGAAAAATTTTACTTTTGCAGAAAAATATAAAAAATTTTTTTCTTTATCCGCATAACTAGTTGATTTATATATGTTATATTCAATTAGTATGTCTGCTTCGTTCCCGTGAGCACCAGACGTGATGTATGATTTGCACAAGAATCTAGGTGAAATCAGGTAGTAGTACCTGACCCAAGCCAAGGAGGCAAGGCCATCGCTTAAACCTGCGCGAACTGTTGGGACGGACCAGTAGCTTCAACTTCAGCAAAATTACACAAATTTCCGCCGTATTACAGGCGATTCAGGCAGACGTAGTATTGATAGAACTGATTGCAGCGTCGGCGTGTTGCCTAACGAATAGCACACTATTTACACGTTGTTGCTCGGCAGAAAAGGTTTATCCACAAGTTGTTTTGATAACTATAGCGATGCGCTCAAAGTTCTATACAAGGAGCAGCGCTGGAGGTGGTACGCAGCTGTACGGAAAGACGGAACGGTATGAGACTTTCAGTGGATGACTATACTCATCATTCCACCAGTCGTAGTCCGCCAACAGGCTGGGGCTGACGAAGATGCAACAGTGTTACGCACTAGTGAGGCACCGAAGAGCTATGAGATCAGTGACGCAAATAAACAATAGTGTTATGATAGGAAAACAGAATTTCGTTGATTTATGCATTGCATAACATGACTTTTTGGAGGTCAAAAATGACAATAATCTATGACAAATATGTGAATAATAATTTTTCAACAGGTGGAACAGCGGGCTTTTTAATGGCTCCTTTAGTAATTATTGGCTGGACGTTAGATTGGATTAAGAATGCTTTATCATCTTTAAGTATAGATTGGAAAATGTTTGTCCCAGAGTGGATTATTAGTTTTTTTTCAATGCCATTCCATTATTGGTTCTTTATTGCCATTACAATTTGGTTCTCTGTTTCTATAGTTTCGTTGCTTATAGCAAAACTGGGGAGTAATTTATCAGTATTTATATTCCCAATTGCGCTTCTTATTCCTATTTCATTTCTGTGGATAATAATAGGTTTTATGTATGGATTCAAATATTATTTCTCAGAATATGGTTTTTTTTCTAGCTTATTTATTGGAATTAAAACAATGTGGAACTCATCTGTAGGATTCTTTTCCTCCGCGAGTACGAATATAAGCTGGATAAATTTGTCCATAGGGTTTGTAGTGCTGCTAATATTATTATATCTTTCTATCATATTGATATGCCAGTTTTTATTTCTCATTCTGAAAGTAACGGGCGGCTTAAATCTACTAGAAAAAACAGGGATTAGAGATATAGAGGAAACCATCGTTGGTTGTTTAATATTTATTCTTATTTTATGGGCTGTTTTTTCTGTAGGGGGGATACTGTGGTTAATAATTAGTTAAAGACCAAAATTTAACTTGGCAGACAAAATAAGGAAAATGAGAAAACACCTATAATAGAAAAAGAGGCATCATATAAGGGATATTGGGGGTTAAGCGGTAGCAGGTACTCGCTTCCTTCTTTTACATACTTCCTAAAAATAACTGTTCTATCCGGCAAATAGGCCAACACAAGGTCGCCATTTGTCGGATTTTTATTATTCGTATCAAAGACAACAATCATTCCGTCTGGAAAAGAGTATCCTGTTGTACCAAGCATACTTTCTCCTTTATGGATAACCCCTATTAAATTATTAACAGAATTTCCTAAGGGATGAAGTATTTTGCATACAGGAGTTATTTTTTCTTCCTGTGTGGAAGATGTTACATCAAAGTCATACATGGCGGCATCTTGCAGTGTAATAACAGGTATTTTTGGCTGTTTTCTACCTGTGAGCTCATCCAAAGACATCCCGCTTTTTTCTGATGTTCTTATGATCTTTTCTAACGGGTTCTTCCCCGTCAGAAGCTCATCAATCGTCATCCCGGTGTCCTCCGAGATTTTTACCATCATTTCCAGTTTAGGATAGCCTTTTTCAGGATTTAGCCACGTGCCTACAGTCTGTGGCAGCATCTTGTACTTTTTTGCCAGTTCTGCGCGGAACCCCCAATCGTTTGAAAGTCCTATTTTTTCAAAGGCTTCGCACAGTTTCTGTATAAAAATTTTTTTGTCCAAACTTTCCATTTTACCCAAATTATCAAGTATCTCTTTACAAGTGCTATTGTAGCGAAGAAAATAGAAAAATAAATTTTCTAAATCAGCCAAAATTTTGGTTGAATCAAAAAAATATTTTCTACTTTAAGCATATGGAACTCCGAAAGTACCTTAAGAAGAACAGAGGCGCAGCGAATCAACTAGCAAGAGCCATGTCTGTGACCCCACAAAGCATTTGGGGGTGGTGTTCTGTCCATCGCATTCCTGCGGAACGGGTACTACAAATATGGGAGTTAACGGGCAGAATCGTACACCCTTATGAAATGAGACCAGACATATATCCTCCTGAAAAAATTAAATTTAGTAAAGAGGCGGAGGCAAAAACAGGAGTGGAGGATGTTTGAATTCATGGGGTGTCAGGTACATGCACCTCCCGAACAAATGAGCGCCATCGTACGCACCGAGAGCAGTGCCAACCTGTTTGCGATCGGCATCGTCGGGCACGGACTCAACCGGCAGCCACAATCGCTGACTGAGGCACTTCAACTTGTCCAGCTACTGAAAGAAGGTGGGCGTAACTATTCGGTGGGTGCGGCACAGGTAAATCAAAGCAATTTTCAGGCCTATGGGCTGCATGACGGCAATATGTTTGACAAGTGCAGCAACCTCCAAGCCGGGTCGAAAATTTTAATCGCCTGCTACAACCAGTACAAAGACTGGCCAAAAGCCTATTCCTGCTACTACTCCGGCAACCCCACCACGGGTTTCCGGCATGGCTACGTCAACAAAGTTCTCGCCAATTTTTCCAAACCCCTCTTGACTATTCCCCTTGCTCCCAAGGAATCGGAGGTTCCCATTCGTATTTTCCCCAGATCATCACAAGGAGGTGCAGACAAAGCCGCAGTTTACATATCCCGTATTACCAGACCGCTGACACTCATGCAGCAGAGGCTTGGCATGGTTTCACAACCAGAACCCTTGACGCTGAAGCAACAGAGACTCGGCATGACTTTACAAACCGAATCGCAAACATCCCGTCGGTCATCTAACGCTCCTGTAGAACAAAAAACCGAAGTGCCACAAGGACAAAAGGTTGTTGTCGCTACGCGGGCATCGGCTCAAATACCGGCATCTCGTCAACGAAGGCTTGCATCCTCCGTTTCGCAGGAACAACAAACTCTTCGCCAGCAGAGACTTGGTTCATCCGTGCAGCCAGAATTTCAAACCCACCGATAAAGGGGTGGCGGTTTACTTTTTAACTGTAATTCAATACTTATATGGAAAAAGAAGCATCAATAACAGAAAGACATATATGGCGGCATGGGTACTCCCTCATGCTCGCAGTCACGATCATCGCACTGTTTGCCATCGCCGAACCGGCGCACGCTCAAGCATGGGCAGAAAAAACCAAAAGCATTGCGGAAGACATTGTTAAAGGCCTGAGAATGATTTGCTACCCGGTCGCATTGGGCACCGGCGTATGGATTGTTATCTCGATGTGGATGGGATCCAAACGCTTCCAGGACATGGTTCCTTGGATCATCGGTGCCGCACTGCTGATCGCATTGCCGGATCTGGTCAAACTGATTCCCACTTCCTGACTGCGTGATGAACGATCAACCGGCAGAAATAACAGAGGAAACCGGACCAGACGTTGCTCCGCTTTTTCGCGGGGCAACCAAACCGGCCATGTTTTTTGGGGTACCAACAGAAGCATTGTTAAAAGTGGAGTCGCCCATCATTTTGGGGGCGGCTGCACTATGGCCACTGCTTCACTTTTACACGATCTTTTTTGCCATCCCGGTAATTATATCCGTGATGGTCATGCGTGACTTGACCAAACGAGACGATCAGTTTCTTGGCATGTGGTTCATTGATGTAAGGGAGCGCGCACTTCTTGCCAGAAATCGCTGGCATAACGTCAAGATTATTCCACCACGCCCCTTGTCATCCAAGGAGTTCATTCATGACTAGAAAACAAAATGAGACATTTGGTGCAAGCAAACTGATTCCCTATTCAGCACACATCACAGACGAGATTGTCAAGCTGAAAGGCGGGAGTTATCTCATGTGCTTTCGCTTGAAAGGTACAAATTACATTGGGCGTGGGCAGGAAGAAATTGATGCGCGCGTGCTGCAAATATCCCGATTGATCGGACAGATGCACGCGCCATATCGCTATAACCTGCAAATACAGTCACATTGTGTGCGCAGTGACGGCGTTGCAGCACTACCTGAAGATTTTGAAGCTGAGAGCTTTGCAGGTGTAATCAATCAGGAATATAAAAATAAGGTCATATTTAACGATAACGTTCCTATCATTGATACTGAATATTATATTAGTGTTATTTATGTGCCGTACAAACGGTTTGCTGGCTTTTCCCCCTTCAAGACAACCAAAAAAGAAATTGCTGAACTGGCGCAGAAAGCAGAAGAAGAACTACTGAAAGTCAAAGGAAAAATACTGGAATATTTTTCCGAATATGACATTGAGACACTGGGTTGTTACAAGAATGATGAAGGCGTGGTTTTCAGCGAGGTACTGCGTTTCCTGAATTATCTGGTAAACCTGTCCAACACACCGGTAGCCATACAGCGCGCACAGATCTGCGACTACCTGCCTACGGCTACCATCACAATGGGAAGCAGCGAAATTATCCGCATCGACAATGCCGGCAGAACCCAGTATGCCGCTATCATGACTTTCGCAGAATATCCCGAAATGACTGCCGCAGGGATGCTGCAAGAATTTTTTGAACTCCCGTGGCGGATGACGATAACCCAAAGTTTCGCACCCATTGACAAGGCTGAAGCAAAAAGCTGGCTGGATCGGGAATATAACCGCATGGCCAGTAGCGACGATGGAAGCCGTGCTGCATTAGATGAACTGGAATGGGCGGGTGAAGGCGTGCGCGCAGACCGGTTTGTTTTGGGGAAATTCTACTGGTCAGTCATGATCATCGATGACAGCGTTGAGTCCTTAAAAAAGAAAATTTCTGAAGCGGATGCGGTGCTTTCTGGTTGCGGTTTCAAGGCATCCGTCAACAAGGTCGCGAAACTGTACAGTTACTACGCACAGCTACCCGGCAATACCGATTTACAGCCCCGCGAAGCAAAACTGAGCTCCCAAAACACCGCGCAGATGATGCCTTTCCTCAAGCAAAATCATGGCAAGGCCAGCGGTAATGCGTGGGGGCCTGCCGTGTCAATGTTGCGCACAATCAACGAAGAAGTTTATTACTTTAACTTCCATGACCCGGAAAAAGGGACAGATTCAACAGGCAAGGATATTCCGGGTATTACCTTTATCACGGGTTCAACCGGTACCGGTAAAACAGTCCTGCTGTCTTTCCTGCTCTCGCAAACACAACGATACAAGGTTAAACCGCGCATCGTCATGTTTGACAAGGACATGGGATCCGCCGTTTTCATCAGGGCGATGGGCGGGCATTACTCACAAGTCACATTGGGTACACCTACCGGTTGGAATCCATTTCTATTACCTAATACGGACGAGACCCGCGCATTTCTGAAGCAGCTTATCCTCGCAATTCTTGAGGAAGACGGTCTGCCTGTATCTCCACGGGATAAAAATGAAATAGACGCAGCTATTCGCAGAACTTTGGATCTTCCTCCCGAAATTGCATCTATAGAAGCATTTGCCAACTATATGCCCGGTGGGAATGACAGTATCCGGGAACGCCTGCATGCCTGGACGCAGGGTGAATATCGTTGGATTTTTAACAATCCGACTGACCACTTTGAATCAGGTGCCCGAATTATCGGTATTGACTATACCCAGTTTCTCGATATTCAGCAAATTCGCACGCCAATTTTGATGTACCTATTCCATCGCATTCAAATGTTGATGGACGGGACACCCATTATTATCAGTCTTGATGAAGCCTGGAAGCCATTAAGAGATCCAAAATTTCTTGCCTATATTGATGACAAGCAGCGGACTATTCGTAAGGAGAAGGGCATTATGGTTTTTGCGTCACAATCTCCTTCGGATACTTACAAGGGACTTCCTGATTCATTTATGGAACAGATTGCAACCCATATTTTCTTGCCGAACCCAGGTGCAAAACGGGAGGTGTATGTAAACAAATTAGGACTGGAAAACGACGAGTTTTTGCGTATCAAGAACATGAACAAGCACTCACGTCAATTCCTCGTGCATCATCAGGGCGAAACCGCACACTGCAAACTGGATATGCGTGGCATTGACTATGTGAACATTATGTCCGGTTCAAAATATCGTGCCGAAATTGCTGACGAGATGATGGAGCAGTACGGTAATGACTGGATTTCTGCTTATTGTGAACGGGTTAAGGATCCAAATTTCAAACTGGAAGAAAAGGCTGCCAGGTTGAAAGATGGAGAACCTGAATCAGAACCGGAAGGTGATGAGCAGAACAATGAAGAGGAACTGGCAGAAGCTATTTAATCAACAAACATGGAGAAGCAAATGACAAAGATGCTTAAGACAGCAATCAGTGCTTTGGCTTTAATAATAATATTTCCTGGCCACGCCAGCTATATTACAGTCTTTGATAAAGCTGCCGCGCAAATAATACAGGACAATATCAAAGAACTCACAGAGACAGTGAGTCAATTGACGGAGGGAAAAATGCAGCAGAAAGATGTGAAAGAATCCTAATTCTTGAAAATCAGCTTAATTGTCAATCAACCTTCGGAGAAACACATGACAACGACATTGAAGACAACACTGAAAACCGCAACCATTGCCCTGACTTTGGCAATAGCCGCACCCGGACATACTGGTGGAATTCCAGTATTTGACGGTACGGCGGTCTCTCAGGCGGCTCAAAACAGTATCAAGGAATTGGCCGAAATGGCCAAGCAATTGGCAGAGGCCAAAGCCCAGGTAGAGCAACTAAAAGCCAATGTAAATGCCCTGACCGGGGTGAAGGGATTTTCCGATGTTCTGGAAATGGGCGGTCTGGACTCTGACGTCACCAATTCAGTTAAGGACATACTTAATGGAAACACGTCAGGATTGACCGAGAAAGCATCGAAATATTTTGACGATAAACCAAGCTGCGAAGGCTACAAGGATAAATCCATGTGTCAGCAGGCTGTGCTAAGTGGCGTGTCACAATTGGATTATGCGGAGAAATTAAATGCGCAATTAGACAAAAAGCTGAAGACGATTACCGAACTGTCTGAACGGGCCAAACAAGCCAAAGATATGAAGTCTATGGCTGAGTTACAGGCACAGATCTCGCTTGAAGGGAATAGCATTGCGGTATTAAAGCAGCAGTCTGACAATTTTGCTTATGCGCAGCAGGCGAAAAGAGAGATTGTTGCCAAGCAGGCTAAAGAAAGAAACGACAATCGCCGGTTGGACGCTATAAAAAACAGTTTGCAAAAAAAGGAAATTAAGATAAATAACACTAATTACAACAATATCCTTAAGTAATTATGGCTATTAATTTTCTTTCCTCACTAGATACTAAAATAACTGAGGAAATAATCAAGTTGGCAATATATCCAGTTTCTATATTTTCTGCAGGTGTTGCTATGATTGCTGTTCCATTATTAACAGTGTGGACCACCTATAGACTTTTGCTGGTATTGGCAGGGCAAATTGTAGAGCCGTTTACTTCTATAATGAAGGATTTTGCTGTCAGAGGGTGTATTCTTGGATTAGCAGGATCGTTAGGATTGCTCTACTCTATTTTTCTTGATCCTATTAAAGATAGTCAACAAGCGCTTGCAGAGGATCTATCTGGAATGGGACACACAAATTCTATATTTGTCAATATTGAAAGCGATCTTTCTCAGGTTGGCGCAATGATGGAAGTTACTATAGGAATTAAAGAAGGAGCTCAATCTAGCGTTGAAGAAGCGACACGTGCAAATGGTGGAGAACCATTAACATTTTGGTCATGGCTATGGGAATCCTCAAAAGATGCAGCGGCAGGCCTTGCTGCGTCTATAAATGATTTAAGCTCCTTTTGGGAAATATTAACGACTATGCTTAAGCTGATTATTGTTGCGACAGGTTTAATAGTGCTTGGCATAACTAGCTTTATTTCAGTCATTCTTAACAAAACGTTTTTTTTTCTTGGATTGGGCGTTTCTCCACTATTTATAATGTTCTTGGCTTTTGATAGTACACGTGGATGGTTTACATCATGGTTGTCGTCAACATTGGGATATTGTTTTTCTTATCCTATGGCGATGTTGGTAGTGACGCTATTATTAAATATCTATAGAGAAGTATATAACCAGAAATCTTTGTCTTTTGCTGACGCAATAGTTTCTTTAAGTGTGGGTATTATTTTTTCAGTCCTTATTAAACGAGTTGGGGATGTTACAGGTGTATGGTTTGGATCTACAAATATTGCTGACGGCACGGCTCATTCAATTACTAGAATGGTATCAAATTCAATAGGTGGGACTAAAATGGCGGGCAAAAGTGTCGCAAATGTAGCTAAAGATACAGCAAAAGGAGGCTACTATACAGCCAAAGGAGGCTACAAGTTTGTCAAAGGAGCTTATGGCTGGGGTAAAGCTATTGGTTCTAAAGGACGTGAATTGGTTACAGGTAAAAAGCCTCCTCCAACAATTCGGGTTAAATAACTCTGGAGTTAATGATGAAAAGGATATTTTACATTTTTGGCATTGCTATATTGTTGTCAGCATGCTCATCGCCAAAGACATATGAGAATGATATTTTTCCGTCGGGCGCGTGGCATCCGGTCAATCCTGACGGATTAAACAAGGCAGAGGTGCAGAAAATTTATAACAATAAAACCTGAAATTTATAGAACTATTAAACAAAACATCACGACTGCTTTTTTGAAGCAGGGAAGGGAATTATGACAATCTTTCAAGCTGGAAAAACATTTGAGAACCGTCTGAGCGAAGAAAATCTTAAAAGCAAGAGGCTTTCCTGGTTCATGACGGCAATATTTGCAATAGTTTGCCTGGGGCAGGCGTCGGCTATTATCCGCATGGTCCCACTGAAACGTACAGAAGTCAAAGTTATAGTGGTGGACAAGAACACTGGCCTGCCTACGGCAATGACTTCTCTTGCTGACTTTGAAACAGGCAATATTCGCAAAATGCCAACCATTGAGGCGTTAAACAAATTTTTTGTCAATCAGTACATAATCGCACACGACAGCTACGATCACTATGCCATTCGTGAATCCTATGCAACTGTCCAGCTCTATTCGGAAGAAAAGGTATTCCGTGAATACGCATTAAAATTCCAGCCGCCCATCAATCTGGACAAGGAACTTGGCAAAGATAACAACATTGAGATTAACATTATCTCAATTACACCGCAGGATGTTGTCACGCCTTTTCGGGACGGCGATGGCGGTTTTACCATGCAGGCGCGCATCGAAAAAGCGCTTCGCAGTGGGGATCGTATTCAGAAAAAAACCAGTGGTACCGTAACCATCACGTTCGGTTACAACGCAGATCTGGACATGGACGAACGGGCGCGTACCATGAACCCGCTTGGGTTCACGGTTACTTCGTATCGCTATGATGCCGATATTGCGACCGAAGGAGTGTTGCAATGAAGCCGCGCCTTCGCCATTTTTTGTTCCTCTTGACAATGACCGTCGGCTGCCGTGTGCAGGCAAACGGGATTCGCTACATTGACTATCACCCGGATCGCGTTCCCAGCATCGTTACGGCACCCGGTATCGCCTCGGAAATTATTTTTGAGGATGACGAGACAATCGAATACTACACTTTTGGGTTCAGCAATGCCTGGAGTTCTTCGCAGGCAATGGATCATATTCTGGTATTCCAAAGTCAGAATGAACAGCCGGAGACCAACCTGCTGGTGCACACCAACAAGCGGAATTACGTTTTCACCATAGTCAGCGGTAAAAAAGACTGGGAAGTAAATCCTGATCGTTCCGGTGCTGTCTATTCATTGCGCATCCGCTATCACGACAGCAAAAGCAAAGCCGCGCAGAAGGCCAAAGATGAGCAGCAGGTGTTGCGCAATCGCGACCTCTCCGCCAATTACATCTACCACAACTACGACTACCGCGCGACCGACCATGCCACTGACATTATTCCGACACGCGCCTGGGATAACGGCACGCTGACTTTCTTGACTTTCCCACAGGGCGCGAAGCGCGGAGTGGTTTATGAATTGCAGGCTGATGGCAAGGCAGCACTGCTAAACCAGCACACGGAAAAGAACGGACTGCTGGTCATTCATGGCGTGTACCCTTCGCTCATCATCCGGCTCGGCGATGAAGCCGTCGAAATCCGCCGTAACAACATTGGCGGACGTCGCGAGAATTATACCAAGACCAATGTTGCTTCCACCTGGCGCACAACTAGCGGCAACGCGCCGACCGAATTTGATTTTTCCGGCACCCCGGTCAAAGGTCTTGAACGCGCCAAAATCTTCAGCGAACCGTCCCCGCCCAAATCTGGAGCGGCCACACCGACCGTGAGCGAAGACGGTGACATCTTCATCCCGCCAACGCCCTGATAGCAGGAGGAACTACCATGCCCGACAACCAGCGCCAGAAAGGCAAATCGCCATTTGACGAAGATTTCATTGCCACGTTGATTGAAGCCGTCCGCAACAATACGGCACCGTGGCAGAAAGCGTGGGCAACCGGAGAGTTGACAGCACCGTACAACGCGACAAAGGGCAACATTTATGCCGGGCGTAATGCCGTCCGTTTGGCGGTAGAAGCGCAGCGGCGGGGATTTACCGACCCTCGCTGGGCGACCTTCAAGCAGATCCAGGAAATGGGCGGCATGGTACGGGCCGGAGAGAGGAGCACGAGCATTCTCTTTTTTGGACAAACCACAAAGGAAGACGAGAAAACGGGCGAAGAAAAGCAGGTCCGCATCGCCCGCTCCTACCTGGTCTGGAACATCGAACAAACCAATTTGCCACGCCTGTCCCGCGAAGAACTGCGCGCAGTAGAGCCGGACCTGCCTGCATTTGCCGCGTTACTGCAATACCACAATCCGGTTTTTGTCCACGGGAACCCGTCTTACAGCCCGGATTACGACCATATCAGCATGCCGGACAAGGCAGAATTTAGCGATGACGCTGCCTATTACGCGACAGTCTTGCACGAAATGACGCACTGGACGGGTCATGAATCCCGTCTTGACCGTGCGTTTCTCCAGTTCGGCACACCCGCCTATGCCCACGAAGAACTGGTGGCCGAGCTTTCGTCCTATATGTTGGCACTTGAATACGGATTGCCTTTCACGCCCAGTCAAAGCGAAGCCTATTTGCAACATTGGGCGAGTCGCAGTGAAGAAGATATTGGCGTTGCGTTACGCCGTGGTTTTGAAGAGGCGCTTGAGGCAAAAAACTACCTCGATGCGCCGTTGCGCGACAAGACAATCCAAATCAACCGGGAAGACGGTCTGATCGTCATTCCGGCGAAAGAAATGCTCCGTCTGATCATCCCAACCAAACCGGAGCGCGATGAGGCAAAAGCCAAAGGAGCACTCTGGAACAAGAGCGAAAAGTCATGGCAGATTCCTGCCGACCGTTATCTTGGTGATTTTATCCAGTGGCTGCCAGAAGGCTCAGTCGGTGCGCATGAGCTGACGCTGGCTGATTTTCGCGCGCATGCGACGGTAAGCCAGACCATCAGCGCCAACAGCAACCGTAACGACCCGCCGACGTGGACCGTGCAATTCGGTGATGAAAGTTATTTCAAATCGGCGGCAACTGCCGACGAAGCAGTTGAACGGGCACACCAGTCGGCAGTGGCTACCGCGCTCATCGCCAACACCCCACGCGGACGGGAAGAATATATGGCACGTACCGGGCAGATGTCCCCCCGGTTCCCGCCGTCCGTAGTGCTGTACGAATACGAAGACCTGCTTGCCCAGTATCCCGATGCCGCCCCGCTGGTTGTCGGCGCTCCCAGGCAGACCGGCAAGACTCCGGTGACTGCCCCCGCAGAGGCATCTGTTGCCGAAGTCATGGATGCCCTCGCCGGTGGTCAGGGAAGCGCGGTTACACCGGCCCCGGAAGTTCCGCCCACGACAAAAACCACCGGGGCAACGCCGAAAGCACCGGCAGTAGAAGTTCCGCCCACGGCAAAAACCACCGGGACAGAGCCGAAAGCACCGGCAGTAGAAGTCCCGCCCACGGCAAGAACCACCGAGACAGAGCCGAAAGCACCGGCAGCGGAAGTCCCGCCCACGGAAAAAACCACCGGGGCAACGCCGAAAGCGCCGACAGCGGAAGTCCCGCCCACGGCAAAAACTACCGGGGCAACGCCGAAAGCGCCGACAGCGGAAGTACCGCCCACGGCAAAAACCACCGGGACAGAGCCGAAAGCACCGGCGGCGGAAGTCCCGCCCACGGCGAAAACTGCCGGGGCAATGCCGAAAACACCAGCACCAGAAGCTTCGCCCACGACAAAAACCACCGGGGCTGCATCACAAACATCCGCTCCCACCGCGAAAGGAACTGCCACAGAGAGGAATCAAGCCATGTCTGCATCTGCCGCCCGTCGCCCTGCACCAGAACGCACCGTTACTGAAAAATTCCGTGCAGTCTTTGCCGGTCATTACGAGGAAGGAGAAATTATCACCGAAATGATGTCGCACGAGCGTCTCTACCTCGCTGTATCGTTGGACGAGCGCCGGGAAGCCAAGATGCGTGGCGCAAAATGGGATGCCGACAACCAATGCTGGTACACCGACGACCTCAAGGCACACCCGGAACTGGCACGCTACCAGAAACGTCCTGCTGATTTCATGATGTCACAAGGGGGCAAAACCCTTGATGACTTCCGTGAAGCACTTCATTCGTTGGGGATGGTGACGGAACGCTGGTCGGAAACACCAAATGTTTGGCATCGCCTGCCCGTTGAAGGGCGTGGTCCGCATGACAAGGCCGGTGCCTACATCATTTATCACAATGCTGACGGTACCATTGGAGCCTTTGCCCGGAACCAGGCTTCTGGAGAAGAACTCCGCTGGTCAGACCGCAGCGGCAAGGAAAACCGAATACCGCAGGAAGTTCAGCGCTCGGCAGATCTCAACAGCGCCATCAGTCGTCGCGTCAACGAAGTGGCGCGTGATTATGTTGCACACCTGCGTGCCGAAGACGCCCTGAAAGCCTACAAAACTCTCGAAGATGTGCGCGGTGATGAACCGTATTTCTCGCGCAAGCAGATGGCCTATACGCACGGGATCAAGCGGCTTGATGACGGCTCTCTGGTGGTGCCGCTGATCAACGGGCAGCGCGTCGGCGAATTCGCCGATGTACCACGTTCGGAAAAATGGTTCGGCATGGTGTCCATGCAGACCATTGCCCCGGATGGCAGCAAGATGCTGATGAAACAGGCGCAAAAAAGCGGTGCCTATTTCCCGATCGGGACAGAGGCGGCACGCATCATGCCAACCCACCTCATTCTCGCCGAAGGCGTCGCCACCGCTGAAGCCGCTTACCAGATCATGACGAAAGGCGCGCGTAGTACGCGGGTTCTTGCTGTCGCCGGCATTGACTCCGGCAATCTGGTACACGTCGCTGATACCCTGCAACAGATGTACCCGGAGGCGACAAAAATTCTTGCGGTGGACAACGATATTGCCACCGAACAGAAAATCGGGAAAAACCCCGGACGGGCGGCCGCCGCCGGTGTCGCCGAAAAATACCCCGAATACCGCATGGTGGTACCGGAAGCAATCGACGGGAAAAACACCGACTGGAGTGATGTGCTGCTGAGCAAAGGCACCAATTCTGCGCTCCTTGACTTCTTTGGACAGTTGGGTATTGGCCCGGAAAAAAAGTCCGGGACGCTGGCGCATGAAGTGGCCACCACGCTACTGCCGCCAGATTTGTCCCGGCTGTGTCCGCGCGAGATCGGCAAGCTGGTGTTTGATGTTACCCAGGGCGACAACAATCTTCTGCCCCAAGTCAGGAAAGAATTGGCGGCGCAGGGCTACCGTTTCGATGACCGTCACCTGGACGGGGTGCTGCATGTGCCCGTTGCGCTGAAAGATGCCTATGCCAAGGCGGTCAGTCCGTTGCCGGAAAAAACAGTCGCGCAGAGGACAGAGAAAGAGGTAGCGCGGTGAATGGGCAATGGATATTACTGGCCTGGATGAAAGCGGGGATTCGCGTTATATGCAGGGATTGGCAATGGTGATGGCCGGAGAATACCCCAGACGTTTTTTCCCGATGGGGAAAACACCTCCCGTGCTGCGCATGGTTGGCATGCCTGATGTGCGGATTAGTGTCCATGCCCATGTGTTGTACAAAGCAGTGGCCGACTTTTTGGGGCTGCCCAAAAAATCGAACAAGAACCGGCATAACGTCAGCCCGGACGTGATGAAACAATTACCGGCTCAGATCAATGATCCGGTAGCCATCTTTACCACATCCAACCCGCGTACCAAAGAGCGGGCGTTTGCGGTATTGACCAGCCTCACCGAGACCGACCGGGGTTCCCAAAAAGAAAAACCCCTGCTGGTTGCGCTGCATCTGGAAAAAACCGAGGCTGGCGAACAGGTAGGGGATGTGAAAAGCGCTTATGGACGCTGGAAAAGTCAGGTTCAGGCAGATCTTGATTTGAAGCTGCTGTATTTGCATACAGAAAAAGGTCAGCAATTGAGCAGAATTTTCGGACTTCGATTGTCCCCTGAGCTTTCTGCCAATACCGACCTTTCTGCGTTGCATTTTATGACAGAGCACGATTTACGTCAATATGTCAAGGGAGAATTTCCAACGACGTTGGTACAACCGCTAAAACTGCCTGACATTAGCCGCCTTTGTCCACGCGACATTGGCAAAAAGGTTTATGAGGCAATCAAAGGCGATTTAAGCCGGCTGGATGCTGTCAAGGAGGCGCTGGCGAAAAAAGGCTATCGTTTCGACGAGCGGCGCCTGAAAGGTGTGCCAGAACATCCGGCGACGATGCAGGAGGCATTTGGGCGGGCGATCATCCTGCTACCGCAGCAGATACGGCAGGCAACAAAGGAGCGTGGGCGATGAGTGCTGTTCATTCTGCTGACAGCCGCGCCGCGCTGATTTCCATCCGCCCGGAGCACGCGGCCAAAATTCTCTCCGGCGAAAAATGTCTTGAATTCCGTCGCCGTTGGGCGATTGAACCGGTCGTGCGGCTGGTCATTTATGCCTCACGCCCGCAACAGCAAATAGTTGCGCTGGCCGATATTGCCCAGGTTCACCGGGGCGACCGCGCCTACCTGTGGGCATTGGCCCGGCAAAAAAAAGGCGGCATCGGACAGGAGGAACTGTATGCCTACCTTGATGGCTGTGCGAACGGCTACGCGCTGGAACTCTGCAACGTACAGGTAGCTGTGGGCGGCATTGATCCGTATGCCATGTTCGGCATCACCTTCCACCCGCCACAATCTTTCCGGTATTTGAATGCGCACGCGCTGCAACGCCTTGAGCAGGCCGTGCGCGCCCAGCAACGAACAGCAAAAGGGAGGAAAGCCTGATGGATCCCGCCTACTACTCTGCGCTGGAACGCGCCATCCAGAATGCGCCGATGGAACATGCGACCGCCGCAGGCTGGCAGGACTGGCTGCGTGCAGCCGTAAACCGCGCCGAAGTCAAGGAAGACGAACTCAAATGGACCACGCTTGTAGCCCGGCTGCATGATGCGGCACCGAATGCCGGCGACCGGTTGACGCGGGAGACCGTGCAGGAAATATTCGAGGTCAATGCCGTCTGGGTGCACACCCTCTCCGGCGAAGGATTGCCCGAATGGGAAGTGCGGACGCTGCGCGGCGAGACCGTGCATGCGACACGTAGCCGCGCGATGGAAATCTACCAACAGGAGCTGGCATGGGGCGAGCAAGGCGTGGTTGTCATCCGTGACAATCCGGCGCGGATCACGGTAGAGAGTTACGAAGACCGTCAGCCTGACTTTGCGCGGGCGGATTTTGGCATTGCTGCCGGGGATGACGGCAAGTTGCACTGGCAGTGTGAGCAGTTTCCGCACAAACGCTGGGTTGTGGATCAGGATTTGTTTGACCGCGCCTCCGCCGAGAAGTTTGCGCGAGAGCAGGTCGCCATGCTTGACGAACTGTTCGCCGCACACGCGCCGCATGAATTTTTCTTTCTGCAGGACGACGGCGATTTGTTGTTCCGTAACGCCCTGGGTGCAACAGAAAGTTGCGCGGTATCGGCGGATTGCTGGCTGGAAACAGAAAGCCAGCGCCTGTTTGCCAGCCGGACACAGGCACTGGATGCGGCAGAGGCCGTCGCGGAACAGGTGCGTGGCCGGCTGCTGCTCAACGTACAACGCCCCATTCCGGTGCAATCCGCGCACGACATCCGGCGTGGCGAACCGGTCTATGGCGCGTTTTCTTTTGCCGAAGACCAGGCGGCACAAAACTACCGGGAAATATTGCTGACCCTCTCCAGTGAAGCACCAACGCTGGCGAAGGTGGAATACCAAAGCAGCCATTGGCGGGATGTCAAAAACGTGGTGGCACATATTCGGCTGACGGATTTTGGGAAAACACTGTTCATTGAGGAATTGCAGTCTGACTGGGGCAAGGATGCACGAGATAACGGAAAGGACGTACCGCAGGCACCATTTATCGGCAGCACGCAAAAATGGCTGACACTGGCGCTGAAAAAAGTGCTGCATGAAGCCGCACACGGCGATTATGAACAGGTTGCCTTTATCAACGGCAGACAATCGGCGGAGCGCTACGAACTGCGCAAAGATGCCCGGTACCTGACGCTGTATTTCAATATTTTCGCCAACAGGGTGGAACTGAGCGTCGCAGACGATAACAGGGACAGCATCCCCCTGAACCAGGATGGCGATACCACGCTCTTCTTTGCACCGGGTACGGAACGGGCAGGCATACAGGCTGTTATCGGTGAAGAACTGACCGATGCCCTGCTGAAACAGGACAAGCATGAGATGCCCAACGGCTGTCTCCTGCAAATGCTGGAAGCACCGGAACACGAGACCTTCCGGGTGGGCGGTCAGGGGATGCTGGCGTTCTATGACCAAATCGTCCCGAATACGTTGCGGCCGCTTTTGCAGAAACTTGACCCGGACATTCGGCTTGTCCCGACTGCCGAAGTTTCAGGCTGGTCCGGGAAGGTAGCAGCGGGGCGGGAAGAAGGCGAACCGCAATGGGGGTTTGCCATGACCGACACCCTGCGCGAAAAAGTCAAAAAAGGGCAGGCGCTGTTTTCATTTGCCCCGGCACCGGTTCAGGAAGAAGTCCGGCATGACCGCCAGGGCAGCCTGCCGCGATTCCGCAACGCACAAGAACTGCTGGTACGAAACCTTGGCCTGAATACCGCCCGCCTGATTACCCTCACCGATCGCCTGCCGGACGGCAGCCCGCTGCTGACCGAAGGGGTGCACACCCGCGACGACGGGCAAACCTGCATCAACCCGGACCGGATTGAACCACTGTATGACACCGACGGCAGCGAAATACTCTCCCGCGACGAGCGCGTCCTCTGGGTCGCATACCACGAGCTGTTCCATCGCGGCATCACCGTCACCGGTGCAAAGACCCTGGAGAAGGAACTGATGCGGGCCGATAGCCATCCCTTCGTCCATGCCCTTGCCGATGCGATTACCCAGGAACGCATTGCCCTTGCCCCAGAAGTCGCACCGCGCCGCCGGCTTGAGGCGGTGGAAGAAGCATTGGCTGAATTGTATGCCGCACGGGAAAGCGGGCGCATGGAAACGCTACACCGTCGTTACCTTCCCTATGCCCCGGATCTGCCCCAGCCGCCATCACATGGTGACTGGGCCATACGGCTACATGACTACAACAGTGCAATCTGTTTCACCTTCCGCAAAGTCGGCGAAGGCTGGCTTGCCATGAACGATACGCAGGTCGTTGAGCTGCTGGGACGTGTTGGCGATGCGGTGCGGCGCGAATTGCCGCCCGTTCGCCGCATCCATGATGAAGTCACGCAACAACAGGAACGGACGACAACACCCCCTGACTTTTCAGGATGTGTATCACCACGCGAAGCCGGAAAACGTGCCTGGGAAGCGATGGGCGGCGACATGGGGCGTCTGGCAGAAGTTATCGGTGGCCTGGATGCACAGGGCTACCGCGTGGATGTGCGCCGCCTGCAAAACCTTCCGCAGCATCCGCTGTTGCAACGGGAAATCTTCCTGAGCGCCGTGGGACCAACAGCGCAGGCGAACAGAAAACAGCCACAACGGGAACACTGAGGTGAACGCATGAACTATCGCGAACGTGCCTATTACTCCGCCCTGGAACAGGCAATTGCCGATGCTCCGATGCAATCTGCGGATGTCAGCGGCTGGATGAATTATCTGCGCGGCAAGATTAACCGTGGCGAAGTCAAGGAAGAAGAGCTGAAGTGGACGGATTTTCCCGCCCGGCTGGCGGATTTTGCAGAGCGCTCCGGCAACGGGAAGTTGCAACGGGACACGGTACGGGAGATTGCCGAGGCGGGTGCGGTACGCATTCGTACCTGGGTGAACGAACGCAGCTCGCGATGGATCATTACCACCCTGCATGGCGAGGTGGGCTATCCCAGCGAAACGGCGGCGGCAGAAGCCTTTGAAGATGAAGAAAGCCGTATTCAATATGAATTGGTCAGTATCGTGACGGACCAGAATGAAGGGCACATTGTCGTTTACGATCATGAAGACGAACTGGCAGATGATGACAGGGAAGGTTCTGTCGAAACGGTAGCGACCTTTACCCGCACCCCCTCCTGGTCAATCAAGGACGAATACCTGGAGCTGGACGATGCCATTGCCTTTGCCGAAAAGGAAGTTGCGGAATTCGACGAAAGGTACCCGGATGGTGCGCCGCACCATTATATATTTGCATCCGGGAGCGAGAGTCTGGTTATCAGGGACAAGGATGACTATGAAATAGACAGTTACTATGCCAACACGGATTTATGGCGTGACGAGGATGGTGATCTCTATTTTGGTTTTGAGGATGCGTTCCGGGCAGCATCCAATGAAGCTGAGGGGATTCGGGAAAGAGCTTATAACCGGATTTCCGGGCCGGTAGAGCGTGGCCTTAGTGAACAGGGAACCCTCTACAGAAACTTCTCTTTTGCAGACGACGAAGACTATCCTTATCGTGAAATTCTGCTGACGCTAGATATGCTTTCACCCGGTTCACCGGACAGGGCCTTTCTGGGACCGCACTGGCATGGTAACAACAACGTACTTGCCCATATCCGTCTGACCGATTTTGGCAAAACCCTCTTCGTTGAGGAGCTGCAATCGGACTGGGGGCAGGCCATCCGCCGGGGCAACAAAAACGCGCCGACAGATGCTCCTTTCGTTGGCAATACTGGCAAATGGCTGACGTTTGCCCTGAAAAAAGTATTGCACGAGGCCGCGTTGGGAGATTACAAACAGATTGCTTTCATTACCGGCGAACAATCGCTTAAACGTTATTCCCTTGCCGAATATGTCAGCAAAATTGAGCTGGTGTTTAATCAGGAACGTGGCTGCTATGTGCTGAATGCTTATGACAAGGATGATGACTACATCAATATTCCGCATCATACCAACGACAGATTGTCTGCCATTGGCAGAGACGGGGTCCCGGAGGTGCTGGAGCGTTATATCGGCAAGGAACTCTCCGACCGCCTGCTACAACAGGAAAAATCCTATTTTCACGGAAGTGAAAGCTACACCCAGACACTGGAAGGCATTCAACTGCATATTCCGAACGGCACGGGAATGCGCAAATTCTACGACGAAGTTGTGCCAAATACCCTGCGCCCGCTGCTGAAAAAACTGGATCCCGCCATTGAAATCCGCTCCGTTTCCCTGCGGGAAACTTGTGAAGAGCAGCCGGTCATGGAAATCACCGATACCCTGCGCGACCGGGTGCTGGCGGGACAGGCACTGTTTTCTTTCGCACCTGCCCCGGACTTGCCGGCACAGGAAGCAGCAACCACACGTGGCGCGGCAGGCAGCCTGCCGCAGTACCGGCAAACCCACGCCCTCCTGGGCGAACGCCTCGGCACGCATGCCGCCGGCCTGATTACCCTCACTGACTGCCTGCCGGACGGTACGCCACTGTTGCAGGAAGGCGCACACACCCGCACTGACGGGCAAACCTATATCAACCCCGCACGCATCGCCCCGCTGCACGACGCCAGCGGCAAGGAAATTCTGTCCCGCGACGAGCGCGTCCTTTGGGTCGCCCATCACGAGCTGTTTCATCGCGGCGTCAGTGTGCGCGGCGGACAGGCACTTGCCCACAGTCTGCAACAGGCAGACAGCAATACCTTTGTGCATACCCTCACTGATGCGATCTTGCGGGAGCGGCAAACACTGGCACCGGAGACCGCACCACGCAACCGCCTTGAAGCGGTGGAGGAAGCACTGGCGGAGTTGCATGCGGCACGGGAAAGCGGGCGGATGGACGCCCTGCACGCGCGCTACCTGCCCTACGCGCCGGGACTGGTACTGCCGCAGCAACATGACGGCTGGCGCGGCAAATTGTGCGGTTACGCCGACAGCGTGCGCGGCGTGTTGCGCCGCCTCACCCGGCGCGAAGTCAGCATGACCGACGCACAGATAACCCTGCTCACCGGACGTATCGGCGCGGCGGCAACACGCGAACTGTCACCGCAACAAACCCCGGCGGCAGACGGCGGCGCGCCGCAGCAACCCCGTCCTGACTTTTCGGCCTGTGCCTCGCCACGTGACGCGGGGAAGCTGGCATGGGCGTTCATCGGCGGCGATCCGGCGCGCCTGCCGGAAGCGATCAAGATACTGGGCGAACAGGGCTACCGTGTGGACGAGCGTTGCCTGCGTGACACGGCGCAACACCCGTTGATACAGCGGGAAGCACTAATGAAAGCGGTGTTCCTGACACCGCAGAACCCGCAAAAAATAGTACAAGCTGAACGCTGAGGAGAAACCATGCCCCAACAAGAAACTGCATTCAAATCCACCCTTGAAAACACCATTGCCACCGCATCGCTGCAACGGGGCAGCATCACCGACTGGTTGGATTATCTGCATGGCAAAGTTACGGCAGAAGAGCTGCACTGGACGCGGTTCCCGGAACGGTTGCGCGAGGCGGCAGCACGCAGCGCTGACGGCATACTGGAACGAGAAGTCGTGCTGGACACGGCGAAAAATCATGCGGTACGCATCAAAACGCTGGTCGCTGACAAAATGCCGCCATGGGAAATTGGCACAGTTAAGGGCGGGTTCGTCCATTACGCCACCCATGCGGAGGCGATGCAGGCATTTCAGGAGGCGCGTGCGCGTGTACGTAATGAACTAGTTGAGGTACGGGAGACCAAAACACCCGGCGCCTTTGGCGTTTACCTCTATTTTTCGTCCGAGGAAGAGGGTTACCTGATGCGTGAATTTGTCGCGGGCGATTATTGGTACCTGGAAGGCAAACCTTTCTACATATGCAAGCTTTACAACAGAGAAGAATTAGACAAAGAGTTGCCGTACATCATCGACAGAATGGACTGGTACCGGCCTGAAAACCGTCCACATTCCTTTGAATTTCTCGATGGCGGCAAAATGCTGGTATTCCGGGACGGCACAGGAGAAGTCACAAAAATTTCGTTGCTGAAAAAGTCTCTCCATCCAGCGATTGATGCCGAAATGGCGGCAAAATTTTTTGCCGAAGAAGTGCGTCAATTGCTGTTCACACGCCTGGGCAGACCTGCAATGGATATGCGAAAGCGCAGCTTCATGGACGGGGAAACTTTGTTCAACTACGAAAGCTACAACTTTGAAGGCACTTTCCCCTATCGTGAAATCCTGCTGGTGCTGGAACAACCCGAAGCGCTGTATGACAGCAAGCGCTGGCAGTACATAAAAAATGTATTGGTGTCAATACGTCTTACCGGCTTGCCGGATGGGACTCTGTTCGTCGAAGAAATAGAATCCGGCTGGGCGCAGGAGATTGCCAGCGGAAGAACCAGCAGGAAAGACATCCCCTTTGTTGCCAGCGGGAGGATGAACGACTGGCTGCTACTGGCGTTGCAGCAGGTGTTGCATGAAGCTGTTGCGGGCGGATATGCGCATGTCGCCTTTCTCAATGGCAGGCAGGCGATGGAGCGTCATGAAGTTGACGATAGCTTCAACTTTGTCATGCTGACCTTTGATTGTACAACCGAACAGTACACCTTCCATGCCCATGACCGCAGCGGTCACACCGTCATTGTGCCAGGCGTCGAAACCTATTCACTGCGGCTGGAAAAAGGGTTGGAAAAACTGACGCTGGAAACGTTGCTTGGGAGTGAGCTGGCCAAGAAATTATGGGATGTACCGTCTTGGTTCGCTGACGGAGGGAAGACTAAGGTACGAAAACTCTGGCAAGACAGTTGGCCCGTTGGTGACTGCGGCGTGGAGGTGCTTTACGACGAGATTTTGCCGCGCACGCTGCATGACCTGTTGCAGACGCTTGACCCCGCCATTGCCCTGGAGCATGAGCAGCAGACAGGAACGGGAGAACAACAGTTGCGTTTCAGGGTATCCGATGTCCTGCGTAAAAAAGTCAGGGAAGGCTTACCACTGTTCCCTGAATTGGCACCCGACCACGAACGGACAGCGACGGCTGCCGTGCCAGGAGCAGACAAGGACAAAACCGCCTCCCTTTTTGACTTTTCCGGCTGCGCTTCGCCCTGTGAGGCGGGTATGCGGGCATGGGAAGCTATCGGCGGCGACCTGGGCCGTCTGCCGGAGGCCATCCGCGCGCTGGATGAGCAAGGCTACCGGCTGGATACCCGCCGCCTGCAAAACCTGCCGGAGCACACGCTGTTCCGGCGTGATGCTTTCGTGGACGCGGTCAGCCAAAAACCACAAACAACTCGCGACCCTGAAAAAACACACGAACGTTGAGGAGCCCCCATGTACCAGGAAGAAACTGCCTTCAAATCTGCGCTTGCGCACACCATTGCCACGGCACCGATGCAAACCGGTCATGAAGCCGACTGGCTGGACTGGGCGCAGCGCACGGTCACGCCGGAAGAACTGCGCTGGACCGAGTTCCCGGAGCACCTGCATGAGGCGGCGGTGCGCGCCGGCGGCGAGATGATGAGCCGGGAAACCGTACTGGCGATTGCCGAAGCCGGAGCGCTGCACATCAAAACACTGGTTGCTGATAAAAATCCGCAACAGGCAACACACCGCAACCTGCAAGACGGGCATACCCGCTTCAGCGGTGAATCCCTCGCTGCAACGGGGGAATACCCCTATCAGGAAATCCTGCTGGTACAGGACAACGGCCTCAAGTTTCCTTCGCACCGCTGGCCGGGTGTTACCGACATCCTCGCCGAGATTCGCCTGACCGACCTCAAAAACGGCACGTTGTTCGTTGAAGAGCTGCGCTCCGAACAGGCGGAGTTCGTCAAAAATTTCAGTCATGACGCCTATGCGCCCTTCGTGGACAGTACGGAAAAGTGGCTGACCCTCGCGCTGCAAAAAACGGTGCATGTCGCCGCCGAACAGGGCTTTGAACGTATTGCCATCATCAGCGGCAGCCAGGCGGCACAACGTGCCAGGCTGGAACAGACGGCAACCCGGCTGGAGCTGTCATTTGACCGTACAAAAGAGGTTTACACCTTGCGCGGGAAAAATCAGGACGGGCAACCCACCCGCTTTGCCTTTGGCACGGACAGGTCGTTGCAATTCAGCGCGACGGATGCCCGCGATGTGCTGGGCAACCTGCTGGGCGATGAGATAACTACCCGCCTGTTGCGACAGGAACAGGTTCCGGTCAAGAGAGGCTACCGCCAAACCCTGGAAGGTGAGGCCATTGCGGTTGGAGGCAAGGAAATGCGGGAATTCTACGACCGCACCGTTCCTGACCGGCTCGAACTCCTGACCATGAATCTGGGCGAATGGATTACGCCAGAGGACACACAGCAACCGGCAACCGGCAACCGGCAGGTGACTTTTGCGATTACCGATGCACTGCGCACGCGGGTACTGGAAGGACAATGGCTGTTTGAGCCGCATGTGCATGGCAAGCAGCAGACAACGGAGAAGACGGCCCCAAAGCAGGCGGACGGGCTGACGGCAGCGCCCGCCAGCCCTGACTTTTCCGGCTGCGCCGTACCGCGCGATGCGGGGAAACTCGCATGGGAGGCCATCGGTGGCGATCTGAACCGCCTGCCGGAGATCATCCCGCTGCTGGAAGCACAGGGCTACCGCGTGGATCAGCGCCACCTGCAAAACCTGCCGGACAATCCGCTCGTGCAGCGCGACGCCTTCCTCAAGGCCGTGGGTGAAAAACCGCGCACCCAGGAACAGCCCAGGGGAAAAACCGCACCGGGTAGGGAACACTGAGGGAAGTCATGTACGAAGACGCGATCGCCTTCCGCTCCGCGCTGCAACAGGCCATTGCCGTCGCGCCCATGCCGTCCGCCAGTCTCAAGGGCTGGCAGGACTGGTTGCGTGGCGCGGTCAATCGGGGGGACGTCAAAGAAAGCGAACTGCAATGGACCGGGTTCCCGGCGCGGCTGGAAGCCTGGGCTGCGGCACATGACGCGCAGCGGTTGACACGGGAAACGGTACAGGAAATCGCCGAAGCAGCGGCAGTACGGGTGATGACCCTCACCGGCGACGAAATGCCCGCATGGCAGCTTTCTACCCTGCGCGGAATTACCCTGCACGAGACGGCAGCCCAGGCGATGTATGCCCTGGAAGACGAACACGACTGGATTGACGACATGGCGGTGGAGGTACGGGAAGCCGCCGGCACTTTCACCGTGCATAGTCACGAGGACGAAGACCCGATGCTTTTCGTGGAAGGCAAGAATGACGGCAGGATTGTTGCCACGTTTGCCCCCGGCCAGTATTGGCATGACGGGACAGGCTGTTTTGGCCGGGATACGGTTGCCACGCACACCCGGCCAATGCTGGACAGCCTGGATGAACAACATCCGGCAGACGCCCCGCATGACTTTACTTTCCTGCCGGACAACCGCCTGATATTGCGCGACTGCCGGGGGCAGACTGTCCGTGACGCAGCGGGGCAGGAAAAAATCCTGCCGGTACTGGATGCAGAAGCCGCCGCCGAACAATGTGCCAACGATTTGCGCGCCGCACTGCGTCGCCGTCTGGACAAACCGCAGATGGCCAGCGGACGGCGCAGTATTCTCAACGGCGACACCCTTTACAGCATGTTGTCGCTGGGGCGCGAAGGCAGTCTGACTTACAGCGAGGTACTGCTGACATGGAATCCCGCTGAAGAACGCTACCGTTCGCCGCACTGGGCGGGCGTGAACAACGTAATCGCCCATATCCGCATGACCGACTTGCAGGACGGCACGCTGTTCGTTGAGGAGCTGCAATCGGACTGGGCGCAGGGATTGCGGCGTGGCAAGGCGCTTGCGGCGGCACCATTTGTGGATGCGACCGGCAAGTGGCTGACATTGGCACTGAAGCAAACATTGCATGAAGCAGTCAGCAAAGACGCGGTACGTGTCGCGTTTGTCAGCGGCGCGCAGGCCACGGCGCGGGAAGCGTTACACCCGGACATCGCTCGTTTTGAGCTGCGTTGCAACAGCCGGACACAGCAATACCGGCTGGATGCCTTCGACCGGGCGGGGCAGCCATTTGTGCATGCCGACGGTGAAGTGTTGCGCCGGGAATTTACGGAAGCAGATGCGCAGGAAGTCATGGAGCGGGTCATGGGCCGGGAATTGACCGAACGCCTGCGTCAACAGGAAAAACAGGAAGTACGGGGAAACGGCCAGCATGGCTACCGTCAGGTACTGGCGGGTCAGGACCTCGTTATCGCTGGCGATGGCATGAAGGCTTTTTACGACCGCATCGTCCCCAATACGCTCAAGGTACTGCTGAAGAAACTCGACCCGGCGATCCGGCTGCAATCGTGTTATCTGCTGGAAACCGGTAGTGAGCAGTTGGCCTTTGACGTCACCAACACCCTGCGCGACAAGGTACGGGCGGGACAGCCGCTGTTTTCTTTCGCGCCTGCCCCTGACTTGCCGCTGGCGCAACAGACCACGGCACGCGACGCGACGGACAACCTGCCGCAGTACCGGCAAACTCGCGCCCTTCTGGATGAACGCCTCGGCGCATATGCCGCCAGCCTGATTACCCTCACCGACCGCCTGCCGAACGGGACACCGCTATTGCAGGAAGGCGCACACACCCGCGCTGACGGGCAGACCTGCATCAACCCGGCACGCATCGCCCCGCTGCACGACGCCGGCGGCAAGGAAATCCTGTCCCGTGACGAGCGCGTCCTTTGGGTCGCCCATCACGAGCTGTTTCATCGCGGCGTCAGTGTGCGCGGCGGACAGAAACTCGCCCACAGCCTGCAACAGGCCGACAGCAACCCGTTCGTGCGTGAGCTTGCCCATGCGATCTTGCGGGAGCGGCAAATGCTGGCCCCGGAGGCCGCACCACGCAACCGCCTTGAAGCGGTGGAGGAAGCACTGGCGGAATTGCATGCGGCGCGGGAAAGCGGGCGGATGGACGCCCTGCAAGCGCGCTACCTGCCCTACGCGCCGGGATTGATACTGCCGCAGCAACATGACGGCTGGCGCGGCAAATTGGGCGGCTATGCCGACGACGTGCGCGGCGTGTTGCGCCGCCTCACCCGGCGCGAAGTCAGCATGACCGACGCGCAGGTAGCCGGCTTGCTGGGTCGTGTCGGCGCAGCGGCCACGCGCGTGCCGTTATCCGTGCCACACGGGCCGGAAGCAGGCATCCCGCCCATGCTCCTGCCCGTTGACGCACGTTTCCCGTCACCCCGTGAAGCCGGGCGACGGGTTTGGGAAGCGATCAATGGCGACCCGAACCGGTTGCCGGAAGCTGTGCGTGCCCTGGAAGACCTGGGCTATGCACTTGACCTCCGGCGTTTACAGGGCATTCCGCAGCATCCGGTGACGCTGCGGGATGCCTTCATGGCGGCGGTACGCCAAGCCACGACGCGGACGGAGCGTCCGCAGCAGGCACGGCAAACCGCCACATTCCCCACGCGCTGATGCGCAGAAGAAAGGAAATAAAACAATGTCCCATCACGAAGACTATATCGACGCCGTTGCCCGCCTCGCGGCGGCAGGCGGCAAACAGGATGCCGTTCCGGCGGCAGTGTACGCACGAACGGTCACAACGCTGCTGCACAAAATCTACGACGGTGACTACCTCGACGAGGCTGAAACGCTACTCGCGCGCACGCTGCCGGAGTTGGCCGGACAACCCCGCTGCACCGCAACCGATATTGACCCGCGCTATCTCGCCTGGCTGGCAGTACACCCGCAACGGCTGCCGGAACACTACCGCACCGTGCGCCAGTATCTCACCCTCAAAATCGACAACCTTGAAGTGTTGAGCGCAGACGAGCGGGCGCTGATGGCGCAGATGCCGGAACTGGATGGTGCCCATACGATGACGCACGTCATCACCCCGACACTGCTGCATGAGGCGGCCGACAACCCGGAAGGCATCAGTGATGAGCTCTACCGCGACCTTGAGCGTTACCTGGGCGACAAGGTGATAGACCGGCAGGCACTTACCGGTGACGAAGCGCGGTTGATGACCTATATCAACGACGGCATTGCGCCCGCCGATGCCAGTGACGTTATCGCCAGCGGGGCACAGGGCGTTCCCGCTCCCGATCTTGCCGGACTCGAATACGGCTACGACCCCTATGACTTTGGGGCGCTGTTGTGGCGTCTTGCCATGTTGTACGGCCTGCAAATTTATGCCAGCCGTCCGCCGCTGTACGAAGACGAAGACAAGTTTCAGCGCGATGTCCCGGATAACGAAATCTCGCCGCTCACCCGGCGCGAACAGCGTGTCATCCTCACGGCCTGGGGCTTTGATCCGTCCGACCGGGCGGCGGTGGAGGCGGTATTCAACGCCTACCACCAGGCCATTGATGTCTTCAACGCCGAAGAAACGCATCAGGCCTATATCGCCGGGCAGCAGCGCTATCGCAATCCCGAACGTGATGGGGCAGGCAGCGCATGAACGCGCCTGCCTCCTTTCCCTTACCGCCGCAACCGCTGCTTCTGCGGCGGCCGCGCGGCGGGTTTTTTATTCCTTTGGCACCACCAGGAGTGATGGATGACCACACTTGATGATGACAAGACTGCCGCCGTGGGCGGAGTACCCCGCCGTCCGTCGGCACGAAAAACCTGGCTGTTGCTGGCCGGACTGGTTGCCGGCGTATTTGCGCTGTCGCTGGGCATCCGTATTTTCCTGGCTTCCGCATCAATGGAAAAAACGCCATCGCGGGAATGCTTTGCCCCGCTGAAATGCAAACAATTGCCGCTGATGCGCGCGACGATGGAAAACAATGGAGACAAAACGTGAGCAGTACAGTCGATATTGATGATGATCACGGCGGGTTAAACAGCAGCAGCAGTGGCAAACGGATTTCGGGCGGGAAAATCACGCTTGTCCTTTTTCTGATGATGCTCCTTGTCTGCGGCGGCGGTTATGCGGCGTGGTCATTTGTCACAGGGCATTTCTCGTTCATGTCAAAAGCGCCGGAGACGAGCAAGGGACGGCTGAGCTGGACAGCGCCGCCGGACTCAATCGGGAAGTTCGGGCCGCCGGAGAAGAAAGAAGAACCGCCGGCGCCTCCAGCGCCCAGTTTGCCGGAAGAAACCGCGCCTGCGCTGGCACCGCCGCCATTGGGGAACGATCTCCAGGCCGATGTTGCGGTGGAAGAAGGCGAGCGCAAACCGACGCTGAAAGAACAACGGCTGGCTTCCACGGTTGCCTCCTATGAGGCACCGGCGAAAGCGGAAGTTGAGGCGCGAAAGCCTTCGCGCCAGGTCAAGCTGATGCGGGAAATTGATTACACCCTGGTCAAGGGCACCAAGATTCCCTGCACGCTGGAAAGCAATATTGTCAGCGAACAGCAGGGATTTACCTCCTGCATCATCAACCAGGACGTCTATAGCGGCAATGCCCGCATTTTGCTGATTGAAAAAGGCACCAAAGTCACAGGCGAATACAACGGCGACATCAAAAATGGCGAGCGTCGTGTCCAGATTATCTGGGACCGGCTGATTACGCCGTATGACATCGTGGTTCAACTGGACTCTCCCGTCACGGATCGTCTGGGTGCCTCCGGCGTTACCGGCAAAGTAGATAACCGCTGGGGAACCCGCATTGGTTCTGCGCTGCTGGTGTCGATGATTTCGGACGCGATCAAGCATGCCGGGAAAAGCGGCAAGAATTCCGGCAGCAACAATGTACTGGTCGAAAGCGATACGGTCGATACCGGCAAGGACATCGCCAGCAAAATCCTCGATCACTATATCAACCTGCCACCGGTGATTTATATCCGGGAAGGGGAAATGCTCAATATTTATGTAGCAGACGATATTGACATGTCGCAGGTTTATCGCGCGCAAACCTATGGCAAATAACAACAGGAGATAATTCATGACCGGATTGCACAGTAAAACCATCCCAGAGAAAAGTGTCCCGAATATTGCCGTTCATGCGGGCGGACTGGACAGAAAAATGCTGATGGACGGCGAAGCTGAAGTCAAAATAATCAACCAGCAAATTATTACCGAGCTGGACAAGTTGGGAATCTACAAGCACCTGTCAGAAAAAGGTGTTACCGAAATCGTAATCAATGATCCGGGTCGTCATTTTATTGAAAAGGACAGTGTGTGGCATGAAATTGAATCGCCCGATGTAGATTCGGACAATCTCATCGAAGCACTGGGTCAGCTCCTGATTAACGAAAGTGAACGCAGCCAGAATTTTGACAGCGACAATCCGATGTTGTCGCTGACCATGCCGGGTAATGCCCGGATCCAGTTGGTGCGCAAACCGGCGGCAGAACATGCCAGCCTGACCATACGGATTCCTTCCAAAGTCAACTTTACGCTGGATCAGTATGCAAAAAACGGGTTGTTTGACCGGATTATTCCCATAACCGAAACCATTACCAAAGAAGACCAGCAACTGAAAGACCTGCTGAAGAAAAAGGATTATCGCCGTTTTCTGGAACTGGCTATTGAAACGCGCAAAAACATTGTGGTCAGTGGCGCTACCGGCAGCGGCAAAACCACCTTCATGAAATCGCTTTTGGGACTGATTTCAAAAGAAGAACGCATCATCACCATTGAAGACGCACGCGAAATTTTCATTGAAGACCACCCGAACCGGGTGCACCTGATGTATCCCAAGAGCGCGAGCAGCTCAAGCGTTACAGCCAAATCCTGCCTGGAAGCAACACTACGGATGAAACCGGATCGCATCATCCTCGCCGAGGTGCGTGGTGATGAGGCCTTCTATTTTGTGCGTGCCTGCGGTAACGGTCATAGCGGCTCCATTACCTCCTGTCACGCCGACAGTGCGCTCATGGCCTATGAGCAAATCGCCCTGATGATTAACGCGGCAAAAGAAGGAGCCAGCCTCTCGCATGATGTTATCAAACGGCTGATATACATGACCATTGACGTTTCTATTCACTTTGCCAATCACCACGGCAAACGTTTTATCACCGGCATTGACTTTGAACCGGAACGCAAGCTGCAAATGCTGCATCACGGCTGACGCACTGCACGGAATCCCGCCGCATGAATGACATTTTTTTGCCCCGCCCCGGCACCTCATCCTTTGACCTAACCGCCCGGTTGTATGGTGGTGAGGATGCCTGGCTGCGTGCAAAAAATAACGGGCGGACGGAGCTGGATTATGTGCAATGGGTGCAGGTGCGTACCCCGGAATTCAAGGATGCTTACGGGAATTGGGAAGACTGGCTGCACAAACAGTTTCTGGAAGGCGATCCTGTTTGTCGGGTATATGGCAATGAAATTCCGAAAAATGGGAAACAAATTTCAGAGAATGTCAGTCAGTGGTATGAAAAAAATTATAACGGAAAGATTTTTGTCCAGGAGGTCGGTACCGTCATGCTGGACAAGAATGCCGTTAAAGATTCCTTGTCTCATGGAATGGGGCGCAACAAATATGCGGCTTATGCCGCAGTGCCAGATGTATTGCAAGACGGAAAAATTGTAAAAGCCGGGGTTCTCAAGAACGCACCCGATGACTCACGTTTTTTGTATTTTGCCGCCCCCATTGAGATCAAGGATGAAGCCTTTGCCTGTGTCGTTGGTGTAAAAGCAACCCCGGATATTTCACGGATGTATGTGCATGAAGTCGGGGCAAAAAAAGAACTCCGGGAAGTTGAGTTCTCGACCGGCCCAAACCCAGCATACGCATATGAAGGGATGAGTCCCGGCTCAACAAAGCCCGGAGCTATAAAAAGCCTACTACAACAGATATACCAAGTCAAGCAGGAACATCTGTCTTTTCCGGTCAATCCGGTGAGCGGTGAACCTGCCCGTGACTTCCTGCTCTCGCGCCAAGAACCATCACTGATTGATTTGCACGGTCTCTCCCCGCGTGAAGCCGGGCGCAAACTGTTTGAGGAAACGCAGGGAGACATTCGCCACCTGGCACTCATGGAAGCGTCCGCTGTGGCTGTCGGACTTCGCCTTGACGGGGAAGCCATCAAAAACGCACAGGGACAGCATCCGCTGGTTATTCAGGACATCATGCTGAAGGCCTTGCGTCCCGAAATACGATCCATTGTACGTACCCGAAAAGAGGAGAAAACCCGATGAACAAAAAACTCAAGATATTTCTGACCATCGTGGGGACAGCATTATTCGTGCTCACTTTCCTTTGGCTGGCGAGTTTTGCTTTCCGCCTGTTTATGAGCGGCGGCAGCGAAGGCTTTCTGCGCAGCCTGATTACAGGAAAATTCACCCTGAATACGCAGGTACGCAGTTATCCACAGGATATTATTTTTTATCAAATGCACTATGGCGATACCCATGAAGGAAAACTGAAAGCCGCCTGGTGGTTTTCGGTAGTCATTCATTTTTGTGTCATTCTGCTCATCAGCAAAATTATGACCAAAAAACCGAAACTCTACGGCGATGCACGTTTTGCCCATATTGGCGAGATTCAAAAGGCAGCGCTGTTTATTCCGGCAAGCGATGTGAAAAATGGCGGTCTTTTTGCCGGAACCCGAATTGTCGTCGGGCGTATTGGTCGCCGTTACATTGGTCTGGGCGGACAGTTGTTTGCCATGCTGCTCGCACCTACCCGCTCCGGGAAGGGGGTCGCCGTGGTTGTTCCGGTATTGCTCTCCTACGCGCATTCTGTCGTCGTCTCCGACATCAAGCAGGAGCTGTTCAGGATAACGGCGGCTTTCCGGCACAAATGCGGGCAGGAGGTGCACCTATTCAACCCGTTTGACCCGGAAGGCCGCACGGCTCGCTGGAACCCGCTTTCCTATGTGTCCCGCAGCGAAGCGTTGCGCGTCGATGACCTGAGCCAGATTGCCATTTGTCTCATCCCGGACAGTGGTGGTGATGACTCCTTCTTTGAAGAGTCTGCCCGCAAGTTGTTTATCGGGCTGGGTCTGTACTGCCTGGACAAGGAGCGGTTTTTCAGACAACACAACGCGCCAGCATTTGTACCGACTGTCAAGGAAATCCTCAACCTTGCAACGGTCTTTTCCGGCGAAGCCATCGGTTACTTCACTTCGTTGATGCAGGATGAGTTTGTTGAGCCAATTACCTTGCAGACGATCAACAGTGCCGTTTCCGCCGGTGACAAAACCTTTGCCTCGATTCTTGCAACATTGACGGCCAACCTCAGCCCGTGGCTGTCGCAGCCGGTATCTGATGCAACCTCCGGCGATGACTTTGACCTGCGCGATGTCCGCCGCAAACCGATGACGATCTACATCGGGATTCAGCCCAAAGATCTGCAAAAGGCCAGCAAGATTATCAACCTGTTCTATTCGCAACTCATGAACGAAAACACCTCCGTCCAGCCGGAAGAAAACCCGGAACTCAAATATCAATGTCTGATGCTGATGGATGAAGGAACGGCGGCCGGACGTATCTCCATCCTGGAAAAAGCTGTTTCTTACATGGCCGGCTACAACCTGCGCCTGCTTTTCGTTGCCCAATCCCCTTCGCAGTTGGAAAACCGCAAGGTTTATGGCGAACACAGCAGTCGCACCATCATGACCAATATTGCCCTGAAGATCCTTTACAAACCGGGAGACCGCAAAGACTCGGAAGAATACTCAAGCCTGCTTGGCAAGGTCACGGTCAAGGAAGATACCTCCAGATCCCGTGGCGGCGGTTCACGCGGTACCTCGGTTACTGAAACCCAAAATCAGCGTGATCTGATGATGCCGCAGGAATTGCGAGAAATGTCTAATGCAAAAGAGATCATCCTCTATGAGGGTATCTCGCATCCCATCATGGCCGACAAAATCCGCTATTACGAAGATCGGGTATTCATTCCCAATTTTCAGAAACAGGGAAAAGTCCGCATGCCGCGCATGAAAGACCGTCTGGAAGCAAATGAATATTACGCGCCATTGGCCAACCAGTTCATCCGTGATGCCAAACAAAAATACAGCAAGCTCCTTGAAGAAGGGGTCGAGGCGACAATTATTGAATCCGGCATCCGTACAGCCGTCATTGGCAACTTTATCGGAAATATCATCGAAAGTAACAGTACGGACGAGAGAGCGAGCCGACAGGCAGCGTAAACCCAAATCATCCCTTGCCTATTTAATTTAACAGGAGAATAGCCATGCCAAACCATGCAGAAGCCGAAACCATTAACACCACAACATTACTGAATGAAACAGGGGCGCGCACCGTCGCTTCCACGACCGGGGAAAAACAGGTCGCTGATGAAATACCGCACCTGTCGAATGCACAAACAGCAGGTTCATTGGATGAACACGCTGATGGTGACATCCCGGATTATATACGGGAAGAAATTCCGCTTCCGTCAGAAATACCGCAGGAAATCCATGATGACCTTGCGCATGACATGGAGCATGGTGAAATGGCAGCGGCAGCAGAAGAAGCCCTTGAGGGTGAACGTGCTATTGAAGAATCACCCTCGTCTGAAAAAAGGCCTGAGAATGAACATACCGCTGAAAAACCCTCTGCGGTTGAAGAGAATATTGATGAGGAACGTACTACCAGTGAACCACTCGTGGCGGAGAACAACACTGCGGATGAACAGACCGCCGAAGAATCACCCGTGGCTGAAGAAAACCTGGAAGAAGAATTGGCGGAAATTGCCCAGGCACATGGACATGATCTTTCCCGGTATGAGCAGATAGCCATTGAATTTGACCGTCCCCGCCAGCAGGAGCCGGTTCAGAAAGCCCGCGAAACCGGAGAAGAAAAGGCCGAGGACATTGAGGAAGGACAAAAAATGTCGGCTCCTGCCGCCCCCGTACAGGAAGGAGAGCTGTTACCTCCCCGTCCGGCCTATCCGTCAAAATTCAACCGGGGGCAGGAACCTGAACAAACGGGCGGGAAAATTCATATTGATTACACCTTCGAGCGTTTCAACGCTTCGGGTGAATACAGCGAAGTGAAAGATCTGCGTACCTTTGTGAGAAAAACTTTCAGTCCCGGACGTCTGCTAGGCATGAAAACCGAGGCTGTTTTTGAGCACAAGGGGGATGGCAGCAAAATCACCATTCGTCAGGATGCCGTGATTTGCGACAACACCCCCGGAAACCTGAGCGCGTCACTGGATATTGCCGAAGACAAAGGATGGGACGTTATCAAAATCACGGGTGGTAGCCGCGCCGCGAAAGCAGAGTTGTGGTTTCAGGCAAAAATGCGCGGATTCGAGACCCGTGGATACAAACCCAACGAGATGGACATGAAACGGCTGCTTGGGGCGCAGGAGCGCGAGCACAAGGCGCAAGAAGCAGAAGCCGCCAAACAGGGACAACTGGTCGATTCGCTGGACATTACACCACGAACGACGCCGACGGAAGAACCGTCCCGGAGCACAGAAGAGGCTCAGGATACTACGAAAGTACCTGAAAAGTCAGGGCAGTTACCGGAAACCAGGGTAGGTACAAAGGAAGCAAAGAAAGAAAAAAACGTTGATACACCGGCTTACATCCAGGACGACTCGTTATCAAATGACGAACGGTTCAGGCTCATGGCCAAAGAAATTATGGCCGAAGTGGCGAAAGTGGTACCGCTGAATACGGACGAGTACCAAAACATCGAAGACGCTACGGTCAAACAACTTGCGATGGCACATAACATGGGGCTTAAGGTCAATATGGAACAGGTGAAGAAAGATATTCAAAAAGGTCTGCCTGTAATGAGAAACGAACTGGAAAAAGCCGGTCATGATGAACAGCTTTTGTCCGAAAAAGACCGGGCACGGGAAGAACGCAACAAGACACGGGTACCCGAAAAACGCCCGGAACTGCATACAAAACGCACTCGCTCCCTTGAAGGCAGGTAATACTGATTTTATTTTGTGAAGGTTCAATGATGAATACAGAAAAATTGTGGCAGCTTTTGGACAAACATCAAGATGTGTTTGACATTGTGGCTTCGCGGACTTACACGCTTATGGTTAATTCAGTCATCTTGTTGGTGTTTTCCTTTTTGTTGATGAAATCAATACATTTGACTAGTAATGAAAACGGGCAACTGCTATTGTCCTCTTTGGCCATCGGATCAATGTGTACTTTGGTGCTTTACTGGTGTTATGAAACGTTTTCTATCCCGGTTAAGCTGATAAAACACCTGAAGCAAAGAAAGAAACAGGACGATTCAATTCCTGGCAATATCTCATGAATCCCCTCGCGAGTTTGTCATGAAAGCGCCAGATACTTATATTTCCGCCCACAAGCAGGTTTATAAAACTGTGGACAGAATTACAACGATGGCTATTGTGGCGTTTGCCATTTTTGTAATTTCCCTGTTGCTGACTTTCAGCGCGACACACATGATGCGCGAAGGTCTTTCATTCCATGCGCCAGTCAATATTGTCCTGCCTTTTTGTCTGTCCTGCCTGTCGGGTGGCACACTTGTCATCTTGCTGTTCATCATGGGAATTTTGCATTGCCACGCGCGTCCCCCGAAATCAGACAACCAACTGGCAAAGTATTCAAATGCCCCTGGCAAGGAGGAAAAGACATCCTGAAGGAATAATGACACCCAGGCCATCGAGGCCACCGCAATTGCAAAGATTTCAACAACCCAAAACTGATGAGGAATCACTCATGAAAAGAACGACACTATCCGTCCTGACTTTGGCTGTTATGGCGGCATTCACCCCGCAGTTTGCTGCGGCAGCAACCGCAAAACAGAACGCGCTTGATTACTGCAAAAAACAGGAAACACCCAGCGAATATATCAAAAGTCTTGAATCCATCGGTAGCAATACCTGGTATGGCCGGGAACCGATGAAATACATCACCTGGGACGACTGCGTGCGCGAAGAAACCAAAAATTTCGCGGAAAAGGCGGATGAAAAGAAAAAGGAATACAATCCAACCGACCAGGACCGCGCCTACGCTGACAAGTATTGCAGCGCCTCGCATACCAACTCCGACGGCAAGGTCTGGTATGGCCGTGCCGCAGAGGCCTCCCAACCGATCCGCCATCTCACCAACTCCAATGTTTTTCTGACGAAGGAAAGCTGTGTCGAGGCAAAGACGCGCGAATCATTCTATGGAGCGACGCCGACCGAGGCCATTCAGGGACCGACGCCGGAAGAACGGGCCAAAACGTATTGCCAGCTCTACGAGTACGACAGCCCGAACCATTCAGTCAAACACAACCGTCATTACGGGCCGGTCGCCGGTGCCTATTCAACCGAACAGGCCTGCCTTGATGTCGAAACCAAACGCTTCGCCGATGAAGATGCACAGGCAAAAGCACTGGAAGGCAAAATCATGCAACCCTGGCAGCAGGGAGCGACGCAAGTGACCAAGAAAGACGGCAAGGGCGGCGGCTTTGATCTGGAGTCACTGAAAAACGGCAATAATGCCAATGTCAGCGCAGATTGCGCCATCTGGCTTTGCCTGCCGTCCGGGTTCCCGTCTCCCTACTGCGATGCGGCAAAAAAAGCCTTCAAAAAACGTATCAAGAAAGGCAAAACCCCGATGCCGCCATACAACCAGTGTGCGGTGGATGACAACGGACAACCCTTGGCTGCCAACGGACAGGCTGGTGGCAATGGCGGCAAGGCAGAAGCGCCCTACAGCGTCCGCATGGGGGTTGTGTACAAATACACCGTGGATGGCAAAGAAATCATCCGGGGCGGCTTCCCGCTGAAGGATTTTTGTGTGAGGAATGAGTGCACCTTCGGTACGCGCTACACGACGACCGATAAAGCCACGGGCAAAAAAAGCGTTTACTATGACTTCAACGGGAAGAAATAAGTAAGCACCCCGGCTCCGCGCCCGTGTTTCTCCAAAACCGCAAACAGTCAGGCCGCCTCATGGGCGGCCTGACTGCTATCCGGGGATGCGGGAGAAGGACTGCTTCCCACCGCATGACGTTTCCGGTTATTCTTGCCGTGCCGAGAGGTTCGGTACGGGAAAAGCCCCACCGAAGCGGGGCTCAGGGAACGAGTATCCGATGATCCGAAACATCATCAAAATACTCGTCCTCGTTATCTTTCTGGTGCTGGCATTGCCAGCATGGTAACTTCGGACGGGGGCGGTGTATGGCCGCCCCTCTTTCATCATCATAGCGACGTCGTTCCCAAAAGCAAGGATTGCTTTACTTTTCTCCATCCATCAGGGGCCTTTTTCAAGGTTTTCCGTTGGCGTCAGCCTGTTCTTCACTTGCAAGCAATGTCTTGATTTCCTGATTGACCTGCGCCAGTTCGGCATGGAGTACTGCCAAACGTGCGTTACTTTCCTGTCGCTGCCGGTAGCGTTCTCCACGTTCGGTTTTGATGCCACGCTTTTCCATGTGTCCGGCAACGCCACGATGCAGTTGCGGCAGGCGTTCTGTGATGCCCTGCGCTTCCAGACTACGGTGATCAATGCGTGCCTCGTGTCCACCCTTTTCGAGAGCCGCATTGGCCAGTTTTGCCCATAATTCGCGCACTTCAAACAGCCAGGCGCGGTTTTTGGTTTTTCTGCTTTTGGCGGCACCGCCTGCGGCAGGGCGGGACGTTTGGGCGCGCATGAACCATTGTGCTGCCGGACGGTCAATACCATCGTTGCCCCGATCGGAAAAAACCAGGCGTGCATGCGGATTGGCTGGCGTATCCAGTTTCCGGCCACGGTCATCGTACAATCCCCGGCGGACGATCAGGGTGTGGGGTAGCCTTTCAGGAGCGGTCAGCCGCTGCGAAAAGTCACGGGCAAGTGCAATCTGCTCCTGCTGTGTCAGCTCGGACGGCAAGGCTACCTGTACTTCATAAAACAGCCGTCCGTTGCTCCGTTCGTAGAGGTCGGCGGATTTCCAGTAGAGGAAGGGATCATTGCGCGCAAAGCGCGGCATATAGCCGTGTTCGATATGGGCGACATCTTTTTCTCCTTTGTCGTATTTGCCCCGACAGGCGAGATAATCCATTTTGTTGGCGGCAATGTGCCCCCGGCCACGGCTGCCATAGGAAAGATGCAGGTGATAAATGGCCATAATGTCTCCAGGTCAGTTGAATTGCGACGAACACGAGGCCTTTTTAGCGGGTGAGCTGCAATTCTTCCTGGCGCAGTCCTTTCATTTTCAGCGCCAGCCCCATTTTGGTTTCCGCTTTCATGCGTGCTCCTTTTTCCATCAGGTTCAACAGGCCTTTCAGGCCGTCTTCACCGGCCACTGTGTAAAATTCCTGTTGCCGGTTAAGAAAAACAACCGTAGGGCTGCGCCTTTTCAGCAGTTCAAAAATATTGCCGAGCGTTCCTGTACTCTGACAGTCCCATACCATCAGGCCATAATCGCTGCGGCGCGCCATTTCGAGATCTTTTGCCGTGAAGTATTCGCGGCTGTACGGACGGGCAGCGGTTGCTACCGGATGCAGCGGCCAGCCGTCCAGATTGTTTCTGGGAGACATCCCGCTACAGTACACCGTGACTTTGCGGGCGTGGAGCCGTTGCAGGCAATGTTGGATCGCCGTGTCTGCGCCTTCGGCATCACCGACCACAATGTTGTGGTCGCGGGAAACCACGGAGGCGATGCGTGCCTGCATTTTTTCGTGCAGTTGCCGGATTGAAATGGAGCCGGCGAGAAAAACCGTGGACATGGCGCTCCCATATCACATGACTTTGTCGGCAACGGAATCGGATAACCGCTCAAATTTCATCTGCCTCATCCGTCCCGCCCGGTATTTCCAGACTGCCGATAGAGGTAAGGTAGTTGCGTGTTTTCTGGTCCAGTTTGCGCACATAATCGGCATGTTCCTGCGGCAGGATGACATTTTCCAGACGGACGAAACCGGGAGGGAGCGTGTTTTGTTCATGCGTTTCCTGTCCCTGCGCAGCCCGTTTCAGGACGCGGTTGACCAGATGGGAAACCGCCCCCGGCGTAATGCCGTATTGACGGGCAAAATCTTTCTGCTTGCCACCTTCTACCAAAACGCCGAAGGCGATCTGACGGTTTTGTTCGGTCAGGTTCATGCCGGATACCACCGTCCCAAAGGTTTCCGCAGTCAGCCGTTTTTTCAGGATGTTGCCCTGTTTTCGCTCAACCATGCAATCCTGCCTTTTCCATTATCTCATCATTCCCTCTGTAGCCGTCCAGCACGCGGATACGGCGGCGAAAAAAGAACATGCCACAACCAGCCAGTACCATGATGGTAAAAGTGCTGGCAGCCCGCTTCAGCGCGGCTTTTCGTGCCGCCTCCTGTCGCAGCAAAAAATCCTGCGCTGGTTGTGATACGGCCTTGCCATGCAGCCGGTATTCCAGTGCATAGTCGAGGCGCGCGTCTTCGGGAGAGCCCGGTTTGACCGCCAGGTGCCGTGTCGTCAATGCCTGCTCGTATCGCGCATGCGGCAGCATCTCGCCATTGTGCAGGGCAATTTCGGTGAAGAGCAATTCAGCGGCAGGCGTGGTAGCCAGCCCCTTTTCTGCCAGGAGCGCGCGGATTTTTTCATGTTCACCGCCGTGTGCCGCATTGACGAATGCCTGCGCTTCCGAAACATTTTTTGTCCCAAGAAATGGATCGGCGTACCTGCTGATACGCGCAAACCACTGAAAGAAGGTTATACCAAAACAGCACAGCAGAATTATCATAAATGCTTCGCCTAGAAAATCCTCACCGTATTCCCGCACGGACCAGGCAGCCCACGCTATACCACCGATAAGAATAGCAAACGAGAGGAACATAAACAGCCAAAAAAGAAAGGAATAAACCGTAAAAGATGGTATCAGTATGGCCGTCCCGGAGAAATGTCCAACCAGTTCCGGGGGCACATAGACAACCGGCAGGCTGCCGTCCGTGTCCGGGTTTCTGGCAAACAACAGCAACTGTACAGAGGCAAACAGGGCGATCGCAACAACCATAACCACATTGACGCGCCAGACGCTGCGCAGACGCCGGACAGTCCTGTCAAGGCGTTGCTGAAAAGGGGTTTTTTCTTCCTCAATGAGGGTGATCGTGCTGCCGCCACGGGAAGGACGATGACTGTTCCTGGATGGCAGATACCGGTGCAGAAATTGAAACATGGGCAAAAAAATACAAAAGTCAGAAAGTGATTGGTCTGAATTCAGGATATTGTCGGGTATTTGCCGGTGATATGCCATTGTGCCGGGACATGCTTGGCATAACGACGCAACACACGAATGCGGTGCCACAAGAATGCAAGACAAAACATGGCGGCTACCGCGCAGGCTAGACCGCCAAAGGATGACACGGTTCGCTTCGTGCGTCCTTCTTCCACCTGCCGCGCTGCTGCTGAAACGGCGTGCCCGTAGAGCCGGTATTCGAGGGCGAAACTGAGGTATCCGTCTTCGGCTGAATCCGGCTTGACGGCAAGATGTTTCGCTGCCAAAGCCCGTTCGTAACGCTCGCGTGGCAAATCCCTGTTGTTGTGCAAGGCCATCTGGACAAGCAACAGTTCTCCGGCGGGGGCATCTTGCAAGTTTTTCCGGGTCAAAATGGTTCGCACCTTGTCATGGTCGTTGTTTTCGACCGCTTCTTGCAATACCTGTTGCGCCGGTACCTGGGGCGGTTCGGGCAATTCTTTGTCTCTGAAAAAATAAGCTGCCGACAGTGCAGGAATAGTGAGAAAAATTTCCGGTATCACACTGGAACAATCAGGCGCCCTATAGGATTTGCCCCGGATGCCGTACCACAGACAGGCGGCAATACAAATCATGATGTCAAACAGGAACAATCCGGCAATACCAAAGAAAAGCCATGAGATGAAGGGATATATCGTCGCCTCAAGGGGTGTCCCTGGCAAAAGCATCCCGGCGAAATATCCCGGCAATTCCTGTGGCATATAAATTTCCGGCAACAACGCTTTCCCCTTGACCCATGAGACACAAAGCAAACAAATGCCGGGCAACAAGGCGGCGGGAATAAAGAACATGCAGGCTTTGACCATCCAGTTCAGATGCCGGATGACAGTTTCAAACCGTTCCGGCGAGGGAGCGTCAGGCCAACAGGGGCAAGTTTTTTTGACAGTCATGGTTTAGGTTCTCACCGGGGCAGGGAACGCCCGTTATCACCCAAATAGCGCCGTAAGGTGTGAATGCGGGATCGCAGAAAGTGTGTTGCGACAAAAAGACCGATGGCAACAAACAACCAGGGAACAGCGATCGCCAAGTTGTGCATACGGGTTGCCCCCGTCTGTTCAAGGTAGGATTGTGCTGTTGCTGAAACGGCCTTGCCATGCAAATGGTATTCGAGGGCATAGGCAAGCTGTCCCTCCGCCAACGGGTCATCAGACAGCTCCAGCAGCGGCAAATGGTTCAGGGCGCGTTCATACTGCTCGCGCGGCAGTTTGCGACCATTGCGCAGGGCGATCTCGGTGAGCAGCAGTTCACCCGCTGGACGGCGTCTGCTGCGCCCCTTCACCCTCTGCTGCGCCCCTTTCGCTCTGCTAAGCCCCCCGCCCCTCCGCTACGCCCCTTTTC
>ERZ773056.53-NODE-53-length-51083-cov-13.727032_pt1 | contig 51083 bp, 40 predicted proteins | sample MGYA00580857_ERZ773056 | MGnify/ENA primary metagenome ERZ773056 (study PRJEB29015, sample SAMEA2737996) | human oral metagenome | biome: human oral; feature: human-associated habitat; material: dental | place: China | collected 2114 ... | reverse complement strand
GATCGTCGTCCTTCTCGATGGACAGGATGCCCGCGGCTTTGCGTTGCAGCTCCGATCCGATGTGCCCGCGCAGTTTGATGCCATTGGGCACGAAGTGAAGCACACAGATGATGCATGTGTTGTAGATGCCAGCCAGCCGATAGAGTTCGTCCACGATGGCGATGCTCTCCGTCTCATCGTTGGCCGAACGGATCAAATCGGCAATGCCGTCAATGACTACGAGGTGGATGCCGCCGTGTCGGTGATGAAACAGATCCATGCTTTCACGAATCAGTTTCAGACGGTCTTTGCGAGAGAGGGAGGCCAAATAGAGCGAGTGATAGAAGTCCGGCACGGCCACGAGCGAGGCACGCCGCAACGTCTTGCCCAAGTTCTTATGGAGCTGCGCCTCGGACTGCTCCGTGTCGTAATGCAGGACGGCCAGCCGCTTAGGATTGGACGTGACCTCCAAGCCCAGCGTTCGTTCGGCGGGCAACATGGTTTCGCCCAAGGTGCCGGCCAAGATGGCGGTGATGTAGTTGCTCTTCCCCGTTCCCTCGCCACCCGTGATGCAGAACAGGTTATCCTGCGTCCCGAGCGGCACGCCGTTTACGGCCACCACCGACTTGGACGCATCGGGCGGATTGTCATAATCGATCTCGCACGAGCGCAGCATCATCATGGTTTGGCTATACATATCGGAGAACATTTTGGAGAGCAAAGCTTTCAACTCTTTCGATCCGTTCCCGAGAGCGAAGTAATCCGAGACATCTTTCTCCGTCTTGCTACCACAGAGAGGCAATGTGAGGTTCAAGATCTTATACTCTGCCAGTTGTTCTGTCTGCCTGCGCGCTTCGCGCATACCCGTCTCGTCTGCATCATATAAGATGATGATACGGCGAAAACGGAGTCGGAGGCTTTCTATGATACTCTCAGGGATTTGCGCCGTTTCGCTGTTGAAACAGATCGCATTGAAACCGTGAGCGTAGAGTGAAAGCACATCCTTTTCGCCACCGGTGATAAAGAGCATGTCACCCTTCGTGGGAATCTGTTCCATCCCGAAACAGTAGATGGCCGGCATGCGCCCTCCGTAGAGGAAGCGCATTTTGGCACTGTGAGGGCGATACAGTTTGATATAATCAATGCCCGGATAGGCAAAGATCGGTTCGGTGGGAGAGGCCTTCAGCTCAAATTTCTTGCCTTCTGCCGATATGCTCTCGTAGCGTTTCAGACTTCTCACCTTAAAGTGCCGGAGGGTATCCTCAAAGATGCCGTAGTGTGCCCAGTAATTGAGTAGATCATCATTGAAGGGGAGAACGTCCATAGTGTATGGACGTTCTTCTCTCTCTTGTCTCTCTTGAGCTATCCTACTCTCTGAATGATGCGTTGGCCGAGAAAACTTCGATACCGGATCGGGGGCAACAGGTTCATCTTTGAAGAAGGCGTAGAGGCCGAGATCCTGTACAATGGTTTGCAGTATTTGAGAGAACTCGAGCTTGAGATTCATGCCTTTCAATGTGGCCACGAACCAAAAGCAATCTCCCGAATAGGAAGCGTCGCCATGATCATAAAACTTATAGGATGAACTTTTCCTGTCATAGTAGATGTGACAAGAAGCCCGTTTGTCTTCATAAAACGGACTACGAAAGTTTTTGTGCAGATTCACCTCGAAACCCAAATAGTGGGAAAAGACATTCCGCCCTCCCTGTGTGAGGGCCAATACCTGTTCTTTGTCTATCATCGGATCACCTGTTTTGAGGATTGAGACAAGAACTCATGATGAGATTGTCTTTGAAGCGGTTTAATCGACCGAGCACTTCATCGCTTCGCATACCGGAAATCCTGAGCCGATTGCACTTGACAGCAATGACAATGGACTTGAAAAAGTAACGGACATCTCGGCTTTCCGTATAACGATAACGGATCAACTGCTTCTTGCGCCAGCGATACAAGGTTGATTCGGAAACTGATAGGGTTTCAATCAGATCCTTGGTAGACATCTCCAATTCATCGTCGATGTCTTGGAGCAAATGCGACGTACGATCGATGTACTGCTCGATGCGCTGAAGCCTATCCATCAGCTCTTGATAGGCTTGGCTTTCTACTGCTATTATTTCCATATTGATATTGTTTGGTACCATTGACTATTAGGTGTTTAGGTCCAAGTTCTTGCACGATCTTGAGAATTTCAGCATAACCCTTTTCCGTAAAAGCGCCAACCTCTACCGTGATAAAAGGCGGAAGAACACCTATTTCGTCACTTGCAAGGAATGCAAAAAACCAGTACTTATCTATACCAATGGCAGCGGCATAACGCTGCATTTCCGGGTAGGTCGTCTCTATTTGTCCTGTCTCCCAGCGTGAGACCGTACTTTCACTAACTTCCATACAATCAGCGATATCCGCCTAAGTATATTTCCTCTTTAATCGTTCTGACTTCAGTCTTTTTACGGGATTATTCATAACTGTAAAGCTGCTAAGGCACCGTCGCAAGAGCAACCCGCTACGTGCAAGTTCTTGCACCCTATGCAATCCGTCTTGCAGCTGGTGCAAGTTTTTAATTGGTAGCAGCGGATGCACAAGGTCTGTCTATAACACATAGAGGGTAGAATGCTGTTTTACACCAGCTTCACTTTCTTCCCGTACCATATTCCTCGATCAACGCAATCGAGATTAAAGCACATTGGTCATTTCAATCAACATAGCCGGATCATACGAGTCATTCAAGGGTAAAGGATTTTAGACAGTCAACTTTTTCAGGTCAACACATTTTTCAGCACCTCCGGTGTCAGGTGCAAGACCCCTTATATATAGGGGCTTGCACCTGACACCGGGAAGTGTAGCAGAAATTCATTCAAACTTTTGCGGATCAACGGTTTGGCGCGTCGTCCATTTTTATACACCTTTGTACCCGTGAAAAGAGAGCGAGCGTGCTTTCAATCGGTCGTCAGAAAGGCCATCATAAGGCAGTCAAAAGACTGCTACAGAAGTGCTACACTGGCGAACTGCTCAAGACAAAAGGGAATTGATATACAACGAGATAGAGAGGGTCGGTTCATTTCCCCCTCCTTCCGCTTTTTTCGGGCTTCTTTATTAGGGACTCCTTTTAGGGAGTCGGCAATTCATGCATGAATGAGATCGTCGTAAAATCTTCGGCTTACGGCGGTCTCTTTTTTTGTATACACCTTATCACCAGCCGGCATAACCCCATATTTTGACAGTCATCTTAATAATCCCCTTTGGAGTAAATGCCGCAAATTTCGGGCAAAGGCCTACAGCCGCGAGGGGAGCAGGGGTGCATCAAGGGCGAACTCTCCTGTGCGTTCGCTACCGATAAAATCTTTCAGCTTCACAGCGTATTTTCTCGGTGGATAGCCTTGTCTTTCCCCTCATCGTTAGCCCTTTGTTGCCCTTGAAACGAAACTTGCCTTCTCACATTATCTAAAAAGTAGACGGGAACACGTGGAGCTTCATCTTTTTTCTTGTGAAATCAAGCAGAGACACAAGGTGTGTCTCTGCTGGGGGGGGGATTGGTGTGCCTTTTTATGACTTAATCTCATCGAAGATTCACACGAAAAAACGCCTCTAGCTTATCAAACGGAATTATTCCCGCCAGATTGTCATAAAAGTCTATGTGTCGGGCATAGGGGATAATGAGCAACTCCTTCTTGTCTGTCCCTATGGATTTGTAGGCATCTTCACTCATGTAGCGTGAATGAGCGTTCTCTCCTGCAACGATAAGAGTTGGAACATCGATTTCATTGGCGTACGAAAGCAGTGGAAAATTCATGAATGAAAGCAATGTGGTTGCTGTCCAAACCTGATTGGAAACCGAACGCTCGTGGAAACCTCGTGGTGTTTTGTAAAACTCGATATAATCATTCAAGAATTGAGGTACTTTATCGGAAGGTGTGTCAGGCATCGGATAACCTGGAGTGGCGATTCCAGTCTCGGCATCTATCCAGCGAGTCGCATTGAGCGAACGCTTCATTTCCAGACGCATTTCGGGCGTGTTGCCATCAAAGTATCCTTTACTAAAAACACGGGCCATATCGTACATAGCCATCGTCACCACGGCCTTTATACGAGTGTCGATAGCCGTAGCGCTGAGGGCAAATCCGCCCCAGCCGCAGATACCTATAATTCCAATCTTCTCTCTATCCACAAAAGGTTGAAGACCTAAGCAATCGACTGCAGCTGAAAAGTCTTCCGTATTGATGTCAGGAGATGCTACGTTACGAGGTTCGCCACCGCTTTCTCCCGTATAGGAAGGGTCAAAAGCTAAGGTTGCAAAGCCTCTCTCTGCCATCGTTTGGGCATAAAATCCTGAGGCTTGTTCTTTTACTGCTCCGAATCCACCGCAAACAGCAAGGGCCGCTAATTTTTTACCCGAACTGCTTTGGGGATAATATAAATCACCGACAAGGGTGATCCCGTAGCGATTTTTGAACGAAATCTTTTTATGCTCGATTTTATCGCTTTGCGGGAAGATTTTATCCCAACTGGGCGTATCTTGGGATATTTCTTGGTTTGTCTTCATATTGCTAATGTTTTGGTTTTATGATTTGTTTGTCGTGAATTGAGATGTTCTTTGTCTTTTCGCATTCTTCTTAGATATAAACCTGTTCCCAAGTAGATCAGTAGAGGAATGAGTCCGAAACTTGGTGAAACTAGCAGAACTTTATCGGGTGAAACAATGGCAAAACCTTCGGAAATCAGTGGATTGAGAGAGTCTTCCATCGTGTGCATCAAAATCACCGGTAAAAGTGAACGCGAAAGGGAAAAAATCTCGGTGTACATTATTGTCCAAACGCCAATTACCATAAAGCTGGTTATAATAAACAATACATCACCATAAGGGAAGAATGCTGCTAAATAAGCGTCGTCTAAGAGTATCAGGTAGTATGGCAGATGCCATATCTGCCATACGAGCGCTACAACTAAATAAACTAACCATTCGTTTTTGGTGAGTTGCTCCATTTTTACTGTGAGATAACCTCGCCACACCGATTCTTCAAAGATGTTTTTAATAAACTCAGGCAAGAAAGCGGCGAAAAGAATCGGTAGATATGCTGAAAAGCTAAATTTACTGACATCTATCCAGCCAAATAATTTACCGATAGACAGTGTTATGCCGATAACAACTGGGTAGACTGCAATAGCAAACAAATACCAACGGGTGTTTTGCTTGAAATTTGGTTTTAGGGGAAGGTCTTTCCAGCCGTCACCACCAAAAAGGCGAAGTAAAATCATACACAAGATAGGGGAGCTGATAAAAATCAAAGCTCCGAGTGATTCCAAATTGGAGGGCTCCCCGAGCAACATATCTATGCCAACGCCCCCCCATCCGCAAATGATTGCCACAAAGCAAAACAGAATAATATTTCGAAGAGTTCTTCTATTTGTCTTCATGCTGTTGAAGTTATTAATCGCATTGGTTGCGTGTATTTTAAATGTACAGGACTTTATCTGATGCCCTGTTAAGTACTAAGTAGATAGTGCCTATTTTTCGGGTAAGCATCTTTGCTATTATTGTTGTAATACGTAATTATCTCCACTAGTAGGCTTATCTCAAAATCTCTATGATTTTTTCTTCATCATAAACAAGCATGCCAGCAGCTACCAACGAGGCAATACCATGTGCCAACATCCAAGCCTTAGCTATACCACTCTTCACCTCTTGCTCAGATAACCGTTGATATTCTTTACTATTCTTCATTGCTTCTACTACTTGTTGACTTTCGGGGAAAATATCAGTAAGCTTTACATTCATGACATTATCCATGTAAAATGCTTTGAATAGAGCTGGCTCAATGTATGCAATCCGCACGTAACCCAGTCCCAGATCCAGAAAAGCATTGTCTGTTTTCGAATAACTTAGCATTATGTTTTGAAGGTAGGGCAGGGCTTTTTTGCAGATCTCTGTTTTGAGATCGCCCATATTTTTATAGCACCAATAGATAGGTTGGGTAGAACAGCCTATTTGCTTGGCAATATTTCGGGCAGAGAGCACTGCAAATCCTTCTTTTCGCACCATCTCGAAAGTGATTTCTAAGATCACCTCCTTGGTTATTGTCGTCGACTTCGGCATAATCTCGCATTAAAACAACTGTGATATAACTGATGTTATTTTGGCGCAAAGATGATAGGTTTCTCCGAATCGACAATGTTTCCAAGCAAAAGATGTGAGAAAGTAGTTTCAAGCAATGGGGGCCACCTTTTATCTGTAGCTTATGTTATAGTCAATCAGAAGTGAATGACGAATCGAGTACATGGAAATGTCGGATAGTCATTTGTCATGCAACAAACGTGGCGGCGCTCCTTGTTACCGTCGCCAGAAGCCGGGTAGAAGGGGGGTGAGGACGGTGAAGATCTCTAATCGGCCGACGATCATTAGGAAGGAGAGGATCCACTTGTTGAAGGAGGAGATGGTGGAGAAGTTGCCGTCCGCAAAGTGGCCGATGCCGGGGCCTGCATTGCTGACGGAGGTGGCGGCCAAGCCGAGGGCGTCACCGAGGTCGATGCCCTCGAAGGTGAGGACGGTACAGCCGAAAAGGATGAGGCCGACGTAGATGATGGCGAAGGTGTAGACGCGCTGGACGACATGCTCGGGGATGACTTGCCCGCCCGCCCGCAGGGGCAGAACGGCGCGGGGATGCGTTTGGCGTTTGAACTCGTTGAGCAGGTCCTTGACGAGGATCATGAAGCGACCCATCTTGAGTCCGCCACTGGTGGAGCCAGCGCACCCGGCCACGATGATGACGAAGAGGGCGATGACGGCAAAGAAGGAGCCCCAGGAGGAATAGTTGACGGTCAGTAAGCCGGTGTTAGAGACGAGGGCGGTGATGTGAAAGAGGGCGTGGCGGAAGGCCAGCTCGGGGTTGGTCTCGTTGTGACGCAGCAGGATCCACGCGGTGGTCACTATGGTGGTGGTGGCGATGACGATGCAGAACCAGCGGAATTCGTGGTCGTGAAAGAGCTTTTGGCTGTGTCCGCGGAGGGCGAAGTAGAGCAGCGTGAAGTTGGTGGCGCCGATGAACATGCCCAGGATGACGATATACTCCGTGTAGGCGGAATGCCAGTGGGCAATGCCGTCGTTTTTCGTGGAATAGCCGCCGGTAGCGACGGTGGTTAGGGCGTGGTTGAGGGCATCGAATAGGTTCATGGGGCCGATCCAAAGGAGGAGAAGGAAGGCCAGAGTGATGAGGACGTAGAGTCCGAAGATGCGCTTGGCTACCTGGGTGATGCGCGGGCGGAAGCGATCGTGGGTGATACCGGGCGTTTCGGCGTCGAATAGCTGGGAGGCGGCACCACCGAACATGGGTAATAGGGCGACAGTGAAGACAATCATGCCAATGCCACCCTGCCACTGGGTGAGGCTGCGCCAAAAGAGTAGCCCGTGAGGCAGGCGCTCGATGTCGTCCAGGATGGTAGCGCCGGTGGTGGTGAAGCCGGAGATGGTCTCGAAATAGGCGTCGGTGACGTTCGGGATGTAGCCGCTGATGAGGTAGGGCAGCATGCCGAAAAGGGAGAGTAGGATCCAGGTCAGGGTGACGCTGATCATGCCTTCGCGGCGGCCGGAGCGGTAGTCGTCGGCATGGCGACCGGTGATATACATGGCCAGCCCGGCGGCAAACATGATGGCGCACGAGATGGCGAGCGGGATGAAGTCGCTGTCGTTATACCAGAAGGAAACGGCTACGGCGGAGAGCATAAAGAGACTCTCGAGCATGTGCATCGTGCCCAAGAACTTGATGATGAAGCGGACGTTGAGTTGGTGAAACATAGATGGGGGGATGGGATTTAGAAGCTGTCTCGAATCGATTTCGGCAGCTCCTCAGAATAATCATTCAATAAATTCGAAACAGCTTCTTGTTAGCGTGAGTTTGACGTAAGAATAAAGCCTGCAGAGAGTTTCTACAGAGGTCTCGCAATGGGCTAAAACGTCTCTGGAAATGCTTGTAGCAGTGTTGCAAACGCCAGAAAGTTTTTTTCGAAGCACTTGCAGCGTTTCTGCAAACTCCAAAAAGTTTTTCGAAGCGCTTGCAGCATTCCTGCAAACGCCAAAAAGTTTTTCGGGGCACTTGCAGCGTTTCTGCAAACTCCAAAAAGTTTTTCGAGGCACTTGCAGCGTTTCTGCAAACTCCAAAAAGTTTTTCGGGGCACTTGCAGCGTTCCTGCAAACACCAAAAAGTTTTTCGAGGCATTTGCAGCATTGCTGCAAACACCAAAAAGTTTTTCGTGAGACTTGCAACAGTGTTGCAAGCGTTTCCAGAAGCACTTTGGCCGTTACAGCGCTCAATCAAAGACATGCTCCAGAGATAAGATAAGAGACCTCATTCTTACGCCGAACTCACGTTTGTTATCCTCCGATCAGGCCCGTTTTCCCCACAAAGAACAAGAGCAGATAGCCGAGTATTAAAGAGACCATGCCAACGATCAGTCCGATCTTGAGCATATCCTTCTGTTCGACCAGTCCTGTAGAATGGGCTATAGCGTTCGGAGGGGTCGATATCGGTAGGCACATGGCGCTGGATGCAGAGAGAGCTATACCGATGATGACTGTCGACGTTCCGCCGATCTGTTTCAGAGCGTCTCCCATTCCCGTGCAGGCTACGACAAGAATGGGCACAAGCAGCGCCGCCGTAGCTGTGTTAGAGATGAAGTTGGAGAGGATGTAGCAGATCGCGCCCGATATGATAAGGATCAGCATGGGTGACCATCCTCCGAACGGGATCGACCGAATGACGGCACCCGCTAAACCAGAACCGTTCAGCCCGAGACCAAGCGCGAATCCGCCCGCTACCATCCAAATCACACTCCAGTTGATCGACTGTAGATCTCGCTTCGTAATGACTCCGGTGACGGCAAAGACGCCCATCGGAATCATCGCGACCGTATTGGCGTCGACCCCGGTATATCGGTCGAACAGCCACATCAGGACGGTGATGATGAAGGTGATCGATACGACCTTCATTCTCCATCCGCTATGTATCTCCCCGGTGATCGAAAGCTCAATCGTTTTCTTCTTGAACGGGAACAGCTTTTTTATGAGGTACCACGAGATGAAGAGTAATACGATGACCAGAGGGAACATAAAGGCCACCCAGTCCCCGAAACCGATGTGCATGTTCAAGCCTTCTGGATCGTTCAATGCTTGCAGGGCGATGGCGTTCGGTGGGGTTCCAATAGGTGTTGCCATTCCGCCGAGATTGGCCGCGATGGGTATGGAGAGCGTCAGCGCCGTACGTCCCTTACCGTCGGGTGGTAAGGCTGCAAATACGGGTGTGAGGAAGACAAGCATCATGGCTGCCGTCGCCGTATTACTTATAAACATGGAGAAGGTGCCTGTGATCAGAATGAACCCCAGCAGGACGGTTTCCGAGCGTTTCCCGAAGGGTTTGATCAGCGTCTTGGCCAGCAGTACGTCTAACCCAGATTTGGTGGCTGCGATGGCGAGGATAAATCCGCCGAGAAACAGCATGATCACAGGGTTAGCAAACGTGGCCATGATCTCTTTCGAGCTCATCAGTGTCCCGAACGACTCGCTATCGCTCTTCAAGAATGATAGACTGTTGTCCGATACCGTTAAGCACATCGTCGTGATGATGACCAACGAGGTTGCCCACGATGGGATGGCTTCGGTAATCCACAGCAGGGTGGCGAGCACGAAAATAGCAATAACCCGCTGTTGTACTGTCGTGAGCCCATCTATCCCGAACGATGTGCTGGGCAGGTTCCAAACGATTAGTGCGAGCAGCAGGATAACAAGTGATGAGATGAGTTTTTTCATCTCAAATTGATCTGAGAGTTTTCCGATTACTTCTGTCATGGTGTGTTGCGTTAATGGATTAATAAAACAGGGCTGCAAGTTTAGTTGAATAAAATAACTCACCATGAGGTGCTCTCTGATGCTTTTTAGACATGACAATCGATAAGGAGGGCATCAACGCGTTGACTATCCACCATCCTATACCCCTGTATCACCCTTTATATTCAGTTGAAGTAATCCTTGAGTTTGCGCATGGCTGAGTCGAAGCAGAAGACCATGACGTGATCGTTGGCGCGGATCTGCGTGTCACCCTCCACCATCATGGGGATACCGTTGCGGATGAGTCCGCCCAGGGTCATGTCCTTCGGCAGACGCATGTCCTTGATGGGCTTGCGGGTGATCTTCGAGTCGGGTTTGGCCACGAGCTCGGCCACGTCGGCGCGAGCAAAGGCGAGGCACTTGACGTTGGCCACGTCGGCGTCGAGGAGGAACTGGTAGATGTGCCCCGCGGCGATGAGCTTCTTATTGATTACCGTGCCAATGTCCACCTTGGCGGCCAGGGAGATGTAGTCAAGGTTCTCCACCTGTGCGATGGTCTTGAAGACGCCGTAACGCTTGGCTGCCAGACAGGCCAGGATGTTCGTGCCCGCGATTTCGGTCAGGGCCACGAAGGCCTGGGCGTCGTCGATGCCCTCCTGCACAAGCAAGTCGGTGTCGCGCCCATCACCGTGGATGACGAGCACGTTCTTGGGCACCTGTGCAGAGATCTTTGCACACTTGTCGCGGTCGGCCTCGATGATGGTGATGTTAGTATTGTCAGGCAGGAAATGCGCCGTCTTGATGGCGATGCGTCCGCCGCCCATGATGATGATCTTCTTCACCTCCGGATTCTGCTTACCGGTCTTGATGCGTACATCCTCGATGTGTTCGCGGGTGGTGGTGACAAAGACGATGTCGCCAGACTTGATGTGGTCCATACCGCGGGGGATGATCATCTCGCCGTTGCAGCGCTGTATGGCTACGATGTGATAGCATTTCTTGTCGTGCTGCATCAGCTCTATCAGCGTGCGATTGATGATCGGCGCCTCGCCGCGCACCTTAATGCCTAAGAGGATGAGTCCGCCGCCGAAGAGTTCCCAGTACTGTCGTGTCCAAGGCCGACGGATGGCTGCTACGATCTCTTTGGCGGCCAAGATCTCGGGGCAGATCATGGAGTTGACGCCGATCTTCTGGAAGAGCTCATTGTTGCGTGGCAGGAGGTACTCATGGTTGTTGATGCGGGCGAAGGTCTTGCGTGCACCGAGGTTGCTGGCCAGCATGCAGGCCGTGATGTTGGTCGACTCCTCCGTGGTGACGCTGACGAAGAGGTGGGCGTCGCGGACGTCGGCGTTCTCCAGATCGTGCAGCGAGGTGGGATTGCCGACGATGGGCAGGATCTCCATGCCCGTCTTGGCAAAGGCCAGATTATCCTCATTGGGGTCAAGGAGGATGATGTCGTGGCGTTCGCGCGAAAGCATTTTCGCCAGGTGGCGGCCTACCTCGCCGGCACCCGCAATGACGACTCTCATGCCTGGCCTCCTTTCTGTCCGACGAGGGAGCGGATGGCCTCAAGGATGTGCGGAGCATCCATGCCGCAGAGATTGTAGAGGTCGGCTATGCTGCCATGCTCGATGAAGCGGTCGGGGATGCCGATGCGTTGCACGCGGGGGGTGTAGCCATGCCCCATCATGAACTCCATCACGGCGGTGCCCAGTCCACCAACCACGGTACCGTTCTCTACGGTGATGATGCGCGAGTAGCGACGGCCGATCTCATGCAGCAGTTCCTCGTCGATGGGCTTGAGGTAGATCATATCGTAATGCGCGGCGGAGATGCCTTCCTCGGCGGCGACTTCGATGGCCTGACGCGCCACGTTGCCGATGGGGCCGATCGTGACGACGGCTACGTCCGTACCCTCACGCAGTCGACGGCCACGCCCGACGGGCAACAGCTCCATCTCGTTCTGCCAGTCGCGCAGCTCGCCTTTGCCGCGCGGATAGCGGATGACGAAGGGGCCACGGTCGGTCTTGTAAGCCGTGAACATGAGGTTGCGGAGGTCGATCTCGTTGAGAGGGGAGGAGATGATCACGTTCGGGATGGGGCGGAGGTAAGCCAAGTCGAAGGCGCCGTGATGCGTGACGCCATCCTCGCCCACGAGGCCCGCGCGGTCGAGGCAGAGCACGACGTGCAGCCGGAGTATGGCGGCGTCGTGGATCACCTGGTCGTAGGCGCGCTGTAGGAAGGAGGAGTAGATGTTGCAGAAGGGGATCATGCCCTCCTTGGCCATGCCCGCGGAGAAGGTCACGGCGTGGCCCTCGGCAATGCCGACGTCGAAGGCGCGATCGGGGAAGGCTTTCATCATGTACGTCATCGAGCAACCCGTGGGCATGGCCGGGGTGACACCCGTGATGCGTCGATCCTTCTCGGCCAGCTCCACGAGCGTATGGCCGAAGACGTCCTGATAAAGCTGCGGCTCGTTCGTCCGTTCGGGCAGGAGGCGCTGGCCGGTATCCTTATTGAAGCGCCCGGGCGCATGCCAGACGGTGGCGGACTGCTCGGCGGGTTTGTAGCCCTTGCCTTTCTTCGTTTTGATGTGGAGCAGCTTGGGGCCCTTCATTTCCTTGATGTCGCCCAGCTTCTTGACCAGATCGCCCACGTCGTGGCCGTCGATAGGCCCGAAGTAGCGGATGCTGAAGCCCTCAAAGAGGTTGTGCTGGCGGTTGATGAGGGCCTTGAGGCTGTTATTGAAGCGCAGGATGTTCTCGCGCCGATCTTCGGAGATGAGGTTCAGCTTGAGGAGCTTCTGGTAGACCTCGTAGCGGATGTGGTTGTAGGTCTGGCTGGTGGTGATGTCGACGAGGTAACGGTTCATGCCGCCCACGTTGCGGTCGATCGACATGTCGTTGTCGTTAAGCACGATCAGCAGGTTGTTGGGGTCGATGGAGGCGTTGTTAATGCCCTCGAAGGCCAGTCCGCCGGTCATGGCGCCGTCGCCGATGACGGCCACGACGTGTCGCCCCCCCTCGCCGGCTATCTCGAAGGCGGTGGACATGCCCAGGGCGGCAGAGATGGAGTTCGAGGCGTGCCCAGCGATGAAGGTATCGTAGGCGCTCTCTTCGGGGTGTGGGAATCCGCCGATGCCCCCGAACTGGCGGAGGGTGTGGAAGGCCTCGCGTCGGCCGGTGAGTATCTTGTGACTATAAGCCTGATGCCCGACGTCCCAGACGATGCGGTCGTCGGGCGTGTCGAAGACGTAATGCAGGGCCACGGTCAGCTCCACGGCGCCGAGGCTGGCACCGAGATGTCCGGGTCGCTCTGAGAGCACGTCGATGATGTATTTCCTCAGCTCATCGCATACGGCGGGGAGCTTATCGACGGCGAGTTTCCGCAAATCAGCCGGACTATCTATCCGGCTCAAGAGATGATATAGGTTGCTATCAGCCATTCCTGTATTCCTTACTGTTTGTTTTTATAGGGCAAAGGTAGCACCGGAAGTAAGGGCGGCAAGGGAGGTGCACTCCCAGCCTTGCCGGTAGGCCATCGAGGGTCATTTCTGTGCTCGCACGGCATGCAAGGGGCAAAATGAGGGTCATTTTGGTACTCGCACGGCATGCAAGAGGCAAAATGAGGGTCATTTCGGTGCTCGCACGGCATGCAAGGGGCAAAATGAGGGTCATTTCGGTACTCGCACGGCGTGCAAGGGGCAAAATGAGGGTCATTTCGGTGCTTGCACGGCATGCAAGGGGTAAAATGAGGGTCATTTCGGTGCTTGCACGGCGTGCAAGGAATAAACGGCCCCGATGGCTTGGGGCTATAAAAGCAACAGAGGCAGCCGAGGGAGGAGTTTCTCCCCGGGCTGCCTCCGTCGGCTGGTAGCCAAGCCTGCGAAGAGGCCTCGGATCAGAGCTCAATCGCCGAGTTCCAATTGCCCTCAGCGCTGTGCTTGTTGTTGTAGTTAATCCGTATGCGATCGCTACCGATGGCTGTGACCGCGGTTGTCTCCGGCAGACCGTTGGGGCCAGTGGCTATGATCCGCAGTTGCCCGTCCACGAGCGTGAACGTAGAGGTGTTTCGCAGGGTGTAACTCAGGGGTAAATCGGTCTTGAAGTCCAGCCGCAGTGTAGGTACAGCCAGACTTGTCCGCACGCCATTCCCCACGAGCTGTAGACTGCCGTCGCTGACGAATTGCACCGTCCACGCGGAGCTGTCGGCAAACTCTCGATCGCGTCCGATGTGCTCCATGTACCACGTGCCACTCTTCCCCGTGTTGACGCGGAAGTGATCCACGGCACGCTCCGAGCGTGGGCTGAACTTCGTGGCCAAGCCTTCGCCGACCACCTCCCACATCCCACCGCGTACGGCGTTGCGGATCGTAATGGTGCGCTCATTCCCGTAGCGCTCCTTGAGGCGAAGCGTCCACGCGTTGGGCTCTTGGTCGCGCTGGATCTTTACGTTGGAGAAGTAGAGTCTATCCACCGAGTCGCGTCCAGACGAGGTGTTTTGCTCTAAATAACGGTCGAAGCGGTGGAGGTATTCCGCCGTGATGCCACAGCGCTCCACCAGCGCCGAGGTGTACTCAAAGGCGACCCATCCGGGGGCCGTCTCACCTTGATTGCTGCGTTCTTCGACGCAGGCCGCAAGCGACATGAGGAGGATCCCTGCGGCAATGATTCGTTTCAGGTTCATTGGTTGATGTATTTGTAGGGGCAAGACTTGTGTCCGCCCTTTGGGTTATCGCGGAGTATGATGAGACGCGTGTAAAGGTTGTGGCGTAAGGCTGGGGTAAAAAAGAGGGGCGACACTCTCGCGTCGCCCCTGATAAAGGGAATTACAGCTTGAAAGCGACGCCGCCCATGAGCCAGAAGCCGGCCTGGGGCACGTTGCCGATGTCGTAATAGGTGACGTTGAACATGTTGTTCAGGTCGAGGTGGAAGTCAAACTTGCGGACGGCGTAGTTCAGCTTCAGGTCGAGGGTCGAGAAGGCCGGGTAAGGCTCCAGGCCCATGTCCTTCTTGTCCACGTACCGGCGGTAGCTGCCCATGCGCTTCTGCGCGCGGAAGTGCCACGAGGCCGTCAGCCCGCGAAAGATCGGGTGCTGCAGTCCGACGGTCACCTTGTCACGGAGGTAGTTCAGCGAGTAGCGCGACTCCAGCCCGTGGCTGTCGGCCGTCTGATTCATGCGTGCATAGTCCACGTTGAGCACCGTGCCGCGCATCGACGGCCAGATGGCGCCCGGGCGGAAGGTGGCGCCCACCTCGACGCCCTGCTTGTCTATCTCCGTGAAGTTCCATGACGCCCACTTGGCTGTGCCCGAGTCGCGCACCCAGTCGATCACGTCGCGTCCCCACATCAGGTAGCCCACGAGGCGGAGCGACACCGCGGGGCGCGTGAAGGTCACACCGAGGTCGACCGACTCAGAGCGTTCGGGCTTCAGGCCCACGTTGGCCGTGTGCGTCTCGGTGGTGTAGTAGAGGTCGGTGAAGGTCGGCATGCGGGTCGAGCGGCTCCAGGTAGCGTTCAGCTTCAGGTCGTCCGTCGGGCGATAGGCCAGGCCGGCCGAGGGGTAGAAGCGCACGCCGTCGAGCAGGGTGTTGCGCTGCATCATCACGCCGGCCGAGGCGGCCCAGCGCTGCCACGTCCAGGTGTGCTCGGCCGTAGCGCTGACGATGGTGCGGGCGTCGCTGCGTGTGTAGTGACCGTTAGGCGTGGCCATCGGTGTGCCGAGCTTGCTGCTGATGATCTCCTCGCGCCGCAGTTCGCCGCCGAGGCTGGTCACGCCGCCGCGCCAAGTATATTGGAAGATGAGGTTCGCCCCGTACGTGTCGCCGCGGTGGAAGTTGCGGCCCTTGTCGGTGTCTTTGATGAGGTCGAACTGATCATAATGACGATTCCAGTAGAGGATCGGCACCACCTTCAGCGCGCCGCCAAAGGCTCCTTTGACGGATCCGGCCCAAGAGCTCGTGCGCTCGTATTGGTTGGGGTAGAGGGCGGTGTAGAAGGTGTTGGCGCCGTAGTTCTTGTTTTCATAGCCCGCCTGAATGTCGAGGCGGTTGTCGCCGCTGAAGCGGACACGCGTCTGCCAGAAGGCGTTCCAGATGGCGTAGTCGCTGCCGGCGATGTATCCGTCTGAGGCGCGATGGCCGACGGAGAGGCTGCTTGTGGTGGGTCCCGCCTCGAGAGCGCCGCGCACTTCGCCGCCGCGCAGGGCGTGCATACCGGCTTCGGCTGCGAGGTAGAGGGGAGTTTCGACTTTCTGTTTCGTGATGATGTTGATGCCGCCGGAGAAGGCCGACGAACCGTAGATGAGCGCCGATGGGCCGTGTACGATCTCGATGCGCTCGATGTCGGAAAGGTTAATGGGGAGATCGAAGCTGTAATGGCCGGTGTGGGGGTTGGAGAAGTTGACGCCGTTGAGGAGGACGGCTGTCTGGTCGGCTGAGCCACCGCGGATGGAGATGTCGGACTGTACGCCGTGGCCGCCGCGCTGGATGACGTCCACGTTAGCGGCGTAGACCAGCAAGTCTTGAATGCTTCGGACGGGTGCCTGCTCGATCTGTGCGCGGGTGATGACGGTGACGATCTTGGACGTCTGGCTGAGCGGCGTCTCGAGGTGCGAAGCCGTGACGGTCACTTCCTCGAGCGTCTCTTCGCGGAGGCTGTCCGTGGGCAAGGCGTCGGGTGCTGCCGCGGGCTGTGCTGCCGTCTGCGTGGCGTGGGCAAAGGTCAGCATGCAGCCGGCCACCACGCCGATGTTAACTACTCGGTGCATACTGCTGAAAGCGCTGTATGCCTTGCGTGCAAACCGCCGGAAGCGGAAGGTGCACGCCCTGTTCAGGTGTCTCTTTCTGTTCATAATTAATTAGTGATTAAATGATGTTTGCGCCGCAGTTAAACGGCTTGCAAAAGAAGGGAAAAGGGAAAAAATGGGGAGCGATCAGTCCTTTCGTCACGATTAGGCGCTTCATTTCCTCTTCGATCATAAGGCGACTAAATGCCCTCCATCTCCGTCCCCGTAGCTTTTTGGCGGCGGGCACGACGCTGCGAGAGGCTCTGCTTGTAGGAGGTGTTGATGCGGGCTGTGAGGGCGGTGAGACGTTCGGCCAGGGCCTCGAGCTCCGTACGCGAGGCCTCGGAATTGGCTTTGAGGTAGGCCATTTGGAGCAGCATGATGATGTGTTGATAGATCTCGTCCGACTGGTGCCGCACTTCAAGCATAGCGGGTTGCTCCTTTTGCTCCACACGCTCGTCTCGACGCTGTCGACTCAGCGTTAAGTACTCCCCGTCGAGCCTTTCCAGCGCCTCCAATGCCGCGGTGAGGCCGAGGCGCCCTATGTGTGCGGTGTGCTCAGGCTTTTTCAGGTCGTAGATGAGCGATAGCAGGTCGGCCGATCGGCGATCGGTGGAGAGGTTCTGGAGTCGCACGAACTGACGTGTCACGATGTGCAGCGCGTGGGCAGCTTCCACCTGCGCCTTGTCGGGCGAGAGCCGCATGATGCGCACGATACCGAGAATAAACGTCGCGGCTCGCGTACGTTCTGCATCCTTTTCGTGCATAGCCTTGGTATAGACCGTGGCGCGGATCTCGACGGCCTGATCGATCTCTTTACGGGCCAGGGCATACCACTCGTCGGATAATTCGGTCGGTATGTCGGTCGTTTTTGCGTTTACCTCGCGCACCAAGTCGCACGCCTCGCAGTGGAATCGTGCGTGGAGTGCGTTGTCTAACTTGTCTAAGCCGATTTTCTTGATCTGAATCGTGTGCTTCATCTCGTTTTTGATGGATATGGGGATTGACACCTCGATCGGAGTGCCTCACGCGTCGCGTTTCCCGATCGTTAGCGCCTACAAATGAAATAAATTATCGCTTTTCGGTAAGCGTACAAGGTTATATGCTCAAAAGAGCCTCTTTCGCGTGATTCAGCATCCGTATGAGTCCGTAAAGAGGCTCTTTTTCGTTATTCATACTTGGTAAGAGTCCACAAACTGTCTCTATTTCTCTATTCATACCTGGTATAGGTCTGGAAATAGCCTCTTTCTCGTGGTGTATACGCCGTAAAGTGCTCTCAAAAGAGGCCCTCGAGGGAGTTTGACGGTGTATGATATGTGAAACAGCCTCTATTTCTTGGCTTATGCCGCGTATGAAGTACGAAACAGCGTCTTTCGGTGGGCTTATACCGTGTATGGAGTGAGAAACATCCTCTTTTTGTGGAGTCATACGACGTATAGATTGGGAAACAGTCTCTTTCTCTCGACGCTTACGGCTGCTACATAGGGAAACACGCCGCGTTTACCTCTTCCATGTCGATAGACATTCCGAAATCAGCCGCGGAAGGGTATTCCATGTAGATGGGCGTTCCGAGATCAGCCGCTGGAGGCAGTTCCATGTTGATGGGCATTCTGAGATTAGTCGCGTTTACCTCTTTCATGTTGGTGGACATTCCGAAATGAGTCGCGGAAGGGGGGAGGATGCCTATGCGTTGGGGAGGGACAAAAAGAGAGCAGGGAAAAGAGTCGGTTGTGACTCTCCCCCCTGCTGAATCTCGGTGGCTACCCTCGGCGTCGGGTTGCACACCAGACAGATTGACAAGTGTAATAGTTACGTTGGCCCGAGGATTACTTCTTCAAGCTCTTAGCACGAGCTTCCAGTTTGGAAACCGGGAGGTAGATCTGGAGACCTACGTTGAGCGAAAGGCCGTTTACGGAGCCTTGGCCGAACTGGCCGTTGTAGAGAGCCAATGCTTCAAGCGCTACGTGCTCGTTGAGGAAGTAAGCGTAGCCGGGACCAAAGTTGACGTTGAATCCAACTGGTGCACCTTGGACACCACCCAGACCGACGCCGACTTCACCAAAGAAGTGGCCTTCTTTCGGGCCGATCTCTACCTCTTTATTGCCGAGATAGTAACGACCGAAGGCGTTGACGCCATAGCTGAACGTGGTGTTGCCACCGCGCTGACCGGTGAAACCGGCATTTACTTTGGCACCAAAGGCCAGGTTGTCCTGCACGAAGTAGCCTACACGCGGGGTGAGGTTGAGCGAGAAGTAGCTGCCGCTACCCAGACCGAACCGGATGTCGCCGATGCTTCCACCAACCAATACGCTACCTTTCTCGAGCTGTGCGTTTGCTGCTCCAATGGAGCACAGTGCGAATACAATCGCACTCATCAGAAATTTCTTCATACTGTTTTGTTCTCTTTGTTTGGTTCTTTTTATTCCTACTCTATTCATATGGCCTTTTCGGATACTGCCGCGGCAAAGGTATGCGGTTTTTTGTAAGTCGGTTTGTAGTAAACCCAAAAAGAGGCAGATAAACAGGAGCTCAGAGGTCGATGACGCCCCGACCTTGGCGCAGGATGGTGAAGGGGGAAGCGGTGCAATCGACCACGGTGGAGCCTTCGGCGCGGCCGATGCCGCCATCGATGACGAGGTCGACACGTCCGTCGAACTTTTCATGGATAAGCTCGGGGTCGGTGAGGTATTCCGGCTCCTCATTGTCGCTGGCGGGGTCGTGGACGGACATGGTGAGGAGGGGGTTCCCCAGCGTGCGGACGAGTTCGAGGGCTATGGGGTTGTCGGGGATGCGGAGGCCTACCTCGTGTCGGCTTTTGTAGATGCGCGGAAGGTCGGCGCCGGCGGGCAGAATGAAGGTGAAGGCGCCGGGAAGGTGGCGCTTGAGGAGTTTGAAGGCATTGTTATCGATGCGCGTGTAGGCGCCGGCCTCGGAGAGGTCATGACAGACGATGGAGAGCTTGCTCTTTTGCGGGTCGACGCCCTTGATGCGGCAAATGCGCTCCACGGCGCGGACGTTGAGGGCGTCGCAACCGATGGCATAGAGCGTGTCGGTGGGATAGATGACAAGTCCACCGTCACGCAAGGTGCTGGCGACGCGATCCAGATCCTTCTGGTTGGGGTTGTTGGGGTAAATTTTTAGAAGCATGGTACGGGCTGTTTGATGAGGGTGGCAAAAGTAGAGACTTTGGGTAGTGATACATGATGAAAGCCCTCAGACGGGGTGTGCTGAGGGGCTAATTTCCCCGCATGATTAGCCAGATTTGCCGTGTGGCATTTTTTCTACTTTTGCGCCCGCTCCATCCGTAGATGGGCGATTATTAGTAAGATAAGCGAATGTAGTTATGACGAAATATGCGTTGGTTACAGGGGGCTCACGAGGCATTGGGCGGGCCGTTTGCCTGGAGTTATCGGCTGCGGGATATGCGGTGCTGATCAATTGTCGGGCTAACCTCGAAGCGGCATCCGAAGTCGAGGCCGAGGTGAAGGCTCGCGGCGGAGTGGCAGAGGTGATTCCGTTCGATGTGGCCGACTCTGCGGCGGTAGATGCTGCCTTGGAGGCTTGGGAAGCGCGTCACCCGGAGGATGCGATCGAGGTGCTGGTCAACAATGCGGGTATTCGTCAAGACGCGATGATGATCTTCATGCAGGATAAGGATTGGCACGAGGTGATCAATGCCTCCGTCGATGGGTTTTTCTATGTCACCCGCCGCGTGCTGAAGGGCATGCTGATGCGCCGCCATGGACGCATCATTAATATGGTCTCCCTGTCCGGTTTGAAGGGTATGCCGGGGCAGACGAACTATTCGGCGGCTAAGGCGGCCGTGATCGGCGCCACGAAAGCCCTGGCGCAGGAGGTGGCGCGGCGTCATGTGACGGTGAATGCCGTCGCCCCGGGCTTTATTGCGACCGACATGACGAAAGATCTGGACGAGGCGGCGCTGAAGCAGACTGTCCCTGCGGGGCGTTTCGGTAGGCCGGACGAGGTGGCCGCATTGGTCGGCTTTTTAGCCTCAGACAGGGCCGATTACATCACTGGTCAGGTCATATCGATCAACGGAGGCCTCCTGTAAAGGGCTTCTTTGGGCCTAAAACTCCCCTCCCCCGGGGGGCGTATATATAAGGTATAGGACACATACACGAAACAATCAAGAAGACTATAGAGATAAAGATGGAAAGAAGAGAGATAGAAGAGAAGGTGAACGACTTTTTAGTGGAAGAGATGGAGATCGAGGCGGAGAAGATCAAACCTGAGGCCCTGCTGAAGGAGGATCTGGGGTTAGACAGCCTGGATTTTGTGGACATCGTTGTGATTGTCGAGCGGACTTTTGGCTTCAAAATCAAGCCCGAAGAGATGGCCGACGTGAAGACGGTGGGTGCCTTCTACAACTATATCGAATCGAAGCTCTAAGACGGGACCGGAAGGATCGATCAAGGTGTCACAATGGTGCGGAAAAGCGACGAATGGGACGGCGTAACGGGCGGCACGACGCTCGGACAGAAGGCCATGAAGGTCATGCTGTCCGTCCTCGACGTCCGCATCGGCTACGTCCTGCTGGCCTTCGTCGTCCCCTTCTATATGCTCTTTCATCACAAGGGTTACGTGGCCATCTACGGCTATTTTCGCCGTCGTCACGGCTATGGACCGCTGAAATCGTTGCTCAAGACCTACCGCAACCATTTCCTTTTTGGTCAGGCCATGCTGGATCGGTTTGCGGTCTATGCTGGAAGGGCAAAATTCAGCGTCGATAACCCTGATAACCCGCTTTTTCTCGCTATGCTCGATCGGCCAGAGGGCTGCATCGTGGCCAGCGCCCATGTGGGCAATCCGGAGTTGAGTGGTTACCTGCTGAGTCAGCAGAAAAAGCGCATCAATTGCCTCATCTATGGCGGTGAAGCTAAGGAAGTGCAGAAAAATCGCATCAAAATATTGGAGCGGAATAACATCCGCGCCATCCCCGTATCGGACGATTTGTCGCACATCTTCCTCGTCAACGAGGCGTTACAAGGGGGCGAGATGGTAAGTATGCCGTGCGATCGCACGCTGGGCAGTAGCAAGTGTGTGACGTGCGACTTCCTCGGTGCGCCAGCAGACTTCCCCATCGGCGCTTTCGTGTTGGCTGAGCAATTCGGGGTGCCTGTGCTGGCTATGTTCGTGCTGAAGGTCTCGGCCTCAGGCTATCGCATCCATGTATCTCGCATCCCTTCGCCCGCAGGGGGAACAAAACGCGAACGCATCGAGTCCATGACCCGCGCCTATGCCAATGAACTCGAACGCATCGTGCGGCGTTACCCCGAACAATGGTTTAACTTTTATACGTTCTGGAAAAGATGAAAATGTCACCCGCTCTTGAGCGGACTTTTACCAAAGATCGGATGAGGATCCTCGAGGCACAACGGCGAGCACACGAAATCGCCTTTGCGCCAGTCACTTTTCAGGTGGCAAGACTCATGCGCAAGTTCGGTCTCTTCGCTTTATTGAATGAAGCACGCCAAGGCTTGACGCTGGAGGAGCTTACCGAACGCTCCCCAGCGCTTTCGCACTATGCGGTGCAGGTACTTCTTGAGTCGGCTCTCACGGCCGGGATGGTTTGCTGCACGGACGATCGATTTGTGCTCTCAAAGCTGGGCTGGATCCTACTTACAGATCCGCTCATTGCCGTAAATATCGACTTTAACCATGATGTCAACTACCTCGGTTTGCATCGCATGGAGCAGGCGCTCCTTGAAGGTAAGCCGGAAGGCTTGCGCGTGTTTGGCGATTGGAAAACGATCTACGAGGGCCTCTCCGAGTTGCCCGATCCGGCACGTGAAAGTTGGTTCCGCTTCGATCATTTCTATTCGGATCACTCTTTCGACGAGGCATTAGAGATCGTCTTTGCCCAACGACCGAAACGCTTGCTCGATGTAGGTGGGAATACGGGCCGATGGGCTGCACGCTGCGTGGACTATTCCCCCGATGTGCATGTGACAATCATGGATTTGCCGCAACAGCTCGACATGGTGCGCCGCCAGATGGCTGATCGCCGCGGTGCAGATCGCATCGAAGGCTACGCCATCGACTTACTCGACGTTACGGCCCCCTTCCCCACCGGGGCAGACGCTATTTGGATGAGCCAGTTCCTCGATTGCTTCTCGGAAGGTGAAATCACGAGCATCATACGACGTGCCGCGGAGGCGATGACAGATCGCACCCGCCTCTATGTCATGGAAACGCTCTGGGATAGGCAGTCGAACGACATTGCAGCCTTCTGCCTGACGCAGATCAGCCTTTACTTCACCGTCATGGCCAATGGCAACAGCAAGATGTACCATTCCGACGACCTCATACGCTGCATCCACGCGGGCGGACTGGAGGTGGAGACGATCCACGATGGTCTGAAGGGCGGCCACTCGATCCTTGTCTGTCGGAAACCCGCTGAGCGGTCATGATTCGTCCCTTCGACATCCTCGAACTGCTGCCGCAGCGCCCACCTTTCGTCATGGTCGACCGGCTGATCTACTACGATCCCGTCGTGGCCCGATCTGAGTTTACTATCCGCCCCGACAACATCTTCTGCACCGGAGATGGACGCGTGGAGGAGGCTGCACTCGTGGAGATTATAGCCCAAACATGTGCTGCAAGGATGGGCTATCGCGAAAAGACGGAACCTTCGCGCGATGGCATGGTCAAGATCGGCTTCATCGGCATGATCCGTCCGCTGTACGTCCTCCGTGCGCCCCGCATAGGTGAGATGCTCACCACAACCGTCGAGGTGAAGGAGGACATCTTCTCCACCACACTCGTTGAGACTTTCGTCGAAGCGAGCGGTGAGACCATCGCCACGTGTAGCATGAAGATCTTCCTGACCGACCGTGTACCGACAACAGCTTAAACGCCCTGACTGGCCTACAAACCGTAAACTACGAGTTACGAGTATCTGGCACTTGTGGCTCCCTAACCCGTAACTATAAACAATATGAACAAGAGAATTCTGCTTTTTATCATGGCAACCCTGCTTGTTGCCGTCGGCACGCTGCGGGCGCAGAGTGCCTCAACCCCCGCTAAGTTTCACACCGAGCTTGGAGCCTCCTTTGGCACCGGTTCATTGAACGGTAGCGACTACCACTTCACTTCGCGCGACTTGAATGTGTCGTTTGGCTACGCCTTCACCCCGCGCTTTTCTGCTTACATCCCTCTCACGCTGACCACCGGCCTCTTCCGGAGCGATAGTCCCGGCCTCCATAGCACTTACGAAAATACGGGCACCGTCGGAGTCGGCGCCGGATGGAACGCCATCCAACGCTCGCTTTGGCGCCTTCGCCTCAATGGCGAGGCGGGCTGCTCACTCAAGAGTAAGACCGATCCTTGGAGCTTCTACTATTACGACGCTGGTGCGCGCCTCTACCTTGGCGAACAGAATCGCTTTGTCAACGCCTACGTTGGCCTTGGCGTTAAGCATATACTCACGCGCACCGATGGGCGTAGCGACTATTTCACGCCCTACGTTAGCATTGGCTTTCGCCTCAATGCCCTCGCCCGATAAGTAACAAGTGGCAAGTGACGGATACTTGCCGCCTTTTTCTTCTAATTACTCCTCTTGACCTCTCTCCACTTTTGACTTCTCCCATCCTTCAAACATCCAAGACCTTCGATATCCGCTTCAGTGAGGTCGATTCGATGCACATCGTCTGGCATGGCTCGTACGCCCTCTATTTCGAGGACGCTCGCGAGGAGTTCGGACGTGTCTTCGGGCTGAGCTATTCGAGCTATGTCGAAAATGGTTGTTACGCTCCGCTTGTCGATCTGCAATTCAGCTACCGCCAACCGTTGCGCCACGGCGAACGCGCTCGCACGGTCATCACCTACCGCAACACGCCCGCGGCCAAGGTGGTCTTTGACTATGCCATCCATCGCCTCGACGAGGCCGACACGCTCATTGCCACTGGCTCCTCCACACAGGTCTTCCTCGACCTCAATTATCAACTGATTTGGACCAATCCCCCTTTTTACGAAGCATGGAAAATCCGTCACGGCCAGCTATGACCACCGTCTTTGAGGCCACTAACATCGTCTCTGCGCTCGGCTTAACGACCGACGAGGTGTTCGACAACATCCGTCAGGGACGCACCGGCCTGAGCCTGCAGTCTGACCACTTCGACTTGCCCGAACCGTTCATGGCGTCCCTCATCGACCGCGCACGACTGGACGAGGCTTTCGACCGACTGCATCCGCCTACCTGGCCAGACGGCGCCTATACCCGATTCGAGCAGGCAGCCATCGTTTCTGCGGATGACGCGCTCCGTCAGACGGACATCGACCCGACCACTTTGCGCGTCCGCTTCTTCCTCTCCACCACGAAGGGCAACGTCCATCTGCTCGACCCACGTGAGACGGCTGGCCACAGCACCGACCAACTCTACCTCTGGCACACCGCCTACCGCATTGCGCATTTCTTCGGCAACATCACGCCCCCGCTCGTCATCTCCAACGCCTGCATCTCCGGTGCTGCTGCACTCATTGCGGCTCGTCGCGAACTGTTGGCGGGTCGCATCGATACGGCCATCGTCATCGGCGCAGACATGCTTTCGCGCTTCGTCGTCTCGGGCTTCCAATCCTTCAAAGCGCTTTCCCCCGAGCCCTGTCGGCCCTTCGACGCCGATCGGACGGGCTTGAACCTCGGCGAGGCGGCCTCCACCGTCATCCTTACCCGTCGAGCCGTGAACAATCTGGAGCCCTCCGACGTGCTGCTCACCGATGGAGCCATCCGCAACGACGCCAACCACATCTCCGGACCTTCGCGAACGGGCGAAGGATGCTTCCGTGCCCTCCGACACATCCTCCGCAACATCCCCGAGGAACGCCTCACGGACGAAATCGCTTTCGTCAATGCCCACGGCACAGCCACGCCTTACAACGACGAGATGGAGTCCATCGCCCTCACCCGTGCCGCCCTCGACCGCGTGCCCGTGAACAGCCTCAAGGGCTATCTGGGTCACACGCTGGGTGCCGCCGGTGTGCTTGAGACCATCCTCGCCGCGGAGTCTTTGCGCGCAGGCATCGCGCTCCCTACCGCCGGTTTCCACACGCTCGGAGTCACTCACCCGATCCGTGTCACCAACGCCACGGCGCCCATCACGGCCCGCCGCTGCATCAAAATGCTCTCCGGTTTTGGCGGATGCAACGCCGCCCTACTCGTTTCCCTTCCTGACTGCTGACCCATGATGTATATCCAGAAATCCTGTCGCATTCACGACCGCCGCGTTATGGTAGACGGTCAGACGCGCTTCGAAGCCTCCGATGGACACGCTTCCGGAACTGACTTTTTGGCCGATGCGTTCCGAAGCATGGGCATCGATTATCGCAAGTTCTACAAGATGGACCCCCTTTCGCGCCTCGGATTCTTGGCCGCGGAGCTGATCCTCCCGCAGCCCGCTGAGGCCGACCCTTCAGGCGAGGAGATGGGCCTCATCTGCTTTAATAGCACCGCCTCGCTCGCTGCTGATCGGGCTTATCAGCGCACCATCCCCGCGGGCGACGACTTTTTCCCCTCGCCGTCGGACTTTGTCTACACGTTGCCGAACATCGTCACGGGCGAGATCGCGATCCGACATCACATACAGGGCGAGACCGCCTTTTACGTCCTGCGTGCCTTCAACCCCGAGACAATTTGTCACATCGTCCGCGAAACAATCGCCGACGCCGACCTTCATCGCGCCTTTGTCGGGTGGATCGACATCGACACCGATCGCCTTGACGCTCGGGCCATGCTTTGCGTCGACCGGCCTCATGGAAATAGCCCCGAGCTGACGCCCGAGGCCCTCCTCCAACTGTTCCCCTAACTACTTATTATAGACTACAATGGAAGAATTGATCTTAGAATTAAAGAACGAAATCATCAACGTCCTGAACCTCGAAGGCGTCAAGCCGGAGGACATCGCCACCGACGACGAGCTCTTTGGCGGCGGCCTCGGCCTCGACTCCATCGACGCCCTGGAGCTGATCGTGCTCCTGGAGAAGAACTACGGCATCAAGCTCAAAGACCCCGCACAGGGCAAAGAGATATTCCGCTCCGTCCGCACGATGGCCGAATTTATCCAAGCCAATCGCACGAAGTAGCGGACACGTCCACCGAATGCGTAAAGCTCCCGCCCCAAGGATCACATCAAAGATCCTCCGGCGGGAGCTTTCTTTTTCTGTCCGACGTTCGGAAACAACTTGCGTAGGAATTTCTTCGTCGGTCATTTCTTGCAAATCACTTGCATGGAGACCAATTACTGCAGTCATTTCTCGCAAAGCAATTGCATGGCAATCAATTATTGCAGTCATTTCTTGCAAATCAGTTGTATGGAGATAAATTATCACGGTCATTGATCGCAAAGCATTTGCATGGTAATAAATTACCGCATTCATTCATCGTAAATCATTTGCATGGTAATAAATTGCTGCATTCATTCATCGCAGATCAATCGCATGGTGATAAATTACCAAAGTCATTTCTTGCAAAGCATTTGCATGGCAATCAATTACCGCGTTCATTCATCGAAAATCATTTGCATGGAAACCAATTACCGCAGTTATTTCTCGCAAATCATTTGCAGGGCGATCAATTACTACGTTCATTGATCGCAAAACATTTGCAGGGCAATCAATTACAGAATTCATTGATCGTAAATCAATTGCATGGAGATAAATTACGGAAGGGTTTAATCTTATGGTCAATGGAGAAAGAAGAATCTCGGCGGGTGACATACTCCAATCAGTTGCATACGGAAAAAACGCGGGAGAAGTTTTTCACCCTGAACGGGAAAGGTGATTGTCGACGAGTGGCAAAAGACCTACCTTGCGCCCGTTTTCATCCAAGAACCATGCAGATATCCTTCCACAAAATCAAAACAAAGAACCTCGGAGTGCTGGCACAGCAAGTGATTCAGGCTTCCAAAAGCGGCACATACAAGTTGCCGGAAGAACACGTGCTGCTCAAGAAGCTCGAAGACGAGTCAAGGGAATACACCCAGGCGTACACGAAGCCCGCCTACAGCCAAAAGGGACGCAGTGTGCTGGCGGCTGATGCGGCGCGCACGAAGGCTTACCAACGGCTCCGGGCCTATCTCAAGGCTTATGGCGAGATGCCGCTGCTGGCTGATTATAAGGATGCCGCGGAGCTGTATAAGGTCATGAGGCGGTTTGATATTCGGCGGATGAACTATGCGGAGAAATCGGCCGAGATGAAGCTGCTGGTCGAGGAACTGGAGAAGCCGGAGCATGCCGAGCGACTCAAAAAGCTGAAGCTAAAACCCGCCTTCGATGAGCTGAAAGCGCTCTATGAGGGCTTTGAGGATCTCTACGCTGAGCAGGCTTCAGCCAACGCGGCCCTACGTGCCACGCCATCGGCCACGGCCATCCGTCGTCGGTTGGAGCGTGCCCTGCGCGACTACATCAACCTCCTGACGGCCATGCGCAGCCTGGAGGGTTGGGATATGATTTATGGCGAAGTCAACGAGCTGGTAAAAGCCGCCGCGATCGTCTACAAGAACGATCGGAAGAAAGACAAAGTGGCAGTCGCCCCAACAGACAAGACCGAGGCATGAAGCGCTTTTCACTGCTCTGCATCTCCCTGCTGCTACTCCTCTCCACGGGAGCCTGCGCGAAGAAAAAGCCACGCGAGGGCGCATTCCAAGTGATGAGTTACAACGTTGAAAACCTCTTCGATACGTCCGACGATCCGCATACGAACGACAACGAGTTCCTGCCCGATGGCACACGCCACTGGACACAGAAGCGCTACCGCAGCCATTTGGAACAGACGGCACGTGTCATTCTGGCAGCTGGTGCGTGGGAGCCACCGGCCCTCGTTGGACTGTGTGAGGTGGAGAACGAGGCCGTCCTCCAGCAGCTCATGCACCATACGCAGCTGCGTAGTGAGGGCTATCGCAGTTGCATCACCCGCGGCAACGATCCGCGTGGCATCAACAATGCGCTGCTCTACCGTCAGGACCGATTCCGATTGCTCGGTTGGCGATCCGTGCGCATCCCCTTTGCTGATCGTGCGAAACGGTCGCGCGACCTGCTTCACGCTTGGGGACGCATCGCTTCGGGGGACACGCTCGACGTCATCGTCTGCCATTTCCCCTCGCGTCGCAACGGTCGGAAGGCATCCGAACCGGATCGGATAGATGCTGCGCGATGCGTACGTCGGCTCTGCGACTCGCTCGGTCGTTCGCGTCGCCGCCCACAGCTGATCGTCATGGGCGACTTCAACGATACGCCCACAGATCGCAGCCTTCGCCTCATGACCGACGGCGGCGCACGTCACCTCCGCCTCACGAACCTCTTCTCCGATCCGCACCGGACAGGCTTCGCAGGCAGTCATTATTACCGCGGCGCATGGGCGCAGCTGGATCAAATGCTCGTCAGTCCCCTGCTGGCCGAACGCGTCACATCGGTACGCGTCTTTGCTCCTGACTTCCTGCTCACCGACGACGGTCGGCGTCGTTCCCGTCGCCCACATCGCATCTACAACGGCTTTCGCTACGAGGGCGGCTTCAGCGACCATCTGCCAATCGTGGCCACATTCCGATGAGGAGCAAATGACCGTAACGGAAAGCCCGTACATTTGTGAACCCATTCATCATCATATAATCATCACATCATTATGGAGAATTCGGAATTATTGGAAATCGTGAGAAAGAAAGCTCAGGTCTGGCTGGGCCCGGAGTATGACGAAGAGACCCGTCGCGAGGTGCAAGCCCTGCTCGACAAGGACGACCCGACGGACCTCATCGAGGCCTTCTACAAAGACTTGGAGTTCGGCACCGGAGGCCTGCGCGGCATCATGGGCGTGGGCACCAATCGCATGAACATCTACACCGTGGGAGCCGCCACGCAAGGCCTTTCGAACTACCTAAAGAAGGAGTTCGAGGAACTGCCGCAGATTAAGGTCGTCATCGGCCATGACTGTCGGAATAACAGCCGTCGATTCGCTGAGATTTCGGCCGATATATTCTCAGCCAACGGCATCAAGGTTTACCTCTTCGACGCTCTCCGTCCGACGCCCGAGACCTCGTATGCCATTCGCCATCTTGGTTGCCAGAGCGGCATCATCATCACAGCCTCGCACAATCCCAAGGAATACAACGGCTACAAGGCCTACTGGGACGACGGCGCACAGATGATCGCACCCCACGACAAGAACACCATCGCCGAGGTGAACAAGATCCGCAACGCCTCCGACATCCACTTCCATGGCGACAAGTCGCTCATCGAAATCATCGGCGCAGAGATGGATGAGCGCTACATCCGTGACCTGACCGCCATCTCGCTCTCCCCCGACGTTATCCGTCGTCAGCACGACATGAAGATCGTCTACACGCCCATTCATGGCACCGGGACGCACATCATCCCCCAAGCGCTCCAGGCCTTCGGCTTCACCAACGTGATCCACGTGCCAGAGCAGGACGTGATCAGTGGCGACTTCCCCACCGTCATCTCGCCCAACCCTGAAGAGGCGGCTGCGTTACGCTTAGCTGTCGAGAAGGCGCGTGAGACAGACGCGGAGCTCGTGTTAGCCTCCGACCCTGACGCCGACCGTGTCGGATCGGCCGTCAAGAACGAGGCAGGCGAGTGGGTGCTTTTGAATGGCAATCAGAACGCCATCCTGTACGTCTACTATCTCCTCACCCGATGGAAAGAGACAGGTCGGCTCACTGGGCGGGAGTATATCGTCAAAACGATCGTCACGTCCGAGACCATCCGGGCTATCGCAGAGCGTAATGGCGTGGAGATGTACGACGTCTACACGGGCTTCAAATGGATCGCCGACATTATGCGCCGCAATGAGGGCAAGAAGCAATTCATTGGTGGAGGCGAGGAGAGCTACGGCTTCCTTTGTGAGGACTTTGTGCGTGACAAAGACGCGGTGTCCGGCTGTTGCATGCTCGCCGAGATCGCGGCATGGGCTAAGGATCGGGGCTTGACGCTCTACCGTCTGCTGGAGGAGATCTACCGCGAGTACGGTTACTCGAAGGAGGTGAACATCTCAGTGGTGAAGAAGGGTAAGAGCGGCGCCGAGGAGATCGAGGCCATGATGACCCGCTTCCGCAACAATCCACCGATCGATTTGGCCGGGTCTAAGGTGGTCACACTCTACGATTACTCGTCGTTGAAGGGACACAGCTTCACCGACGGTGAGAATTTCTCACTCCACATGCCAACCACGTCGAACGTGCTCCAGTATTACACAGAGGATCAGACGAAGGTCTCTATCCGCCCATCTGGCACGGAACCTAAGATCAAGTTCTATATCGAGGTACACGTGCCCCATATCCGTTCTGTGGAAGACTTGCATGCCGCCGAGGCACATGCCTTGGAGAAGGTGGAGGCCATCAAGGCTTCGCTCGGTATCTGACCCGAACTGTCCGTCAGTTGACGGGCACACGCATAGCTGTTTGAAAAGGCACTCCCTATCGTAGGGGGTGCTTTTTTCGTGTCCGTCGTCAGGCATGGAGAGGGCGACTGGACGCCCCGCGAGCTTGCCTATAGACGGACGTATTCCTTACCCTCTCCCCAGAAAAGTACCCCTTAAAAAATATACCTCTTTGTCTCATCTTCAGAAGGTAGAATCTCCGAAAATATCATCCTTACTATCATCTTCAGAAAGTAGGTTCTCCAAAAACGTTATCCTTAGTCTTGTCTTCTGGAGGTAGATTCTCCGAAAATGTCATCCTTACACTCATCTCCAGAAAGTAGACTTTCCGAAAACGTTATTCTTACTCTCATCTCAAGGAAGTAGATTCTCTGAAAACATTATTCTTTGTCTCATCTCCAGAAAGCAGATCCTCCGAAAATATTATCCTTAGTCTCGCCTCCAGAAAGTAGGCTTTCCGAAAATGTAATCCTTGGGATTGTCTATTAGAGGTCGGGTATGCATGTCTGTTCATTGAATCCTTGTCAGCCGATAGGGTAGGGGCGTATTGCATACGCCTAACTAAGCGCTACCAACGGTGGTGAGGGATGTCTCGTTTTCGTCCCCTTCGGGGCCGTCTGTGGGGCGTATGCAATACGCCCCTACGATCGGGTACGTGCGATCCTTCGAAATATCGATGCAATTCTCCAACTGGGTACGTGCGGCCCTTCGAAAAACCACCCCGTTTTTGTCCCCTTCGGGGCCGTGGAGTGGGCGTATGCGATACGCCCCTACGACCGGGTACGTACGATCCTTCGAAATACCGATGCGATCCCCCGACCGGGTACGTGCGAGGGTTCAAAAAATGGATCTGTATACGCCACCGTCGGTGGCGTATAGTGGGGCGTATGCGATACGCCCCTACAACCGGGTACGTGCGATTCTTCGAAATACCGATGCAATTCTCCAACCGGGTATGTGCGATCTTTCGAAATACTGATGCAATGCCCCAACCGGGTACGTGCGAGGGTTCAAAAAACGGATCTGTATACGCCACCGACGGTGGCGTATGGTGAGGCGTATTCGATACGCCCCTATGACTGGGTACGTGCGATTCTTCGAAATACCGATGCAATTCCCCAACTGGATACGTACGGCCCTTCAAAAAATCGTCCTGTTTCCGTCCCCTTCGGGGCCGTGGAGTGGGCGTATTCGATACGCCTCTACAACCGGGTACGTGCGAGGGTTCAAAAAAATGGATCTGTATACGCCACCGTCGGTGGCGTATGGTGGGGCGTATGCGATACGCCCCTACAACCGGGTACGTGCGAGGGTTTAAAAAATGGATCTGTATATGCCACCGACGGTGGCGTATGGTGGGGCGTATTCGATACGCCCCTACGACCGGGTATGTGCGATCCTTCGAAATACCGATGCAATTCTCCAACTGGGTACGTACGATCCTTCGAAATACCGATGCAATTTCCAGACTGGGTACGTGCGGCCCTTCAAAAAACTATCCCGTTTTCGTCCCCTTCGGGGTCGCTGGGTGGGGCGTATGCAATACGCCCCTACGGCTGGGTACATGCGATCTTTCGAAATACCGATGCAATTCTCCAACTGGGTACGTGCGATCCTTCGAAATACCGATGCGATTCTCCAACTGGGTACGTGCGATCCTTCGAAATACGGATGCGATTCCCCAACCGGGTACGTGTGCCCCTTCGAAATACCGATACGATCTCTCGACCGGAGGGGCGGGAATTTTTGGGAGGTGGGGCGATGGGGGCTACCGTTTGCGGGGGAGACAGGCGTGAATGAGTTTGGCGAGGAGGAAGACGACGATCAGAACAACGATAATAAAGGCGCCTGAGGGGACTTGCAGCACAAACGACAACCATAAACCGCACACGCAGGCGAAGAACCCCAAGGCGATGCTGCCGAAGAGGATCCGGCGGAAGTCGGCGGTGAAGAGGTTGACTGTCATCTGAGGGACGGTCAGGAGGCTCATCAGGAGCATGATGCCCACGAGGCGGATCGAGAGGACGATGGTGATGGCCGTGAAGAGGGTCATGGCGGACTCGATACGCCGGACGGGGAGGCCTTGCACTTGGGCAAAATCGCGGTCGAAGGCCGTGTAGACGATCGGGCGGTAGAGGAGGGCGAAAAAGAGGCTCAAGGCGGTGGCGAAGGCAGCTGTCAGACCGATGTCGGCACGGGAGATGGTGAGGATGTTGCCAAAGAGATACGACGAGAGATTGGGAGCGTAGCCCGGCGTGAGGACGATAAAGATGGCCCCGACAGCCATGCCGAGCGACCAGAAGGCGGCAATGGCGGAGTCTTCGCGGACACGCCCGGAGCGCCCCACCCACTCGATCCCAAAGGCCGAGAGAACGGCGAACGTAAGGGCGGCCCAAAACGGATCCAGACCGAGGTAGAAGCCGAGGCCGAGACCTCCGAAGGAGGCATGGGTGACGCCACCGCTGATGAAGACGAGTCGGCGTGACACGACGTATGTGCCGACTATGCCGCAGGCGATGGTCGTGAAAAGTGCTCCGAGGAGGGCGTTCTGAAAGAAGGTGTATTGAAAGATGTCCATAAAATAGGTAGTATGGCCTTCGGCCGGTAGTGATGCGCCTTGCGGCGCAGGGAGTTCGGCCTTCGGCCGGTAGTGATGCGCCTTGCGGCGCAGGGAGTGCGGCCTTCGGCCGGTAGTGATGCGCCTTGCGGCGCAGGGAGTGCGGCCTTCGACCGGTAGTGATGCGCCTTGCGGCGCAGGGAGTATAGCCTTCGGCCGGTAGTGATGCGCCTTGTGGCGCGGGAAGTGCGGCCTTCGGCCGGTAGTTATGCGCCTTGCGGCGCGGGGAGTTCGGCCTTCGGCCGGTAGTGATGCGCCTTGCGGCGCAGGGAGTATGGCCTTCGGCCGGTAGTTATGCGCCTTACGGCGCGGGGAGTGCGGCCTTCGGCCGGTAGTGATGCATCTTGCGGCGCAGGGAGTTCGGCCTTCGGCCGGTAGTGATGCGCCTTGCGGCGCGGGGAATACGGCCTTCGGCCGGTAGTGATGCGCCTTGCGGCGCGGGGATTACGGCCTTCGGCCGGTAGTTATGCGCCTTGCGGCGCAGGAAGTGCGGCCTTCGGCCGGTAGTGATGCGCCTTGCGGCGCGGGGAGTACGGCCTTCGGCCGGTAGTGATGCGCCTTACGGCGCGGGGAGTGCGGCCTTCGGCCGGTAGTGATGCGCCTTGCGGCGCGGGTAGTACGGCGTTCGGCCGGTAGTTATGCGCCTTGCGGCGCGGGAAGTACGGCCTTCGGCCGGTAGTGATGCGCCTTGCGGCGCGTATAGTGGAGACGTCAGTAGGTAGAAGCTACATTAAACTACTTCTAACTACCCGCGCCAAGGGCGCGTAACTACCGGGGCGCAGCCCCCACTACCCCGGCCAGAGGCCGGATGCTACTGGGCGTAGCCCTTGACTACCCGCGCCAAGGGCGCGTAACTACCGAGGCGCAGCCCCTACTACCCCGGCCAGAGGCCGGATGCTACGGGGGCTTAGCCCAGATATTCCCGCATCATGGGTTCGAGGTCGGACCAGACGCGGTCGACTGTCACCAGGTCGAAGCGTTCGGAACGGGTAGCGGTGGGGGAGGGGGGGGCGATGTCGTCCGGGCTGATGCCACGGTGTCGCGGACTGTCGCCGGGCAGCCATAGCCGCCGACTGATGCCCGGGGGATAGATGGCGTACGAGGGGGTGTCGAGCGCTTGAGCGATGTGCCGAGGGCCGCCCTCGTTACCAAAGAAGAAGTCGCAGAGCGAGGTCAGGGCGCGCAGTTCGCGTAGCGTTGTGGCCTCGATCTCGGGAAGGATATGCGGGTCGTAGTCCATGCGCTCGTAAAGCATGAGACTGATCTCCAGCTCGCGGTAGCCGGAATGGTTCAGGATGATCTGGGGGTGGAAGGTGTCAATGATGCGTCGGAGCACGCCGACCATACGCTCCATCTCCCAGCCTTTGCCCTCGATGCGTGTTGCAACAGCCGCCAGCACGATGGGCCTCGTGAAATCGACCCCTTTGCCTTCCATATAAGCGCGGTAGGTAGCCCGATCCTTGTCGGAGACGTAGAGGCGGAACGTGGGATCTAAGCGCAACGGGCCGAGTCGCTCGAGGGGCGAGAGCAGGAGCAAGTCGCGCTGCACCATGTCGAGCGAGGGGTCGATGCGGTCGGCTACGCGATAGTTATGGAGGAGGCGACTGTAGGGCTTGCGCGTCCCGATGCGATAAGGGGTACGGAGGGAGAAGAGGCTGAAGAGCAACGTCCGCGGGGTAGCGCGCATGTCGATCAGGATGTCGTAACGTGTCTTGCGCATGACGTCGAAGACACGCCGGACGTACCGCCATGGGTTCGCATTGTCCGTATCGGTAAACGTGACCACGCGATCGATGTCCGGATGACCCTCGAAAAGGGGAGCGATGGCCTCGTTGAGTACGAAATCCACACGGATATCGGGGAAGGAACGCTTCAGGGAGCTGCACGCGGCAACCGCCAAGACGGCATCGCCCACCCGGCGGAAGCGGATCACGAGCGCGCGGAGCGACCCGTCACCCTTCTTTCTTGCCATACAGCACGGGGTTGAGCGAGGGATCGTTGTACATCTTCATCTGTCGGTAGACTTTCATGTACTTACGGCCCGCCGCAATGTCCGCCAGCAGCTGATCCAAGGCCAGTGAGAGGTCTGCGCGCTGCTCCAACAGCACCGCCAGCTTACGCCGGCAAGCCTCCCGATGAGCCTCGTCGACATCCGTACGGTCAACCTCCTGACGCATGTGGTAGATCTTCAGGGCCAGTATCGAGAGGCGGTCGACGGCCCAAGCTGGGCTTTCAGTATTGATTGTAGCATCTACCGCTGGCTGCACGTCCTTGTATAGGGTCAAGAAATAGCTATCAATACGCTCCACCAGATCCGTCCGCTCCTGATTCGAGCGATCTATCCGGCGCTTGATCTGCAGGGCACGGATAGGGTCGATCTCAGGGTCGCGCACAATGTCTTCCAAATGCCATTGCACCGTGTCGATCCAGTTCTTGAGATACAAGTCGGCCTCAATCCCGGGCGCGGGGTAAGGATTGCGGATAGGTGCGTCGACATCGTCGGAGACGTGATAATCGTCTATGGCGCGTTCAAAAATCGGATAGGCGGTCTTACTGAAAGGTGTCATAAGTAGGTCTTTAATACGTTATTCTTGAAATGAACGGCCCCAAAGGTAGGCCAAACCTCCCGGTCATGGTTACCCCCATTGGACGAATGTTGAAAAATAGGGTGTGTTTTTCTGTGTGTGGCGCGTATCGGGTCGGGGAAACGTGTCCGTATTTTAATGTATGGCGTGTACCGGGTTCGGAAAACATGTCCGTATTTCCAACCGCCGTCTCCAAAAACTGCCCATAATATGACCGAATACATAGGTGCGGCCCTTCCGCGGTGGGCGTAACACGACCGTATTTCCAACCATAGAACCCCGTGATACCCCGTAACACGACCGTCAAGACAACTACCGAGCGCATATATATGACAATACGGCAGGTATTTTGAACTACCGAGGCTCCGGAGTTCAAAATACCTGCCGTATTTTCAGTCCCTACCACTCCGGAGTTGAAAATACCTGCCGTATTTTCATGTAATACCCCTCGGTAGTTCAAAATACCTGCCGTATTGTCATATCACACCTATCGGCAGTTAGAAATACGGCCGTGTTATCCCAACTAAGGCGTGTCCCCGGTTGTAGGGGCGTATTGAATACGCCCCACAGACGGCCCTGCGGGGCCGAATGATGGTCATGTTATGGGATGTTTGGGGAGATGGTGGTTGGGAATACGGACATGTTTTCGCCACCAATGGGTGGCGTTTGTGGGGCGTATGCAATACGCCCCTACACGTGTTACATGCCATACATCGAAATACGGCCGTGTTTTTCGAACGGGGTACACGTTACGCATTGAAATACGGACATGTTTTCCGAAGGGGATACACATTATCCATCAAAATACGGCTGTGTTTTCCGTACCGGGTGCACATTACGCATTGAAATACGGAAACGTTTTCCGAACCGGGTACATGTTATCCATCAAAATACGGAAACGTTTTCCGAAGGGGATACACGTGATCCACTGAAATACGGCCGTGTTTTTCGAATTAGGCGAAGGCGTAGACGAGCCCGAGGATGGAGAGGAGGATGATGGCGGAGCCTACGATGCGGTTCAGTATGCGGATGCTGCGAATGTTGAACCATCGGCGGAGGCGTGACACGAGGTAGGTGATCAACAGCCACCACAGGACGGCTCCGGCGGCAATACCGGTCAGACCAATGGGCACGTCCCAGACGCTGGCCGAAAAGACGAAGGAGAACCGGGCAAAGAGGCCGATATATAGGAATACAATCAGTACATTGCTCAGGGTGAGCAGAAAGGCTGAGATAAAATCTTGCACCAAGGAGAGGCGCGAGGCGCTGTTCTTGCGTAAACGTTTGACGGGATTGGCCTGGAAGATGTAGTAACCAAAGGCGCCGAGTACCAAACTGCCAAATACCTCGAGCGGCTTCTGGTGTGCCTCGACAAAGTTGACCACCAATCCCATCGAGAGGGCTGTCACGGCGGCATAGATCACGTCAGAGAGGGCCGCCCCGAGTCCGCTTACAAAGCCGTGCCAACGACCTTCGGAGAGGGTGCGCTGGATGCAAAGCATGCCGATGGGGCCCATCGGAGCCGACACCAGTATGCCTATAATCATCCCCGTGCGAAAGAGTTCCAGTAAATCCACCATCATCTTGTTGCGTCAAAGGAAGTGTGAGGAGTCAGGGGTTGGGCAAATCGTAGGGTCATTGTGGACTGTCTGCGCATGATGGTTGCAAAGATAGCAAAATCGCCTCGCCCTGAGGCCGCCGCGAGTTCACCTAATTGATACGGATTTGGAAGTGATATGTTTGGGGGATTCACGTAACCGACCCGGATTTCGAACCCTCAACCGATGGCGGTTCAACACGCCTATCTCCCGATCGTTCCCTGTGGAGCCGTTTGTGGGGCGTATGCTGTTGCGCCCTTACGCCGGGTACACGCATCACATCGGAATGGGGATCGGTTGCGTGAACCCACTGCACACGGGCGTTCAGCATACAGATATATATTTTGAAGCCCCGCGGGAGTACACCCCACGGCAAGAACCTGTATTTTTGCGCATCGTTAAACGGCGGTAGCGCGGCGCCCCGATGGCTGATGACTCTCGGCACTCCCTACCCCTAACCACTCGTAACTACAAATGATCCAATTCTTCCACCTACCTGCCGGAACGGTCTATGCCGTTGAAGTAGACCACGCCCTGACCGAGGATGAACGCGCCCCACTCAGCTGGCTCTTTGGCCAGGCAGCTGCCGTAGACTCTCCCGAAATCGAAGGCCGATTCGTCGGGCCTCGCCGCGAAATGATCACCCCGTGGAGTACCAACGCCGTGGAGATCACCCAAAACATGGGTCTCAAGGGCATCTCGCGCATCGAGGAATACCTGCCCGCTACCGATCAGGCCGACTGCGACCCCATGCTACAACGCCTCTACGACCGGCTCGACCAACGCCTCTTTACCACCGATCGGCAGCCCGAACCCATCGTCTATATCGACGACATCGCGGACTACAATCGCCGCGAAGGTCTTGCCCTCAGCGACGACGAGGTGCGTTACCTGAACGACCTGAGCCACCGACTGGGGCGCAAGCTGACCGACAGCGAAGTGTTCGGATTTTCGCAGGTCAACTCTGAGCACTGCCGCCACAAGATCTTCGGAGGCAAGTTCGTCATCGACGGCGTTGAGCAACCCCATAGCCTCTTTGCAATGATCAAGCGCACGTCGTCCGTCAACCCGAACGGTCTTGTCTCGGCCTACAAGGACAACGTGGCCTTTAACGCCGGGCCGACCGTAGAGCAGTTCTCCCCCGCTTCGGCTGACGGGCCTGATTTCTTTGTCACGCGGCCCATCCCTACCGTGCTGGCGCTGAAAGCCGAAACGCACAACTTCCCCACTACGGTCGAACCCTTCAACGGGGCCGCTACCGGCACCGGGGGGGAGATCCGCGATCGTCTCGGAGGCGGCCGCGCCTCGCTGCCACTGGCCGGTACAGCGGTCTACATGACAGCCTACCCGCGCACGGACTCCGATCGCGCTTGGGAACGCGTCTTGGACCCGCGCTCGTGGCTCTACCAAACGCCCGCGCAGATCTTAGTCAAGGCCTCCAACGGTGCCTCTGACTTTGGTAATAAGTTCGGCCAACCGCTCATCTGTGGTTCCTTGCTGACGTTTGAATACAAAGCGCCGGACGGTCGCAGTTACGCCTACGACAAGGTCATCATGCTGGCCGGCGGCATGGGCTTCGCTAATCGGCGCGATGCCCTGAAGGGGCAGCCCGAGGCGGGTGAAAAAGTGGTCGTGTTAGGCGGAGACAATTACCGCATTGGTATGGGTGGCGGGGCCGTTTCGTCAGTCGACACGGGTCGCTACGCCTCTGGTATTGAGCTGAATGCCGTGCAGCGAGCCAATCCGGAAATGCAGAAGCGCGCCGCAAACGTGATACGGGCTTTGGCCGAATCGGATGACAACCCCATCGTATCGATCCACGACCACGGCGCAGGGGGTCATCTGAACTGTCTTTCGGAACTGGTGGAGGCCACCGGTGGGCGAATCGACATGGACAGCCTACCTGTCGGCGATCCGACCCTCTCCGCCCGCGAGATAATTGGCAACGAGAGTCAGGAGCGCATGGGCTTGTTGATTAAGGATGAGGATACCGCCCGCGTGCGGCGCATCGCCGAACGGGAGCGCGCACCGATGTATGTGGTGGGCGAGACTACGGGCGACATGCGGTTTGTCTTTGCTCAGCGCAACGGCACCTGCCCGATCGACCTCCGCTTGGAAGATATGTTCGGCAATCCCCCGCGTACCCTCATGGAGGACACCAACCTCCATCCCTCGTTCCCTGCCTTGACCTATCGGTTATCCGAACTGCATACCTATCTGGAGAACGTTTTACAGATGGAAGCCGTAGCCTGCAAAGACTGGCTGACGAACAAAGCGGACCGGAGCGTCACGGGCCACGTGGCCCGACAGCAGTGTGTGGGCGAGTTACAGCTACCGCTGAGCGATCTGGGTGCCGTCGCACTCGACTTCCACGGAAGGCACGGCATGGCCACCTCCATCGGTCACGCCCCGCAAGCGGCCCTCGTCGACCCCGCAGCTGGCTCGCGGTTGGCTATCGCCGAAGCGCTGACCAACATCGTCTTTGCCCACCTGGCCGACGGCCTACGTAGCGTCTCCCTGAGCGCCAACTGGATGTGGCCCTGCCGCAACCCCGGCGAGGACGCACGTCTCTATCATGCCGTCGAAGCCGCATCTGACTTCGCTTGCGCCCTCGGTATCAACATCCCGACGGGCAAGGATTCGCTCTCGATGACTCAGAAGTATGGTGAGGAGAAGGTACTGGCGCCGGGCACGGTCATCATCTCCGCAGCCGCCGAGGTGAGTGACATCCATCGGATAATCTCCCCCGTACTATCGAACGACCCAGCGACGGCCGTCTATTATGTAGATTTCTCGGGCTGCGAGCTGAGGTTAGGCGGCTCGGCCTTCGCGCAATCACTCGGTAGCGTGGGGTCGGAGGTGCCGGACGTTTTGGATACGGACTATTTCCGCCGAGCCTTCGAGGCCGTGCAGTCGGCTGTCGGGTCGGGTTTGGTGCAGGCCGGGCACGACGTATCGGCCGGCGGCATGCTGGTGGCCCTACTGGAGATGTGTTTCGCTAACGTTGACGGCGGCCTCGAGGTCGATCTGGACGCCATCCCCGACCCCGATCTGGTCAAGATCCTCTTCTCCGAAAACCCCGCGGTACTCTTGCAAGCGCCCGCAGACGACCGTCTGGAGGCGATCCTTCGCGAGGCGGGCGTACGTTGCTATCGCGTGGCCCGTCCGACTGACGAGCGCCACTTGCTCATCACGAAGGACGGCGCCGATTACCACTTCGGCATCGATTATATGCGCGACGTCTGGTATCGCTCCTCCTACCTGCTCGACCGTCTTCAGAGCGGCGAGGAGTGCGCAGCTACCCGTTACGAACAGTATAAGATGCAGCCGCTGCGTTTCCGTATCCCTGACACATTCGTCGGATCGACCGCCAGCCTCGGACTCTCCACCACCCGCACCGAACGGAGCGGCGTCCGTGCGGCTATCCTCCGCGATAAAGGCACGAACGGCGAGCGCGAGATGGCCTACGCCCTCTATCTGGCCGGGTTCGACGTGAAGGATGTCCACCTGACCGACCTCGCCACGGGCCGCGAGACACTCGACGACATCGATTTTGCCGTCTTCTGCGGCGGTTTTTCCAACTCCGACGTCCTCGGATCCGCCAAGGGCTGGGCGGCAGGCATACTCCATAACGACCGCGCTCGCTCTGCCATCAACCGCTTCTACGACCGTCCGGACACGCTCAGCCTCGGCATCTGCAACGGTTGCCAACTCATGGCCCACCTCGGTCTCCTCTACCCCGACCACACGGAACGTCACGCCCTGCTCCACAACCGCTCACACAAGTTTGAATCGAGCTTCGTCACGCTCGACATTCCGCAGAACGATTCCGTCATGTTAGGCTCGCTCTCCGGCGCTCGGATCGGCGTATGGGTAGCCCACGGTGAGGGCCGCTTCGACTTCCCCTATGAGGAGGCGCGTTACCGCATAGCGGCGCGTTACAGTTACGACAGCTACCCCGCCAATCCCAACGACTCACAGTGGGGCGTTGCCGCGCTGACCTCCGCCGACGGCCGTCACCTGGCCATGATGCCCCATCCGGAGCGGTCGATCTTCCCCTGGCAGTGCGCCCATTACCCCGCCGACCGTCGTCAAGACGAGGTCACGCCCTGGATGGAAGCCTTTGTCAATGCCCGCCGCTGGGTAGAGAGCAAGCGGCGTTAGCCGTCAGCCCTGTCGCTGAGAACAACCGAGTCCTGCCGGATGAGGGGCCATGATCGCCTCTTCATCCGGCAGGACGCTTTGGTAGGGGTGACCGCCCCGAAGCGGGGACCGCGAATCATTTGAGCTTACAGGGTCTCCAGCAGCTCTTCAAATTCGGAGGGTGATAAGATCCGTGCGGTCATAAAAGGGTTGTGTGCTAATAGGTCAGCGTCTCCTGTCACTAAAAAATCAGCTTGGGAGAAGTCGATCAGATCCAATAAGAAATTGTCTTTAGGATCTCTGCAAATCGTATGCACTGGAGTCGGGATATGCACTTTTTCAGCTATCAGCTCTAAGAGCTCCATCAGTTCATCTACGCTTTGGGGAGCGAAATATTTCCGGAGTTTCTTTCGTCCTGTCACCTCCTTAATCTCCCAGAGCAGGAGGTCGGTGGTGACAATCTGTATTCGTCCGTCGGAGATATATGGCCTTATCCCGGACAGCCGTTTACCGATAAGGAAGCTGATCCATACGTTCGTGTCAAAGATGACCTTAACAACTCTGCTTTTCATAGAGTTCTTGCCTTACACTCTCCACCTCTTGTGTCAAGGTGTCCCAGTCCAGTTCATCGGTTCGGAAAGATTGGAGCAAGCGAGATAGCCTATTGTCAACAGCTTCTTTTTCCAAAGCTTCTGTTAGCAGGAGCTTCTGTTGCGGGGGCAATTGCTTGACGATATCAAGCACCTGGTCGAAAGTCAAATCGACGTGTAGCAAGGTTTTCATATGCGATGTTGGGTTTACTTGATTGTCATTCCGAGTTCTACTTGTAGAGACAAAGGTAAACGCTCCCGCCCAAACGTCTTCCCTCGCAAATCCCTTGAAAGCCACTGATGAACGATTTGAGTGTACATTTGGCGCAATTTTTTGAAGTAAATAAGATAGTAAAAAGAACGAACAAGATGAATGTGATTCAAAAGACGATTGATCTGGGTGACGGACGAAGCATCACCATCGAAACGGGGAAATTGGCTAAGCAGGCCGACGGATCCGTGACCGTACGCATGGGCAACACGGTGTTGCTGGCTGCGGTGTGTGGCGCGAAGGACGCGGTGCCGGGCACGGATTTCATGCCCCTTCAGGTGGACTACAAAGAGAAATATGCGGCCTTCGGGCGCTTCCCCGGTGGCTTTACGCGCAGAGAGGGTAAGCCCTCTGACTACGAGATTCTGACTTCTCGCTTGGTGGACCGCGTACTGCGCCCCCTCTTCCCGGACAATTATCACGCGGAGGTGTACGTCAACGTCATCCTGCTCTCGTCCGACGGCGTCGATATGCCCGACGCACTGGCTGGACTAGCAGCATCGTCGGCGTTGGCTGTCTCCGACATTCCCTTCGGCGGACCGATCTCGGAGGTGCGCGTGGCACGTATCGACGGACGGTTTGTCATCAACCCCACCTTTGAGCAGCTGGAGAAGGCTGACATTGACATCATGGTGGGTGCAACGTACGAGAACATTATGATGGTGGAAGGCGAAATGGATGAGGTGCAGGAGGCCGAAATGCTCGAGGCTATCCGTGTGGCCCATGAAGCCATCAAGCAACACTGCCTGGTACAAAAGGAGCTCGAAGCTGCCTGCGGCAAGACGGTGAAGCGTGAATATTGCCACGAAGAGAACGACGAGGAGCTGCGCCAAAAGGTGCACGATGAGCTTTACGCCAAGGCGTACGCCATCTCTGTCTCCGGACAGGGCAAGCAGGAGCGCGCTGAGGCCTTCGAAAAGATCGTGGAGGACTTTAAGGCGAACTACACCGAGGAAGAGCTGGAGGAAAAGGCAGCCCTCATCGATCGCTACTATCACGACGTGGAGAAAGAGGCCATGCGCCGCGCCATCCTCGACGAGGGCAAGCGCCTCGACGGCCGTCGCACGACGGACATCCGCCCCATATGGATCGAGCCGGACTACCTGCCGGGACCGCACGGATCGGCTGTCTTCACCCGCGGTGAAACGCAGTCACTGACGACCGTCACGCTGGGCACGAAGAGCGATGAGAAGATCGTGGACGATGTGCTCAATCAGGGTCGCGACCGCTTCCTGCTGCATTACAACTTCCCGCCCTTCTCCACCGGCGAGGCCAAGTCGCAGCGCGGTGTAGGCCGTCGCGAGATCGGTCACGGTAATCTGGCACACCGCGCCCTCAAGCGCATGATCCCGAAGGATTACCCGTATGTGCTGCGCGTCGTATCTGACATCCTCGAGTCGAACGGCTCCTCGTCGATGGCTACCGTTTGCGCTGGCACACTGGCGCTGATGGATGCTGGCGTACCCATCCGCAAACCGGTGTCGGGCATCGCCATGGGGTTGATCTCCGAAAACAAGGGAACGAACTATGCCATCCTGTCAGACATCCTCGGCGATGAGGATCACTTGGGCGACATGGACTTCAAGGTGACCGGCACGCGTGACGGCATCACCGCCACACAGATGGACATCAAGGTGGACGGCCTCTCGTACGAGATCCTCGAGCGCGCCTTGGCACAAGCTAAGGAGGGACGCCTGCATATCCTTAACAAGATCGTCGAGGCGCAACCCGAGCCGCGCGTCGAGCTTAAACCGCACGCCCCGCGCATCGAGACCTTCACCATCGGCAAGGAGTTCATCGGCGCCGTCATCGGCCCGGGCGGAAAGATCATCCAGGGCATTCAGGAGAAGTCTGGCGCCACGATCTCCATCGATGAGGTGGACAACGTCGGCATCGTCGAGGTGGCCGCCACGAACAAGGAGTCGATCGACGCCGCCCTGCGCGCCATCCGCGCCATCGTCGCTGTGCCTGAGGTCGGTGAGACGTACGAGGGTAAGATCTCGTCCATCATGCCTTACGGCGCCTTCGTCGAGTTCATGCCCGGCAAGGACGGCCTGCTGCACATCTCGGAGATCGATTGGAAGCGTCTCGAGACGGTTGAAGAGGCCGGCCTCAAGGAGGGCGACCGCGTTGTGGTGAAGCTCGTAGACATCGATCCGAAGACGGGCAAGTTCAAGCTCTCGCGCCGTGCGCTCATGCCGAAACCCGAAGGCTACACGGAGCCTGCGGCCCGTGGCAGTCGTCCGCCTCGCCAAGGTGGCAACGGCGGCGGTCGTCGGTAAGCCGCGCCGACTGTCGATCGCATGAAAAAGTCCCCCGGGCATGGATGGTAGGTCCATGGCTCGGGGGACTTCTTTTTGGGGGGAGACGACGGCGCTTGATATACTGTATATCGGTCTATGCAAGCCTGCTCGGGGCTGATATACTGTATATCGGAGCCATGCAAGCCTGCTTGAAGCTGATTTACGGTAAATCGAGCCCCTGCAAGCCTGCTTGAAGCTGATTTACGGTAAATCGAGTCCATGCAAGCATGTTTGGCTGTGATTTACTGTAAATCGAGTCCATGCAAGCCTGCTTGAAGCTGATTTACGGTAAATCGGGCCCATGCAAGCCTGCTTGAGCTGATTTACGGTAAATCGGGCCCATGCAAATATGGAGGCAACAGACTGGCAGGATCAGGCGGTGCTCACTGCGCAAGGATCGCCTCGCGGATGCGCACCAACCGCGTGAGCAGTCCCTCCAGCCGGTCGAGCGGGAGCATGTTCGCCGCGTCCGACAGCGCCGAGGCCGGGTCGGGGTGCGTCTCAAGGAAGATCCCATCCGTCCCCACGGCCACGGCCGCGCGCCCGATCGTCTCGATCAGCTCCGGCAGTCCACCCGCCACACCCGACGCCAGGTTCGGCTGCTGCAGCGAGTGCGTGATGTCCGTCACCACCGGGTGCCCGAAGGCCTGCATGCGTGGGATGCCGCGGAAGTCGACCACGAGGTCGGTGTACCCAAAAGTCGTCCCGCGCTCCGTCAGCATCACGTTCGGGTTGCCCGCGTCGACCACCTTTTGCGCCGCAAAACGCATCGCATCCGGCGCCAGAAACTGCCCCTTTTTAATGTTCACGATCCGCCCCGTATGCGCCGCCGCGATCAGCAGGTCCGTCTGTCGACAGAGGAAGGCCGGGATTTGCAACACGTCCACAAACTCCGCCGCCAAGGCCGCCTCATGCGTCTCGTGAATATCCGTCACGGTCGGGATGCCCAGCCGCTCGCGCACCTTGCCGAGGATGCCGAGCGCGCGCTCGTCGCCGATGCCCGTGAAGGAGTCGATGCGCGATCGATTCGCCTTGCGATACGACCCCTTGAAGACATACGGGATGCCCAGCCGGGCCGTAATCTCCGCCACACGCTCCGCAATGCGCAGCGCCATCTCCTCGCCCTCAATCACGCACGGGCCGGCCAGCAGGAAGAACTGTTTTGTGCTTGTCAAATCATTGATGTTCATTGTTTATCTCATTCGTTTGATGGTTTGTCTAAAATCATATCCATGTCCCCCAGGCCCGACTTCCCCGCCCCCCATTCCCTATACCTTATATATAAGCCCCTCGGCGCGTTGGATCATCTCCTCCACGGGTAGCGTGGCGTCGATCCAATGGATTGTGAAGCCCCGCCGTTCCATGCCGCGAAACCACGTCATCTGCCGCTTGGCAAACTGGTGGATGGCCGTCTCCAGCCCGCTGATCATTTCGTCGCGCGATCGTAGCCCCGTCACATACTCCGTCACGAAGCGATATTCCAGCCCGTAGTACATCAAATCCTCCGCCGCGATCCCCTCGTCCAACAGCCCCCGCACCTCATCGATAAGCCCCTCGTCTAACCGCGCAACGAGCCGCCGCGAGATGCGTTCACGCCGCAGCTCCCGGTCGATGTCCAGCCCGATGATCAGGCTGTTGATGGGCGCAAACTCGGTCCGTTCCGGCGACTGACTACGGTAGTACTCCTCGATCTCAATCGCGCGGATGGCACGCTGCGCACTGTCCAAGTCCGTCTTGTTGTGCAACGTCTTATACGACGCCAGGATCCGCTCCAGCTCAGCCAGTGGCACGTCCTTCAGCCGCTCCCGCAGCGCCTCGTTTGGCGGCACATCCAACAGGCGATACCCCTTCAGCACCGCCTCGATATACATTCCCGTTCCGCCACAGAGAATCGGCACCAATCCGCTCTCTCGCAGCCGCCGAAAAACGCCGAAGAAGTCGTGCTGATAACGAAAAACATTGTAGCGTGTGCCCGGCTCACAGATGTCGACAAGGTGGCAAGCCACCCGTTGCCCCTCGACGACATAGTCGGCCAGATCCTTACCCGTACCGATGTCCATCCGTCGGTAGACCTGCCGCGAATCGGCGCTGATGATCTCCGTATGCAAACGGAAGGCCCACGCCGCAGCAAAATGTGTCTTGCCGCAAGCCGTGGGCCCTAAAATAGTGATCAGTTCGTACTCCTTCATCGTGCAATGGCTATCGATGCTGCCACGAACCATCCACGGTCAGAATAGACCGTAGCTAAAAGAACATGTTGTAGCACGCGATAAACTTTTGTCTCTTGTTTTTTACGCCTGCATGGTTATCTCCACGGACCGCTGTCACCGTCCGTTCGTCGGGCGCTTCCGCCCGGGGCTCCTGACTCTCGCAGTAGTAATCCCTCTTTTCTGCTTCAGGGTCACTCTTTGCGATGTCTCCGTTACGTGTGTGTAGAATCCACGCGGGATTCTTCGGGAATAATGTTTTCATCGCTCTGACAATTTAAGAAATTAGACGTTAGTGGGAGGTGATGAATCCACGCTTGGAATCTCTTTCCCGTTGTAAATGTAACGCCTAAGTAGCAAAATCGTTGAGGTGCCCTGTCTTGGATTGGCGTGTTTTACGATCATTTAACCACTGTCTGCATGGCATATCGTCTCCTCTTCATGGCCCCACGATCAGTACTTTTTGTCGGCATCAATAGTTAATCCCCCGAAAACTGTTTCCTTTGTCCACCGAGGATAACGGAGGGAAGGCCCTCCTGTAGTAATTAGAACAGCGAAATGGAATTGACAAAAGACACCAATGAGACGGGCATGCCGGAAATGGATCGGACGCCCGAGCAACTTTCGGACAATCTGTCTGAAAACGTGGAAGCACAAAACGTAGAAACCACACCCGAACAAAACGTAATCACAACAGAGCCCGCCCCAGAAGCGGCTCCGGAGCCGCCCGCTGCGTCAACACCTGAACCGACCACTGAGCAGCCCGAGTCCGCTACAACAGCCGAAGCTCCCGCCCAGCAAGAGGCACCCGCTGAGACGGTACGCGAGATCGTCGTCAATGAAGCCACGGTGCAGCAGGATCCGCAAATGAAGGAGCTGCCCACCACGCCCGACGACTACTGCGGAGAGTTACAGGAGGCTATTGAGACGGGTGCAGTCGGTATGCTCAACAAGCACGAAATCATCGAGAAACTCAAAGAGGCGGTCGGCCGTGCAGAGAGCGCGCCGCGCGATGAGATCGATCGACTGCGGCAGTCCTACTATCGCATCCTCAAGGCCGAGGCGGATGAGCTCAAGCGCGTCTTTGTCGAAGGTGGCGGTAACGAGGACGATTTCGAGAATCCGTCTGACGAGACGCTGCCCGTCGTCAAAGACCTACTAAACCGATACAAGGAGCGCCGTGCCGAACTGGAGAAAGAGAGGACGCGTGTGCGTGAGGAGAACTACCTCAAGAAGTTGAACCTCATCGACCGCATGAAAGCCCTCGTCGAAAGCACGGACGACTTCAACCGGCGATACAACGAGTTCCGCGAAATCCAGCAGAAATGGAAAGAGTACGACCCCGTACCGCAGGAGCACGTCAAGGAACTTTGGAACAACTACCAGATCCAAGCCGAACGTTTCTACGACATCGTCAAGATCAACCATCAGCTGCGCGATTACGACTTCAAGAAGAACCTCGAACGTAAGTTGGAGCTCACCGAGGCCGCTGAAAAACTGGTCGAGGAGCCAGACGTCGTGTCGGCCTACCGCAACATGCAGCAGATCTTCCAGCAATGGCGCGAAATCGGTCCCGTACCCCGCGAACAGCGCGACGAGGTCTGGAACCACTTCAAGGAGCTCATGACGAAGGTCAACCGACGCCACCAAGAGCACTTCGAGGTCATTCGTGCCCGTGAGGAAGAGAATCTGCAAGCCAAAACAGCCCTCTGTGAGACCGTCGAAAGTGTCGTATATGACGACCTGAAGACCCACCGCGACTGGGAGAAGAAGGCCGCAGAAATCATTGAGCTGCAACAAAAATGGCGCACCATCGGCTTTGCCGCCCGGAAGCAGAACCAGAAGATTTACGACCGCTTCCACGCCGCCTGCGACGAGTTCTTCAAGCGCCGCAACGAGTTCTTCAAGGAGATCCGCAAGGACTTCGACGAGAACCTCCGCCAGAAGAAGGCCCTGCTCGAGAAGGCCGAGGCGCTCAAGGAAAGCACCGACTGGAAGGAAACTACCCAAGCCTTCATCGAGTTGCAGAACCAGTGGAAGGCCGTTGGACCTACGCAGCGCCGCCAGTCTGACGCCGTTTGGAAGCGCTTCAACGCCGCCTGCGACTACTTCTTCGAGCGTAAAAACGCCGCCTTCTCCGGCCAGCGTAACGAGGAGAAGGCTAATCTCGACGCCAAAAACGAGATCGTTCGTAAGATCCAGAATCTCGACGAGAGCCTTTCCGCCGACGAGTCCATCACCACGCTTAAGGCGCTCATCAGCGAATGGAACGCCATCGGCTACGTGCCTTTCCGCGACAAAGAGAACGCCTACAACGCCTTCCGCACCGCCGTCGACAAACAGTACGACCGCCTCAATGTGGCCCAGGCCGACCGTCGCATGCAGGCCTTCCGCTCCGGCCTCTCTGAGATGGCTGAGCAGGGCAAAGGCCGCATCCACAGCGAGCGCGATCGCCTCATGCGCACCTATGAGCGCATGAAAAGCGAGGTCCAGACCTACGAAAACAACCTCGGCTTCCTCAACATCTCGTCCAAGGGCGGCAGTGGCCTCCTCAAAGAGATGGAGCGTAAGCTCGAACGCCTGCGCGAAGAGATGGCACTCGTGGTCAAGAAGATCGAAGCCATCGATGAGAACCTCGAGTAGGCGCCTGCACCGTTTCAATCCGGGACACGAGGCGGCCGTCGGGATCGGCCAAGCCAACTATACTCCCGACGCCGCCTCTCGCCGGATGGCGGACGACCTCGAAACCCTCCCACTTTGGTACGCCGACAGCGGCGACAGCGTCTGGATAACCCACACCGAGGGGGCGGATCAATTCCTTGATTCGCTCCCTCTTTTTTTGCGCCCGGACGTCCGACTGCTGACTGCTGATGCGCTCTGTCGGCTGTCGGCGGACGTCGAGGGGCCGCTCCTCGCCACGCCTTGGGGACTCTCGCCCGACGTCCTCGCCGCCTTCGAACGCCTCCGCCGACGTGGCGCCCCGATCCTCGTCCCTGCGTGGAGCGACGCCCTCCGTACGCTCACCCACCGGCAGACCGCCGCTCGTTGCTTGGAACGCGTGATCCGTCGGTTGCCCGAGTTGCCGCCCGTTGCCGTGCCCCGCTTCTGCGCGTCGGTGGGTGAGGTCGTCGATTACGTGACGACTTGTCAGACACCCTTTATGCTCAAGACTCCCTTCTCCTGCTCCGGTCGCGGGATTCTCACTCTCGAAAACGCTTCGATCACTGATCCAGAGCGACGTTGGATCGAGGGCGCCCTCCGTCGATGGGGAGTGGTCAGCATCGAACCTAAGCTGGACAAAACGGCAGACTTCGCCCTGGAGTTTCACAGCGACGGCCACGGTTGCGTCACCTACGCCGGCCTCTCCGTCTTCGACACGCACCCCCGCGGAGCCTTCACCGGCGCCCGACTCGGAGACCCCAACCGGCTCCGAGGGCAGTTGCCCGACATCCTCCGCGGCCCCCTTTTCGACCGTCTCCGCACGGCCGTCACCGACACGCTCTGCGATACCGTCGGCCGCATCTACAGCGGCTTCCTCGGCGTCGACATGCTCGTCTACCGCCGGCCGGACGGCTCCGCGGCCGTCCACCCCTTCATCGAGCTCAACCTCCGCTACACGATGGGCCTCGTGGCCGTCGAACTCAGCCGCCGCGTGGTGCACCCCGACGCCATCGGCCGTCTCCTCATCGCGCGCTGTCCTGCCCCCGGCGACGCCCTCCGCGCCCATCAGGCCAACAGCCAGCGCCTCCCCGCCCGCTTCGCCGACGGTCGCCTGCGCGCGGGCTACC
>ERZ773056.47-NODE-47-length-54419-cov-9.636487_pt1 | contig 54419 bp, 46 predicted proteins | sample MGYA00580857_ERZ773056 | MGnify/ENA primary metagenome ERZ773056 (study PRJEB29015, sample SAMEA2737996) | human oral metagenome | biome: human oral; feature: human-associated habitat; material: dental | place: China | collected 2114 ... | reverse complement strand
GAAAAATTAGCATGAGCAGGTGTAGGGGCTAATGGCAATTAGCCCTTGAAAGAGAGTGAATTAAGAATTAGTCTCTCGTCTTATTTATTCGCAATTTAAATATGATTAACTATAAAATAGCAAACAAATAGTATTTCAGTTGTATAAAATATTTTCCTCCAAAAATTTGTATATTTCATTGAAAACAAGTACCTTTGTGACCAATTAAACAAAAGTTCATTTCTGCAAAAAGTAACAATATAAGTTACCTTTTGCAGAAATGAACTATTATTTTTAGTGTATTTTCAATTACCTCATTTCCTTAAAATCGGATTCAGCTCCTCATCGTTATACATCTTCATTTGCTTATATACCTTCATATATTTTCGTCCTGCGGCAATGTCGCCCAAAAGTTGGTCAAGGGCAAGAGAGAGGTCTTCTCGCTGCTGGAGGAGTACTTGGAGCTTCTCTCGGCACTTAGCTATATGTTCGGCAGAGGCATCAGTGCGTTCGGTTTCCTGCTGCATATGGTAGATCTTTAAGGCTAAGATAGAGAGCCTATCCACTGCCCATGCAGGACTCTCGGTATTAATGGTTGCTCCTGCCTGTGGGGTTACGTCTTTATATTGGTGAAGGAAATAGCTGTCTATATACTCCACAGTATCGGTACGGTCTTGGTTGGAAGCATCTATTTTTCGCTTGAGCAGCAGTGCTTCCTTGGGGTCAATGTCAGGATCGCGAATGATATCCTCGTAGTGCCACTGTACCGTATCTATCCAATTTTTACGGTACAATAGGTGCTCAATAGTCTTGCTATCGTACGGATTTTCAAAGGGTTGGTTCACATCATCGGCTATATGATAGCGCAGGATACTCTCCCAAAAAATGTCATAGGCTAATTTACTAAACATATTCCTTGTTTTATTTGCAAAAATATCGTTATTTTGCGTAATAAAAAAATTTATTTTTGAACAAATGATTATTCACCCTTTTGACCAAACGCCCTCCTTGTTCTCTGAGTTTGTAGCTCAGCTAAGAAGTGTTGATATCCAACAGGATAGAATGCGCTTTAGGAAAAACTTAGAGCGTATAGGAGAACTCCTAAGCTACGAGATGAGCAAGACCCTCCCCTACCAAGTACAGCGAATTACTACCCCCTTGGGGGAAAAGGACATTCCTCTGATACAGGATAAGATTGTGGTATGCTCTATCCTACGTGCGGGATTGGCACTGCACCAAGGGATATTGAATTACTTTGACAAAGCCGACAATGCCTTTATCTCTGCCTACCGCAAGCATACCTCCCCTTCGGAGTTTGAGATTTTAGTGGAGTACTTGGCCTCTCCCTCCTTGCAGGACAATATCCTTATCTTGGCCGACCCTATGCTAGCCACAGGACGTTCATTTGTCAATGTATATAACTCCCTCCAACCGCTGGGCACTCCTAAGGAAATACACCTTTTTGCCGTCATCGGTTCCAAACAAGGATTGGAGTACGTCAGCCAACATTTCCCCGAAAATGCCCACTTATGGATAGCTACCATTGACGACCATCTCAACGAAAACAGCTATATTGTCCCAGGCCTAGGTGATGCTGGTGATTTAGCCTTTGGTGAAAAAATGCAAGGATAATTTTGAAAAAACTATTCTTTTTTATAGTCTTTATAGCCTTTTTAGGGTGTCAGCTAGCGCTGGCACAGGATACGCTGCGTACCAAAGTGTTCCTAAATGACTCTATAAGAGCAAAAGAGGATTCGCTATACCGAAGAATAGAACGCAAAACTCAGAAAAGTAAGATCGGCCGCCGCCTTTATGACCTTATTTTTACCTCAGGAGAATCGGTGCCTGCTATCCCTCCCCCTCCCAAACCTAAAGCACCTTCCCGTTGGATAACTTTTCAGGGAAAAATCATTCGCCGTATCGAGATTACCACCTATGACCCCTTAGGCTTTGATGAGCGGGATAGTACCCAACAACCCAACAAATGGGAGCGCTTGGGCAACCGCTTCCACAACAAAACAAAAAGCGAGGTAGTCAGGCGCCTCTTGCTCTTTGACCCTTATACGCCTTTGGATTCTATCAAAATGAAAGAGACCGCCCGTGTGCTGCGTAGTCAATATCATATTCGTAGGGTGTATATACAGCCTGTGGCTACCCATAGTGCAGATTCAGTGGATATTAGGGTCAATGTCTTGGATAGCTGGAGCCTCTATGCCGATGCTATGGGCTCTCTTAACGAAGGCACAGTGCGGGTTTTCGAGCGCAATTTCTTAGGTTTGGGTCACCAACTATCGGGTAGGTATAGCCAAGAAATACGAGGAAGTACGCGTCCTAGCTTTGGCTTTGACTATGAGATTCCTAACCTATATGCCACTACGCTCAACGCGTCCGTTGGCTACTCTATGGATTTTGACAAATATTACTACAAATATGGATCGCTCTCTCGCCCTTACTACTCTCTCTATACCCATTGGGCGGGGGGTGCCAGTGTCTATCAACGAACTTTTGACGATACCATCCTCAAGAATGACTCTCTTTATCGTCCCGATTTCAAGGTCTCAGGTAGCAATCTCTGGGGAAGTGTTTCTTTCCCTATACTCAAGCGCTATACTCCCGTCAATCGGGTAACCAATATGGTCTTTTCCTTGCGCTATTATCGAATAAACTACCTAAAAAAGCCTGATGAGTTCCTAGACCCCGAACATTTCTATTCGGATAAGAATACTTTTTTGGCTTCTTTGGGGGTAAATTACATAGGGTATGAGCAAGATAGATATATTTTCAGACATCAGGATATAGAAGATATTCCCATAGGCAAAAGTGTTGCCCTTATTGGCGGAGTCCAAGACAATCTGGGCTATAGAACACCGTATCTGGGCGGACGTTTGCGTTATGGAGACTATTTTTCCTTTGGTTATTTAGCCGCTGATGTACAATTGGGAGGCTTTCTCACCCAAGAGCGCAACAAACAAACAACCTTACGCTGGGAGTTTACCTATTTTTCCCCTTTATTCAACATTGGGCAATGGCATTTTAGACAATTTGTCAAATGGCGCTCCGTAGTGGGACTCTCCCGCAAGGACTATGTAAAGGATCGTATTTCCCTCAATGGCTCCACAGGGATCATAGGCTTCAATAGCCCTACACTTACAGGCATACACAAGTCTATACTAACCTTACAGACACAATCCTACTCGCCCTTCGCTCTCTGGGGATTCCGTGTGAGTCCTTTCCTTATGGGAGATATAGGGTTTATAGGTAATGACAACCGCAATTTGCTAAAGGATCAGGTACTGACCAAAGTCGGCATTGGCTTCTATATCACCAATGACTATATCCCTTTGGGCAATTTCCAGTTTTCTTTCATCTATATGCCACGTGTGCCTGGAGTAGGCAACCATATACAGAAATTCACCAGTATCAACAATACCGATTTCAGGCTCCCCTACTTCAATTACAATATGCCTGAGCTGATCCGCTACGAATAAAACAATAGCCCAACATCGCAAAGGATATCAGGCTATTATCACCATAAAATATGACTTAACTAATTCTCATACAACGGGTTAGGAATCTCTTCCCTACCTTGTTCCATTCTACTTTGTTTGTTTGTTTTGGCTCTTGCCACTATTTTACTAATGACATATTCTTCTTCTTTCTTTTGTCCTCTGAAAATGAGCTTCCCAGCCTTAGCTATATCACCTATATACTTTTTAATCAGCTGGTACATCTCCTTATTGGCCTGTGTATGGTGTTTGCGCTCATTCATTAGCGTATTTTGCTGTATGTTAAGTGCATCGAGCTGCTTGGTTTGCTCTACTACCTTCTCCAAGAAGCCTTCGGGCATATCGGCAATACGCTCCATATTATCGCTGTAATAAGGAATGGCATCGCGTACAGCCTTAACCACTCCTGCGATATTTTTTCCATTGATTTTGGTTACAATCACCTTGAGCAAGGAGGTATCCAGACCAGAACGCTCCGTATAATCCTTTAGGAAAGTAATGCTTCGGCGAAGTTCGTCGGCCTGTTTGTATAGTTTTGCCGTAGTTTCTTTCTGTTTTACAACGATGGCATTGGTAGAATCATTGTTTTTCAGCTTGCTTATTGCCTTTTTGAAACTCTCTAGGTATTCGGCATTCATTGTTTTGTAAATTTGAGAAAAAGAAGCCAAATCTCTTTCAAAGCTTACCGCAATAAAATCGGCTATTACTGCATAATCCTCATGTTTGATAGTGGGTGCTTTCATAAACAAATCTATTTATTAGTCTTATATGGTTCTTTCTAAGGGGGCTTTAGTTTTTATCCACAAAATATGGTGCAAAAATATATGTTTTTTTCTTATTTTACAAATTTATTTTAATTTTTTTCTTGGCTCATTGTATAAAAAAATATAAGGTAACTGAAGCAAGCATCAATTACCTTATTTCTTGTACAATCATGGAAAAAATTATTGCATATTTTTAGCCTCTATGCTTAGGGTCGCATGAGGTACTGCCTTGAGGCGTTCCTTGTCTATGAGCTTACCTGTCACACGGCATACACCATAAGTCTTGTTTTCTATACGGATAAGTGCATTTTTTAGATCACGAATGAACTTTTCCAAGCGTGTAGCCTGTGCCATATTGGATTCCTTACTCATCATTTCAGAGCCTTCTTCAAAAGCCTTGAAAGTAGGTGAAGTATCATCTACACTATTGTCAGCTCCATTGAGATAAGCATTGCGTAAGAACTCCAAATCCGCTTGGGCTTTCTCCAATTTCTCCTCTATAATCGCCTTGAACTCTTGCAAATCCTTATCGGAATAACGAACTTTTACATCCATAATATACTGGTTTTTACTTACAAATTTGTTCCTTAAAAAAAGGCATTTATACCCCTTTTTTTAAGTTCCGCAAAGATACGAAATTTTTTGGATATTTGCATACATAACACAGAGAAAACTTTCTATTTATGGTATTTTACCCAAAATTAGCCCATCTTTACTTACATCATAGGATTAACCTGCCTTAACCACTAATTTTAGCAGTCCCAGTTATATAGCACCTCTTCAAAATTCTTTTCTTTCAAATCCTCCTTACGAATAAAGAAGTTAGCTACCCCCATGGTTCCCCACATGATATAATCGCCATCGGAGTTTATCTGGAGGAGCAGCTCGGTAAATGGTGAGTCCTCCTCTCTGGGATCCTGTTGGGTAAAATAAGGATACCCTCCTATACGATGCTCTGTACCATTGGGGACAATGTCCCACAACAGTCGTCGAGTCTCTTCGGGCAGATCCCATATTGTTTCTATATCATCGGAAAAGGCTTCATTCCATAGGTCGGTAAAAAGGCGATCAAAATTCACATCCCATGGGGTAATTCCCTCTTCTCTGCGAATGAAAGTCAGCGCCAATTCCTTATAAGGGGTCATAGGGGTATATTCCTCGGTGAGCACGTACTGGAGCTTGACCTCATCCAAGGAAAGACCCTCGGTAAGCTCTGGAAAATAGAGCACTCGCTTGCCTGCATTACTACAAGGGTCCTGCAAATCTAACCCATAGAGGTCATCACCGTCAATAATCCAAAACTGCAATAGTCCTTTCTTAGGATATATATTGTTCTCAGGCAACTGCTCACAATTGATTTGTGCTACCATAAAGAAAGGATTCCCCTCACTATCTCTGGGGATATGTCCGTTTTTAGGTACATAGGGATAACCGCCAAACTTACTATCGGTAAGGGAGAGATTTTCTTCTTCACGCGTTTCTATAGTAATGACTTCTTTCTTAGTAGCCTCGTTTAGCTTCGCCGCTAGAGTTCTGATTTGTTCTTGAGTGGGTTCCATATGCTTTATTTAACTAAAACTAAACCAGTTATATACTTCTTTCTCATCAGGGGAGATAAATAGCGAAATTGTATCGGCACTGTACTGTAAATAGTTATATCCTATTACATAGCCTAAATAGTCCTTATCTTCTAAAGAAATATCATATTCCTCACAGAGATAGGATTCTGTATCCAAGCGATATTCCAAATATTCGTCTAAATCCTCATAGGTTTCTTCATCTTCATCGTAAGGGGTAAGCTCATATATCTCACGTTCATGTCCGCTATACCCTTGTATATAGTGATTGCCAGCGACAAACTTGCCCGTTTCTTGGTATTTATCACGAGTCACCCAATAGCTTAGCAGTGTATCCATATAAGTGGCATAATCCCCACTGATAGCTTCCCATTTCTCTAAGCTATCCTTATAGGGTGAGGGGTCATAGCTGTGTTTCACCTCACTATTGAGGTAAAGGTCTTTGTGGGCTGCATAATCTTCCTTTGCATTTTGATACCACTGAGGCAGTTCAGAAAAATTAGGCAACCAATCCATCTCTCCGTCAAAACGGTATTTGTCCCCTGCTTTCTCAAAACGTACAAAGAACCAATTACAATCTGTACGCTCTGACTCATACTCTGCCAATCCACAAGCGTACATGGAGATAAAATGCGCCTTGCTTTTCTGCTGCTGTTCATTCTCTATTTCTACCGTCAGTAGTGGAAAGAAAACATACTTAAACCACTCTTTAGGAGTTTCAAAAACTTCCTCTATACTTGGAAAGAGTTTTTCTACTTTTGTTACTTTTATCATACTATGTCTTATTCAAATTTTGTAAGTTATTTTCTCCCTATCAGCACCCTCTGTCTTTAGAAACCTTACTCCTACTGACAACTATTCTCTACATCAACCACAATCCCAATTATATAACACATCGTCAAACTTACAATGGGCTAAATCTTCTCTATTGATAAAGAAGTTCGCTACTCCTGCATCTCCAAACATCACCGAATACTGTTCATTCCACTCGGATTCTATTTGCAATAATAATGTATCGTGAAAGTTATCATCTTCTCTTGGATCATATTGGGCAAAATCAGGATAACCTCCTATTTTATGTCCCGCTCCATTAGACAGATATTTGTAAAACACTTTTAGAACTTCCTCTGGTAACCCCCATAATCCTGGAAATTCTTCCGAAAAAGCAGCTTCCCATATCTTCTGCATCTCATCGTCAAAATGTACATCTGCATAAGAGATACCTTCTACTGACTTTTCAAAGCCCAATGCTAAGCTTTGGTTAGGATTAAAAGGAAGCTCAAGGGCATTTTCCCGGGTGAAAATATTATTTGTTTCTCTCTTTGAGGTACTTATCTTTGTATAAAGCTCCTTAATATATGCTATAGGAAGGCTTTCCTGTATCTCTGGAAAATAACATATCCTCTTGGTATCATTCTGACAACGATTCTCAAAATCAGCACCATAGTACGCATCGCTGGCTATCCAAAATTGCAACAATCCTTTCTTAGGATATAGACTATTTTCAGGTAGTTGCTCACAATTGATTTGTGCCAACATAAAGAGTGGATCGCCCTGAGAGGTAGTAGGTAATGTGCCCCCCTTAGGTATATAGGGAAGCCCTCCCAACTTACTATCTGTAAGAGCCAGATTTTCACCCACTGAAAGGGTAATGTGTATTACCTCTCGTGCTGTCTCTACATTAAGCGAATCCGCCAATTGTTTGATTTGTTCTTCTGTAAATGTCATGACCTAAAAAATAGTTGTCAAATCAATTTGTAACTGAGGAAATTTCTCAGGGGCTACTATATCACCCGCAAAGAGCGGAAGCTGGGGTACATACCTGCCCTCTCTAAGTAGGTATATATCCAATTCTTTTTCTTCAGGACGTATCACCCAATATTCAGACACTTGAGCCTCTTGATAAATCTCCATTTTCTTACGGAGTTCCTTCTCGGCATTGCTGGGCGAGACGATCTCCACTACCCATTCGGGAGCTCCATTACAACGCTTGCCGTCCTTGAGCTTCTCAGGATCACAGACGACACATAAGTCGGGTTGTAGTACTGTGTTCTCCTTTCCGTCAGAAGAGGTCAAAACCACATCAAAAGGGGCTACAAAAAGCTCACATACCTTTCCTTCAAGGTAGTTATCTATCTGAGTAGAGAGCTTTCTTGAGATCCGCTGATGCGCTACTGAAGCCCCTGACATTCTAAAAATCCGTCCCCGAAGTAGCTCCACTCGTTCCTCAAACTTCCACAACAGATAGTCTGCATAAGTGTAGAGACCATTGATAAGGTCTAACTGATTTATATTGGTAATTTCCATACATTTAATATTTTAGTAGGGAATTGATATCCTTTCAATAGTTTTTCTACTTTGGTTACTTTTATCATGTTATTTTATTTGAAATACTCTATTTTTCGCTCTATATAGAGAATAGGTATACCCTGTTCATAGTTAATGAGCTTGATCCAGTTTCCTTGTTTGTCATTTGTATAATGAAAAGTACTAAGTTTGTTAGAAGAAAAGGTCAAATGCTCAATTAAGCGACCCTCTGAAGAGAATTTATTCAAAAAACCATTCTTCTCATTGCCATTTATCACAATATACTCCTCACTTAGTTTCTTATTCTTATCATAAATGTATTTAGAATCCCATATCATACTTCCCACTCCTTGGAACAGGGAACATATCAACTGATTTTCAGAATTGTACTGATAGAGTGCACGAGCACTTAGTTTCTCATTTCGGTAAGTATCTTTGCTGACAAGCTGTTTGTCCTTATAGGTATAGACTTCCTTAGCACTTGGAAATTTATCTACATCTATATAGTTGCATTCTATAAGCTGTCTATCAGCATTATAGCTATATTTACAAGTCACTCCTCCTTCCCCTTCTATCTGATTGAGAAGCTCTTCTGTCTTCTCTCCATCAGCGTTGTATCTGTAGGAATCTCTTACAACTAATTGGTCTCGTACAAAAGTTGATTTGTCAATAAGCTGATTTTTCGTATCGTAAGTATACACTATCCTCTGGTGCAGTGTAGTGTCGAACAAACGTTTCTCTACTAAAAAACCATTGGAATTATAGGTAATTACCGAAGGTACAATATCTATCAAAAAGGCAGCAAAAAAGGCAACAGCCCCCATTCTTTGCATCAGATGCATCTGCTCTATTTTCTCAGACGGATAAAATCCCATAGAAAAAGGATCTCCCTTGGTTATTTTTCCATCTTTCTCTATAGTAAAATAGAATGATGTTTCTACCGATTTCACCCTACCTTTCAGCCCCATCTTTGCCCAATCAGTAGTTGCTGATTGTGCATAACTATACAGATAAGGCACTAGTAACAATATGAATATGTGAAAAAACTTCTTCATTCCTCAAATTGTTTTTATCTTGTTCCTTAAAAAGTCACCTTAACTCGTTCAATTTACTTTCTTATAGATCATTTTCGTGAGGTCACGAAAATGATCACCAATACTGATAATCAACATCTTGTTCCTAAGACTAATTGACCAATATCATTTTCGTGAGGTCACGAAAATGATAACTAATACTAATAATCAATAGTTTAAACCCATTACCGACTAGAATAGATCATTTTCGTGAGGTCACGAAAATGGTTACTATAATCCAAATCAAGCCTTTTCCACCACTATCTTAGTCACTATATCATCAAAGGCGACTTCCTCTCCTTGTAGGGTGTCGGCAAAGAGGATTTCGTTGGCTAAGGTCTCTGCTTTGATATAGGCTTCATTGGCACGAACAGCTTTTTCAAGTGTATCTTGCTGTTGCAAAAGGATACGAATTCTGTCTGTTACTTCAAGGCCTGTATCTTTACGAAGGTTCTGGATACGGTTGACCAATTCGCGGGCAATACCTTCTGCGCGTAACTCATCGGTAATAGTAGCGTCCAAGGCTACTACTAAGCCTGTAGAGGAACTCGCCACAAGCCAACCTTCTATATCCTGAGAGGTGATTTCTACATCGTCCAAGGTAAGAGTAAGTTTTTCTCCATCAAGAGTGATTTCTTTAGTACCTTGGCGTTCAAAGGCTTGTATATCTTGTTGGGTAAAGCCGTTAATCACTGCGGCTATATCCTTCATCTGCTTACCGTACTTAGGCCCTAATGTGCGGAAGTTAGGTTTGATTTGTTTTACCAAAATACCTGAAGCATCATCGATAAACTCTATTTCCTTTACATTCACCTCGTGCTTGATGAGGTTGGCCACCGCCAATATCTCTGCCTTTTCGGCTTCACTAAGGGTAGGAATGAGTATCTTCTGTAGGGGTTGGCGTACCTTGATCATCTCTTTCTTACGCAGAGAAAGCACCAAAGAGGAGATATTTTGCGCCTTCTCCATCTTGCTTTCCAAGGCTTTATCTATATATTGTGTCTTGCTCTCTGGGTAATCAGTTAGGTGTACTGATTCGGCCTTGTCCTTGCCTGTTACCCCATTAAGATCTCGGTAGAGTCTGTCCATAAAGAAAGGAGCCACTGGAGCGGAGAGCTTAGCCACTACTTCCAAACAGGCATAGAGGGTTTGGTAAGCAGAAATCTTGTCTTCCTCGTATTCTCCTTTCCAAAAACGACGACGGCAAAGACGTACATACCAGTTACTTAGGTTCTCTTGTACAAAGTCAGAGATAAGTCGAGTAGCACGAGTAGGCTCGTAATCTAGGAAAGCTTCTTTAACCTTGGCCATAAGGGTATTGAGCTCGGAGAGAATCCAGCGGTCTATCTCTGGTCGTTTTTCCAAAGGCACTTCCGCCTCAGCATAGGTAAAGCCGTCTAAGTTGGCATAGAGAGCAAAGAAAGAATAGGTATTGTAAAGCGTACCGAAGAACTTGCGGCGTACTTCCTCTATCCCATCTACGTCAAACTTGAGGTTGTCCCAAGGGTTGGCGTTGGAGATCATATACCAGCGGGTAGCATCAGCTCCGTACTTGGCCAAGGTCTCAAACGGATCTACCGCATTGCCCAAGCGCTTAGACATCTTTTGTCCATTTTTGTCCAATACCAAACCATTGGACATCACATTTTTATAGGAAATAGTATCAAATACCGCTGTAGCAATCGCATGTAGGGTATAGAACCATCCACGGGTCTGATCAACCCCCTCGGCGATATAATCTGCAGGGAAGGCTTTCCCTTCGTCTATTTTATCTTTGTTTTCAAAAGGATAATGTACCTGCGCATAAGGCATAGACCCTGAGTCAAACCATACGTCTATCAGGTCACTTTCGCGCTTCATGGGCTTGCCTGAGTTGGAAACCAAAACGATTTCATCTACTATATTCTTATGCAGGTCTATCTGGTCGTAATTGGCCTCGGACATATCCCCTACTTTGAAATCCTTAAACGGATTTTCTTTCATCACACCTGCCGCTACCGCCTTGTTGATTTCACTCACCAACTCTTCCACCGAGCCGATAACTTTTTCTTCCTTGGCATCCTCGGTACGCCAGATAGGTAGCGGAATTCCCCAATAGCGGGAACGGGAGAGATTCCAGTCATTGATATTCTCCAACCAATTGGCAAAACGCCCTTCTCCTGTAGCCTTAGGTTTCCAGTTGATCTCTTGATTGAGAGCCACCAAGCGATCTCTTACTGCGGTCATCTTAACGAACCATGAGTCCAACGGATAGTAAAGCACAGGGGTATCTGTACGCCAGCAGTGGGGATAGCTATGGACATATTTTTCTACCTTAAAGGCTTTGTTCTCTGTCTTGAGCAATATAGCTAGCTCCACATCCCATGATTTTTCGGGTGCCTCGCCACTCTTGTAATATTCATTCTTGATATATTTTCCTGCAAAAAGCGCAGGTACCTTGTCTCCTTTGAGAAAACGCCCTTGCAAATCCACCAAAGGTACTAAATTGTCATTCTCATCTTTGACCAACATGGGCGGAATGCCATTTTCTCTCCCTACACGGGCGTCATCTGCGCCAAAAGTAGGCGCTATATGCACGATACCTGTACCATCTTCGGTTGTTACAAAGTCCCCTGGAATCACTCTAAAGGCTTTTTCTGGGTTTTCATCAGGGAGGAACCAAGGAATGAGTTGCTCATAGGTAGTACCCACAAGGTCTGCGCCCTTGCATTCTGCCAAAACCTCATAAGGGATTTTCTTGCGATTCTCATCATTGGCATAAGCAATAAAATCCGCCTCCTCTGAAGTCTTAAAAAACTTAGCTCCAAACTGCTTCTCTACCAATTCCTTAGCCAACACCACTTGTATAGGTTCAAAAGTATATTGGTTAAAGGTACGTACCAAGACATAGTCAATATCTTTGCCTACTGCCAAAGCGGTATTGGACGGTAATGTCCAAGGAGTAGTCGTCCAAGCCAATATATACACAGCACCCTCAGGAGAACCAAGCTCTACCTTTGCTTTAGGAGAGAAATCCTTTACCTTGAACTGAGCGGTAATGGTCGTATCACTTGCATCACGATAGCAACCAGGTTGGTTAAGCTCATGGGAGGAAAGCCCTGTCCCTGCCTTAGGTGAATAGGGCTGTATGGTATAACCCTTGTAGAGTAACCCCTTATTATACAATTGTTTAAGAAGCCACCATACCGTTTCCATATATTTGGGCTTGTAGGTGATATAAGGATCTTCCAGATCCACCCAATAGCCTATCTTTTCGGTAAGGTCGTTCCATATATTAGTATAGCGCATCACCGCTTCCTTACAGGCTTTGTTATAATCGGCTACAGAGATTTTTTTACCAATGTCATCCTTGGTAATGCCTAATTCCTTTTCTACCCCCAACTCCACAGGCAGCCCATGGGTATCCCAACCTGCTTTACGGAATACTTGTTCGCCCAATTGGGTGTGGAAACGGCAGAAAATATCCTTTAGCGAACGTGCCATTACGTGATGAATACCAGGCAATCCATTAGCAGAAGGCGGCCCTTCATAGAAGATAAAAGGCTCCTTCCCATTGCGGAAATCTATACTTTTCTGAAATATAGCGTTATCTTTCCAGAATTGCAATATCTCTTCGGCTATTCGGGTCAGTTCTAAGGCTTTGTACTCTGTAAATTTCATTTTTTTTAATTTTTAAAGTTAAGAATATTATAGAAAAAGTTTTGAATGCTGAGTTTCAAATTTTGAGTTTAGTTATTATTCATTTTTCATTTTTCACTTTTCACTAATAAAAGAGCAAAGATATAACATTTAATTACAAAAATCAAATATTTTCCCATATTTTTTTATTTGTAATTTTTTTTGTAAGGGTATCACATAATGATATACTCCTATGTATACCTTTGTCCCATAATTTAAAAGATATTTTTATGACTCAACAACCTACCATGAGAGCACTGCTCCAAAGAGAGATTGCCAAGCAAGAGCGCTTTATCAAAGAAAAACTAACCTCCTTGCTTGTTCCCTTCAAGAAGTCCCTACATTTTAGGGTCAGCAAGGCCTATACCACTTTCTCAGTAAAACTCAAAAAGCCACTCTCTTCCAAAGAGTTATTGAGAATAGAACAAGCCTTTCCCCTTGGCTATGTGGTGCGCTCGGATAGTTTTCTGGGAGAGATGACACAGCACCAGTTTATAGAAATCCGTATGCCCAACCAGAGTAGCCATTTCTTTCTCCTACGGGAATTACTCTCTTATTCCTGCTTTAGAAAGACTAAAGCAATACTCCCTATTGTCTTAGGCTTAGATGATCGTGATTTGTATGCTATAGACTTAGCAACCTCCAAGCATATTGCCATAGAGAGTGATCAGCCTTCCTATCGCTACAAGCTCCAACAGCTCTTTTTGCACTCGCTACTGACCTCCAACAACCACAAGCGGGTACAGATCGCCTGGATAGAGGAGCCTCTTGAGCACCCTGAGCTGCGCTCCCGTATTGCTCCCTTTATGCTTACCGAAGCCAACCAAGCCGAGGAAGTACTCCCCTTAATAGTAGCTGAAAATGAAAAACGCAAGGCAGAAAATGCCTTTGAGACCCGCTGGATCATCTTCGTTAGCGATGCCTATGCTTCCTATCACCAGCACAAGGACTTATTCAATGCCTTAGAAGACTCTCAGGCGCAGGGTATCCACCTGATAGGCACCTCCGAGTGTTTGGACAAGGATACCATGACGGTAAAGGACATCATGGAGTATAACAGCCTTTTCAACCCTTCCTTATGGATGGACACCGAAGGAGGTTTGCACCATGAGCGCAGCATTATCCAGTTGCCTTTCTTTACCGAAAAGACAGTAATTCCTTTTGAATTTTACCAATTGTTAGACAGACGTATCAACGAAATCTTAGGGAGAACAGAGATAGATCTACTCGGCAAGTCTATGGATTTCCAGCAGGTACAAAGAACCCTCTCTCCTGAAATAAACAGATACCACTTGCGCAGCAGTGATGGTCGTATAACGCTATCCCTAAGTGCTATTCGCTCCACACTTGACCACATGCATCAAAAACTTTTTTATGATATGATAGAACGCTTGAGTAAAAATATCTACTATTTTGTAGGAGAAACCTCTGAAAAGTTAACCCATCTAAAGGAACTACGCATAGAGCCTGAAAGTGGGCAAGTACTTATCAATGATAAGGTAGCCTATACCTCTACTTCCGAGGGAGGTTTAGTTCCCCTCATCGTCCAGTCCATTTATGACCTTACCTTACATGCTGTCTCACAAACGGTTACAACCTTAGACCAACTGGATGAGGCGACCTATCCACAGCTACACCTTGTCACAGAAGCACTGCAAAGAGGTGAAGCCTACAAAGAGATTGCCCCACGGACAACCCCCATCGCCCTACTCTCAGAGATAGAGGACGTCCTCTCAAAAGCGAATTTTCAATTGACTAAAAAAGACGAACCTACTAAGCAAGAAACTTCTTTAGCCATGAACAAGAAAGACATTATCAGCATTGTAAAAGAGCAAGTAAAAGAGGCTTCTACTAACGATACTTTCTTTTTTGCCAATATAAACAAAGTCAAACCTGTTTGGTGGATTGAACCCAATAAGGATCATTTCTTAGGAAGTTGGCTCCTATTAAACAATAAGGATAAAAAAGAAGTCCATGTATTCAAGATAAACAACAATAATTTTTTTGAGAAACTAACAACAAGAGAAGACAAAGACAACTCATATAGGTTAGAAATTTTAACAGAGCAAGCTCCTAATCATTTTATTGATAGGTTCTCTAATGTTGATTTCAAAGAATATTATATTCAGACAATCAAATACTAACAAGAATTAATAATACTCTTAACTTTCTAAGACGCAATAAATTGCGCCTCTACACATACGCTGGCTAAGACAATTCTTGATAAGCATAGTCTTCCTCAGAGACATAAGTCTATTGTGTTTTAGAAAGTTAATTATCTGTATATTAATTTAGTATCATAAATAATAAAATTTATTTGTATATATAAAAATATTTTCGTAATTTTGCAACATGTTTAACCTTTCTAAAATAAATTAAAAATGAATGGTACCCAACAACTAATTAATTCTCTTTTCAAAGGCAATGAAGAGGTCTTTATTGAGCATTTTGTAAAATCTTGTTTTTTTCTACCTAAAAAAGTAGTAGAAAAAAGAGCAAATGAACTCTTAACAGACATTAGTAACAACACCAAAATCAATGTTCGATTTGGAAAAACCTACCTTAACGAATTTGAAGCAGAGCCTAAAAGAAATGCTTTAAGGAAAAAATCAAAGTCTGAAATCAAGAAAATTGCTGAAAATGAAACTTTGCTTTTCAAAGATGGTAAAGTAAAAGTTCTCATAGATGGGACTGGAAATCAGACTGTTGTAGCGGCTATAGAAAAAGGTACAGGATATATCATTAATTCTAATAGCAGCGACCTTAAGAATTATACGCTATCTCATATTTGGGCAAATACTACTCATAATCCCTACTATTTCAGTTCGTTATGGAATATTGTTATTATCCCTAACTATCTGAATTATATAATGGACAAACCTCAATCACAGGATAAGATAAATGAGACTATCCAAGAACTTATGAAAGCTATTTGTATTGAGTTATACGACCCTAATACTCTTATGCAAAACAAGATACAGGTTCCAACACCTAAAACAAAATTCATCGAATTAGCCAAAAAAGCAATCCGTGAAAACTGGATTACCTTTCTCGATGAAAAAGATACCTTTATTCCTACATCAGAAGAAAAAATCTTTGTTGATAACAATGTATTAGAAGGCATTAATAAACTTACTAACAAAGATTTTGCCTTTAGCTTACTCAAAATCATGGAGGATTATGGTCTATTAGAAGATAATCTTGCTACTCTAACGAATGCTCAAGAATGTAAAGAAAACTTAGGGCATAACTTCCCTATTTTATTAGAAGCAAATGGGAAGAATAATAGTAAAGATAATAGTGGAAGAGACAGATATTATCCTAATGATCTTTTTGAATACAATGGCAAAAAATACTATGTTACCAATGATTGGTATGAAAAAACAAAAGAAAAATCCAGCAACAGAGATAACAGACCTTTGTTCCTAAGTTGGGTTAATTCTTTACTCAATGAATAATCCAATCTTCTAACTTTCTAAGACGCAATAAATTGCGTCTCTACACATACGCTGGCCAAGACAATTATTTGCTTAGCATAGTCTTCCGTAGAGACGCAATTTATTGCGTCTTAACACTTTTCTCTCTTCACTTTTCTCTCTTCACTTTTCTCTCTTCACTTTTCTCTCTTCACTTTTTTGTTTCTCTTTACTGCCTCTTCCCAGTACTTGACAAACTTCTCTCTTAGGTGCTGAGGTTCTACGATGGTCAGTGACCAACTGCGCTTCATCAGCTCCATAATGAGGTCAAGGGTAGGCTTGATATACAGTTCAAAGGTGATTCGGGTGTCAGTCTTATGCACTACCCTCTGAGAGGGGTGTATGGGCGAGGCCATAAGATAGTTGCCATCACGATGGTCAAATTCTAAGACTAGCCGCTCGGCCTGCTCATCGGTGAACATGCCAAAGGCATCACGATAGGGGGTTACAAAATCTAATTGCTTATTCGGGCGAAAGGTATCTCCCTCCTCTATACTTCTGATACGCTCCAAGGCAAAGGACTTAAAGGGTATTTCAGGGTGGGCTATATCTACCGCCAAAAGATACCATTTATAATCCTTATGCTTGAGCTTATAAGGTTGCACGGTGTAGGTCTTGGTTTGCTCATCACGATAGTCATAGTAGGTAAGCTGTAGCTGGTAATGCTCCTCTATAGCGTGCATACAATAGGGCAGGTGTTCCGCTCCTGTGTTTCTACGAGGTTCTGGAATCACATACATAGGCAATAGTCCATCCTTATTTTGGGCAGTCAGCAACATATAAGCGGTCAAAAGGTCATCTATAAGCTCGCTCCCCTCTTCATTAAAGAAATAACCGTTTTGCTTATTGCGCTCTATCTTACAACTTTTGTCCTCAAGTGCTTCTCTATCTCGGCGAAATAACTGCTTATCATAGCGATATTTGCGTTCCTTATTATCCTCTCTTTCTTTGACATAAGGGGACATCGCTTTAGCTATTTCTTGGAATTTGGGAAACTCTCCCTTTCGGTTACAATTGCGAACATATCGCAATAGGATAAACTCTCGTATGATTTTCTCCATGATTTTACTTGTATTACTGTTTTTTTTCTTATTTTTGCACTCATTATGGAAGCCATTTTATACAAATACTTACCTTCTGAGGCGGTAGTACCTTGTTTTGAACTGATTAAGAACTTAGGCATCTACCTGAAGATCGTCAATGAGCGACAGAGTAGGCATGGGGATTACCAATGCCTGCCCAACGGACAGCATAAGATTACAATCAATGCCAATCTGAACAAATATCGCTTTCTGATGACCCTCATACACGAAATCGCACACTTGGTAGCTATTGAGAAGTATGGCAAGCAAATAAAACCTCATGGCAACGAATGGAAAACTACCTACCAAGCCCTGATGAAGCCTTTTTTGCGAGTTGAGATCTTCCCTGCTGAACTACTTTCCTACCTTATCATTCACTTCCAAAACCCTTCTGCCAGTAGCGATACCGATGTACACCTAACGCTGGCTATGCGACAATATGACAATGGGGAGCGTACAAAATATTATGTCTTTGAGCTCCCCACTGATAGTCTTTTCCGCACCGATGACGGACGTGTATTTAGAAAAGGCAATAAGAAAATCAAGCGCTATGAGTGCTTGGAACTGGCCACTGGCAAGCGCTTTGTCATTCAGCCACATGCCTTGGTAGAGCCAGTTACGCCTTCTTAACCTTTTGATTTATATGGCTTTACATCTTTCTTTAAGCCAAGCCTGTTGCTCCTTACCTACCAAGGGGCTAAGGGTTTCCTCTACCCATTGGTTGTAGTTATTGAGCCATTGGCGCTGCTCCTCTGTAAGCATATCCACTATAACCGCACGGGTATCCAATGGGCAAAGGGTAAGGGTTTCTAAGCGGTAGAAATCGCCAAACTCATTGGAGCTGTGTTTCTGTACCGCAACGAGGTTTTCTATACGAATACCATAACGACCTTCGCAGTAGATACCAGGCTCATTGGAACAAACCATATGTTCGAGCATAGGCACATCTCTCATCTCCTTACGAATGCTCTGTGGCCCTTCGTGTACGCATAGGTAGCTACCTACCCCATGGCCTGTACCATGTCCATAATCACGCTGATTCTTCCAGAGAATAGCACGGGTGATGGAATCAAGCTGTACCCCACGAGTACCTGCTGGGAATATAGTGGTACTTAGGGTGATCATCGCCTTCATCACAAGGGTATAATCACGCTTAAAGTCTTCTGAAAATTCCCCAAGAGGAATCACACGAGTAATATCGGTCGTTCCTTCTATATAGTGGGCACCGGAGTCTATCAGTACAGTTCCCTTGGCATGCATAGGCACTTCGGGATTGGTAGCGGCATGGTAATGCACTATAGCTCCATTGCCCTCATAACCTATGATCTTACCGAAGCTATTGGCCAAGAACCCTTGTTCGGCGCGGAACTTGTCCATGATATCTCCCAAAGAGTGCTCGGTAAGTGGGGTCTTTCCTATGTTGTTTTCGAGCCAATAGAAGAAATTGACCAAGGCTACTCCATCCTTTACCATGGCTTTGCGGAAACCTTCTAATTCGGTCTCGTTCTTCACTGCCTTGAGTAGTTGTACAGGCGAAGGAGCGATATGTAGGGTATTGTGCTCACCTACTGTATTATAGATAGTCTGATTGGCATCGGGGGAGAGCAAGATGGTTTCTCCTTTGAGTTTTTGTAATTCCTTGAAGTAATCATGGTAATCCTTAAGCTCAATATGTTGTTCTTTGAGGTAGGCCTTTACTGAATCATCGCACTGCTTAGTATCTACAAAAAGGGTAGCACTCTTAGGGGTAATGCAGAGGTAAGCTAAGAAAACAGGGTTGAAATTCACATCATTACCACGCAGGTTGGTCACCCAAGCAATATCGTCAAGAGCAGTAACAAGGAAGTGAGTAACCCCTTTCTCTGCCATGATACCCCTGAGAGTTGCTAACTTATCTGAAGTTGAGCGACCTGTATATTTTTCAGCACGTACATAGATAGGCTTTCTATCGTCCTTAGGGCGGTCTTTCCATATCTTCTCAATCAAGGGCTTATCTACCAAGGTAATTCCCTTTCTCTTGAGTGTATCGCTGAGTAAGTTCCATGTATTGTGAGGCGTACAAAGGCCGTTGCAGCCTACTTTTGCCCCTTGGGGAAGTTCGTTTAGGAGCCATTCTTGGCTAAGGGGAGCATCCTTGGTGCCTTCTATGAAGAAATCTACACCTGTACCTGTAAGCTGGTTCTTAGCTTGTACTAAGTAACGGCCATCTGTCCATAATACAGCCTTGTCATGTGTGATGAATATGTAGCCCGCTGAGCTATCAAAACTGGAAATCCATTTCCTTTCCTCCCAATAAGGGGTGAAATACTCACTCATGTGAGGGTCTGCATTGAAAACCACAAAAGCATCCAAGCCATTGGCTTTCATCTCATTACGTAGTAATGATAATTTTTCTTTTGTTGTCATTATCTTTATATTTTTAAAATATGTTTTGCAAAAATACTTCCGTTGCCCCCATGCCATAACGCATATAGTCGGCATCTTGATAGCTTAGGTCATAGCGGGAGAAAAGCGTCTCCAGCTCGGCCTTAAGTACGCCCTCCCCTACGCCGTGTATAAAGACAATACTGGGGACACCCTTCTCTATGGCATATTCTATACAGCGCTGGGCTTCTTCTAGTTGGGTATTGAGCATATCAAAATTGGTCATACCATGGGTATGGGCAACCAATTTCTCTATATGCAAGTCTATTTCCATATGGTAGGTAGGCTTTTTTCTTGATTTTTGTCCCTTGGGTGCCGTGTTTTTCTTCTTTTTTTCCTCTTTAGGCTCCACATACATGGCTCTATGATAGGGAACAGAAGCGTTAAGGTCTGTTTTGACCAATTCCGAAGGGGCAAAAGTAAGACTAATCCCCTCGGTGGTCTCTATACACACCTCTTTGGAGGTAATTTTGGTAACTACCCCTGAGATAAGTTCGTCTATCACTTCTACTTTGTCCCCTACTGAAAACATGTTTGTTCTACGTTTTGATGTGCAAAGATACGAATTTAATAACTAAAAATCAATGATTCTTGGCTATTTTTTTACCTTCGAAAAAGAATTTTACTTTTCATTTTCCGAAAAAATCCGTACCTTTGCAGCACTTATCTAAACTAAATTCATTATGATTAAGAGATTTTCCCTACTGCTAGTACTTGCCCTATGCCTCCCTTCTTGTAGTAAAGAACCTCAGGCAGAGCAATTAGAGAAAGCTACCCAAGAAGCTGAAGCCACTGACCCTCAATATAGAACCAAAGACTTTGTATGGCAAGGCCTAAACAAATACTACTTGTGGCAAGAGCAGGTAGCTGACCTCTCCGATACACGTTTTGAAAAATCTGTCTCTTATACCAATGCTACTAGTAAGAACTATGTAGATTATCTTAAGAACTTTAGCTCGCCCGAAGTGCTGTTCAAGCAGCTACTTTCTCCCGAAGACAGATTCAGCTTTATTGTAAAGGATATAGACGAACTGGAAAACTCCTTCCAAGGGATCTCCCTCTCCACAGGTATGGACTATGCCTTAGCCCGAATAGAGACAGGCGGAGTCGTAGGCTATGTACGCTATGTACTCCCCAGCTCCGATGCCGAAAAACAAGGTGTGAAGCGAGGAGATTTCTTTGATTCAGTAGATGGGGAAAAACTTACCCTTGACAATTACCAAAAATTACTCTTTAACCAAAACCCCTCACTGACCTTTGGCTTCTTCAAAGTGGTTGACAAACAGATAGTTCCTACCGAAAGTAAGACCCTTTCCCAGCTTCCACTTCAGGAAAACCCTATACTGCTACACAAGACCCTCAACCGCAATGGCAAAAAGATAGGTTACCTTGTGTATAACTCCTTTGTGAGTAAGTATGACAAAGAACTTAATGAGGCCTTTGCCCAATTCAAAGCCGATGGGGTGAGCGACTTGGTACTTGACTTGCGCTACAACAGTGGCGGAAGCGTACAAACGGCTATCTATCTAGCCAGTATGATCAAGGGTACTGATACCCACAAAGTATTTGTAAAACAGGCCTCTAATAAGAAAATGGCCAACTATTGGAACCGTGAATACAACTTTGAAAACAATATATCGGGCACCCCTATCCAAGCGCTAAACTTGCCTAAGGTATATATACTCACTTCCAAGCGCACCGCTTCGGCTTCGGAGCTGATTATCAATGGACTAAAACCTTACCTGACTGTTGTACAGATTGGAGATAAGACGGTAGGGAAAAACCTTGCCTCTATCACGCTGAAGGACAAGACCCAAGGCAGTAAGTGGGCTATGCAACCCATCGTGCTCCGCTCGGAGAATGCCGCTGGTTTTGGGCACTATGAGACAGGTTTATTACCTGATTTTGAAATCAAAGAAGATGTTCGAAACTTAGGTGTCTTGGGTGATGAGAATGAACCGCTCTTAGCCAAGGCTTTGGAACTCATCACAGGGGTTCCTCCACAGAGTGCTTCCCTTAGAGGGGCAGGAGTAAGGCGTGTAGCCAATAGACTTTCCATGGACGAGTTCGACCACTGCCGAAGCCTATCCCCTACTAATAACCGTATGTATATAGATAATCCTACTGAATAATGAATACAGAAATCCCTTGGCAGACAGCCAAACAATACGAAGATATTACCTACAAGAAGTGTAACGGGGTCGCTCGTATTGCCTTCAACCGACCAGAGGTGAGAAATGCTTTCCGCCCTCGTACTACCTCAGAACTCATTGATGCACTGCGCGATGCTACCGAAGACACCTCCGTTGGTTGCGTCCTCATCTCTGCTGAAGGCCCCTCGCCCAAGGATGGGGTATGGTCATTCTGTAGTGGAGGTGACCAGCGCGTACGTGGCAAGCAGGGGTACGTAGGTGATGATGGTGCTCATAGGCTCAATATACTAGAAGCCCAACGCCTGATCCGCTTTATGCCCAAGGTTGTCATCGCCGTAGTACCTGGCTGGGCAGTAGGGGGAGGCCATAGCTTACATGTGGTATGCGACATGACCTTAGCCAGCCGAGAACATGCCATCTTTAAGCAAACCGATACCGATGTAGCCAGCTTTGATGCCGGTTATGGTTCTGCCTATCTGGCCAAAATGGTAGGACAGAAAAAAGCCCGTGAAATCTTCTTCTTGGGGCGCAACTACTCCGCTCAAGAGGCTTTTGAGATGGGTATGGTCAATGCCGTAATCCCTCATGATGAGCTGGAAAGCACCGCTTATGAGTGGGCACAAGAGATCTTGCGTAAGTCCCCTACAGCTATCAAGATGGCCAAATACGCCATGAACCTTACCGACGATGGTATGGTAGGCCAGCAGATCTTCGCGGGCGAAGCCACTCGCCTAGCTTATATGACCGACGAAGCCAAGGAAGGACGCGATGCCTTCCTTGAGAAACGCAAGCCTAATTTTGAGAAAAAGTGGATTCCTAATTAGGATTCTTCCTCTATTTCCACCTCTGGATATAAAAAATTGTTGTAAGGGAAACGCGTAATGTGTATTTCCCTTACTTTTTTATATACTTTCTCTCTGAATTCCTGTATATTTTCCTTATTCACCGCTGAAATAAAGATAGCATCTCCATTCATACGGTTCATCCATGTTTGTTTCCACTCCTCAAGGGTAAAGTGTCGGGAGGTCTTCTCGGTCATCAGGTCATCTTGGTCTATGGTTTGGTGAGTATAAGCATCTATTTTGTTGAAGACCATGATAGTAGGCTTATTGATACTTTGTATTTCGCCCAATATCTGATTGACCGATGCGATATGCTCTTCAAAATTGGGGTGAGAAATATCCACCACATGTAGCAGTAGGTCGGCATCCCTGACCTCGTCCAAGGTACTCTTGAACGATTCTATAAGCTGGGTAGGGAGCTTTCGGATAAAGCCTACTGTATCACTTAGCAAAAAGGGTAGGTTGCCAATAACCACCTTGCGCACGGTAGTGTCCAAGGTCGCAAAGAGCTTGTTCTCAGCAAATACCTCACTCTTGCTGATAAGGTTCATCAGGGTAGATTTCCCCACATTGGTATAACCAATAAGAGCCACTCTCACCAAGGCACCTCGATTGCTACGCTGGGTAGCCATTTGCCTATCTATGGTTTCTAACTTCTTCTTGAGCAGGGCAATACGATCACGGACGATACGTCGGTCTGTTTCTATCTCCGTCTCCCCAGGGCCACGCATCCCAATACCCCCACGCTGGCGCTCTAAGTGTGTCCAAAGTCCTGTAAGGCGCGGCAAAAGGTACTGATACTGCGCTAGCTCCACCTGTGTACGGGCATAGCTTGTTTGGGCACGCTGGGCAAAGATGTCCAAGATGAGCGTTGTCCTATCCAATATTTTGATTCTTAGGATTTTTTCTATATTGTTCTGCTGGGCGGGTGTCAGCTCGTCATCAAAGATAACGGTACCTATTTCGTTTTCTTCTACGAACTGGGTGAGTTCCTCCATCTTACCTGTGCCGATAAAGGTTTTAGGGTTGGGGGTATCAAGGCGCTGGGTAAAGCGCTTAATCACCTCTCCACCGGCCGTATAGGTCAGAAACTCCAGTTCGTCCAAATATTCGTGGGCTTTTTCTTCGTTTTGAGTAGCGGTAATCACGCCCACTAGTACCACTTTTTCATAGTCTAAATTTTTCTTTTCAAGCATGTTGAAAGTTTTGAGTTGTAGGGGCAAAGTCGCGTAAGCGAGTATGTGAAGCAATTCGCCCTTATAATAATATAAAAATCGTCGGTTGTTTGTCCAATTGCAGCCCTTTGCGTTTATGCCGCCACTCCCCTACGGTATAGGTATGTATGGATTCCCCTGCGAGGGTTACATTGGTAGCCACACATAGGGAGGTCTGTGGGGAGAGCAGCTGTAACATCTCATCCAAGAGTGCCTCATTGCGGTAAGGTGTCTCTATAAAAAGCTGGGACTGTCGTTCTTCTTTTGCTCTTTTCTCAAAGCGCTTAAGGGCGGCCTTACGCTCCCCCTTATCTATAGGCAGATAACCATTGAAGGCAAAAGACTGCCCATTCATACCGCTGGCCATAAGGGATAGCAGCAAGGAGGATGGCCCTACCAAGGGCACCACACGTATGCCCTTGTGGTGTGCCAAGCGCACAATGTCGCTGCCTGGGTCGGCTATGGCAGGACAACCCGCATCGGAGATAATTCCCATGGGATAGCCTGAAAGACAAGGGGATAGAAACTGCTGCTTATCCTCCTCCAGTGTATACTTGTTCAGTACGAAAAGCTCCAATTCCCCTTGGGGGTGTTCGGGAGCGATCTGCTTGATAAAATGTCGTGCATTCTTAGCATTCTCCACTATAAAGTGCTTGCAGTGTAGCACCACCTCCCGTACACGAGGGGGCAAGACCTCAGAGACCTCACTCTCTCCTAATAGGTTGGGTATCAAGTACAAATTTCCTATCTCCTGCATAACTAATGTATTTCTATTTTCTCTCCCAAGAACTTGGGTTTCACCCCAAAAGTCAAGTCCCAAAAGACTTTTACTCGGGCAAAATATTCTCTGACGCTGGTTTTAAAGCCTGTGTACTTATCTACATCTTTGGCACAAAAGCCAATGGCATCTATGCCATACTTTTGAGCTAAGTAAATCGCCCGCTGGTCGTGAAAGGCTTGGGAGACGACCGTTAGCTGGGTAAGGGAAAAAATCTCTTTGGCTCTTACAACCGAATCCAAGGTACGGAAACCCGCATAATCCAAGTAGATTTTCTGCGAAGGCACGCCTTGGGCTACCAAGGCCTCTTTCATATCGGTAGGTTCATCATACCCTTGGCGGCTATTATCCCCGCTGATAAGGATATAATCCACCTTCTGCGCCTTGAAAAGAGCCGCTGCTGCCTCCACCCTATACCGGAAATAGAGGTTAGGCTGTCCATTCTTAAGACTCTTGCCTGTGCCCAGTAGCAGGGCTACCTTGCGCTTAGGAATACTATCAAGCTCCGTATAGAGCTTATCGGTTGTAGCCTTGCGTATGGTGCTGTCAGCATTGTGAATCACCACCACGCCCATCAGCAGGAGAAAAAGTAGGAAGAACATACTTTTTACAAAAAACTGTCTGGAAATACCTATTTTTCTTGCCATTGCTTTTGCGATTACTGTTACAGCAGGCAAAGTTACTACTATTTGTAGTTTTATCAAAAAATATATTCAAAAAATATGTGCTATTTCCTTTTTTTTTAGTATATTTGCTATCCGAAAACGAACGCATTTTTACAATGAAAGTATCAGTAGAACTTACCCTTAGTCCGCTCCAAGACGAGTTTGAAGCACCTATTATTCACTTTATTAAGAAGCTCCGCTCCTCTGGGCTTATCGTATATGAGAACCCACTAAGCACCCAAATATATGGGGAATACGACCGTGTTATGGAAGTACTTACCAATGAAGTGAAAGAGGTCTTTGAACTATTAGAAAAAGGACTTATTTACATAAAAATAGTAAAATCCGACCGACACGATTATGAACCACATTTTTGAGTGGATCTTTTCCCAGTATAAGGATACGCCTATACACTTGTTAACCATAGAACTATTAGGGGTATTCTTCGGCCTTCTGAGTGTGCTCTTTTCCAAGAAAAGGAATATATGGGTGTATCCCACGGGCATCATCAGTACGGTGCTCTTTGTCTACCTGCTGTGGGTAGGTAGGCTCTTTGGCGATATGCTTATCAATGCCTACTATACCGTAATGAGTGTGTATGGCTGGGTATTGTGGGCTAAGCACAGCCAGGATAGCGTACATGTGGAAATCTCCCAGATGAGTGCTTCCGATACCAAAACCACCCTATGGCTGGCGCTGCTGAGTTGGCTTTTTGTAATGTTTGTCTATTATTTTAAGCCCTATATCAACAATGATTTCTCTATGGAGGGAATCACTTTGGGATTAGCACATTTCATATGGACGGACTGGGTAGATGCTACTACCACCGCCATTTTCTTGGTCGGTATGTGGCTCATGGCAAGGCGTAAGATAGAGAATTGGCTTTTTTGGATTGTGGGTGATGCCATTTCTATCCCCTTATACACCTACAAAGGTTTCCTATTTACCGCCTTACAATATGCCATCTTTACCCTTATTGCTGTTTTAGCTTATATAGAATGGAAAAAGATCTTATACAACAGCCGAGCCTCTGCAAGCGTATCGCCTTTGTAGGGCCTGAATCCACGGGAAAGACTACTCTTTGCGAGCTGATGGCTTCCCTATACCACACCCAGTGGGTTAAGGAGTATATGCGCCTTTACCTACAAGAGAAGTGGGACAAGCAGCATGCTGTATGTACTTGGGAGGACTTGCTACCTATTGCCAAAGGGCAAATCCGCCTGGAGAATGAGGCGCTTTCTAAGGCCACAGGGTATCTCTTTTGTGATACCTGCCTTTTGGAGCTGGTCATTTACTCCTATATATATTATGGGAAGTGTGATCCTGTGATAGAGCGTCAGGCACTAAATCACAAGTACGAACACATCTTCCTGACTTATATAGATACCCCTTGGGTGGCTGATGATCTAAGGGATAAACCTGAGGAACGGGCTGAGATCTTTACCTTTTTCAAGGACTTTTTAGAGAAAAAATCCATTCCTTTTCACTTGTTGAAAGGAAATATAGACGATAGAGTTGAACAAATTAACCAAAAGCTAACACGATGAAAGAATTAACCGAGTACGACCAACTTCTCTTAGGAGAAAAAGGTATCAAAGTCAGCAAGTTACAAGAACAAGTGGCCATTTTCCTCGCAGGTGTCCCTCCTGTGAACTTAGTTGCTCCTGCCCATGTGGGTAGCGGTATCCTCTCTTTCTCTAGAGAAGATGCCATTCAGTATGTGGCCACCTACCAGAAGAAGAAAAACAGCTTGGACATTCTCAAGTTTGTCCCTGCCTCTGGTTCCGCTACACGTATGTTCCAGTTCCTTTCGGCCTTTGAGAGTGATTTTGACCCTAAAAAACAAACCTTCGATGAGTATATCAAGGAAAGTGGCAATGCCAATGCGGAAATTTTCTTCCAATACCTCCCTCAATTTGCTTTCTATGACGCTTTGCAATTGTATATAGAGCAGCATAAGGCCTTTGATGGTCTCAATGAGGACGAAAAAAAGCTCCGTATTGCCCATATCCTACTCAAGGAAGAGCCTTTTAACTACAAAAACAAACCCAAAGGGCTTTTCCCCTTCCACAAATATGGCGAAAAGGTAGTTACCGCCTTTGAAGAACACTTCAGAGAGGCTTTCCTCTATGCCGCTCAGGGGGATGTTGTCAATATCCACTTTACCATTGGTAAGGAATATAGCACCCTTTTCCTAAACCAATTGGCCGAGATACGACCCAACTTGGAAAAGCAATATGGGGTACACTTCGAGGTGAGTTTCTCTCACCAAAGTGAAAGTACCGATACGGTGGCACTGACCCTTGATAATGAGTTCTTCCGCGATGAGAAAAACCAACTGCTTTTCCGCCCTGCCGGACATGGTGCCTTGCTTAAAAACCTTAACGAACTGAATGCCGACATTATCTTTATCAAAAATATAGATAATGTAGTGGTAGAATCCTACGCCGATGAGGCTATTTTCTACAAAGAGGTCTTGGCTGGAAAACTAGAAGATACGCGCTCCAAGGTACATAAGATCCTACAAAAAATCCAAAAAGAAAAACTCAAGAAAAAGGAACTGCCTGAAATCCTCAAGTTTCTCCCCGAACTCAATATCAAGGTACCTTCCTATGTACATAAGTTTGCCAAACGCTATATGATAGAATACATCTATCAGGCACTGAACCGCCCTATCCGTGTATGTGGTATGGTAAAGAACGAAGGCGAAATAGGCGGTGGCCCCTTCTGGATAAAGGATGCCGATGGCAACGAATCCCTACAAATCATAGAAATGGCACAGATAGACAAAGACAATCCACAACAATGGGAACGCCTACAGGCCTCTACCCACTTCAACCCTGTGGATCTTGTTTGCTGTATCAAGAACTACAAGGGAGAGGTATTTGACCTTGAAGAGTTCCAAGACAAGAAACTCAGCTTTATCACCGAGAAATCTTATAACGGACGCCCTCTCAAGGCCTTAGAGCTCCCTGGCCTATGGAATGGAGGTATGGCAGGCTGGATTAGTATCTTTGTCGAAGTACCACAGATTACTTTCAACCCTGTCAAAACCGTTAATGATTTACTTAAGAAAAACCACCAAGGAAATCATTAATAGTGACTAACGACTAGTGACAAATGACTAGTGACTAATTCCACTATAGTATTGGTCATTTGTCATTTGTCATTTGTCATTTGTCATTTGTCATTTGTCATTTGTCACTCGTCACTTGTCACTCTCTCTTGTCATTATTATGAAACATTTTTTACTTATTTTTCTATTTTACAGTGCTGCCACCTATGGGCAGGATCTCAAGGAGGCTAAGGATAGGCTCTCTTCTCCCCCTGAAAGTACTTCAGGAACTGAAGCATATCACTCTTCTTCCGATGAGAGCTATCAGGTTCGTCCCACTTGGGACGATATCTCTTTCCTTCCGATGCTCTTCGACCTGACCTTCATCTTAGGCTACAACCTACTGGTGGAGAGTAGCTATGAACGATATGGACGTATGCAGACGGCTGAGCTTAATCCCTACCCTTACTACAAGGGTAAGGGCGACTATACCTATGAAAAACAAATCATGGAGGATTTTACGCTCTTTCGTGCCGCCGTTAGTAATGAACTCTCCTTGGGAACCCATATTTTCCAAAACAACCTACAAGGCAAGATACGTATGGGCAGCCGCTTTGGTGCAACGCTCTCCTATCGTCATTTCTGGGAAAAGCAACGAGGTGTCCCCGCTGAGCACTTAGATTTTGTCTCTCTTACAGCTCAGTACTACCGTATCCGCACCCAGCGCATGAGCCTTAGCTGGGGATTAGGAGCAGGCTATATAGGCAACGGCATTAACCAATTTGGTTTTGCTATGACCCAAGATGCCGAAGTCTTTGTCTATAGGCCTTTTTCGCTGGCCTATCAATTACAATATACGGCTTTTACTTACTCGGATATTTTCTCTTTTGCCGTGGGTGCTAATTATTATCGCCAGCAGTATCAGGGCGGAATCAAGTACCAATATAACAACTTAGCAGGCAAAAGCTTTTCGGCTATGATACTCTGCGTTGGGGTTACATTCTGATAGAGGGATATTATAAATAACGTCTCTACAAATAATACCCCCCTGTGAGGAAAAACAGAGGCTGTCCTTTGGGGATAGCCTCTTTCTTTATTCTACTTAATTTGTTTAATTACTCTTGTGATATTCTATAGTGTGCTCGGTGATGTATGAGCCTTTACCATCGGTATATTGGATACGTTCTGTCCAGTTCTTATAAGCGTCAAACTTAAAGTGCTGCGTTAGCTTGGAGGTTAGGTTACCCGCTGGGTCAAAGTATAAAAATATTTAGAAATAGCTATCAAATAACATATATTTAACACGAAAACTACCCACAAAGGGGTAGTCTTCCTTCTTTAGTAGTTCTTATAGTTTTATGAGTTTTCGTATTTATTTGTAGTATTCTATGGTACGCTCGGTGATAAAAGTAGCTTTACCATTAGAATATTGAGTGAGGTTTGTCCAGTTCTTATTAGCATCTGTCTTATATTGTTGTATGAGTTTGGATGTTTCCACCCCTTTGCTGTTAAAGGTAGTGGATTGCACACACTCACCCAATCCATTGTAAGTGAATTTGATAATGAAAGCCAAAGAACCATCGGTGTTATAGCCTTGTTGTTCTATTAGTTGTCCTTTCTCATCATACTTATAAGTATTTTTCTGGATAAGTTCTCCATAAGAGTCATATTCGGCACGTTCTACAAGTTCGCCTTTGCTATTATAGGCTTGCGTTGTTTTTTGGATGACCTCATTGCTCTTGTCATAACTCACACGCTCTATCTCATTACCCTTAGCATCATACTTATAGGTGTAGCGGAAGAAAGGTTTTTGCTCATTATCTACACTCTTGATCTCAATAATCTGTCCAGCCTTGTTATAGACATAGGTGTCTTTTTTCCAGATATTACCCAAGTTATCATACTCAACGGTATAGAGGAGCTTAGGATCAGCTATTTCTTCATAGGAAGGTTTCTTAGGCTCTTCCTTTTCAGGTGCTTGAGCCGCTGCAGATTGAGCCGCTGCAGAAGGCTTAGCTTTAGTTTGCATATCATAGATGTTTACCTCTGTTCTATTACCCTTATTATCATAGGTATATTTGAGTTTTTTGCGCAATACCCCTTTGGTATTGACCTCATCTATGACAAGTTTGTCTAAATTCTCAGGGGTTATCAGTTCGGTGAAGTACTCTTCTTTTTCGGAGACCTTACCTTTGTCATCATAAATCCAAGTACACTTATAAGCGGTTTGGTTTTTCATAGTGATAACCTTTTCCAGCATATGGTTATTGGAATCATAACGATAAGATTCTCTCATAAATAGTACCCCTTGACTATCATAGCTATCTCTCTCTGAGATATTTCCACGGGTATCATATCGGTATACATAGCGCCAAAGTAGGACACCCTTAGCATCAAAAGAAGATTCTTCTGTCTTTTGTCCTTTTTTGTCATAGCGATAGGTTACACGTCCTCTGAAGCCTTCTTCTACAACAGGCTCCTCTTTAATTGGTTTTTTAGGTTGTGTAGCCTTGGGAGCAGGTTTTTCTACCTCACTGCCCTCATATACATATTTTTTGGAGTACCATAAGCCTCCGTTGGTATAGTAAGCGGTTTTTTCAGTTATATTTCCTTTCTTATCATAGTGTATTAGTAGGTTATCTACCCCTTTAGCTACACTTCCTTTTCCATAATTTCCTCCACCCTTGTCTAAGGCAACATAAGTGGTCAGGCGCACACTCTTTACATTGCCTTCTAAAGTGTTTTTGTAATCTTTTTTTCCTGTTTCTTGTGCAAAGGCAAAGGTGGAACACAAGGAAAAGAACAATAGTTGTTTTACTTTTGACATACTTTGTCTTGTCATCTTAATTTTCAATTTTTAGACTTGTTTCTAATTAATTTTGTTTTAATAAAATTGGAAGTCAAAATGTTTTTCTGTTTGTTTTTGTGGTCTTTAAGTGATATGTAGCTGTTTTTTTAGAAACATCTACATTACTACTAAGAAAGGTTAGGGATTCCTCCCTTAAATAGAGCGCCTTTTTGATTCTTATAATCTTTAGTAATTTCGGTTTGGTTTAGTTTTTCTTATAGTTTATGTCATAATTTATAACGTTTTTCAAATTCGGGGGGCAAAGGTATAATTTATTTTTTTATTCACAATGGGGTTAAAATCTTTATTAGTCTTTTTTTAACTATCAAATTATATTCAAATTGTTATTTATCAAGCAAATATACGAAATGTTAATTTTAAAATTAACTATTTATAACGGTCTGAAAAAAATAATTACTAATTGCATCGATTTTCCTCTATTAATATTTACTCTACATAAGATCTATAAATAACATTTTTTTACGATTTAATGAGATAGCAAATAATGATTATTGGCATTAATCATTGCTAACATTAATCATTACCCAATTATTTACAATTTTCGTGCCAAAACTTATGTTGTTTTTAAAAAAGCAAAATAAAAATATTTCTTGTAACAATTCACATTTTTTTTATTGTGATTTTCAAAGATAATGATTATTTTTGCCACGCTGAATTAGGCATTATAGAATAATGAAAAAAATATTCCTCCCTTTTATTATCTGTGTAGGAACGATCTCTATATTAATTCGACTTTTCTATTTACAAATACTTGATAAAGACACTCGCAAAGACAATATTGCTAAGGATGTGGCTATAGAAGTGTCTTATGATTATCCCGAACGTGGGTATATCTATGATAGAAATGGTAAGCTACTGGTATCCAACCAGTCCGCTTATGATATCATGGTGGTACCACGCGAGGTAAAGCCCTTGGATACCTTAGAGTTTTGTTCGCTGGTGAACATAAGTATAGAGCAATTCCGCGAGAGTTTGGACAAAGCTAAGAAATATTCTTACCGCAAGCCTTCGGTTTTCGTCAGCCAACTCTCCAAGGAAGAGTATGCCCCTTTGCAAGAAAAACTCCGAAAGTTCCCTGGCTTCTTTGTGCAAAAGCGCTTGCTCCGACACTATGAGACCTTCAGCGGCGCCAATGTATTGGGCTACATCAGCGAGGTGAATGATTGGGAACTGAAGAACAACCCTTACTACTTAGCTGGAGAAATCATTGGCCGACAAGGCGTAGAGAAGCAGTATGAGGACTTTCTCAGAGGCAAGAAAGGGGTACACTACCTGCAAAAGGACAAGTTCAACCGTGTGATTGGCTCTTATAAAAACGGGGCTTATGACACGCTTCCTGTAGCAGGTAAGTCCTTGGAGCTAACCATAGACGATGATTTGCAGCGCTATGGAGAGACCCTTATGCAGTGCAAGCGTGGCAGTATTGTGGCTATAGAACCCAAGACAGGGGAGATTTTAGCGCTTGTCTCCGCCCCCTCCTATGACCCTAACCTACTGGTAGGGCGCAAGCGTTCGGAGAATTATACTATGCTGTACAACGACTCCATCGCCAAGCCCCTTTTTGACCGTGCACTGCTAGCCGAATACCCTCCTGGTTCTACCTTCAAACCTTTTACAGCCTTGCTCGGCTTACAAGAAGGGGTGATGACCCCCAACACCTTAGTTTCCTGCAATGGTGGTTACCACTACGGAAACCGCGTGATGAAGTGTCACGGACATGCCTCTCCACTTGATATGATTCATGCCATTGCCACTTCCTGCAACGCCTATTTCGCTCACGAATACCGTAAGATCATAGAAAAATATCCAACCCCTGCCGAGGGACTAACCGCTTGGGCAGAGGACTTAAAGAGTTTTGGTTTTGGAACTTACTTAGGTAGTGACTTTCCTATTGGTCGCAAGGGCTATCTGCCCGATGCTGCTTTCTATAACCGACAATATGGAGAGAATGGATGGCGAGCTACCTCCAATATCTCCAATGGTATCGGGCAAGGAGAGGTGCTGGTAACCCCTTTGCAACTGGCCAATGCCCTATCGGCTATTGCCAACAAGGGCTGGTACTATACCCCCCATGTGGTGAAAAAAATAGGAGGGGAAACAACCCCTTTTACCGAATATACCCAGATAAAGCACACCCGTATTGATCCCAAATACTTTGACCCTATCATACGAGGCATGAACCTCTCCTATACGGGAGGTACCTCCAGAGGTACCCAAATAGATAGTATCAATGTCGCAGCCAAGACAGGAACTGCTGAGAACTATATCAGAGTCAATGGCAAGCGTATGCAGCTGACCGACCACTCCATATTCATGGCCATGGCACCCATAGAAGACCCCAAGATTGCCATAGTGGTGGTGGTAGAGAACGGTTACTTCGGTGCCCGTATCGCAGGGCCTATCGCCTCACTAATGATAGAGGAATACCTCACTAAAAATGTAAAAAGAAAAGACCTTGAGAAAAGAATGATAGAAAAGAGCTTGGAGGACGAATATGCCAAGCCTTACTCTGGACGACCTTTCTCTATTAATAAATAGTCCTATGTTAAAACACCTTGATTGGCTCAGTGTCCTCCTATATATAGCGTTGGTCTCCATTGGTTGGGTTTGTATCTATGCCACAGGCTACAACGAACAAACCACCAATCTTATGGACTTCTCACAGCATGCCACCAAGCAATTATTTTTTGTTTGTACCAGCGTGTTGCTTATCCTATTTATCTTGGCTATTGAACCGAAGTTCTATGAGAACTCCGCAGAAATATTCTATATGGTAGCCATGCTACTACTAGTAGGGGTGCTTATCTTTGGAAAGACAATCAATGGGGCTAAAGCCTGGTATGCCATAGGCCCTGTTACCATACAACCAGCCGAGTTCGCCAAGACAGCTACCGCACTGCTCTTTGCCAAGCAGCTCAGCCATATACAGACGGATATACGTAAGTTCAAGGACTTGATTAATACACTGGTGATTATCATCATACCTTGTTTTCTCATCATCTTACAACCCGACCCAGGGAGTACCTTGGTCTATGGGGCTTTTATCTTTGCGCTGAACCGAGAGGGTATGAGTTCTTCCTTTATCTTTCTGATGCTCTTGTTCCTAATGGTTTTCCTCTCCACCCTGAAGTTTGGCATGGGCAACACGATTACTTTTTTCGTTTTCCTTGCCCTACTCTATGGCTATTGGGCAAAACAGCGCAACGGACATACCCCTTATAGGCATGTATCTTTGCTAGTAATACTATGTGTGCTAACCTCGTATTCGGCCAATTTCATTTTCTATAATGTTTTCAAGCAGCACCACCGAGATCGCTTTAGCCTTTGGCTACGCCTAGATAACGAGATCACCGATAGCCAAACACTTCGCCAGACTGTAGCTTACAACACCTTACAAGCCGAGTCGGCCATCTCCTCGGGAGGACTCTCAGGTAAGGGATTTTTGGAAGGAACCCTTACCAAAGGAGACTTTGTCCCTGAACAACATACCGACTATATATTCACCACTTTGGGTGAGGAATGGGGTTTCTATGGGACAGCTACCGTTACCTTTCTCTTTGCTTTACTCTGTCTGCGTATATGGTATTTGGCTGAAAACCAACGGAGTAAGTTCTATCGCATTTATGGTTACTGTGTATCGGCAATTTTCTTTATACACTTTTTTGTCAATATCAGTATGGTCATCGGCACCATGCCTACTGTGGGGATTCCACTGCCCTTCTTCAGTTATGGAGGTTCAGGGTTATGGGGCTTTACTATGCTGCTCTTCATCTTCCTTAGGCTCAATATGAATAAGGAAAAACATTAGCTAATTGACTAATTTACCCCGCCTTAGTATCCTTTTCATTCTTCCTACGGACATCTTTTTAGGTACACGCTTAGCAGAGGACTGTTGTAAGGATTGTTGTGATAAAGGTTGTTCTTGTACAACAATTGTTACAGCATCACGCTTTTCGGGAACCTCTTTCTCTGTAGGCTCTTGTGGTTCAGTTGCTTTTTTCTCTTCAATAGTTGTTGTTTGCTGATGGTTTGTAGTTTCTTTACTACTTACAGTAGGGGGACAAGAAGGAGCCACTGGGGCGGGCATATCCTCTTGGGGGTCAAGTTCGTCCCAGCCGTCAATGCTCATAAGAGCCTTGATCGCATTGAGTTGTTCGCGTATGTTGGGATAAACGACCTTCTCCCCTTGCTCTTGAGGTCTGCCATTGGCAATATGCCATAGTGTTTGTACAATTTGCTTTTTCATGATTTATAGGATTATTGATAAACTTCTTAGCGACTACAAAATTACAACATTTAATCAGTAAAATCAATAAAACGTAATAATAAAAAGAAGTTAAAGTTAATGATTGACATCAATAATGATTAATACCACTATTTTAAGGATTGTCCTGCCGCAATTTATTACCTCTTCGTTTTGTCAGTTCTAAAAAAAGACGTATATTTGGCATTGATTACGATATAAGGTCAATTGCCATACAATCTTATCCGTTGATCATTAACAATTAATCATTACATATGAAATCATTCTTTATTCCTTTGGGGTGTTTGCTTACCTTGACGGCATGTCATTCGCTCCAGCAAAAACAAACTACTAAAGAAGAGAAAGAGACATGGGAAAACTTTTCTTATCCTGAAACCAAAAAGGAAAATGTAGAAGACACCTATTTTGGCGAGAAAGTCATCGATCCTTATCGCTGGCTTGAGGACGATAGAAGTGAAGAAACCGCCGCTTGGGTAAAAGCTCAAAACGAGGTTACCTTTGGCTACCTACACTCCATTCCTTACCGCAACCAAATCAAGGAACAAGCGGAAAAACTCTGGAATCATGAACAACTCACCGCTCCCTTCAATGTAGGGGATTATACCTATTATTATAAGAACGATGGTTTGCAGAACCAAGATGTTCTGTATCGCCGAGACAAAGAAGGTCGTGAGGAACTCTTCCTTGATCCCAATAAATTCGCTGCCGATGGGACAACCTCCTTGGCCGAAATCAACTTTTCCAAAGATGGTTCCCTCTTGTGCTATCTGATCTCAGAGGGGGGAAGTGACTGGCGCAAGGCGATCGTTATGGATACCAAAACCAAACAACAAATAGGAGATACTATTGTTAATATCAAATTTTCAGGCGGTTACTGGTACAAAAATGAGGGGTTCTACTACTGTAGCTATGACAAGCCAAAGGGTAGCGAGCTTTCTGAAAAGACCGACCAAAACAAGCTATACTACCATAAGCTCGGCACCCCTCAGTCAGCTGACGTATTAATCTTCGGAGGCAAACCAGAGGAAAAAAACCGCTACGTAGGTGGCTATGTGTCCAATGACGAAAACTACCTCATTATCCGTGGGGAGGAAACTACCTCTGGAGGTAAATTGTGGATCAAAGACCTTAGAAAACCCAATAGTCCGCTCATCACTATCCTCAACAACTATGACTCCGACACCTTTGTCCTTTCTATCAAAGGGGATAAAATCTACTTCCAAACCAACCTGAATGCCCCTAATGGAAAAATCGTAGTGGCAGACATAAAGAATCCTACCCCAGAGCACTGGAAAGACCTTATTGCTGAAACCCAAAATGTACTTACCCCTGTGGTAGCTGGGAAATACATCTTGGCACACTATATGAAAGATGCCATTTCCCAAGTGAAACAATATGACTTCGAAGGAAAACTGATCCGAGATATCAAACTTCCTGCCTTAGGTACAGTAACCTTAAATAGTGCTAAGGATGAGGAGAACGAAAGTTATTTTTCCTTTGAAAACTTCTATACACCCTCAAGTATCTATAAGTTACACTTAGACAATGGAAATACAGAGCTTTATTGGGCACCTAAGATAGACTTCAACCCCAATGATTTTGAGTCCAAACAAGTATTCTATGCCTCCAAGGACGGCACCAAAGTACCTATGATCATCACCTATAAAAAAGGTACTCCCTTAGATGGTACAGCTCCTGCTTGTCTCTACGGTTATGGTGGATTCAATATCAGCTATACTCCATGGTTCGCTGTTACTTATGCCGTATGGATGAACAATGGGGGTGTATTTGCCGTGGCCAACATTCGTGGTGGTGGTGAATATGGTAAGAAATGGCATGATGATGGTACTAAGTTCAAGAAACAAAACGTATTTGACGACTTTATCGCTGCTTGCCAATACTTGATAGATAACAAATACACCTCCAAGGAGAAACTCGCCATCAAGGGGGGTTCCAACGGCGGACTACTCATAGGAGCAGTAATGACCCAACGCCCTGATCTTATGCGTGTTGCCTTGCCTTATGTAGGGGTGATGGATATGCTTCGTTACCACAAATTCACCTCTGGAGCAGGCTGGGCATACGACTATGGTACCTCTGATGACAGCAAGGAAATGTTCGAGTACCTCAAGGGCTACTCCCCTGTACACAATGTAAAAGAAGGTACCTGCTATCCGGCTACTCTTGTCTTCACTGGAGACCATGATGACCGTGTGGTACCCGCCCACAGCTTCAAGTTTGCCGCCCAGCTGCAAAGCAAACAAGCCTGCAAAAACCCTGTATTTATCCGTATAGAGACCAATGCAGGCCATGGTGCAGGTACGCCTGTGAGCAAAATCATAGACCAAACCGCTGACTGGCAAGCCTTTGCCCTATGGAACATGGGGTATAAGAAGCTACCAAATGAAAAGTGAAAAGTGAAAAACGAAGAGTGAAGAATTGACAATTTACAATTAATAATTAACAATTAATATGAAGTATTTTTTTATTCCGCTAGGTTGTGCTCTTGCCCTTTCGGCTTGTAAGAACAACCCTCAACAACCCGCCGAGACAGAACAGATGAAAGACTTTACCTATCCCCAAACCAAAGAACAAGTCGTAGAAGACGATTATTTCGGAGAAAAAGTAGCTGACCCTTACCGTTGGCTCGAAGACGACCGAAGTCCAGAGACTGAGGCTTGGGTGAAGGCACAAAGCCAATTCACCACTGATTATCTCAATGCAATTCCTTACCGCAAAACGATTAAGGAACAACTAGAAAAACTCTGGAATTACGAAAAGTCAGGCGCTCCTTTTGTAGAAGGTGACTATACCTACTACTATCGCAACAACGGTTTGCAAGACCAGAGTGTGCTCTACCGCAAGGATAAGGACGGTAAAGAGGAAGTATTCCTTGACCCTAACAAGTTTGCTGCCGATGGAACCACTTCCTTGGCTGGGCTAAACTTCTCCAAAGATGGTTCTTTGGTATGTTACCTTATCTCTGAGGCTGGTAGCGACTGGAAAAAAGCCATAGTGCTCAATGCTAAGACCAAAGAACAAATAGGCGACCCCATCGTAGATGTAAAATTCGGTGGAGGTAACTGGAAAGGAAACGAAGGTTTCTACTACTCTTCCTATGACAAGCCAAAGGGTAGTGAACTTTCTGAAAAAACCGACCAGAACAAGGTGTATTACCACAAGCTCGGTACTTCTCAGAAAGAAGATGTGCTCATCTTCGGAGGTACTGCTCAAGAGAAGAACCGCTATACCGATGCCTATGTAAGCGATGACCAAAGATACCTTATCATCTTCGGTGCGGATGCCACTTCTGGTAACAAACTCTTTATCAAGGACTTGAAAGACCCTAAAGCACCTTTGGTAACTATCCTTAACGACTATTCTTCCGATACTTCGGTGATTGATGTCAAGGGCGATAAGCTCTACCTCTTCACCAACCTCAACGCTCCTAACGGAAAAGTAGTAGTTACCGACGTAAAGAATCCAACTCCTGAACATTGGAAGGATCTTATCCCTGAAAATGAAAATGTATTGGATATCACTACCGCTGGTGGCTATATTCTTGCCAAATATACCGTGGCTGCCCTTACCGAAGTAAAACAATATGACTTCTCAGGTAAGTTTATTCGCGATATTAAACTTCCTTCCATAGGGGTTGCTGGTGGATTCTCTTCCAAAGAGGATCAAAAGGATACTTATTTCTGGTTTACCAACACTTGTACTCCTACAAGTATCTACAAACTCAACTTGGAAAGTGGGGAAACTACCCAATACTGGAAACCTTCTATCGCTTTCAACTCTGATGAGTACGAGTCCAAACAAGTATTCTATACCTCTAAGGACGGCACTAAGGTGCCTATGACCATTACTTATAAGAAGACTACCAAGCTCGACGGTACTGCCCCTACCCTACTCTATGGCTATGGCGGGTTCAATGCTATCACTTATCCTTACTTTGGTGTAAGCATCGCTGTATGGATGAACAATGGCGGGGTATATGCCACTGCTAATATCCGTGGAGGTGGTGAATATGGTAAAAAATGGCATGACGATGGTACTAAGTTCAAGAAACAAAACGTGTTCGATGACTTTATCGCCGCTGCTGAATACCTTATCAAAGAAAAATATACCTCTAAGGAGAAATTGGCTATCAAAGGTGCTTCTAATGGAGGACTTTTGGTAGGAGCCGTAATGACTCAGCGTCCTGACCTTATGCGTGTAGCCTTGCCCGATGTAGGGGTAATGGATATGCTTCGCTACCACAAGTTCACCGCGGGTGCTGGCTGGGCTTATGACTATGGTACCTCCGATGACAGCAAGGAAATGTTTGAATACCTCAAAGGTTACTCTCCTGTACACAATGTAAAAGAGGGCGTTTGCTATCCTGCTACCATGGTATCTACTGCCGATCATGACGACCGTGTAGTGCCAGCACACAGCTTCAAATTTGCCGCTCAGTTGCAGAAAAAACAAGCCTGCAAAAATGTACCTATTATCCTACGCATAGAAACCAATGCAGGACACGGAGCAGGTACCCCAGTGAGCAAGATGATCGAAGGATATGCTGACGAACAAGCCTTCTCTCTCTGGAATATGGGATACAAGGAACTACCTAATCAGTAGTGAAAAGCGAAAAGTGAATAACAACAAATGACAAATCCCTTTAGAAATTAGAGAGATTTGTCATTTGTCATTAGTAATTAACCATTGATAATTAACCATTAACAATTAAGAAAGATGTTAGAAAAAGCCCTTACTTCCGTAAGCGAAATGGAAAGCGCTTACCACACTTGGCGAAACTGCCCCTTAACCGAACGTAAAGAGGTCATCAGCCGTATCCGAGAAAAGCTACTAACCCATGCCGAACAATATGCCAGAGCCATTACTACCGATATGAACAAGCCTTTGGCACAAGCTCTTGCTGAGGTTAAAAAATGTGCTACCCTTTGCGATTATTACCTCACTCATATTGACGAGTTTCTCCGTCCCCAACCTTTGCAGAGCAGTTGGACAGAGAGTTATGTCCGCTTAGATCCCTTAGGCGTACTTTTAGCTGTTATGCCGTGGAACTTCCCTTTTTGGCAAGTATTCCGCGTAGCTATTCCTAACCTGCTATTGGGCAATGTATTGGTCGTAAAACACGCTTCCAATGTCCCTACTGCTGCTGCACTATTGGAAGAAATCTTCCTTGATAAGTCCTTAGGCTTTCCTATCTACAAGAACCTGCCTTTGCCAAGCCAACATGTAGAGGCCATCATCGCTCACCCTGCCATTAAGGGCGTTACCCTTACAGGAAGTGAGCCTGCGGGTAGGTCGGTAGCCCAGTGTGCAGGTAAGCACCTAAAGAAATCCGTCTTGGAACTCGGAGGCAGTGCCGCCTTTATCGTCTGCGAGGATGCCGACCTTAACAAGGCCGTTGCCACAGCTGTCAATACCCGTATGCAGAACGCAGGACAGAGTTGTATTGCAGGCAAACGTATCTTAGTGCAAGAATCCATAGCCGAGGCATTTACAGCCGCCTTTACCGAAAAGGTCAAAGCCCTCAAGCAAGGCGACAAGTATGACCTTTCCACCGAAATAGGTGCTATGGCACGAGAAGACTTGGCCATAGAAATAGAAGAAATAGTCAAGCAGAGCCTCTCCGAGGGCGCTACCTTACGCTGTGGGGGGAAGCGTACAGGTGCTTTCTATGAACCTACTGTCCTTACTGGAGTTACTCCTACCATGCGAGTATTCAGGGAAGAGACCTTCGGGCCTGTAGCGGTCATCACCACCTTCCGAGATTTTGAAGAGGCGATTGCGCTGAGCAACCAATCGGATTTTGGTTTAGGAGTAGCCATTTTCTCCCAAAATGTAGATTTTGTAAAATCACAAGCCCCTCGCTTTGAGGAAGGTGCGGTATATATCAATGAGATGCTCATTAGTGATCCCCATTTGCCCTTTGGCGGTATCAAGAACTCAGGCTATGGCCGTGAGCTTTCTTACTTTGGCGTATGGGAATTTGCCAATATCAAGACGGTAGTGGTGAAATAATAATGCAAATCAAAGGTTAAAACATTATTTGCTAACTATTTAAGACGCAATAAATTGTGTCTCTACGGATGACTACACTCTTTGGGAGTGTCTTAGCCAACGTTAGGGTAGAGACGCAATTTATTACGCCTTAGAAAATTAGTGAATCATTTTACCTATTGGTTATCAAACAACCACTGGAGTATATGCTGTTCTTTCTGGTCAAAAGCAATCCCTCTACGTGCCATGACACGCTCGGCTACAGCGAAAGCCTCGTCCAAGCGGTATTTCTCAGCAGAGGCTCCCCAAGCAAAGTTAGGAATATATTTGCTTGGAAATCCAGCAGAGAAAAGGTTGGCAAATACTCCTACAGTGGTACCACTATTAAGCTGGGTGTTGATGGCTGTTTTGGAATGGTCTCCCATCAGTACCCCACAGAATTGCAAACCTGAAGAGGTGTAACCGCCCTTTTGGTAATCCCATAGCTGTATGGTATTATAGGTATTCTTGAGGTTGGAGACATTGGTATCTGCCCCCAAGTTACACCACTGTCCCAGTACGGAATTGCCTAAGAAGCCGTCATGCCCCTTGTTGGAGTAACCCCAAATAACGGAGTTGCTTATCTCACCGCCTACCTTACTGTAAGGGCCTATAGTGGTAGCTCCATAGAGCTTGGCACCCATATTCACGGTAGCATGCTCGCAAAGGGCAATAGACCCACGCAGGTGACTACCCTCCATGACCTCGGCATCTTTGCCTATGTAGATCTTGCCTTTCTGACAGTTGAGGGTAGCAAACTCGACCTTGGCACCTTCCTCTATGAAGAGGTTGGCCTTATCGCCCAAGAAGCCATTGGTAGGAGAAAGCGGTGCAGAGGTACGTCCCTTTGTAAGTAACTCAAAATCAAAATCTATCGCCTTATCATTATAGGTGAAAAGATCGGTAGGTTTTTCAAAAAGCACCAAAGGCTCTTCCCACTCTATGGAAGGTATAGACGAAAGTGTAATACTTTTCCCTAGGAAAGCCAATTGCCTTCCTTGATATGTAATAGACTCCCCTACCTCAAGAGAGCGTACTTGTTCTAAAAATCGAGGTGTAGGTAAGAAATTAGCATAAATAAAGAGAGTTACCTCTTCTGATACACCTGTATAAGGGTACTTTCCTTGAAGGTAATCCGCAGTTAGGTAATTCACTTGTGTTATCCCCAAAAGTCGCTGCCAGCGCTCGGCAAAAGTCAAGATACCTGCGCGTAATTCGGCCGAAGGGCGGGTAAAGGTAAAGGGGAGGAAATCCCTTATCGTACTTTGATCACAAAAGAGAAGTTGTTCTATTTTCATCTTAGTAACTTACATAGTCTGTAATTTCCAAGCCATAGCCCGACATACCCACATAGCGAGAAGGTTCGGAGTTGGTCAAGAGTTTTAAGTGAGAGATACCCAAGTCTATCAGGATTTGAGCGCCTATACCTATATCTTTTACCTGAGCGGCAGGTGCTTGCGAAGGTTCGGATTTGCCCTCTTGGGCTGCCTTAATAGCTTGGATACGGTGCAAGAGATTTTGGGAGTAACCTCCTTGGTTGATGACGATAAAAGCTCCCTTACCCGCAGCATCTATCTGCTGGAAGATGCGACTGAGTTCGTTGTCCTTCTTGCGCAAAAGTTCTAAGATATCATTACTAATAAAGTTGGCATGGATACGGGTAAGTACAGGTTCGTCCTTAGCCCAAGTACCTTTGGTAAAAGCCAAGTGTATCTGTCCGTTGGTAGTTTGTTCGTAAGCACGTAGGCGGAATTGGCCAAAATCGGTATCTATAGAGAAATCCTCTTTTTTGACAATAAGGCTATCATGGCGCATACGATAGGCCACCAAGTCCTCTATAGAAATAATTTTAAGATTGTGTTTTTCAGCCACTTTCACCAGCTGTGGCAGGCGTGCCATGGAACCATCTTCGTTGAGAATCTCAATGAGTATCCCCGCAGGTTCCAGTCCAGCCAAGCGCGCCAAGTCTACCGCTGCTTCGGTGTGGCCTGTACGGCGAAGTACTCCGCCTTCCTTGGCCTTGAGGGGGAATATATGTCCTGGACGACCAAAGTCCTCTGGCTTGGTCTCAGGCTTTACGAGTGCCTTAATTGTTTTGGCACGGTCAAATACAGAAATTCCTGTAGTACAGCCCTCTCCCTTGAGGTCTATAGAAACAGTAAATTGGGTATGGTGCAGTACGGTGTTGTTCTCCACCATCATGTCCAAGCCCAATTCCTTACAACGCTTTTCCAATAGGGGCGCACAAAGCAAACCACGTCCATAATGGGTCATAAAGTTAATCATTTCAGGGGTTACCTTTTCCGCTGCTGCAATAAAGTCCCCTTCGTTTTCGCGGTCTTCATCATCTACCACGATGACGATTTTCCCTTGTTTAATATCCTCAATAGCCTCTTCTATGGTATTGAGTTTTATTTCTTGGTTCATTAATTAATTTATTATTTATATTGTTATGAAATTCTTGAATTACCACAGCCTAAGATCATCACTACTTTCTGCATTAGAGAAATTAAGCACAAGCGTGAAGGTCAGCCCTTTAAAGACTGTATCTCGGCGGAAAGGAATGGAATACCCCACATAAGCCTGATGAATATTGAAAAAAGAAAGGCCTATACGAGGCTGGAGTGCATGGGTATTGAGGGAGGCTCCCAAGCCTAAGAAAATGAGACTAAACTCATATCCTATCTCAGGGACTATTTCCATTTTGGATTGCTTACGTCCTTCATCGGTAAATGTATTTTGTGACCCCAAGTGTACTCCTGCATAGAGCGAACGGCTCACCCAGTTATACTCTGTATTAAGAGATACCCCTGCAAAGCCTAGGTTATGAGAGCGATTGGTATGCGTAAAAGCCGCCCTTATTCCCCAATATTCAAAATCATCAAAACCTTGTGCTCCAACCCATAAGGGAAGAAACGCCAAAAAGAAAAATAGACCTCTCATAAAATTCCTATTTAGAAATTCCCATGCAAAAGTACAACTTTTTTTCTTATTCTACACATTTTTAACGTGAGTTAGGTATAACAAATATCCCCCAAACTCACATGAAACTTACATATTTTTAAAGTATTGTTTTTATAAGAATTAACAATTTAGAATTGACAATTAACCATTAATCATCAACCATTAATCATTATTTTTCGTATCTTTGTCCCCGCGAATAAATAATACTAAAAATTATGTATCCACCAGAAATAGTAGCTCCTATGATAGCGGAGCTTGAAAGAGCAGGTTTTGAATCCCTCCATACTGTAGAGGCTGTAGATGAGGCTATTAAGCGCCCTGGCACTACCCTTGTTGTGGTTAATTCCGTATGTGGTTGTGCCGCAAGAAATGCCCGCCCTGGCGTACTCCTTAGCCTTGAGGGTAGTAAAAAACCTGACCATTTGGTAACGGTTTTTGCGGGCTTCGATACTGATGCCACTGCCCAAATGCGAGACTATATGCTCCCTTTCCCGCCTTCTTCCCCAAGCATTGCCCTCTTCAAAGACGGAGAGCTGGTACATATGCTGGAAAGACACCATATAGAAGGCCGTTTTGCGGAAGTCATCGCCGAGAATTTAGAGGCTGCCTATAATGAATTTTGTTAAATAACAGTCCAAATCCAATGAAAAACACCTTTTTCATTGGATTTTTTATTGGTTTGAGATGAAAGAACTTTTAGCTAAGTACAAGCGCCTAATAGCCTCCAAATATAAGCTCCTAAAAGAAAGGGCTTTTGTCATTATCTACGGAAGAGATACCGTTGCAGGAAAGCTCTTTGACCTGATTCTCTTAGGTTTTATCCTTATCAGTGCTTTCTTGGCTATTTTTGAAAGCATCAAAACGATAGATCACCACATACATACCCTGCTGGTCGTCTTGGAATGGATGATTACCATTTTTTTTAGTATAGAATATGCGCTACGTATCGTCTGTACACCCAATTGGAGGCGGTATATCTTTAGCTTCTATGGGATTATAGACCTGATTTCCATACTTCCTTTCTATCTGTCTTTCTTTGCTGTAGAATCCAAAGTACTCTCTATCATTCGCATTCTCAGGCTATTGCGTATTTTTAGGATTTTGGATTTGGTACAATTCACCCAGCAAGCCAATCAGTTAAAGAAAGCTCTGAAGAATAGCCAAACGAAGATCTTGGTCTTCATCTACTTTGTGCTGGTGCTTTGTGTTATCTTAGGAGCGTTGATGTATATGATAGAGCCACATGACAGGGCTTTTACTAGTATCCCCCGCAGTATCTACTGGTGTATTGTAACCCTCACTACTGTAGGCTATGGCGATGTGGTGCCTACTACCACCTTCGGACAGATTATGGCCTCTATAATTATGATCTTAGGTTATGGTATTATAGCCGTACCTACAGGTATTGTAACGAGCGAGTACTCACGTGCTTATAGGAAAAAAGAACCTCATAAGTCCGATACCTCTCACAAGATGCCACAAGACATAGGTTATCCACACAGCCACACCCATGGCCATTGCAAGTATTGTAATACCTATCCCCTACCTGATGGAGCACTGTATTGCCCCCAGTGCGGAGCAAAACAGTAGTTAGTGGTTAGTGGTCAGAGGTCAGAGACTGACCACTGTATACTGTCTACTGAAAGGACTGCATTTCCACCAGCTTGCGGTAAGTGCCGTTTTGTGCCATAAGGGTGGCATGGTTTCCTTGTTCTATGATTTTTCCTTTTTCCATTACCACAATAATATCCGCTTTTTGAATGGTAGAAAGGCGGTGGGCTATGACCAGTGACGTACGGTTCATCATCATCTTTTCCAAGGCATTCTGTACCAGTTTTTCACTCTCAGTATCTAGGGCTGAAGTAGCCTCGTCCAAGATCATAATAGGTGGATTCTTCAGTACAGCACGGGCGATGCTTAGACGCTGCTTTTGTCCGCCTGAGAGCTTTCCACCCATATCCCCTATATTGGTTTGGAATTTTTCGGGTAAGGCCTCTATGAAATCATAAGCATTAGCTACTTTGGCGGCTTCCTCTATCTCCGCAGGAGTAGCCGACGCCTTACCTATAAGCAGGTTGTTGGTTATCGTATCATTGAAAAGGATAGAGTCCTGAGAGACAATTCCTATCAGATCACGGAGCGATTGTATCTTAAGGTCGCGAATATCGGTGCCGTCAAAGGTAATACTGCCCTCATTGACATCGTAGAAGCGCGCAATAAGGTTGGCTATGGTACTTTTTCCACTACCTGATTGCCCTACTAGGGCTACTGTTTTCCCCTTGGGTATCTCCAGAGAAAAATCCTTGAGGACATACTCATTGTCATACTTGAAAGAAATGTTTTTCAAAGAGATAGCCGCTTGGAAGTCTGTTTTTTCTATGGCGTTTTCTTTGTCAAAAATAGGGTTTTGTGCATGGATCACCTCCAAGACGCGTAGGGCGGCAGCATCTCCTTGTCGCAAGCGATAGGCAGCCTTGCTGATTTCCTTGGCTGGGGTGAGAATATTGTAGGCCAACCCCATATAAGCGACAAACTCGGAGCCTCCTAAAGTCTTATCGACCAAGACCATCGTACCTCCATACCATAGGAGGATTCCGATGACCAAAATCCCTAAAAACTCACTAATGGGTGAGGCTAAGTTTTGGCGATAGGAGAGGTTGTTGGCATAGGTGTTAAAGCGCTGAGTGGAGTCGGTAAAGCGCTTGATAAACGCCCCTTGTGCATTGAAAGACTTGATGATACGCAGCCCCGAAAGGGTTTCCTCTATCAGGGAGAGGAAGAAACCTTGCTCGGCCTGTACCCGTCCCGAATGCTTCTTAAGGGTCTTACCCACACGCGAAATGGCCAGCCCTGCTACAGGTATAAAGACAAAGACAAAGACTGTGAGCTTCAGGCTAATTCCACACATGATAACTATAGTGAAAATAATTGTAAGTGGTTCTTTTACAATAAATTCCAATATACTCAGATAGGAAGTTTGAAACTCATTGATATCGGTGGTGATACGGGAGATGACATCTCCTTTACGTTTTTCAGAGAAATAAGAAATGGGCAAAGAAATGATTTTCTTATACATCATATTGCGTAAATCCTTCAACACACCGTTGCGCAAGAGGTTAATAAACACTATAGCCAAATAGTTAAATATATTCTTTAAGAAAAATAACAATAACACCAAGGCGATAATGTAGGAAAGCGCTTGTACGGGGTCGCCTCCCGCATGCTGGGTTACCTGATAGTTCAAGTATTCCTTAAAATAGATATTTGCCTCGCTAATACCCTTATACACAGGCTTTTGGTAAATCCTTGCACGGGCGTCAAAAAGTACCTCAAGCATAGGAATCAAGGCCACAAAGGACAAAGAGCTAAAGAGTGCATATAGAATGTTAAAGAACACATTCAGAAAGGCAAACCTCTTATAAGGCAGTACATACGGATAAAGTCGTTTGATATTGTCTACGTTCATTCAATAATATATAAGAAAATCATTTCTATTTAATTGATAATCAGTTTTATAAATTCCATTCTTTGGTTACTTGCTTAATTTTAGCCAGTAAGGCCTCACGTGTAGCCTCATAAGCCTCTATAGAGGCAAGAGGGGCGTTGGCGCTGAAATAGAACTTGATTTTAGGTTCGGTACCACTGGGGCGTGCTGCTACCTTAAGTCCTTTTTCTGTATGGTAAATCAACACATTGGATTTAGGAATCTCAATAGGCTTTTTCTCACCTGTCAGTGGGTTATAGCTTACAGAGGTTTGGTAGTCATCTATACGTACGACCTTTTCACCTAAGATCTCTTTGACAGGGTTTTCGCGAAGGTTCTTCATGATTTGGTTGATCTCCTCTGCCCCGCTGATCCCTTTTTTCACTACGGAAATCAAGTATTCTTGATAGAGGCCAAACTCTTGGTACATCTTAAGCATTTCCTTGAAGAAGGAACTACCTTTGGCCTTAGCCTCAGCAGCAATTCCCATAGCCAATAAGGCGGAGGTTTCCGCATCTTTATCACGAACAAAATCACCTACCATATAGCCGAAACTTTCCTCTCCCCCACCGATAAACTGTTGGTCTGGGAAGTCCTTGATCATCTTGGCAATCCATTTGAAACCTGTAAGCCCTTCCTTATACTCTACCCCATAGGCATCGGCAAGTTTCTGCATCATAGGTGTAGAAACTATGGTAGAGGCAATAAACTCACGGCCTGTCTTTTCACCTTTTTCTTTCCATTTGTCCAAGAGGTATTTGGTCATTAGGAGCATTGTTTGGTTTCCGTTAAGCAACTCCATCTTGCCTTGGAGGTTACGTACAGCAATCCCTATACGGTCGCTATCGGGATCCGTACCGAAAACAATATCCGCCTGTACTTCTTCAGCCTTTTTCAATGCCAAGGTAAGTGCTTCAGGTTCTTCAGGATTAGGCGATTTCACGGTAGGGAAGCTACCATCGGGGGTGGCTTGTTCCTCTACTATATATAGAGAGGTATAGCCTGCACGCTGCAAGAGCTTAGGGATAATGGTTACCGATGTCCCATGCAAAGGTGTGTAAACAATCTTAAGATTTTCCTTGCCTGCAATAGGGAAATTGGCCTTGTTCAAGGAGGCTTCTATAAAGGCCTCATCTACCTGAGAATCAATCTTTTCAATAAGCGACTCATTGGGAGTAAATTTAATATCCGCAAATTGTACCTTGTCAATAGCCTCCATTACTTCCTTGTCCTGAGGAGGTACTAGCTGGCCACCATCTGTCCAATAGACCTTGTACCCATTGTATTCTGGGGGGTTATGAGAGGCTGTAAGGACAATACCACTATGGCACTTGAGGTAGCGTATAGCGAAAGAAAGTTCTGGTGTAGGGCGCAACTGGGAGAAGAGGTACACCTTGATACCATTGGCAGAGAAGACATCGGCTACTATCTTGGCAAAATCCTGAGAGTTGTGACGACAGTCATAGGCAATGACTACCTTCACTTGCTCATTGGGATACACCTTTTTGAGGTAGTTGCTCAATCCTTGGGTATTCTTTCCCAAGGTATAGCGGTTCATACGATTGGTACCAATACCCATGATCCCGCGCATACCTCCTGTACCAAATTCCAAATTCTTATGAAAACATTCGGTAAGCTCCTCAGGATTTCCTGCAAGTAGCTCACGTACTGCCTTTTGTGTTGGCTCGTCAAAGGTAGGACTAAGCCAAGACTGAGCATTTTCTTTACTTTTTTGTAATAGGTCCATAATTTATCTTTTTTAATTGTTAATTGTCAATTGTTAATTATCAATTCAAACTTCGTAAGCTTTGTAACTCAAATACTTAAGTTTCGCAAGTCGTTTTCAGGCTATTATTGCAATTATAAATAACTAATAATCAATGTATTGCAAAACAAACCTCCCCCTCACCCCCTCCGAGAGGGGGAATAAATTCGTTGAAAAGATAAAAATTGTCTATCAATCTGGAAAATGTCCTCTCTATAACTCCTTGAGAATCATAAACTATCTCATTCCCCCTTTGGAGGGGGTAGGGGGAGGTTTTTGAAAATCAGTAAGTTATAGAACTTGCGAAACTTAAATCAAATATTTTATCTTTTCAACTTTTTAAAATCCTCTGGATTAAACAAAGTAAGCTGATTTTCTTGCAAATGATTGATCGTATCAAACATTTTTTGACGAATGGGACGCGGCAGGGTGTAATAGGAGGCATCTATCTGGGTTTCTCGCCCTTGATCACTGGGGTCATCTTGGTGACGAATAGCCGTTTTCTCCCCCTTGTGATAAGCTAAGAGCTTTACTTTACCCCTGTCAGGATCACCATCGGTAGGCGCTGCCCCATAGACAATGATTGGATCCACATAACCATCTTGGTCTAAATCGGTAAAGGAGACAAATTTTGTCCAAAACCAAATAGAGAACTCCGTACCTTCCCACTTAGGACTATAATCATATACGACCCTTACCACTTGGTAGGTATCTGCTTTCTCTAAGAGGTGAAAGGCCTTAATCTTGTCATTAATCACCTCACCCTCACTATTTTTCTTATAGGTTTGCTCCTTTCTTTTTGCTCTTTCATAGAGCTTATTCTCGGTAAAGACCCAAACATGTGTCCCTTCCTTATCCTTATAGGTATAAGCCTTGGTTATGGGATAGGTAATACCCAATTGCTTTTGTACCTTAGCAGGGAATTGCTTTTGTATTTGCTCCTCCTGTAAGGATTGTGCTTGCCCATACCCTTGAATAGATGCTAGCAAACCAAGAACACTCCAAAAAAAGTATTTCATAGTGGTTAGTTGTCAGTGGTTAGTTGTCAGTGATTAGTGATTAGTGATTAGTGATTAGTGATTAGTGATTAGTGATTAGTTGTCAGTGGTTAGTGATTAGTTGTCAGACACTGTTCACTGTTCACTGTTCGCTATTCACTGTTCACTATCATCGTTCATTGCTTTAACTTGTTTTATCACATGATAGAGGGCGGCAAACACCCCAAAGAGACTCCCGCCCACCACACCCCATGGGGCTATGGCAGGATATTTGCTCTCCAAGAAATTCCCGCCATAGGCGCAAAGGGCTATGGTAACGGCCATTTGCAAACCCACTTGGGAGAATTTTACCCAGCTATTAGGATTATTTTTTTGCTGGTTCATTGCTTACAGGAGGTGTTCCTTTGACTCCCATTTTACAAGTCACATTGAATACCGCACCAGGTTCTATAGCGAGCTTGTCTGCTTGTACTTCTCCTTCTATCACGGCAGTTGCCTTAAGAGAGAGCGTATTTTTAACCACCAAAGTTCCATTGATTGTGCCTTCTACATCGGCATTGGTACAGATCACATTGCCCTTAATAAGGCCTGTTCTTCCTACCACCAATCGACCAGAGGTCTGTATGGTACCTTCTATTTCTCCATCTATACGGAAGTCAGAACCTGAGTTTACTTCTCCTTTGATCTTAGTACCTGCTACGATGCGGTTGCTGCCCGCTACTGAATTGTCTACTGCCATGGTTTTCTTATTTTCTTTATTAAACATTGTTAGTTAATTTTTATGTATTCTTCCTTGTTTTTAAACGTTTGTAGGATCGCATAATTTTCTGACGAAATTACGAAAAAATCTTTGAAAAACATAGTATTTTCTTGATTTTTTTCTTCATCTTTTTTCTTCTTGCCTGCTAAGGCTTTTTCTTGGAAATAGTGATTGATTCTTTGCACAAATCCCTCGGCCATTTGCCTTGACATAAAGCCGTGAAGGACAGTGAATTGCTCCTTATCATCATATACATCTTGGCTTAGAGAGAGGTAAGCGAAACCATTTTCCTCTAAGTAATCCTTTAGTTGGGTAAGCTGCTGCTCGCCTAAGGCTGGCAACACCAGTTTCCAAGAAGTAGCCTCTTCATCGCCCAAGAAAGTAGGCTTCTGAGGGGTACCTTTGAGTATTTCGAGCTTTTCCTTGAGATCATCGGCTTGAGAGGTATTGGGGTATTCTTGTACAATAGCCTCTAACTCACGTATATAAGCCGCCTTTCCTTCCAATCGGGCGATGGCCTTTGCCCTGAGTATATCCCAGTCGGGTGCCATGGAAGAGGTCTTATAATCGGCCTTGTGGGTGTCTATATAGTCACGGACTTGGGCAAATTGCTGTGCCGCAAGTTGGTCACTCAGCTGTTGGTATTGCTCTTGTAGTGCCTTTTCATTGGTGCTTTGCTGTCCTGAAAGTGGTTTGGCATATTCTGAATTAGGGAAAGATGCCAGCAATCGCTCTTTGTAGGCCTCGGCCTCCTTAGGATATTTTTCTTCGTTTATCTTGTATAAGAGATAGAGGGCTTTTTCCTTGAGCTTGTCATTCTGAGTGAGTGAGAGCAGGCGGGTAAGGCGTTGTTCGGCCAATTTCCCGTCGGCAAACTTTTCCCAATAGAGTTCCCCTACCCCATAGAGGGCTGCCTCTCTGTCCTTTTGGAGTTGTTCGAGCTGGGTTTCGCTTGGCAGCTGGCTTAGGTAATCCTCAGCGGACACTTTAGGGGCGGACAAGCTATCTTTCTCTGTATCAGTAGGTTGCTGGGCAATAAGCTGATTAGACCAACGCCAATTATCCACTAGTGGGCGGTCTCCAAAGCGCTGTTTGAAGAGTTGCTTGCCATAGGCAACCGTCTGAGGTATATAGAAATAGAAACCTTCCTGTGGCGCTTGGTGTTGTGTAGTGGTTGTTCGTCCAAAATCAGTAATAGAGATTGCTTTTTTGTCCTGAGGTTGTTGCTTTAGGGAGTCAATATGCTGCTGGAAATAACGTACTTGTTCCTCCTTGGGCATTTTCATGATATGAGAAAGGCTATCGGCCTTGGCTATGGTATTCTCAAAGGCGGTAATCTGAGCCAGGTTATCCCTTTTGCGACGCATATAGAGATGTTCGAGCGTGTTTTTAGGGATATACACCAGTGTACTGTCGTAGTGAGCATAGGCCAAGGGGTATTTTTTATCCTTGAAATACAAGTCTGCTAAGTGTTCATGGGCACGCTGGCGCAAGCCGTCATTGTCCTTATTTTTTTCTAAAGAGCGCAAGAAGTACTCGGTAGCACCTTTGGGCTTGTTCTCTCCTTCGAGGAAGAGCGCATGCTGGAAATATACCAAGTCGAGCAAGTCCTTATGCTCATAGAGTTTTTCCATTTTGCGCAACTTCTTGGTATATTCTATTTTCTGCTCAGGAGTAAGAGTTTGGGTACGCGCCTTGCCTATCTGTGCTTCTACCCATAGGCGTCGGGGAATATTCCAGTTCAGCCCGATCACCTTTTGGTAATAGGCCTGAGCGGAATCGCGCTGCTGGAGATGCTCAAAGAGTTGCCCTATGATATAGTAATAACGGCCTCTTTTAGGCTTTTCCTTGGTCTCTTGGCTGGCTTGTTTTAGCGCTTCAATAGCCTTGGGATAGGCCTCTAAATTGATAAACGCCTGAGCCAATACCGCATGTAGGGTAGCTCGCTCTCGGCGCTTGGGTTGTTCCTCTTGGAGGATTTTCTCTAAGTCAGTTACGGCCAACTGTTCTCTACCGAGCTGAATATGCGCTTTTTCACGCCATACAGCCGCATTGTAGCGCTGGTTGGTCTCTCCATAGTTGGTTAGCAGATGGTTAAAGGCCTCTAAGGCTGGGATATAGCGACCATTGTAATAGCGTGCCTTACCCAGTAGCATATAGGCATCATCAATCTTTCTATTCTTCTGTTTGCCGTCAAAGACCATAGAATGGCGTTGGATCGCCTTGATCGCCTTCTCCTCGGCACGGTCAAAGTGCGGGTTTCCTTCTCCCTTGAGGTTGTAATTCAGGGAGCGTACTTCGGGTTCTACTTCTAAGATCTCAAAGTAATTGTCTTTGCGCTTTTCGGCTAATTCTTTTTTGCCTTCTTCGAGTGCTAAATTGCCGTTATACAACACATTGTACATGGTTGGGATCATGCGAAACTGACGGTTGTAATAAGTATCCGACTTAGTGGTACAGCCTGTTATAAGGGCTATCAGTAGGAAATAAATAGATATTTTGTGCAACTTCATCTAAGAAAATAATAACAAGGCGCAAGTTAGTCATTTTTTTTGAATCATCAAACAAAATTAAGCTATTTATAAGACAATGACCAATGACCAATGACGAGTGACTAATGACGAGTGACAAATGACTAATGATTAATGACAAATGACTAATGACGAATCTGTAATGATTTGTCATTAGTCA
>ERZ773056.46-NODE-46-length-54814-cov-7.229003_pt1 | contig 54814 bp, 53 predicted proteins | sample MGYA00580857_ERZ773056 | MGnify/ENA primary metagenome ERZ773056 (study PRJEB29015, sample SAMEA2737996) | human oral metagenome | biome: human oral; feature: human-associated habitat; material: dental | place: China | collected 2114 ... | reverse complement strand
CTTTTATATATTTATATATAATAGGAGAGAAATCGATATGGATATATGGATGTATAGAGATATAGGGAGAGATAGAGAATAGTATGGATATAGAGAAATATAAAGATAAATAAATAGAGATAGAGAAAGATAAGGATAAAAAGAGAAATAGAGAAATAGAGAAATAGAGAAATAGATATATGGATATAGATGTAAAGATAGAGAAATAGATAAGGATATAGAGATATAGAGAAAGAGATAAATAAATAGTAGAGAAAGAGAGTTATAGAGATATATAGAGATAGGTATAAAGATATACATAGAGAATAGATATAGTATCGAGATATATTGGTATGCATAGAAATATGCTTATTACAGTGTATCTACGGTGAACAGTATAAGAAAACAGTAAAGCGCTCAGATTCAAATAGATGCACTTTGACTTACCCGATCAAATATGGCACACTTGAGGATGGTGGGGCGACCAGCGCTCCCAGACTGCATGGAAAGGAGATGACCATGCAAAGAAGGAAAAGCGCATGGGACAACCGTTCCATGCGCGAGGAAGCCAGAAAGGCGCGCAACATTGCGCCATTCTGGATGATTGGAATGGCTTCCTGGGCGGGTGTACCGCTTGGGAGTTACCTCATGCTGTTCCACTTCGGTGGGACAGCATTTGGTAGTCACGAGCTGCCCTGGCTCGTGATGTATGGTATGTGGCTCCTCTTTGGAGGAGCCATCGTGGCAGGCCAGCGCCTGTCAAAGACCCTGGGGCTGCTGCTCATTGCTGTAGCCGCCGTCGGAGGGGTCTTCGTATCCCTCCTCGCCTGGGGGCTTTCTGTTTAGTACCTTGGGTCGTCTCCTACCACCAAAGGGCGGGTTGAGCAGCGCCATATGGCTTGCTGCTCCCCGCCCTTTTCTCTTGCTTGGAGTAAAATCACTTTGCCTTCTACCTCGCTTTTTCTCTGCTACTCTGCTATAGTAAGGCTATGGATTTAGAACTTGTGACACTGACTGGTAGCAAGCTGCACGAGACTGTGTATGAGGTGATGCTGCCGACGCCGGATGGGCAGATTGCGGTCTTCCCGGGGCACGAACCACTCGTAACTCTGGCAGTGCCGGGTGTTGTAGCGGTACGTCGCGCCAAAGACGACAGTGACGACCAGCTGGAGTACTTTGCTATCTCTGGTGGGGTGGTCGAGATTAGCCAGACAAAGATACGTATCTTGGTCGACGAAGCCGAGCATGGTGACGATATCATTGAGGCTGAGAGTAAAGCCGCCCTCGAGCGTGCTCTCAAGCAGCGCGACAATGCTAGTACTCAGGTAGAGCTCGAAAAAGCGCACCAGCTGGTCGACCGCCATGCCGTGCGTCTCAAGGTGGCTGGCCTGCGCCGACGCCACAACAAGCACCGCGTATAAAATATTAGGATAACAGAGATAACCGCAGAGAGGCAGCAGCATAATGACGGAATTTTATCCTTCCCATCTATCATTACCAGAGGAGACATATGGTTGTCGAGATAATAAGAAGACGACAAGTGATTGCTATGAGCAGCCTGTTGTATCCTACCAGCTAGGCGATGAGTATGGCCTTGGCAAGCTTGATACGCCACAGTGCCCCCGTGCGGCAGAATTTATTCAGGAACTTAGTGAACACTACGTGCCAGCAGCGCAGAATATCATTGGCGCGTGCATGGATGGCCGGCCCGGCAGCACAGCAGAAGCAGTGCCAAATGGTGCAGGCGGTGGCTTGCTCTACCTAGTGACGGATCGACTGGTACGTGGTAATAGCGATGCTATTAATGAAGCGAATGCGCGCGTCCTGGGGCGAATTGGCCAGATACCCGCGACGGTGCACGTCCATCGGGATGACTATGCTCATGGCGAAGATGCTGGCTGCGCTGCGGCCGACAAGGTGGGCGCGATCTTTACTATCATTGCTCAGCGTGGTGAGCAATTGCGCAGCCTAGCCACCGAGCTTGGTCTTGGTAGCGATAGTAGCGACGAAGCACACCAGCAGATCATTCGTCATGCAGCAGATGAGTCCAAGCTCGTTATGGCTAGTGGCAACAAGCTCGTGACAATGGTCGACGCGCAGCTAGCAAAGAGTGCTGAGCCTACTGGTGCTCATACCGATATATTGTGCGGCAACCACCACGAGGCAGCAGTGGTAATGAATCAGCGCGCAGGGACAACGCTCGACCGCCATGCCTTAGCGCGGGAATTCGACCGCGCACACGAGCATCACCAGGCTTTCAATATCGACACATGGGCCTTTGCACCCTCGGCCGAGGCTCTCTATCCGGGCGATCCAACTGCCCAGCAGCATGCCGCTACTGCCATGCTCTACTACAATCTCGCTGCTATTATGGCACTGTGTGGCCCACGCATGACGGTGACCGTGCTTGCATAGCCTCTAAAGGAGCGCAACAAAAGTAAATAACAAGTAAATTAAACCAACCCCTTGGGCCAGTTAAGAGGTCTCTTCCTAGTACCTCTTTTTCTTGCGTGGCAACAGTAATTATAATAAGCGTTTCTTTCTTCGCAGATAAAGACATCGCAAGCATCACTACCCTACTCATACCGATGGAGAACCATCGCTCTAGGTGACCCTCATGCAATACAATAGAGGATCAAACATAGCAAGAACACCAGAGTATCAGCTACTCAGACGCAGACATCGCTTCATGCCACTGATGGATAATCTGCCGCGCTTCATCCGTACTGGTGGTGTGCATCAGCTGGTCACGCAGCTCCTTGGCACCGTCGAAGTCACGAATGTAGATCTTGTAGAAGCGTTTGAGTGTCTCGTATGGCCGGCCTAGCTGTGGCTGCCAGTGGTCGAAGAGATCGAGGTGGTAGCAAAGGAGGGTGAAGTTGCGCTGCGCCATAGAGCTACTACCCTGCGCGACACTATCACTATGCGGCGCAAAGCAAAATGGATCAGCAAACACCCCACGGCCAATCATTACACCATTGACGCCCGGGTGGGCAGCTACCAGTGTCATGCCATGCGCCCGATCGCGAATATCACCATTAATAGTGAGCAGCGTCTGCGGCGCAATTGTATCGCGCAGCGCCACGATATCATCGATGAGCTCATAGTGCGCTGCTACCTTGCTCATCTCCTTCTTGGTGCGCAGGTGGATAGTCAGGTTGACGATATCTTGCTGGAGTAGTATTGTGAGCCACGCCCGCCATTCATCCACAGTACTGTAGCCAAGGCGGGTCTTCACGCTGACCGGCAGGCCAGCCGTCTTGGCCGCGGCAATAGCGGCTACTGCAACGTCTGGATTGCGAATCAGCGCCGCTCCCCCACTCTTGATGGCACTCTTGGCGGGGCAGCCCATATTGATATCGATCCCTGCAAAGCCTAGGCGCGCGCAGTGCTGAGCAAATTGCTCCATATCGCCTGGCTTGCCGCCCCAAATCTGCGCTACCAGGGGGTATTCGTCGTCCGTCTTAATGAGCCGCCCAGCAATTGCCCTGTCGCCAGCGTGCACCCAGCCCGTCGCATTAGCAAACTCAGTAAAAAACACATCGGGCGCACCAGCCCGCTCCACCACATGGCGAAACACCACATCCGTGACCGCTTCCATCGGTGCCAAAACAAAAAATGGCTGCGGCAAATCATTCCAAAAAGACGTCATATCAAGCTATTATAACACAATTGATCAGGGGAGAGGCCCCGCACCCACGCTTTATGCGTAGATGGGTGTCGCAGTGGATGCGGGGCGATGTGAGCATATAGTCGTATAGACCACCCCCTTCCGGGGTTGGCTCCTCCAAGGCATTTCCTTGGAGGGTACTCACACAGCTGGGATGGCAGGAGTCGAACCTGCTACGAGAGAGGGTGTCCTCCCATGCTTGTCTTCATCGACAAGCAAACCTCTCGTACCCCTCAACCACGAGGGCCATCCCAGGTCGGTCGCCATTGACCGACCACTCCTTACAAAAACTCAAGCCGGAGCAGATCCGGCGAATTATTTGCAAGGGTAGAAATAATTGTAATCTACCTAGCGAGGATTGTCAAGTAGTGAGCACCTGAATTTTATAGCTATACCACGGTTATGTACTAAAAAAGGAAGAAGCTCCTGCCTCAACGCATGATGCGGATGCAGGAGCTCGGGAGAGACTACAAGCGGTTCTGCTCGTCCTGGCCGGTAGCCAGGGGGGCGAGTGAATCTCGCGAGTCTCACGTGTTTTAAAGAAGTCTCCGTGGCAGGTGCACAGTGCGCGGTAACAAGGACGCGCAGCATGAGACTTCTCGATCATCGCCTCCCAAGTGGCGACGATACCGCCTACCCCTCTTGATGTCCGACAAGGGGTAGCCTGCGGCGGTTGCTATGGCAGTGCTCTACGCGAAAAAAGCGGAGCATTTGCCATATGGCGGAGATAGCAGGAATCGAACCTGCACCTCTATGTGAGTTAACACACAAAGGGAAATGGAGCCATTCATCTCCAGTGACGGATAGGTGCACGACCTTGTTCTGTCGTGTCTTAATTACCTACTCTCTCGGATATTAACACCCGACCGTCTTTGTAGGTGTGTTAGGCATTATTAGGCCTTCCACACCTGCAAACAAGACCAGTACCGTCGCAAACGCCGCAGCGGTACCCTAGTCCTTTTGTGCCCGATCCTTTACAGCTCGGGCACGTCTTTGTCCAGTTGTACCCCATACGGGTACATGCCAGACACGACACGACTCTCACCTCCTCTCGTGAGAGCATGGTGAAATCCTGTCAAAAACACTCAGACTGAGTGTCTTAGACCTAATGTATCGGACATCAAGCAGATTCCACTCAGCTGAGCTGTTACTATATATACCAATATACAGCGGTCCTGTCAATCAATATGCGCATGTCTTGCAGAGATTCTCGTTTTGTTCTTACGTTCTGTTTCATTCTATGTACTATTCGCAACAAATGATAGACGACGCGGATTTATTGCACTCAGACAGTCTCACTCTCTCTCTGTAAGGATCAGATAAAGATAAGCAGAGATAATCCTCCTAGGAAAACTCACTCACAGTGCAAGAGAGAATGCTGTATATACTACACCAAAATGTTTCGGCCAGGGTAGCAAAAAAGCTTGCTCATGTGCTTAGCTATTAGCCACTCCATTCTCTCCTGTAGAGTGTTGCAGCAAGAGTATATAGCGAATACATTGTCTATTGTGTCACAGATGCTCGCGCTTAGCCGCTATTCTTGCTCTTCTATACGCCGCAGCAGGTCCTCCTCGAAGGCGAGAATGCCTTTGTATGTGGCTGGGTAGTGGCTGGTGTCGGGCAGCTGGAGCTGGGTAATACAGCGCCACACGGCGGCGATGAGCTGGGCAAACTCATCCAGCTCGGCCTGAGAAAAGCTGGTGCTGAGCTGGTGAATAGCACCCGTATCCTTATCTGGCTCGACGAACTGCAGCGTAGCCCCGGCAAAGTCGTAGCGAGCATAGTCGCGCGAGTAGCGCACGAGGAGCTCGTAGAACATCAGCTGCTGGCGGTATTTGTGCAGCTTAATCTTCTCGGCATCGGTGCGGCCCTGCCAACTGCGGGCGGGCTTGCCCGTCTTGTAGTCTGTAACGGCGATGGTATTGGCAGCGTGGTCAATATCGACAAGGTCGAGCGTGCCAGTAAGGCGAGCATCACCGAGCACGACTCCTTGGCCGGCAAAGCTCAGCTCGGTCTTTTGCTCGGGGCGGAAGGTATGCGCCTTGGCCTGCAAGAAGGCGCTCAGTGAATCCAATCCCTTGCGGCTAAAGTACGCGAAGTCCTCTGACCTTAGCGGCTGGCGATTAAGCTCTTGCTCGAAGTCGCCGAGGATATCCTCAGCCGGCCGCACTTTGCCCGTGGCAGTAAGATGGGTGTGTGCACGCTGCAGCACGTGGTGGATGGCATTGCCGTAGATGGCATGTGGGCTGGGTGCCTGCGGAAAGCGCAGCAAGTAGTTGGTCAAGAAGGCCGCGGGCCCACCCCGCGACACGTCTAAGAAGGTAGTAAGGTGTGTGCTAGAGAGCTTATACTGCTCGAGCATGGGCTGGAGGAGCTGCTGCAAATCGGGCTCGGGCGTGCCAACTGGCGCAAGGCGGCGCTGCCAATCGGTGGTGAGCTGCGCGGTGAGGCTTGGCACGTCGTTGGGCATATCGACAGTAGTTGCAGTGAGATCGACGCCGTCGAGGAAGCTGGCCGGTAGCGTTGCTTTGCCAGTATCATCTTGAGTGCTGTAGCTGATAGTTAGGTGGTCGCATGCCCGCGTCATGGCGACGAAAAAGAGGCGGAGGCGCTCATCGTACGTGTTACCAGCCGGAGCAATAGCAAGGTTATCTGGATACGTGATAAGCGACACCGGCGAGCGCACACGCCGCCCCCAGGTGCTATCGACAGCGCCCATGATGTAGACATGGCCAAACTCCAGCCCCTTGGCCTTGTGCGCCGTCATAAGATTGATGCGGCCGGTATGCGCCTCGGTACGCTGACGAATAGTGGTGATGGGCGTCTTGAACTGCCGGTGCATACTGAGGAGATCGAGCATATCGGCAAGCCGGAGCGTCTCATCATCACCGCGATACTCCTGGGCGCGGCTGCGCAGAGTCCGCAAGGCCTCAAGACAGGCAAGGTATGCATCGGGCTGCTCGGCAAGCTTCTCGCGCGAGAAATAATAATCGTACAGTGGTGAGCGGTAATGTACCGTGGGCATGGCAGGGGCCGCTTCGGTAGAGAGACTAATTGGCTGGTCGAATTGGGCCATCTGCTGCGTCATATAGTCGGTGATCGCGCTGGCTATGGCGGCCTGAGCCTTTTGGCTATCGGCTGGCTGCGGGACACCAAGCAAATCATCGAGTACCATCTCAAGCGGTTGATACTGCGCCTGCCACGCCATATGGATCAGCCACATCGTCAAGGGTTGGAAGGTGGGGCTCGCCATCATCGCCTCGCCCCACGTTTGGCGATTGCGCCACGCCTGGAGGCTAAGCTGCCAAATATCCTGGCTGGCAAAACCAAAGGCCGGGTGCGCCACCAGCTCTGAGAGCAAGCTATCGGCCATAGGAAACTCCCCTGCTGCTATGGCTTCGATTACCCGCGCAAGCAACTCGAGCACCTGGATGACAGGATTATCAAGAATATTGTCGCGCCGCTCGTAATTGATGGCAATACCTGCTGCCTGAAGGTACGGTACCAGTGCCACCAGTTCGCGGTGACGCCGAGCTAGGACGGCAATCTCTTCAGGCGGTGTGCCGCTATCGATCTGTTGGCGAATCTGCTGCGCCAGCCATTGGCGCTCGGCTAGGCTGGTGGGCAGCTCAGCCAGGCTGACGGCAGTCTGGATTGGCTGGTGATGGGCCGTAAGCGTCTTATCGAGCTCGGGAAGCACCGCCTCTAACCGGTCGCCCCCCTGAGTGATAACAGCCCGGGCTGGCGTGAGGATAGCGCGACTCGAGCGATAATTATCCGTCAAGGCGATTAGCTGCACAGCGCGGTAATGGCTCCGGAAGCGGTGGATGTTACTGACATCTGCTCCCTGGAAGCTGTAGATTGCTTGGTCATCATCACCGACTGCCATAATGTTGGGGCGACCCTCGTGGACCGGGCTACTCGTCAGCGAAAAGAGGATGCGCAGCTGCGCGAGGTTGGTATCTTGGAATTCATCTACCATGATGTATTGGTACTGCTCCTCAAGATTAGCGCGCAGCTCAGGCTGGGCATCGAGCGCCTGAGCGAGCTGGAGAATCATATCATCGTAGTCATACAGACCAGCCGCACTCAGCTCAGTGAGATACGCATCATAGACCTCAGCGAGGGCGCGCAGCTTACCAAGGCGCTTGCGATCTTTTAAGACATAACTCCCAGTAGCATCTTTCTCGCACCAGTGGTTGCGCCAGGCGGTGAGTGGTGTGGTCTTACCGCTATCAAGCGTCTCGTCGATCGCTCGAGCCAGGCTGAGTGAAAAGCTATCGGCTAGTGGTGGAATGGTGGGTGGCAACGGCGGCAGTGGCAGCTGAGCTGCTTCGCCCGCCAGCGGAGCGAGCTTGCCCGCCATTGGTTTGCTTATTCGCCCAGCGGCAAAGACCTCACTGAGGCGTGGCTCGACGGCCGCCACGAGTGCCTCATCCGCATCGATAACCTGCCGAAGCTCTGCGCTGCTCAAACCAGCCTGCTTGAGCTGGCTAATACTACGGCTAATGTCCTGCAGATAGGTAAACTCACCATTTTGCTTGCTGCTCAACGGGTTATGATGATCGAGCTTGCTGAGGATGCCGCGCAGAATCTCATAGCTGCCAAGCTCATCGGTAGGTTTACGTGACGCACCATGATAGAAATACTCCCGGTGGTGATTTATCACCTCACTGCCAAAGCTATGGAAGGTATGGATAGCGACGCGGTAGGCATCTGCCCCAATGATACTGCGCAGACGCTGCCGCATCGCGGCTGCCCCACTGTCGGTAAAGGTAAGACAGAGAATATTCTCGGGTAGCACATCTGTCTGGCGCAGGATGTTAGCGGCGCGCATGCTGAGTAGCTCTGTCTTGCCAGTGCCGGGACCAGCCACAACGAGCAGGGGCCCGTCAATCGTATCGACAGCAGCGCGCTGCTGGTTATTGAGGTGCGTGTATCGAGTCGAGAATTCGTGTTCAGACATGTCTCCATTATCGCACACTCACCGCCTCGACTCTAGCGGCCAGGCCAAGATTCCGGTATAATATCCATCATGGACTTTGGTAACCACATGGATGTCGCATATGTACAAAAGGCTCTCGCCGCACGCTTTGGCGTGCAGCTAGTGATCAATCGCGTGGTGGCGCGCAATATTGCCGCGGGGCTTGCTGCTAAGGCATCGGTGTTTTTTGCGACAGACGGCCAGCTCTATTGCTTGGTCTATGGGCCATCGCGCCTTCTGCTTGGCGATGTGAAGAAGATCGCGGTGCGAATTGGTCTGCGCGCTGAGACATTCTTTCCACCCCGCGGTCAGCCAGAGTATTTTGACGAATTTGGCCGGCAGAAGTTTCGTGAGATCTTCCCCGGCTTTGGGCGCATCACCGATCGCGACATCATGTACTATCGTACCCTTGCGCCATATAATCCAGCCCTCATCCTCGTTGATGAAGTGAAGGACGGCCACATTTACCAAGCAGACAGCGACGCGCGCAGTGGCTGGCGGGTTGCCGCGAAGTGTCAGTATCATCGAGGAGGAATGAACTAACCCATGAAGGACTATCTGGTCATCATCCGGCGCAACTTTGCCTCGCCTATCGTGCTGGCGATTTTGCTTCTTGCTATGGCGCTAGTCTATGTGCAGGAGTATCGCGATGCCTGGTTTATATCATTTGTCATTATGGTCAATTCGCTGATTGGTGCCGTGCAAGAGATTCGGGCTAAGCGCGCCCTGCGCAAGCTTGAGCTAATGAGCGCGCCGCGTGCCCGCGTTGTCCAGGCCGATGGGACAATCACCGAGGTGCTCTACGATGCGTTGCAGGTTGGCGATACCCTTGCCCTGCACACTGGCGATGAGCTACCCGCCGATGGTGTCGTGCTCGACGCAAAAGGCCTGGAGGTAAACGAGAGCATGCTCACGGGCGAATCTGCCGCGGTAGACAAAGCACCCGGTGATACTATCTACGCCGCCACAACAGTGGTAGCGGGTACAGCCCACGCTCGCGTCACGGCAGTTGGTAGCGCCACCAAGGCTGGTGCAATCAGCACTGTGCTCAAGCAATACGCGCCGCAACCTACCCCACTCCAGCGCGCCATCCAGCGCGCCATTACCGTCCTGACCTATGGGGCAGTGGTGCTGGCACTGCTTATCTTTGCGCGCTATCACTTTGCGGGGTTGCAAGCCGTTAGCATCCTCAAGACGATTATCGCCGCGGCGATCACAGTCGTGCCAGAGGGGCTGCTCCTGGCGAGCTCGCTCCTACTTGCCTTTGGCTCACTGCGCCTAGCTCAGGCTAAGGTCCTGCCCCAGAAGCTCTCAGCGATTGAGGCAATGGCACTGCTTGGCGTGCTCTGCGTGGATAAGACGGGCACCTTGACAAGTGATGATGTTATGTTCGAGCACGCTGCGTCATTCGATACATCGACTAGTGATGAACAACTCGCCCACTACGCTGCCCTGGTTGCGCACGAAACCAGTGGTGGCAATGCGACTGGCCAGGCAATTCTTGCCGCGCACCAGGCACCCGCCGCCCACGTCCAAGAGGTGATGGCGTTCTCATCGAGCCGGAAAATGGCGGGGGTGCGGGCCGAGATTGCTGGCTCAGTGCAAACGCTGATGCTAGGTGCACCAGAGTTTGTGGCACGGCTTGCCCCGCTCTCGCCAGCCCAGCAAGCCCAAATCGACGCCTGGGCAAATGACGGCCTGCGTGTCCTCCTGCTCGCCCGCTTTGCCGACAGCACTGTGCCACTTAAGCAGCTGACCGCTGGCTCAGGTCAGCCACTGGGGGCAATCGTCCTGCGCAACAGTCTGCGTCATGGCGTGGTCGACACCGTGCGATTTTTGCAGGGCCAAGGAGTGACGATTCGCGTCATTAGCGGAGATAACCCACGGACGGTTAGCTATATCGCGAAGGCAGCGGGGATCCATCAGCCTGAGGCAGCTATCACCGGGGCGGAGCTTGCCCAGCTTGATGATGCAGCCTTTGCCCAGGCGGCCGATACGCACACAATCTTTGCCCGCGTCTTGCCTGAGCAAAAGGAGCGGCTCATCGCTCACTTCTCAGAGCAAGGGCGGTTCACTGGCATGGTGGGCGATGGCGTCAATGATGCCTTAGCGCTCAAGCGAGCTGACCTTGGCGTCGCGATGTATGCTGGTGCACCAGCCAGCCGGCGCGTTGCCGATATTATCCTGCTCAACAACTCCTTCACCTCATTACCCCTCGGAATGGAGCTAGGTAATCGTATCATGCAGGCTATTGAGCTCATTGGCGTGCTCTTCTTCCATAAGATTATCTATGGTGTGGTACTGCTGGCCATTACCCTTACCCTCGGCATTATGTACCCATATGCGCCGCGCCATCTTACCTTTATGAATATCTTCCTCGTGACGATGCCGACGATTATGTGGACGCTCTTTCCGCCCTCACCGCGGCACCGGATTGACCCCCGGCGCTTCTGGCACGACACCCTGCTGGCGGTGGCACCAATTGCAGTGCTCACAGGGGTAGCGGTGGCTAGTGTGTATTGGCTTGGCCGCACACTCTACCCAGATCGCCTTGGCGAGGTAGCAACGATGACGGTGCTGGTAGCGACCTTCTACGGCGTGTATCTGGTATTTTTGGCTGGCCGCATGCTTGGCATCCAGCTCGACAAGCGGGCCCACCTTGCTCGCACGCTCTACATGCTCGCGGTATTGCTCGTGACAGTAGTGAGCTTTGGCATCATCCCACTCCGCCAATTCTTCGATTTCACCCCACCAAACCTACTCCTCCTCTGGCCCAGCATTGCCATTATTATTCCAGTAACCATACTGCAATGGTGGTGGGCGTGGCGTGTGAGCCGGCGCTTTGCGGTGGTGTCCGGTGCTGAGTAGTGCAAGTAATTAGTTTGACACGCTTGCACTAACGGGGGTCTTATAGTATTTTTAGAATTAACACAATAAACTAACCCTCGGGAAGGAGTGGCTATTATGTCGAATAATACGGATAGATCAGCCTACGATAAGGTCATACGCAAAATGCTAGACGAACCTATGACGATTGTGCTAACAACCGAAGAAGTGAGTAAACTAATGGGACTCATTACCGAGCTCACGCTCGGCCCCTATGCACCTAACGAGGAAGAATGGAGACAGTTGGAAAACGTGCACGGCCTTTCCTCTGCTGATTATTACTTAAATATTTCCAAGAAGCTGGGAAGGTATCTGGACAATACTACTTCTCCTAGCGACAAATAAAGAATACCCTAAAGAATAGCATAGAATCATCATCCCAGCCATAAGGGGCGTATAGATAGACTACACCTGTATAATGAGTGTATCTATTCTTATATATCCTTGCTGGAGATACGGAATGGGTTGGGGTAAAACGACGCCTTAAATCAACCAGTTTCTAGCAATGATACTTGATTTAAAATACAACTCGAGATATGTTTGGTATAGCATTAATACCATAAAGGAGTTTATATGTCATCTACTGACCCAGCGTCGAGTTCAGGCAAAAAATACGACTACGACAAACCAGTCACCATCACCTTTACCGCGAAAGAATGGTTTGATCTTACACGGGTGATCGGCGAGCTTACGATGGGCGATTATGCACCTGACATAAAAGGATGGCAATGGCTACAAGAGGTGATGGGCGTCGCTGATCGACAGACAATCATCAACTTGAGCAATCACATCATTAAAGCCTGCAACCAAAAGTTAATGAATGGCCAGAGCGAAGTTTAATGCGGTGATTCGTTTTGAACGATAATTCTTCTAATAATCGATCTACTCCTTCTCCTGAAGACGTGGGAGAAGAGACGCCAGATCGCTACATTCCGGACAACCTCGATGAAATTATGCAGAGAGTGTACGAGCATGGTGTCGTTCAGAGAAAACATCACATCCAACAGGGCATGAGTGAGCAAGAATATCTTCAAACGACGAGAGACACCATTACCTCACCCTCTATCATTGCTGAGCTTCAGCAGCATGGCGGCCCTACATGGCTATATGGTCGTAAGTTTGGAGATACTGAACAAGTTGTCGTAGTCCTCTAAATATGGAGAGTGAGGCTAGAATTGATGAAGATCAAAATGCCGCACCCCTACGATGCACCATCATACCCATATGCAAACGCCCCTGTCGAAGACGACAAGCAGAATATCTCACCATGCGACTCTGGGCGGTAGCGAGCAACACACTGACCTCCCTCTCCTGTTGCGGTGCGAAGAATGTTGCGCGAGTCGGGGGATGAATTTTGCTCGATACTAAGCAGTGGTGATATTTTGCCGTACTCACTATACGGCTGCCATGACGAGCAGCCACCGGAGCAATCGGCAAAAGGCTGAGCTTTGAGCAGCTTCTGGCGTGTCTTCGTGTCTGTGACGTAGCCAAGTACTGTGCCACTTGGGCTTTCGCGGCTGAGCCGAGGCGACCCTTTGCTATATTTGACATCAAGCGATTGTGCATATTCGCGAGAAAAGCGCTCCTTGAGCGTCTCAGTTGCATTAACCCGTGCGAACGGTGCATCCAAAAGCAGATAGGGAAGACCGTACATAATAGCACTGTATGTCATAAGGAGAACCCCAACGATAATAATCTTTCTTCGAGTAGAGTGTCGCATAAAACTTATTATAACCTTATTACCTGGCTATGCCAATTAAGATAAACGTTCTCTCATTTCCTCGTGATCCTTGACGATTGAGACCTATAGCAATGTAAGCAAAAGAGCGGCCGATACAGCATAGAGGAGAGTGTATGTGATATGGAGTGGCATATTCCATGCAAGATATGTTTTTACTGTCTTCTCATCATCCAATCGCTGCGCACCATTGACAAAAAATTCCGCCTTGGCAAAGCCAGTTACCACATGAGTGGTAAGCATAAGAAATGGAACAGCCGCTGCAACCACGAGTGGAGTTAGCCCTCTCGTATGGTTGGTAGCGAGAGAAATTATCGACAACATTGCGTGGCCAACCAATACAGCTGTGTGGTGGATCTGCACTCGAGTATTATTATGAAACAGTGCCCAATTTTGAGATGCGCTAGGTATCTTGTGTTTTAAAATATAATCAAAATAGCGTCCTAAAGTAATAGTATACATAAGCATCATCCCAGCCATAAGAGCTGTATAGATAACTTGCACTTGTATCATGAGTGCGCCCATTTTTGCATTTCCTTTCTCAATGTCTGAATCATGAAGAATCGCTTTTTTATAAGCGCGATATAAAGCCACTACGCAAGCCGATCAAGCACCACCAAATGCTCACTATGCGGCGTGCGAGGGAAAAAGTTGTAGCCTCGGTGATAGGCAATGCGGTAGTGCGTAGCAAGAAGCGCCACGTCGCGCGCTTGGGTGACAGGGTTGCAACTGAGGTAGAGGATGCGCTGCGGCTGGGCGGCGAGGAGTTTGGTAATAACATCGGTGTGGAGACCGGCGCGTGGTGGATCGAGAATGATGAGCGCATCACGAGTAATATACTCCAGCGCTTGCTCACTGGGTGCGAGAACGGCCTTGGCCTGGCCCCTGCGGCCTAGCTGGTGGATATTACGCTGCATCTCGCGCACTGCATCGGCGTTGATCTCCACCAGGGTGACGTTATCACTGCCGATCGTGAGGCCAATCGTCCCTACCCCGGCATAGAGGTCGAGCGTGGGCCGGGACGTGCTATCCTGCACCGGGACGAACCGCTGCATATCGCGCAGTGCTTGCTCATAGACCGGCAGATTAACTTGGAAGAACCCTTCGGTGGCGTAGCGAAACGGCACGCCAAGAATGGTATCTTGCAAGACAGGATCACCAAAGTATGCCAGGCGCTCGGTGATGCGACTGGCTGGCGAGCGGGGGTCGGAGTAGATAATCTCGCCGCCCTGGGCTGACAAAGTGGCGGCTTCGTCTGGGCTGATAACATCCCGCAGGCGGTCTTTGGTATAAAGCTGCCACACGCAGTTGCCCGCTTGGTTGCAGCGGATGAGCAGTGTCTTGAGCTGGCGCGCCGTCACCTGCTTGGTGCGCAGCAGGTCGCGCACCTGCCGGGCGAGTTGGTTGATCTCTGGCCGAGCTAAGCTCGTCCCGTCAACGACAATTTTACCCTTGCTTCCCCGCCGAAAAAACGCGAGGTCGAGCGTCTCGGTGCCATCCTCTGCCCTGTCGCTATACCAACTGAGCTCAACTTTATTGCGGTAGCCATAGGGTATATCATCGCAAAAAATGTCAATTGGCTCTGGCAGGACGATATTGTGCAGCTCAAAGGCTTCCTCGATTAGCGCTGCCTTATAATGCTGCTCGCTCGCCAGCGGCATAATTTGCCATGGGCTGGTACTGAGGTAGCTCTCGGGGTCGCGCGGCGTGATACGCTCGGGTGAAGCAGTCAGCACCTCAGTCACTACTCCTTCGACGAAGTGCGACTTCTTCTTGGTGATGCGAATAGTGACGGTCTCGCCCGGTAACCCACCCCAGACGAAGGCTTTGCGGCCATCATCAAGCGTGCCGAGAGCTTGCCCACCACCAACGATCTTTTCGAGCTGGATTGTTGCGAATGTTGGTTTTCTCATTATAGTCTAGTATACCATGTGTCGCGAGGTGATGGCGGTATCGATGAGTGGTGCACGGGGCTTCTCTACTGCCCTTGCTGCCACTGCCAGGTGGTGACCATTGGGTGGTCGGTGTGGTGCTCGCGTGCGTGGGCGAGGCACTGCTCAATCGCTGCGTGGCAATGCCCCGCGAGACGCTGGGCATCGTCTGGAGAGATAACGCCTGTTGCGCTAAGGCACGTTGCGGCGGCAATAGCAAGATCATAGCGGCTAGCCTGCTGGCTAATGAGGCTCGTCATGAGCGTGTCGCCGCAAGGTGCCAGGCCGAAGTTATGGATAGCAAACTGCCGACTATCGACCCCATAAGCAAAGAGCGTTGCCGCAAGCGAGCGCTCTTCGCCCGGGTAGGCGATAATCACCGGTTTGGTTGTCGTCACGGTGCGCGCGAGCGTTCGCCGCGAGACAGGCTGAGCGAGTGTGCCAAAGCCACGCGGCGTGAGGCTCGAGATATTGACGCAGCGTACCCGGGCAGCTGGGCAAGAATGCGCGATGAGCTCAATAGCGGCCAGTACCTCTGTGGTAGCGACGTCACCACACGCGGCAAGCACAATATCTGGACTGGCGTGACTGGCGAAGTTCCACGTAGCAAGGCCCGCGTGCATCTGAGCTCGAGCCGCCTTAGTGGTGAGCCAGGTAAGCTGCGTGGTATCGCTGGCATGCAATATATTGATCACCTGCGTGCTCGACAGCATCATATCGAGCGTCACCACCGCGCAGTTGCTATCGGCTGGGAAGTAGACCGTTGCTGGGGCGTCTCGCTGATTAAGCGCATTGGTTACCTGCTCGGCGCTCTGATGTGAGAGGATGGTGTTGAGGCTCGGTAGCGATGCGCCGCGTGGCTGGCTCGACAGAGCTGCGGTATACGAGCGACTTGCCGCGCTCATGTCCTCATGCAGAGACGCTCCAACGAAGACGCTTTGCCTCCCCTGCTCCAGATAACCAAGCTGCATACCACGTAGCGCACCTGCTGCTGGGTAGCTCATCGTGTGGCCATCTGGTGCGTGTGGCGCTATGCTGGGCTGACTGCCCCACTGCCAAGCTCGCGGGCTCAACGCAAGCCGCTGAGCGAGCGTACCGCTCTGCAGCGACGGACTTATAAAAAGCCGGAAGCTATCTGGTGCTGCACCCTTGGAAAGATCAGACAAGTACGAACCAACACTAGAGAGTGTATCGCTGCGCTGCGTGCCAGGTGGCGTCGCAACGACCGCATAGGGCTCAATGGCTGGCCGGCGTAGTCGCGTGGCCGACAGGGCGGGCTGCGTAGTGGTGAGCTGAGCGGTGCGTGAGGAGGAGTCATTATCAGCATGAGCTGCAGCCGTGTGCGGCAGAGCCTTCGTCTCGGCAAACGTGAGATTGTCTGCTGTATCAAACAGATTCTCCGGCTCACACCACGCAAGCACCTGAGCAAGCCATGCCTGCGTGCCTGCCTGGCTCGAGTCAGCGCCATCTGCTTTGCGGTGAGCAAGCGCTGCCTGTGCCCGGGCAATGCTTGATGGCTGAACATCGCCATTATCATGCTCGGCCGGCGCGGGCGCGTTCTCTTGTGCTTCGTGCTCAGCGAGTAACGCTTCAAGCTGTTCTGGAGTACGCACAAGCAACAGTGGTCGACGGGCTTTGTGTGGGCGTGGTTGGGCTGGCTGGCGCAAAGCAGCATTGCACTCGGTTGCCCAGGTGAGCGCAGCAGCGTAGTCGGCGTCTGGTTGGTATGGGTCGGCTATGGTGCAGTCAACGATTCGCGGCTCATACCCATAGCCAACAAAAAGCGCAAGCAGCTCGTAGGTGGAAAGCGTGGCGAGCAGCGTCCTGGGCCGTAGCTGGATGATCGGGATAATCGTGCCGTCAGTCGCTGGGCCAAGGAGCTTCGCCAGGTGCCACGGGGTATCGTCTTGGGCGACCGCGCTATCAACCATGCAGTAGATCATTTGCTCTGGTTGGCCAAGTGCCCTGCCGCTTGCCTGAGCGAGTGCACCACCAAGACGAGCGTCACAGAGATGTATTGCGTCAGACAATGAAGTTTGCGGGTCGTGTGTTAACGTGCAGAGCGCATCAATCCCCGCTTGTGAGCGAGCAATGTCGCAGCCAGGTTGTAACATATCATAGACGAGCGCATGAGCGCGTGCTGCCGCCCATCGCTCGCGATCGGTAATAATAAGTGGCGCTGCGCCACCCGACTGAGCATACTCCGCAATCTGAGCCAAGCTAAAGCTCAGCGCGAAGTCTGCCGCAAGCGCTGCCCGAAGCTCATCCGAGTCAAGCTGCTTTATATCGCTTGGCTGTAATAGCTGGCCAGCTGGCAGTGTGCGCCAGAGTGCACGCTGTGCTAGCACAGTATAATAGGCCGCTTGCCGGTAGCGCATCGTCATCCCACCATTCGTATCCATTGCTTCTAGTATACACGCTTGTGCTTGCTGACGGAATAGGCCGAGGCGAGATTATGCGCATTTACGACGCATAGGCTTGTTTGCTACACTAACAGTATGAAACGGCGCGTTGCCAGCCATGGCCAACATTTTTTGCGTAGCCCCCGCGTGGCGGCTATCTTACTGGGCCACAGTACTATCCGCCGGCGCGATACAGTTTATGACCTCGGGGCAGGTAGCGGCGTTATTACAAGCGCCTTGGCACGGCGCTGCCAGCAGGTGGTAGCGGTCGAGAATGAGCCACGTGCGCTCGATGCTTTGCGCAGGCATACTGCAGCCGTGCCACATGTCCGCACTATCGCGGCCGATATCCGCCAGCTTACCCTTCCTACTGAGCCATATAAAGTATTTGCCAATATCCCCTTTGCGCTCAGTGCCGATATCGTGCGGATGCTCACCACTGCTTCTACTCCACCACAAGCGATCTATCTCATCGTCCAGCGCCAATTTGCGTCCAAGCTTGTGCCGAGCGACCGCCACTTTACGGCGGCACTGGGCGCTCAGCTGGCACCGTGGTGGCAGGCGCGGATCCGCTACCGCTTGCGCCGGACAGATTTCACGCCACCACCCGCCGTCGATACAGTATTGCTTGAGCTCTTGCCGCGCACCGAGCCCTGGCTGCCCCGCAATCAGCAGGCAGCGTACAGCCAATTTGTCGCGCAGCATTATGCTGAGCCGCGGCGCTTCGCCGACCTGCCGCGGGCCCAGCTTGGCATCAACCCTGAGCGTAAGCCATCAGAGCTCCAGCCTAGGCAGTGGGTGCAGCTGTATCAAGCAATGCAGATGAAATAATAATAAACCTTCTAAACCAGGGTGAGTAGTCTACCGGCAAACACCCTACGACACCTATAGTGGCTCGTACTGATAAAACCGGTTGCTGTCGTGTGCACGTGCATTGGTGATAATATGCGCTGGGCGCGTTAGGTCGCGATGCTGCTGGTGGTAAGCGCGCGTTGCAGTAAAGACAGTTTGCTGCTCGGGCACAGTGGTAACAACGCGCAATCGATCGTTATACCGGGCAATCATCTCGTACATTGGTCGCTCCGCCTCAGTCACGGCAAGGGTCATCGGGCGGTCAACCCGCACATTATCACCCTGGAGTTGGTTGTTGAGAAGCTTGACGTCGCTGGAGTAGTGGGCAAGAACCTCTGGGTTGTAGCGATAGGTCTCGGCATAGCGCCCGATGCCAGTAAGGGTGAGTCCACCAATCAAGAGCGTTATAGGCAGTAGCCCAGCCACCCGAGCATACGGGTTACGCGGAAACATCTGGTACCAGTGGTTAATCAGCCACGCCACGCCAAATGTGATAATGATCGCCACCACCGGAAAGAGCGAGGTCACCAGCTGTGGATTACTAATCACCACGCCCAGTAACGGCAGCCCCACCAGGAGCGCTGCATAGCTGCGTGCTGTATAGTAGTGGCTCAGGAGCGAGGCAAGACCAATCAGCATAATTAAAATCATACCGACCGAGTACAATGGCTGCACGAGGTACGATTTGTTTGACGTAAAGAGCCCAAAGAGTGTGACGCCAAGGTGGCGAAGGTTTGCCCCCACATTGATTGATTCGAGCGGCAAGCCAAAGAGCTGCTTGAGTACATCATGGTTAGTGATGCTTGCGTAGATAAGTGGTAGCATCGCCACGAGACCAATGACGGCTGCCAGAGCAAGGCGGCTGCGCTGCACGCGCAGAATTGTATAACGAGCGTGTGGATGAGATACCCCCAGAATCCCAAGCGCAACAACGACATAGATACCAAGTGGTACATACAGTAGGAGTGCCGCCAGCACACAGGCCGTCACCTTCCAGAGGGTGGAGAGAAACTTCTTCGTCCGAATGGCACGCGTTGCAGCATAGAGCAGCCACACAGTGAGGCAGCTAAAGAGTATAGCTGGCGTGCCATCTTGCGCCAAGAAAAGAAACTGCGCCGTCATCGTCACGAGGATCGTTGTAATAAGCGCAATGTTTCGCGAAAACCAGGAGCGAAATAGAAGGAGCAATCCAAGCGCCGTCATCAGGGCAATCGCCATAGATGGCAGCTTAATCGATAGTGGTGTCACACCCAGCACTGCAAAGCTTAATTTTTGCAAGCCATGATACGGCGCATTGATAACCATAGCAGGAGTAAGATTCTGGAAGGATAATTGGCTGCTTTGCAGCGCGCTATCGAGCTCACCTTGCCGCAACTCGCCAGGGATAAACAGCCCCGCCAGCACAACTGCCGCAATAATTGCTACCACGACAAAACCATAGCCGAGGCCATACCGCCAGCGGTACAAATGGTAGTCGACAACTTGCTTTGCCATATTGCCCTATTATACCCGAGTTTGTGGGGGTGCTCAAGAGCGAACCGCCTGCCCTTTGCGCGTTCGCAGTAGCACATACCACAGATAGAGCGAGCCAAGACCAGAGATAGCCAGGCCAAGAGCAGCACCAGCCGTCGTCTGAAGAAAAGTGTGTGGGCCGAATCCATCTTGAACAAAATAGTGATGGTAGAGGTATACGGCCGCTAATGTGACAAAATAACCAAGAATGGCCACACATGCTGCTGCTTGCTGACGATATGGCGCAATCGCTGAACGCAACGTGCGAATAATGACATAGGCGGCTTGCACGGCGAGGTTGATTGCATAAACAAGCATAATGAACATGGTGATATACTCATGTGGCTCTGTTCTCTCAAAACCAGTTGACGTGATGTAAATACCCATCGATTCAACAAGAGTGAGAAAAACGCCAATAAGGATAATCCCACAGCAGGCAAGAATGGTAGCGAGGCGCTCGATGATTCTGCGCGGTGTCTGAGTCGTTGTGGTTGTTGCTTGAGCTACGGCCATAGAGTCTCCTTCATTGCACTAAGGTGTTTATGGTTGTATTATAGCATAGCTCGACGGATGAACTCACTCGATACCATAAATAGCATTTATGTGAGCGACGCAGCTTCATTATTCGCTTGCCGCATTGATGCTGACCGTCCCAACTGATACCACAGGTATATTGTGCCGAGCGTGATCATGATAATACCCATCAGTACCGCTAGAGGATTGGCAAATGCCATGATATCCTGCTGTGATTGACTCTGTATGAGTGCTCTGTACCCTATCTCGACACCTGCGAGCAGTGGATAGAGCAGTGTAACACCGAGCCCAAACCCTTCCTCGTGGTAGCGCTGCCCCGAGCGACGAGTGTAAGTATGGATTAGCGCGATTGCCTCAATAATGAGGGCAATCCCGAGTATCCAAAATAAGCCTACAACGACATATTCTATCCAAATCAGGAACGCAAATGGCCCAACGGCAGAGACTGCTACTGCCCAGCCAAGATATATGAGACACCCAGCAGTACCGAGGAGACCAAGTGCTCCACCAACCATCGCGCAGCGAACCAGTGGTGAGCAGGATGGCGAAGGCGAAGATGATTCTTTAGTAGGTTGTGTATGTGGTGATGTCGTGCGAGCTGCCATTGCTGCAATCCTCCTATGTGTAATAACTATAGCATAGCATTAATCATGTCGCCTGTCGAGGCTCATGAAGCGTGGTGTGTCTAAAAACCTAAAAGTCTTTTTCGCGCAGCTTTGCTGTGTATTAGTGCTGAGTATCCCATTGAATACCACATACACACAGCACTCAGAGTAGTTACTATAATGCCGAAGAAGCACAACTGTAGGCTCGACGAAAACACATGAATTTGCTGTGCAGACAAAGCATTATAGACGGCCTCACCCGCTATCAGTAATGGAAAGAACAGTGCCAAGGTAAGCCAAAATCCCTCTTCGCGATAGCGCTGGTTACCACGGCCGGCGTATGTACGAATAATTGCAATTCCTTCGATAATAAGCGTAACACTAAGCCACCAAAAAAGAATTACCAAGCTAATGTATAATAAAAAATACGGTGTAAAGAGAAAAACTGCGAACATCCAGCCAAGATATATCAGCCACCCAGCAGTGCCAAGGAGACCAAGTGCTCCACAAATCATCGCACAGCGAACCAGTGGTGGGCAGGACGGTGAGGGCGAAGACGGTTCTTTGGTGTGTTGCGCGCCTGGTGATGCCGTGCGGGCTACCATTGCTGTGGTTCTCCTATGCTTAATAGCTATAGCATAGCATCAATCATGCCGCTTGTCGAGGCTCATGAAGCGTAGCCGCTCGGGGTGGAAGTAGAGTTGGATCTTGCCCACTGGGCCATTGCGGTGCTTAGCGATGATGAGATCGGTGATATTTTGGAACTCAGGGTTGTCTGGCTCGTAGTAGCCTGGCCGGTAAATAAAGGAGACAATATCAGCGTCTTGCTCAATTGAACCTGACTCACGCAGGTCGGCTAATTGCGGCACTGGCGGGGTGCGCGACTCCACCGAGCGGCTCAGCTGGCTTAGGGCGATGACTGGTACATTGAGCTCGCGGGCAATCAGCTTGAGTCCGCGCGATATCTCACTCACCTCTTGGACGCGGTTGCCATTGTGGTTGCCATTGGCCTGCATCAGCTGCAGGTAGTCGACGATCACCAGCCCAAGCTGCTGGTCGTGCATGGCGCGCCGTGCCTTGGTACGCATCTCGAGGACGCTCAGACCTGGCGTGTCATCGATGAAGATGGGCGCTTCGGCCATCTCACCCATTGCCTCGGAGAGCTTGGCCCAGTCATCATCACTGAGATTACCAGTACGGATATTCCAGCTATCCACACCACTGGCATCAGCGAGCATGCGGTCGGTGAGCTGCTCCTTACTCATCTCGAGTGAAAAGAAGAGAACGGGCTTTTTCTCGATTGTTGCGACATTGTAGGCGAGGTTTGTCACCAGTGTCGTCTTACCCATGGCGGGGCGAGCTGCAATAATAATAAGGTCGGAGCGCTGCAGGCCAGCCGTCATCGTGTCGAGGTCGCGGTACCCCGTGCGAATGCCGCGCAGCTGTCCTTTGTTGCGGTGCAGCTCTTCAATACGGTCGAAGCTATCGGTGAGAATACTCTCTAGGCTCACGAGGTCTTGCTTGAGTGACTGGTCAGACACACTAAAGAGCTCTGCCTCGGCCTTTTCGAGCAGCTCTTGGGTGGTGGTATTTTCATCAAAACCAAGCTGGCTAATATCGGCACTGGCTTTAATGAGTCGTCGCCGCACTGCTTTTTGGGCGACAATCTCGGCATAGCTACTGGCGTGGGCTGCGGTGGGGACGTAGTTGGTAAGCTCGGTCAGATAGGCTGAGCCGCCTACCTCGGCAAGCTGGTCTTTTTTTTGTAATTCATCGGTCAGGGTAAGAAGGTCAACTGGCTTGTGTCGCTCATAGAGGCACATCATTGCCCCAAAGATCGTCGCGTGGCGCTTGTCATAAAAGTCTTCTGCGCCGACGTGTTCGCTAGCATCGGCCAAAACTTCTTCGTCGATAAGTACCGCACCAAGCAAACTCATCTCAGCATCGAGACTTTGTGGTGGTACTTTGCCTTTTGGTTGCGGTGATTGGTCAGCCATTGATGGTAATTTCTTCTCCTCCCCCCATCATAGCAAGAATGGCGGCTTTTTGGCGATCTTTGGGCGGCTTGCTGGTAGCTACTACCGTGATCTCTGCAGTAATGCCGAGGCGGTGCAGTGCTGCGCTGAGTGTAGGGAGGGCGCGATCGATCTGCATTTTGGCGAATTTTTTGCCAGCGTAGATCGTTAGTGTCTGGCCGTCAAACGCGTGGCCTGCCTTGGCGAGGTACGTGCGCGCCCCGACTGCTCCCACTGCATCGAGAAATTGCTCCCATGGGAAGTCAACTGGAGTTGAGTTTGCTGCGGGTGTTTCGTCGTTTGCTGCAGAAACGCTTGGTTGCTTGGCTGGTGTATGATCAGTAGCAGAAGCACTTGGAGTACCAGACTGACCAGCCGATGATGCTGCCGCACCATTTGTCTCTTGACGGTGAGGGTCTGAAGAAGGAGCTACAGGAGATGCTTGCGGTGATGGTGCAGCTGGTGAGTGGGTATATGACGCAACTGGCTCACTGACGGTAGCGGGCGATGGCTGACGATGAGGTGCTGTGGCTGGTGACGTAGCTCGGCTTGCAAGAGCAGTAAGCAGTGCAATGCGCGGCCAACCGGCTCGCGGTACAGCCAGTAGTTTATCGAGTAATGGCAACAGTGCTGCATCCTCTACAACACGCTGGCGAGCGATGCCAAGCAGCTGCTCGGCAAGAAGCTCGGCCGGTGTGCCAGCTGCCTCAGCTTCATCGATTAGTTGAGCGGCGCGGCCAATATCTGCCGCAGCATAGGCAGTCAGCAGTTCCTCAACTAGCTCATCCTGCGCAAGGCCCAGCACTTCTGCGACCATCGCGCGGTCGATTGTCTCATCACTTAGTGAGCGTAGTTGGTCGAGCAAACTAATGCTGTCGCGGAAGCTTCCCTTCCCTTGCTCAGCAATCAGCTCCAATGCATCGGGTGTAATGGCAATCTTCTCCTGCTCAGCAATAAACGCCAAATGCTTGGCTGCATCACGTGGACTAATTGCTCGGAAATTAAAGCGCTGCACCCGGCTCAAGATCGTCGCGGGGAGCTTGTCGGCGTCGGTCGTCGCAAGAATGAAGACGACATGCTCGGGCGGTTCTTCTAGCGTCTTGAGTAAGGCATTAAAGGCCGACTTGCTGAGCATATGAACCTCATCGATAATGTAGATCTTTTTTGGACTGCTGGCTGGTGCAATTTGCACCTTGTCGCGCAAATCACGGATATCCTCCACAGAATTATTGCTCGCTGCATCGATCTCGATAATATCAAGATGAGTTGACTCATCGGTGTATGGCAGACCGTTGATCTCATGCGCCAAGATGCGGGCGATCGATGTCTTACCCACCCCACGTGGCCCCGTCAGGAGATAGGCATGGGCAATGCGCCCACGAGCAATTGCCCGCTGCAAAATCCGCGTGATATGCGACTGCCCCACAATCTCATCAAGCGACCGACTCCGATACATCCGATATAGTGCTCTGCTCATTTGCTATATTATACCGCAGAATTGATGGAGATGCGATCGAAGTATTAACTTCTACATTGATCCTATACATGCAATTGTACAAAACTGCCACAGGATGGTAGTATGTGGTCTGTAATTAGTAAGTAAGGAGTCTCATAGATGATCGATATGAACAACCTCAACCAACAACTACAACTCGGCCGCGAAGAACTCGCTGCAAACGACAAAGCAATCCTCTCACTACAGCGCCGTATTGCGATCTGGCGAGCAATGATCGATGAGAACGACGCCGACCTCTCGTATCAAATTCGCCTCCGGCTCAATACAATGTGTGTCCGCCACGTACAGGATGTTTGGTATCGTGCTTTCCCTGATGATTCTGGAGTCGAAGATCTTCTCACGCTCGCACAGAATGTTGCAGATGGACAGGCTGATCCAGTAGAAGCAGAGGAGCGTGCACGCAGCTACTTTGAAGAGCTCCTCTTCGATGTGGAGCTCGACAGCATCACCGAGCCAGCAACCTTCGTGGCCGATGCCGCGGCTAGTGCTGTGATGTCAGCTTGTCACCGAGATCTGTACTACGAAGTCGATATGGATAGCGACCTCAAGGATGACGATCTATTGCCAGATTCACTCGATTTGAGCTACGCCTGCTCGGCTGCTGCCGCTCGCGGGTTAAATTGGCAAGCTGCCGAAGACGTTGACGTTAACGCTCGTCGCGCATTTTGGACATGGTACCTTGATGAGGCAATTCCTGCAGCAGTAGATGGTAAATCACTGAAATAATTCACTATCAAGCAGTAGTCAATTTATTTTGACTATATGCCTAGTAGATAAAACGTATAAAATTACGCCTTAAAGCAACAACCGCTCCACATCGTAACGGTTGTTGCTTTTTATAATGTATCTGTAGAGGCATAACATAATCTGTATACCTCAGCAGGTATACCTGCTATAACGGTGCTTCCACCGCTGCCCACGTTGCGTCGGGTTTGTCCTCGGGGATGATGACGGTGACTTGGTGGCCAATTTCAATTCGGAAGAACGTCACACTTGCCAGCAAGATCCGGTATTCTCTCCCCTGTGCTTCCACGTAGTACGCGCCATCGTGTTGGGTGAGCGTGCCGATAATCTGCTTGCGCTCTACTCGCTTGATTTGCTTGTAGATAAAGCCACCATCGTCGGCGATCGTCAGCTTGAGCTTGTCACCCTCAACAAGCTTAGACTTGCTGGCATAATTGGCTGGCACAGGATAATTCTTGCCATCGGCATCGACCATTACCTGCCCGTCAAAGATACCTTCGACTATTTTGCCCGATACCTCCTCGCGGCTATTGCTTGGCACGACGACTTCGCCATCGTCACCAATAATACTCATTAATAATTCCTTTGCAGCGGCCAGGTTTGTCTCTGCCTCTTGAATCAGCGATCGCAATCGCTTCACCTGTTTCTCTGGTAGTTCAGACATATTTTCTCGCAATTCCTTGTCTGTTTTCTTAGTTATCAACCCATTATATAGCGATGGGGTGGGGCCTTGTCAAGGCGCTTGGTGGTTATCCACAGCAATAACAGGGGTAGCCAATAGTTCGTTGTAAAAATGGTACGATGCTTAGAGCGCTACGCACATGGAGTGACGCACAGCAATCCGGAGCAGTGAGCTCAACAGATTGCTGTGCGTGGGCACCTCCTTTCGTTATCGGCTACTAATCTCTGACGGGAAACCGCGCAGGCTATCATACAGGTCGATAGTCTTATCAAATACGTGATCAACGGTTGACACTGATGCTATCATATGGAAACCCATGATAGTCAATACCCCACCAGTCAGAGCGAAGATCGTCTCACCAGTGTTGATTTGCAAACTGCGGCAAATAGCAAAGATGAGAATCTCTATCTCGAGAATGTAGCCAGCGAAGAGTGTCCAGAGGAGACAGACTCCTGCCCTCTCTGTATCTTGAACATGCCATCGCAGCCCTCTACCGACAATAATCAGCAGAGCATACCATGGTAATGGCCTAATGACAAGAAAATTATAGCAGTAACAGTCATGATGTTCATGATATTTTCTGAACACAACCAAAAATACACCCAAGAGGGTGTGCTGATGGTATCAATGCGGTCGGTAGGGTGATTACGCCAGTTCGACAGTAGCGCCAGCCTCTTCCAAGGTTTTCTTGGCAGCTTCGGCGTCGTCTTTGCTGACCTTTTCTTTGATTGGGCTTGGTGCGTTGTCGACCAAAGCTTTTGCCTCACCCAGGCCAAGGCCAGTGAGTTCCTTAACAGCTTTGATGACAGCAACCTTTTGGCCACCAACTTCTTTGAGGGTGACGGTGAATTCGGTCTGCTCGTCTTCAGCAGCACCAGCGTCGGCGGCTGGGCCAGCGACAGCAACTGCAGCAGCGGCTGGCTCAATGCCGTATTCGTCCTTGAGGACATTTTTGAGTTCGTTGACTTCCAGAACGGTCAAAGCAACCAGTTCTTCAGCCAGTTTTTTCACATCTGCCATGATGGATTCCTTTCAATGATGTGCGGTAGAATTACCCCACGAGTTATTGTCTGCCTAGTGCAAACGTTAGTACAATGCTGCGCTTGGTTACGCAGCCGCTTTGGCGTCTTCGATGCCATCGAGCAACGCATGGAGGTTGCCCGAAAGTGCGTTGGTAGTGTCGTGTACTGGCGAGAGCAGCTGTGCCACCACTTCGGCCACCAGCTGATTCTTGCTTGGCAAGCCAGCCAGTGCAGTGACGTTGGCTGTGTTGAGAGCTTCACCTTCGCCACTAAAGCCAGCAACCAACTGAACTGTTGGATGCGTCTTAGCAAACTCGTGCAACACCTTCGCTGCCATCACTTCGTCATCTGGCGAGATTGCATACAGCAACTGCCCAGCCAGGGCCGAAGTGTCGGTATTTTTGTAGGTGTCATGCTGCGCAAAGGCAACACGCACGAGACGGTTCTTCACCACCTTAATGACAACACCAGCTTCGCGAGCTTCGCGGCGCAACGCCTGCAGATCTGCCACGCTTGTCCCTTGGTAGGTCGCAACGGCAGTGCCCTTTGCCTCTGCGAGAAGCTCGCTCATTTCAGCCACCAAAGCTTGTTTTTTATCTTTGGAAATTGCCATAAGATAAAATCCTTTCTTTGGAGTTGTAATACCTATACACACCGAGAAGGGGTGCAGTATTACTGGTTTGTTGTTGTATCCGACCGCATTGTTAATGTCCGACATATGCCGCAAAAAATCGCCTCTGCACGATTGCAAAGACGAGTCTCGAGTTTCGTACTAAAACGCTGGCGTAAGAACCACGGCGTATCCGAAATTCCCTCGGTAGCATACTTATCGGCTGCTTTGTCGCGCATAACAGCCCGCTACGGTCTTTGGCAATGTCTGGGAGAGATTATAGCAGATGGTGGTGGGTGGATGCAAGGTGTGGAGGAATCTTTGTGCCAGTGCGTAAACAGAGCGAGGAAGTAGCTTAGCTGTGTAGTTGTGCTTGGGCAAGCATCGCATCGATTTTGCGGTTCGTATTGTTGATACGGCTTCGGCTTGGTTGGTGCAAGGTTGTTTTACCAAAATCCTGCTTACGCCTGTTGAGATTGCTCATGCGCGTGAGCTGCCCTTCTGTCGGCTGGAGCTGATAGCCAAGCTGCTTACCAAGCTTGTATAAGATATGTGCTGCTATGCCATGGCGTGTAGCCTCGCGATCCTCCTTGGTGAGAACCTGGACTTCAAAGGGCAAAATACCTGAGGCTTGATCCTCGTAAAGGCCTGTCATCTTAGCAACACGAAAACCTTTCTTGTTATCTTCCTTAAAATCAATATACTCTTCGGCACGAGTACCCGAATACCGAGCCTCAAATGCAGCCTTAATATCCGTAATGAATTGAATGTCTCCCTCTACCTTGAGTATCTTGTCTCGGCCTGGTGCAGCGTATGGGGTAATAATATAGTCATCATCCTCGTTGGTTGAAGTCTTGTTATTTTGCGTAGCTTTATCTTGTGGTGGCGTAACAATATCGTTATTGTTGATCATATCCAAGAACACATCAAGCAGTTCATCGCGATCCTCTGTAATAAATGTGATACCATCGATATCAAACGGCACTTCGAGTGAGCTGTCTTTCTCCGGTGGAGATAATGAGCGCAGTGTTTGTGGTGTGATATCATTAAATTGCTCACAGAGCTCGTCGATGTATTGAGTCTTCAAATCGTCCAAAATCTTTATCGTTTCCGCATCATATGCTTGCAAGGCTTCGTATGATATAAATTCTCGCCCATCCTGGCGTTCTTTCTCTTTAGCTTTTACACTATTCATCTTGTCATCATACGCTTGCAGTATGTCTGGTGAGATAGAGGCGCGGATTTTTTGATAGTCTTCTCTCTTTTGTTTCTCTGCTTTTTTTGCTCCTTCTGCAAGCTTACGTGCGAGAGAGCCAACAGACTTGAGCCGCCATACGGCTCGGAGTTCAGTATGCCACCCATAACTACAATTACCATTTCCCACGACAATATTATGGTTTGACTCTTGGCCAAGGACGAGCTTGCTGTCACCTCCGCTTTTGTCCATTTTGCCAATCATATGTGCGAGAATTTTTTCTGTAATGTTGCAATAGTTTTGGTTGCGCTCTTCGGCAGTGATGACTTGGTCTGGGTTGTCAGTATCGGTAGTACCCAGCACACCAAACTCCGACAGGATGCGCTCAGCGAGATCCACAAAATGCCCTTGGCCGGTATTGCGCAGTTGGAGGCATATCACCTTGCTTCGCAGCGCCATTGCAAGCCCATCAAAGCCAATAATCTCACACAGTGGTGCAAGCAATGCCTCACTCTTGTAGGCTAGCTCATACGCTTCCGATGTATCATAGCGAGTGTTGTTGAGTTTATTGAGCGTGTTGACAGCCTCCATAAAAATAGTCGAAAGCCCAACACTATCCCCTGCATCCAAAAGGTCATCAAGATTGAGCATATTCATTGGCTGCTGCCACAGCTCTTGCATGAGGTTCTCTGCTTGCATGCGGTCGTGTGTTGCAGTCTCAAGAAGCTGACTTTGCTTCTGTTCATCTGTAAGATACTGACTCTCTGCAGAGGAAGGCTTTATCCTTCCTTTTGATTTTTCGAGCTTTCGAGCTTTCGTAATGGCTGTGTATAGAGACTCTTTGTTCTGAGCGTCTGGGTCAGATGACATCTTCTGTGTATTAAGAAATTTACTCCAGGCGCTTGACAGCTGGCTGGTATCCTGCAGCATCGAAACAATTTGGTTAAACTTTTTATATGCATCTACTTCCCACTGTTTTTTATGATCTTCGAGCATCTTGTGGCGGAGGCTGGCAAGGTTCTCCGTTTTGAGCAGTTCATCACGGTTGCCTGCTGTATACAATAAGTATGCAGTATAGGCGCTGTGATTGCTGTACTTTGCAAATAGCTCTCCAGCAAAATCTCGCATGAGGCTCAAGCCTGATACGATTCGCTTTGTTTTAGACTCTGGTGTGTTAGTGAGATTGAGCGCTTTTTCGTATAAATCGTATCGATCTTTATCAAAGCCCGCATTTGTCTCGTGCGCTAAGGTGTTATTTACTGGGTTAGCTGTACGCTCTTTTGTTGGATTCGACACAGTGCATACAACTGTAGCAAAGATATTAAAAAATCACAAGTGTTGACCTCTGAAGAGCATGTCTATACTGTTATAGACAGTGGGTAAATGCCGCGATATCAGAGAGTTTTGCGCTATGCAAGTGTAGAGGTGTGTATGATGATCTCCACTAAGGTTTTACTGTGTAAAATAGCCCCATGGGTATTTTACTTGTAATTTGCATTAACAATCGAAAGGATCTCGCGCTGTATCTCGTGCGGAGACTTACGTTTGCCAGTATCGCTGATGCACTGGATTATAGGCATCTGGTAGTCTTTTGCAAGCATACGATAGCCTGTGTGGACGCGTTGCTGGAAGTCTTTCCCTTGTGTTTCGAAAGTGTCGGGAGCTGTGGTAGGCGTACCTCTCTGCTGGATGCTATGCATACGCTTCTTCTCATCGTTGAGTGCGAGGATGATGAGATGATTTGGCGTAAGGTAACGCTGACTAGTAAATAAGCCGGTAATGTGCCGAATATGTTCTTGACTCAGGCCTTCGCCATGCCCCTGATATGCGAGTGTCGAAAAATAATTACGGGACGCTAGGACAGTTTCGCCCCGCTCCAGCGCTGGTTGAATAATCTGCTGCCATAGTTCGTGCCGGGCAGCACTCAGCAGAGCAAGATTGATCTCTGGATCGCGACGGAGATTGCCGTTCTTAATAACGGTGCGGAGGTAGTGAGCAATTGGCGTAGTCTGGGCTGGGTTATCGCTGCTTGGCTCCTCAACAATCGTCACTGAATGGCCTTGAGCTCGATAGTGTTTGGCGAGAAGTTCCACTTGTGTGGATTTGCCCGTGCCATCAATTCCCTCAATGACAATGTAGTTACCTTGATGCTGAGTCATTCATGTGACCTCTTAATTTCATTGCAAAATACCCCACGTCCTATATATCAATTTTTCGTAGAACAGATTCAGACGGTATAGCACCCTTTGTAATATAATCTGTGAAGATCTGCCTAGCTTGTTCTCCAGTAAATACCTCTTCTGGATGAATGCGAATCGTAAATGATTCGCCATCGTGCTGCCAGGTGAGTGGAACGAATCGCTCTTTATCAGCCACTGGCTTTCGGGCAATCACATAGTGGATATATGGATACTGAGCCGTGTGATTGTCTGGATCTGGCACGCGCACTTCTATAGTCATGCCGGTATTCGACCCAGCACATTGCATGTAGTAGCCATCAGCCAAGCTATCCTTTGGTACATTCTTTGGATGGGCAATACCATCTGGCAGGGCCCACACGCAGATACTAAAGCAGCGGTTGCCATCAAGGACAGTTGGGTCAGCAATAGCCTCACTCACCTTTTGTGCAACCTGCTCTGGTGTCTGTGGCTGCAAAAATCGCTCAAAATAACCAACACTACCAACGAGCGAGTAGACATATTTTTTCATAAGCACCTCCATTGCTGTGGTGATGAATGAATTGTATGAGAGTATCACCACTCATTCCATCATATCATGCATAGGTAGGCACATAAATAATACTGCCAGCTTCCCCGACTGGCAGTATTATGGCGAGTGCTATACTCTTATTACTAGTCGAGTTTGTGCTCAACCTTGATGCCAGGCCCCATCGTCGTTGCAGCTGCGATGGATTTGACATATACACCCTTAAGTGAGCTTGGCTTTTGAGCTTGCAAGCTGGCGAAGAAGGCATCGGCGTTAGCGCGGAGCTTCTCTGTACCAAAGCTTACCTTGCCGATACTGAGGTGAATCGCGGCTTGCTTGTCTACGCGGTACTCTACCTTACCAGCTTTTGCCTCAGTGACGGCAGTTGCAATGTCGGTTGTTACAGTACCGCTCTTTGGGTTAGGCATCAGACCCTTTGGCCCAAGCAGACGGGCGTATTTACCAAGCTTTGGCATGTACTGCGGGGTGGCGATCAAAACGTCAAAGTCTAACGTGCCCTTGTCGAGCAGCTTGATGATAGCCTCCTCGCCAGCAATGTCTGCCCCTGCTTTGGTAGCAGTTGCAACCTCAGCTTCTGGTGCAAAGACGGCAACGCGAACAGTCTTACCTGTACCGTGTGGCAAGACAACTGTCGAGCGGATATTTTGATCGGCCTGGCGTGGATCAACACCAAGGCGGACGTGCAACTCAACACTCGCATCAAACTTAGCAGGGTTGGTCTCAGTCGCAAGCTGGAGTGCTTCGTCTAGCGAGTACACCTTATCTTTTTTAACCTTCTCAGCTAGCTTACGATAGGCCTTGCCGCGGCGCTCAATTAGTGGGCGAACCTTTGGTGCGGACCCTTTCTTGATAGCTGCATCGACATCACCCTGAGGTGTTGTATCGCCAGCCTCTTTGCGGGCTTCTTTCTCAGCCTTCGCTTCGGCCTCGTCGAGAGCCTTTTGGCTACGCTTACCAGCCTTTGCAACAGTGGCTTCGCGCTGAGCAATGACATCCTTGTCGTTTGCTGCAGCGATGGCTGCTTCAATCTCCGCAATGGTGTTTTTTTCTGAAACATCGAGTTTCAGCTCTGCTGCTTTTTCAAGCAGATCGGCTTTTTTTGCCATAGTGTCCTTTCTGTGGTGCAAGCGGCTTGGGTGCCTCCCACGATTACTGATTAACCTTTCTAGTATAGCATATATGGGCCCTGCAGCATGAGATAATAAGCTTGTACAATGTGAAAATAACAGAGTAGTTATTTTGAGCACGTGTCACCAATTGTGCTATAATGAGAGACGTTGTCGGGGTGTGGCGCAGCTGGTAGCGCGTACGGCTGGGGGCCGTGAGGTCGCAAGTTCAAGTCTTGTCACCCCGACCATTTTTGCTTTATGTCTTACTCTCACGCTATGGATGTTTCGGGCGTGAGGTTTTTATTTTATTTGTTTGGCATCCTTGGATATTTAATGAATCTGCAGAGGTGGATGATACATACTAACAATACGAAACGCCCATGCTAGCCCAAGTGCGCCAACGATAATCAATATACTTATAGCTATCTCTACCTGCTTGTAATGACGCACGTGAAAGCGAGGAATGGTAGCAAGCGTCGCGACAAGGAAGCTCAGTGCTATGGTTATTGAGGTGGGAATGAATCCATGTCCAGCCTGGAAGGCAAATGCGCCCATTAAGAACGCTGCTGAGCCATAGATGATGCGCGAAATAGGCCTCCTACCGCGGCCAAGCCATAGCATGCCAGCCGCAAAGCAGATTGCGTCCATACCGAAGATTATGATAGCTGCCCAAACTGGAGCTATTCGTGTGTAGTGGGTTGTAGGGTAATTGACTATATATGATATCGCCTCTGATATCAGCGCAACAATAACAAAAATGAGCCATAGCCGTATCATCTGCTTAGTGTGGCGCACTGGTATATTTTGTGGTTGCTGGACGTGGGTGGATGACGTACTTGTACTCATAATCGTTCCTCTTGTGCTACAATAGCTTCTTAATTTGAAGGCGACGCAGTATCGCTTTCTTTCTCACTGACACTAGCATACTATTTATCTACATTCCACTCATTTCAGCAAACTCATAGACAAACGCCCCGCTGCTTGGTGAAAAACAAAATACATCGTTGGTGCGATGACTTGACGAATAGCGTGCCACGCAGCGGTTGTCACTACTGATGGCTGCTCGAGCTTGATCACTAAACTTCTTTGGTGGAATAGTATGATTACCAAGGATAGCGGTGTCCCGAAATACCGACTCAGGATGAGGGAGGTTGTCTCCGTAATGGTACCACCCTGAGCAACCGTGCGGGCAATCAGTAAAGGGCTGAATAGTTAGCAAGCGATCACGCGTCGCTTTGTCAGTGATAGTGCCGATAACAAGGCCGTCCTTTCCATCCCAGCCCTTCGTGGCATACCCCGACTGATAGCTCACATCCATATGGCGAATTGCATCACGATCGAAGCGCCCATAGAAGATCGTCGTTGTGAAGCTACCAATTGTCCCCTCATACAGCCACCAGCCAATCGCCGCAACGACGAACACACCAAGAATAAGGATTGGTATAGAGATTTTGTCGAGAAGGAGTTTACGCATACTGTTATTGTAGAATACTATTGCAAAATATGTCAATTTATACCAAAAATACCTCTGCACGCAGAGGTATTTTGATGTGCGCCGAGTAGATTAGTCAGTGACTTCCACGCCCATGCTGCGAGCAGTACCCGCCACCGTCTTGATAGCTCCTTCGAGACTGATGGCGTTGAGTTGCTCCATTTTTGCCTGAGCGATTTCCTCAAGCTGCGCTCGGGTGATCGTCCCAACCTTGTCGCTGTGTGGCTTGCTACTGCCCTTCTTGATGCCGATCGCAGCACGGATCATATCATCAACGGGCTGGCCGAGGCTGCGCCATGCAAAGGTGCGGTCCTCAAACACTTGGATATGGACAATAACATCCTTACCCATATCTGCCTTGGTGGCGTCATTAAATGGGTTGATGAAGTCCATCATATTCAAGCCCCACTGACCAAGTGTACTACCAACGGGTGGTCCGGCGGTGGCGCGGCCAGCTGGAATACGAAGCTTCAGGTTGCCGATAACTTTTTTTGCCATTATATTTCCTTTTACTCAATTACTACTGGTATTGAGTGCGTAACGTTGCTATTATAGTGGATCGCTCATGCAAATGCAAACTGCGTGTGAGGCTTATACCTTCTTGACCTGCAGCGCATCAAGCTCAACTGGCGTGTCGCGGCCAAACATACTCACCATTACCTTGAGCTTGCCCTTGGTGGTGTCGATCTCACTCACGGTGCCATCGAAGTCTTTGAATGGCCCATCAATAATACTGACCACTTCCCCTTCGCTAAAGTCAATCTGATGCTTGGGGTCTTCCACGCCCATGCGTTTCTTGATCTTCTTAATTTCAGCCTCGCTTACAGGGGTTGGCTCGGTGCCGCTCCCCACAAAGCCTGTGACACCAGGCGTATTACGTACAATGTACCATGTCTCGTCGGTGAGCTTCATCTCGACCAAGACATAGCCTTGGAAAATCTTAACTTCAACGACTTTGCGCTTGCCATTTTTGATCTGGATCTGCTTCTCCTTAGGGACGATTGCATCGAAGATTTTGTCGGCCATATCAACGGCCTGAATGCGCTGGCGGATACTATCGGCTACCTTTTCTTCATAGCCACTGTAGGTGTGGATAGCGTACCATTGCCGTGTGCTGTCGTAGCGTTTTTTTGTCATTGTCTACCTCCCCAGGATAATTTGAAATAGATATTTAAATGCAGCATCAAGTAGCAAAAGCGTTGCACTAAACACTGCAATAAAGCCAAGTAGTGCACCAGACATTTTCCATGTCGTTGCGCGATCGGGCCAGCGCACCATACGGAGCTCATACCAGGCTCCAGCAAAATAATTGCGAATCGCTGAGAGTGGGCCACGGCGCTGACGCTTTGGCTTAGTTGCTTTTGGTTCTTTGGCCTCGGTTTTGACTGATGCCACAGAGGTTGTCTTTTCTTTTGACGTTTTGGTTTTGGTGGGCGTGGTGTCTTGCGCGGTGATGCGCGTCACGCGGTTGGTTGATGATTTTTTGCTTGGTTTCGCCACAGCATACTCCCCAAATTTAATAGCCTGTCTTTGCAGGCTGTCAAGCCCTAGTGTAGCGCGCTATGGCGAGGGTTGTCAAGGATAAAACATGGTTTTTTACTGTACTTCTGCTATTACTCATGGCAGATTTGGACATATGCTTTTTATTCTCTAAAGGGAATATATCACTAAGGATTCGTGTGCTTGTCGTGTGTCGTTTGTTGTGCAGCTGGCAGCGCAAAGAAGAAGGTTGAGCCATGATTAAGCTGACTGGTAAACTCGATGCGTGTACCGAGCTTGCGCGCGAGCTTGGCAGCAATGTAGAGGCCAAGGCCAGTGCCGCCAGTCTCGCGTGTGCGGTAGTCTTCGCTGCGCCAGAAGCGTTCGAGGATGTGTGCTTGGTCGCTCTTGCTAATGCCAATGCCAGTGTCGCGCACAGCGATGATAATGCGATTACCCTTCTTGCGCGCACTGAGGTGGACCTCTCCTTCTTTGGTGTATTTGAGGGCATTAGAGAGGAGATTTTGGATAAGCTCGCGTACATATAGTGAGCTTGCGACGACATGGCCCAGCCGCGGTGATGTCTCGAGCGTGAGAGTAAGCTGCTTTTTGGCAGCCTGGGAACGATACTGATGGTAGAGATCATCCATAAGCGTGCGGACATTAAGTAGCTCTGGCATGTCAGCGGCGCCACGCTCTGCTTGTGCAAGAGTGCTGAGGTCATTGACCATCTTGGCCAAGAAGACGACTTGCTCGTGGGCTGCATCAAGGTGGTCTTTGAGTGTGTGCTGCGGCATATCGCGCCGGTGGAGCATGAGCTGGATATTGCTGAGTGCCCCCTCGGCTGCCGTCAAGGGAGTGCGAAGCTCATGGCTCACCACACTGATGAACTCATCGCGCTCTTCTTCAAGCGACTTTTCTTTCGTAATGTCGCGCAGGATAAGGACGTAGCCATCACTTGAATCACTCATTGTATTGATCGCACGTATTGGAGAAAATATGATACTAAGACGGAGCATCTCGCCCGATACTTCCATCCACACATCATCGCGTGTTTGCGTAACGGTTGCAGCGTGAAGCAGCTGGGTCAGATAGACTGGTTGCTTGGCACTATCGCGCAGTGGAAGGATGGTATCGATTAGCTTGCTATGTGGGCTTGTGTTAGTGTCAAGCAAATCGAGTGTTGCAGCGTTGTAGAGTTGGATAATGCCCTGCTGGTCGGTTGCAATAATAGCGGTCGCGAGATTGTTAATAATCGTCAGAAGCCGATCGTGCTGCAAGGTCATTGCCTCGCGACTGGTATGCAGTGCCGAGCGGTAGAGATTGTGGCGATATGCGAGGGCAACAATGACCACACCAAGCATAAAGGTCACCAACGTTGTTGTGGTAATATCAACAATACTTTGTGGCGTCAGCCAAAATGCATCAAGCGCTGCTGTAACAAAAAGTACGAGTGCACTGAGTAGCCACCCAGAGAAGCCAGCATAAGCAAAAGCCGCCAGCATAAACAGCGACCACGCACAAGTGAATGGCACTGCTACGCCAGATATACTGAGCAGATAGCTCGCAGCGAGACCATGATACAAGCCGAGTTGCCACGCTCGCTGCTTATTCGTCTGCGACGGGCGGAAACAGGTGTAGAGACCAAGAGCAAGCCAAGCGCTGGCTGCTGCATAGAAAGACCATTCACCTGCCCCAGGGATGCGCTGCATTGCATCAAGACCGAGGAGTTTGCTATACGCGAAAAGTAGAAGCGGAAAGACAACGCTGCTGACTCGCACAACAGTACTAGTTTGGCTATTGGTAGCGTATGGCGACACGCTTCTAGTATACCTGGAGTATGACGGTAGGCACAAGCGTTTTGTGTGATATTTGCTTATGCTATATCATTGGTGTTTCGTGCTTAAGCCGCTGCCGGTGTGATCGGTAGTGAGGATCATACCGCTCTACCAGCCCCCAAAAGGCTGACGAGTGATTCATATGGTGAGTGTGGCAAAGCTCGTGGATCAAGACGTAATCAATCAGCTCATTGGGGAGTTTCATGAGCGCGATATTAAGGCTAATTGTACCTGTGCTGCTGCAGCTTCCCCATCGAGTGCTCGCATGGCTGAAGCGAATACGCTGGTAGGTTGAGTTGGTGCGCGCAGCAAGCTCGTGGAGGCGCTGTGGCAAATAGGCTTTGGCTTCGCGGCGCAAGATGGTTGCAACTTCTTGTCGGATAGCGCACTGAACGGCTGGCTCGTCTATAGTATGCTCTGGTGGGAGAGAGACGAGCAGCTTTTGCCTCGCAATGCGCACAGTAGGCTGATCAACCATCTGTGTGCGGATGATAGCGATCGAGTGATGTTTACCAATTGTCTCTCCGTCTTGATAAATATGTGCAGCATGCTGGCGCAGGAGCTGGCGGAGTGCTTGACGATGGGTTGCAATGCTGTGACGGACGAGAAAGAGTGGTGCGTGCCGCGGGGCGTTGGCGCAGAGTTGGCCATTTGGTGCGAGACGTAGTGTGATGGAACGCGCTTTGGCGCTGCGCTTGATGGCGATATCACCAAACTCATCGTCGTGGAGCGTAGAAGACATAGATAAAAGCCTCCCTCCTTTTAGCCAAGATGTTATTTTATTGTACAATGTAGCGTGCCGAACGAATTTGTCCTCGCCGTGGGGCGCTTGACATAGCGCGCATTGAGTGACTGGCTGGTGTCTGTGGTGGCACTTGAGTGCGTTGCTTTGCTGCTGGTGGAGCTGTGGCTGGTGCTTTGCTCGGCAGAGCTTCGTCTTCAGTCTGTTGACCGATTTGCTTTAAGAAGGTCAGGGCAGCCCGGGACTGTGATGAGTACGGGTGCTTGCCGCTGATGACAAAATAGAGCTCGCCAGCGGTGGGCTCACTAAAGCGCCGTACGTAGTAATCAAACGCCTCACGTGAGAGCCGCTGATTCTTGACGCTTCGGCTTCGGGCTGTTGTTACATCCGTTTGGACCCAAATAATCACTGGCCGATACCCTTCACTACGTGCCCAGCGGACAAATTCACTTCGGCGAGCCCGGGTGTTGCTATCGCCCTCGTATATGAAAGGCTGCTTGGTTTTAGCGATCTCTTGTAAAAATGTTTTCCCTACTACTGCTGCAGCTGCATCGTCTTGGCAGTAGCCCGAGAGCTCGTTAATGTCAATAAAGGGTGAGCCAAAGGCCTTGGCAAACTGAGCGGCAAAAAATGTCTTGCCGCTACCGGGCAAGCCAACCATGAGTATTGCAAAGGGCCGAACTGGAGGCGTTGGTTGCATGTATTTTATTATAGCAGACTCCGCGTGGTGCAAGGGATTTTTAGCATAAACCAAATCAATATTCGCTTTACCATATAAAGTTCTTCCGGTTTGGCTATAGATTTGATATACTGGAGACAGTACAGAGGGGCATAGTACAACGGCTAGTATAACGGTCTCCAAAACCGTAGATTGAGGTTCGATTCCTCATGCCCCTGCCACAATAGTATCCAACCTCCCTGACGGAGGTATTTTTTGCCTAAAGGAGTGATATACTGGAGTTATGTCAGCCCATGATGCCATTACCCACCGCGTCAAGCGTGTCGTGCGGCAGGTTTCGCCAGCGGCTTTTGCAGAGCGTTCGGCTGCGCGCAAGATAGTGCAGCAGTTTGCCGAGCAAGCTGGCTTAATTTATTTTGGGACAATCAACCCGCGAGATGACGACTACCACCCAATCCGCGGCTACACTATGTCGACGACCCATCGCGATAGGCACTATAGCGTGGGTAATATTCGCGGTTATAATGTCACACTTGTGTCGCGGCGAGATATGGTGCGCATTGCCAATAGTCCCAAGCCTTCGCCTCAACAGTGGCTGATAGCCGCGGTAGATATGTACACGCGCCGTGATGTACCGTATATGTTTATTGGCCGACAAGGCAAGATTGCTAGCTACCCGAGCTATAAATTGCAACCACTCCGGCTCGGGATGTTTGGGCCGCAACCAGAAGAATTTATGCAGAAATATACGGTGTATGGTGAGCTTGGGCGAGCAGTTGAGATAGAACGCTACCTCACGCCTGATGTAGCATCGGTGATAGTGTCGCATTTTGATGATCTCAGTATTGAGATCTCGAGCGGTGTCCTCTATATCTATGCTGCTATGGCAACGCCGACGATGGAGCTGCTTGACCGGATGGTTTCTGACGGTCTATGGCTAGCAGCGACATTCGACGTGTTTGCCGAGCAGCTTGCCACTGCACAGGCTGAGCGCCATGCCACTATTCACCAGGGGTATCGCCATAGATAGTCTTGAGCACTGAAATCTGAGCGATAGTTTCCATACCCTTCCCCTCTTCTATCTTTTAAGAATACAGTAAGAAGTAATGCTACTTAAAAAGAAGTAATGCTACTTAAAGCCTTATCACTTACGCTGGTGATTAAGCATTTGCCAGTTGCCAGGTCTAGTGGTAGTCCTTTAGGAACATCACCCAAATAAAATAGTGAGTAAAAACTGACGCAGAAAAACAAAGACTACAGGTAGTAACATGTAAACAATCGATCAAAGAACCGCATCGGTAGCTATACTAACCTTTGCAATTGATCGCTGACACGAAAAACAGCATTCGTGAGTGAATGCTGTTTTTGATTGTTATTGCGGTAAGACTAGCCTTTGCGCGGTTTGACCTCGTTACGGCCGAGCGATTTCTTTGTCTCAGTGTAGGTAGCATGCCGGCGAGCGATTGGGTCATACTTGCGCAGAACAAGCTTATCTGGAGTATTCATCGTGTTCTTACGTGTTACGTAGGTACGGTGTTTGGTGAGGTTGCTCACAAGAGCAATAATCTTTCGCTTTGTATTGTTCTTCTTTGCCATTTCTTTACTCGTTAGATTTTATAAAACATCTTGGTTGATTATAGCATAGCTCATGGTGTAATGCTAGTGGCGATGAGGATTTGCTATTCAGCAGCGGCATAGGTTGCCCAGTTGGCCTGCTCGTCAGCACTGAGCGCTTGGGCCTCGGCAACAACCGTAGCAAGCTGCGAACTGCTCACCGTGAAGGTCTCACCACTGTCAATGTCATCGCGCTGCCCCATCAAGGCTACTAAGCGATTCTCGGCATATGCAGCCTGCGCAGGGTTAAGCTGCTGAGCTTGGTGATGACTCTTGATGAAGCGCCGTGCCAAAAGCGATTGTGAGTCACCATCTTGGGCAGTCAGTATGATTGGCTTTTGCTCTGATGTGGTAGCCTGGTTCTTCTTCTCAGAATGAGCTGGAGCGTGCTGCGCTTGCGATTGACTCGAGGTAGTCACTGGGCGGTTAGCTTGCTTCTTGTCTGTATTGCCGCGATTATCACGTTGCTGCTGCGGCTGTGGAGCAGTTTGTGCAGGGCGGTGCGGAGCTTCTTGTGGTTGCTGAGCTGGGATCATTGCTACGACATATGCGAGTGGCACTGTAATGAGCAGCAGGACAATTGCCGCGAGACCAGTTGCATATTGACGAAGTGCGCTCGATGGAGCAGGTGCGTGGTGGCGAGTGAGTGTAACGAGCGCCCATAGTTTGCTCGTGAGCGCGAGACTACCAGCGATAGGAAGATAGAGTGGCAGGAGCCATAGGTCGCGTGGGTGATGCTTAAGGTGTGGAATATTGCGTATGGCCTGCCATATAAACCAGCCAAGCACGAGCCCAAGGATCGTTACACTGCTCCAGAGCGTTGCAGTAGTCGCGGCTCCAGTCAGAGCACTGTATACGTTGTTGACGAGCGTGCTACTAAGCACGATTAGCGCCCCAAGATAGAGTAAGCTTGCAAAGCAAAAGCCAATATGTGTAAGCCAGACAAGTAGCCCTGCTTGCCAGATACGTGCGTGCTGATGCCAGAGTTGCCAATAGGCGGCGCGACTCAGCTGGGTATAGCTGCTTGCAATCCGGTAGAGCTCTGCCGGGTGGTTGATCTGCGTGAGAGCACTGTGCTGGTAGGCTGCGTGGTAGTGTGCAGGCAGAGACAGTGCGATACTTGACGGATGATGCGCGGCACATGGCTGCACTACTGCACTGCTCTGGGTAACGTGCTTGAGCAGCTCAAGCCGAATGGCAAAGGTGTCACTCGTTATAGCATAAGCCTGGCCGTGGCGGCTCTGCATGGGCAGAATAACACGCTGCTGCATATCGAGGAGCCAACTGCCGATTCGCTGAGAGAGCGTCGCCCCGCCAGTGTATTGTTGGCGGCCACTGACGAGCCCAATAGTTGACTCGGCAAAGGGTAAAAGGAGGTTAATTGTCGATGTTGTCCAGTGCGCACGCGGGGTTGTGACAATCACAAGACTTACACGCCGCACTTTTTCAATCAGTGAGGCAAGCTGCGCATCATAGCTCATCATCTCAGGCTGCTCGACCACCGTTGTCGCGTATTCCTTGGCGATTGCTCGGAGAGATTGATGAGCGCGCGAGGCGTCGTTAATCGAGACAAGTAGCTGCGTTGGCTTGCTATGCTCTTTGATGCTGGCGAGACAGCTCTCGAAAACTTCCGGGTCTTCATCCTCAGCAACGACTAAGACTGCGTATTTTTTGCGGAGTGTTGCAGTGTAAGTTTTATTCTTGCGGGCACTCGCCACGCGGAGCCACCAACTCAGGACGACCATGAGGAATATCACCCCTCCAATCCACCAACGATACCTGTCGATTACTTCCATACACTGTATAAAACCAGCCATTGCCATAGACTCCTCTTTATTTAATGGTTATCCTTATTCTAACACGAAACTTTATCGTACAAACACTCTATCGACAAGAGATCGCTCGAACGATAGATAATATGTATTGTAGCCACGAATACCCCCATTTGTCAATGGATTCTAGGAGAATTATGTATAGACGTATCATAACCTCCCCAATTGTGACATTGAGTATGGCACAAAAAGCCAAGTCATAGATGCTATATGAGGTAGGCTGACCACTGGTAGAACCTCGCATGCTCTATAGACGAAGCAGCGAAGAGTAAGGGTAAGTGTGCTGGCAGAATGAGCGCACCAAGAACCAAATCAGTAAGGCTTGCTGGTACGTACCTCGTATGGTAGAATACCAAGTAATGCCGCGATAGCTCAGTTGGTAGAGCGCATCCATGGTAAGGATGAGGTCTCGGGTTCAAGCCCCGATCGTGGCTCCATGGCTGAATTTGTTGATCACCCCATTGCTGGGGTGATCTTTGTTATTGACCGATAGTGAGGGTAGTGAGGATGTTTTTCGCTCGCTGAAATATATGGCGAGAAGCCCTCTTCCTTGCCGAGTACTATCAGAAACGAGTTTAGACCGGCCGGCGGTGGCGTGGTAGCCGATAGACACGACCTGTTGGGGCTGGTGCTTGGTGACGGCCTCGCTGTGGAGGAGTAACTTCGGCTAAGCCATAAGCTGCCGCTGTAGTTATTGGATAGTCGTCTCTATAAGACTCAATTGATGATCGTGGAGTGCAGTATAAGCCAAGTGGATAGTCGCACCGGGTGATCGACCGAGGCCCACCACCGAGAGGACTCGATTTATCGTAGGAGCGAGTAGTAAATATGCTAATAAAGTCGATTTGTTTTTCTCTTATGGTCGACGACATTAGTGAGTTACCTGGCTTATACTGAGCATATAGCAGTGAGCTGGGCGCATTATGAAGTATTTCCAACTCCATAGCTAGACAGCCAAGTGCATTGCGGATGGCGAGGATTTTATCACGGCCATGAGTGATTTCTTTGGCATGGAGAGGGCTTTTTGCAGACCCGCTCATCCCTATCTCGCGGCCCCATTGCACGGTAAATGGTGTGAGGTCGCGGGCAAGTTGCTCGACATGGTTGGCTATTTTGTCACGCTGTTTAGTGTCTACCTCGCTATCCTTTCGCACAACAAGGGATGGAAAAAGTGGTATAAGAGGATGTCTGCGGAGCTCTTCCTCTGATATTGGCCACTCGGTTGGCTGGTAATCTTCTCGTACGTGACGAGCCTGTGGCGGCCTATCGAGCGTAGCGGCAATAAGAATATGATCGAAATACTTTTTTGTCATAGAGTGCAGTATATCGCAAAAGTCCTTTTATTAACAGAGGTACGTTGCATGATCGTAAGAGATTGTGTGATTTGTGTTTTTCGCACTTTGACATTGGCAAAAAATTTGCTATACTAATTCACAGTTAGTTCATTTTATTTGCCGGAGTCGTCTAGTGGCAATGACAGGAGACTGTAAATCTCCCGCTTTTTAGCTTCGTAGGTTCGAGTCCTACCTCCGGTACCATTTCTGCCGCTTTAGCTCAGCTGGTCAGAGCAACTGTTTTGTAAACAGTAGGTCTACGGTTCGAATCCGTAAAGCGGCTCCATACGTATATAGCGAAGACTTTCTTAAGGAGGAGGTCTTTTTTGTTTTTTGCAATTACGTAGTAGCTGTAATTGGTGAGGACATATTCCCTACTCTCTGCATGGACGCACAAAGAATAATGTTGGAAGTGTGGTAATTCTGTGTATGTGTAGTGAGGATAGTGATATATCAGGCTTACGCAGCGAGAACCCCCGCCCTGAGAATGTAAATAAGGCAGCATACATACTGCTGCCTTATTATTGTACTTAGCCTTTATCTACCTTATACCGCTGGCGCTACATCGTAATGCGGCGTGGCGCGCTGCGCTGGATGCGGTTGGCGGGCATTGGGGCTCGTGCTGGCGGATGAACAGCAGCGGACTGTCGACTGTATGCAGCATTTGGCTGCGGCTGAGGAGGTGCTTGAGTATACACTGGCGCTGCTGGAGCAGGCAATGCAGCCGGTGGATGGTAATACGCCGTTGAAGGTTGTTGCTCTACCTGCTGAGACGGCACAGTAATGCGTTGCTGGGGTTGCTGGCGAGGCTCTGGTTGTGCTCGGTGCTGCTGCTGCGGTGGTTGCGCAGAAGTAGGCTGGGGTTGCATCTTGGCGCGGATGCGCTGAGCTTTTTTGTGGTCGCCAGCTCGTTCGTAACCTTCGGCCAGGAGCTGATATGTTTGAGTACCAGGCTCTAGCTTGGCAGCCCGCTCAAGTGACTCTAGCATTTTCTTACTATGGCCGAGCTTTTCCTGCACCTTAGCATAGGCAATATGTCTGGCAGCGAGCTTATCCTCCATTGCGAGTGCTTGTTCAAAGGCGAGAGCAGCTTTGTCGTAGCGCTTGGTTTCGTAATAGATGAGGCCAACGTTATGCAAGCTCGAAGCGCTTGGCTCGAGGCTTTGAGCGATCTCAAAACACTCAATCGCATCATCAAATGCCTTCTGCTTGGCGTATAAAATACCGAGACGATTATATGCGGTTGCATTACGCTCGTCTACCCGCAAAATCGTGAGCAGTGCCTTCTCGGCGCGGAGATAACGTCGATCGCGGAGTGACTCCTGAGCCACCTCCCACAGGCGATCAAGCTTACCCGAGAGGCGCATTGGTAATTGTGAGGTGGTCTCGGCAACTGATTGCTGCTGCCACAAGGCAAAAGCGCCAGCGCAGGCTACCAATAATAATCCATACATAGTTATAGTATACCACATGCCAGCAGCTGAATCCGCACGCTGGCATTGGCAGTAATGCGCTCGTGTGCGCGTGCGATATGTTCTGCCTGGGTAAGCAGCTGCCGCGATGGTTTCGTCCGAAGTGTATGCCATATAATGTGCAACACGCACTCAAGTAAGAGCAATGCACGAGCTCGATCGTGGCTATAGCGCTGCCCAATCACGATGCGTTGGCGGGTAGCACCAGTGATATAGTGGCGTGCGTCGGTCATTGCCAGAGCAATGGTGCGAAACTCCTCGTTATTAGCGGCCAAGCGTGCGATCGTCGCAGGTTGCTGCTGAGCAATAAACTGCAGCTGGGCGCGGCGCGTCGGGTCAATAATGCCAAGCTGGCCAAGCTGAGCAGCTGTTTGGGTTTGCTGGGGTGGGATGATACGGACGGTCTGGACGCGTGAGCGAATTGTTGCCAGCAAGCGTTGGGGCTGATGACTGGTGAGAATGAGATGAAGCGCATAGGGTGGCTCTTCGAGGAGCTTAAGGAAGGCATTTTGGGCGGCAGGTGTCATCCGGTCGGCATCATCGATAATGACAAATTGCCGAGCCGTTGCCTTGCCCTGAGTAAGTGTGTGAAGCGAGCGGATGTCATCAACGCGAATTGTCCCGCGTTGCTGGTCATCATGGCCCTGGCTGGCGTGGGGCCGGAGGATAAGTGCGGTGCGGCCCGCAACCTGTCGTGCTGCGGTCATAAGCCCAAGCCCAGGCGCACCAACAAGAAGCAATGACTGTGGTGGCTGCTGCGCAAGCTGGGCAAGACGCTGCTCGGTACGGGGGTTATAAACGAGCGATGACATCGGCTCCCTCAGGAAAGAGTGCCATAAAGGCTGCTGGCGGTGGTGCAACAAACGTCTGGCGCAGGCCAGCACGAGTTGTGATTTCAAGCTGGTAGGCATGCAGAAAGAGACGCTCCCCTACTGATCCGTAGATGCGATCACCAACAATCGGTGTGCCAATATAGGCCAGATGGACACGCAGCTGATGTGTCCGGCCAGTGCGGGGGCGCAGAGCGAGTAAGCTCAGGCTGGGCTGCGTGGCGAGTACTTTGTAGATTGTTTGGGCAGATTTGCCGCGTGGATCGGCTCGAAAGGTGCTTGGCGCGGTCGGGTTGCGCCCCAGCGGGACATCGATCTTGGCTTGCTGCTGACGGGGTTGCCCTGCCACGACCGCTAGATACGTCTTCTTGGCGTGGCGCTCGGCAAATTGCTTCTTAAGCCGCTGGAAGGCCTCGGGTGTGCGTGCACCAATCATTACTCCGCTGGTGTCGCGGTCGAGTCGATGGACAATCCCTGGCCGATTTGTCTCTAGTCCAACCGAAGTATAGCGCCGGAAGAAGTCTGCTACTGTAAATTCATCGTTGAGCGCACCTTTGCTATGCGTGAGGATACCAGCTGGCTTATTGATAACAATTACATCATCATCGATGTAGAGGATCGGGAGGGTTTTGTCGCTATGGTCGGTTGCATCAGGTAGGTTGATGGCAATGCTGTCGGTCTCTGCTACCAGCTGGCGTGGCTGACAGACGACTCTATCGTTGACAGCGACGTGGCCAGCTTTGATGTGTTTTTGCCAAGTAGAGCGACTGGTCTCGGGGTGGCGCGTTGCAAGCAGGCTATCAAGGCGCTGGGTGGTGCGCTGCTGCTGAAAAAGATAGACGTCCTTACCCTTGAATGGTAGGCCGTAGGTTGCGATGTCACTGAGTGGGTTGGAGAGAATTTCCCCTGTTGCATCACTTTTTGCGGTGTAGATCTGCTGCATGATGTAGGATGCATGATCCTCCGCTGTGTCGTCGATGAGCAAAAAGTACTGCCGGCGGTCGAAGCGAAAGCGCACTAGCTGGTTGATAGGCTCTGGGTGGCTACTGGTGATTTGGTCGATGTGACGTGGGACATTATCGTCAGTTGCCTGACGAAACTGGCGTAAGATAGCAAGGAGGTCGCTTGATGTGATTTTCATACAATGACTCCATCTCGCGCTCTACTCATGATGTACTCCGCAGGCCAACCGCCTTTTGTACGCGGAGGAGCGTGATGCTAGCGACCTCATTCATCGCTCGCTCAGAGCGCTCGAGAGTAGCAAGCAGTGTCTCGTCGGAAATGTCCGCGAGCCGTGTTTGAAAATCAGTCAGGAAGGTAGCTACCGCCTCAGCTACGGCACGCTTGAGTGGACCATATTGGGTCTGCCCTACCCACTCGGCATTCACCTCGGCTTGTGGGCGATTGGTCAAGATTGCAAGCAGTTGAAGTAGATTCGTAATGCCTGGCTGGCGTTGCCAGTCAAAGTTGATAACACCAAGCGAGTCTGTTGTGGCAGCCATGATCTTTTTGCGCGCTTGGGCGGGGGTGTCGGCGAGGTTAATCTTGGACTTTTGATCGGTTGAACTCTTACTCATCTTCTTTTCTGGGTTCGTCAGGCTGCGGATGCGTAGACCGGTGTCGCGTTGGATGAAGGCGGTTTGCTTGGCAGTTGGCTCTGGTACAGTGAAGAGCTCGCCAAACTTATGATTCATGCGCAGTGCAATATCACGGGTAATCTCCAGGTGCTGGAACTGATCCTCACCGACTGGCACCCATCGAGCGTTATAAAGAAGAATGTCAGCTGCCATTAAGACAGGGTAATTAAAGAGTCCAACGCTGACGTTATTGTTGTTATCGGCTGATTTTTCTTTAAACTGCGTCATGCGGCTCATCTCGCCAAAGCCAGTAAAGCAATCTAAAATCCACGTGAGTTCACTGTGCGCTGGGATAAAGCTCTGCCGGTAGAGAAACGTATGTTCGTCGGTGATATCGAGCCCTGCTGCGATGAAGTACTTGAGGTTTGTCAGCGTATTCTCGTAAAGTGTCGTATGGTCGATCGGTGTAGTAAAACTGTGGAGGTCGGGTACAAACATATTGAGCTGGTAGCGCCCAGCGTAGTGCTGCTGCAGCTGTACCATTGGCACAAAAGCACCAAGATAATTGCCAAGCGTTGGCTCTTCATTGCTACGAATTCCGGTGAGGATAACTTCTTTGGACATATACGTAGTATAGCATTTTCGGTGGCGAGTTTGAATAAGAGGTCAGAACACGCAGTATAATGAGGTACTATACGAAACGATATCATTGACATAAAGTAGCGTTTCTGGTTAGCTAGATAGTAAGGATTCGTTTCGAGCAATCGAGACGAGAGGAGTGAAGAAAGACGACGGGAGAACACCACGAACGACAACGATAATTTACCGTTTATTGATTTGCTAATGTCAAGAAAAATCTAAGGAGCACCATGCTAAAAACCATCAAAACGAAAAAAAATACGACAAAGTATACCCTTGTTGCGCTGGTAGCGGGCTTTACGCTGCTGAGTGTGGGGTCAAGCTATATTTATGCGCGATCTGCTCAGAATTCTCGCAATAGCAATCTATCTAACATTACTGCCAACACCAATACTGATGGATTCCAGCAATCAAACCACTACAATACACCAAAAGGCTTCATGAATGACATCCAGACAATCTTCAAAGGAACGGATGACTACTACCACCTTTACTACCTGCTCAATAAAAACTACAGGTCGGGCAACGATGGCACCGAGTGGTACCATATTCGCACGAAGGATTGGGAGCACTTTGAAGATCTTGGTGTGGCGATTCCTAAGTTTGTTAATGGCTGGTCGGCAGTTGCCTCGGGTTCGGTGTATCAGAATCGTAATGGATTTTTCCGTGACTTGCCCAAAACGGCAATAATTGCCTACTTTACGAGCTATACTGAGACTGGTCAACACCAATATGCGGCATATTCGCTCGATGATGGCCGCACCTATCACCCGTATAATCACAGCCAGCCAGTCATGAAGGCAAAATCCAAAGAACAGAACTTCCGCGACCCACATGTCTGGTACAATGAATCTGCCAAGAAGCTGATGATGTATCTTGCTGAGGGCGATAAGGTTGGTATCTACTCAAGTACTGACGGAAAAAAGTGGGAATACCAAGGCGCAACCATGCTCAACGGTAGCACGCTTGATGGCAAAGATCTTGGCCTTATTGAGTGCCCTAACCTTAAGAGCTTTTATGATCCACAAACAAAGACTACCAAGCACGCGCTGCTCTTTGGTGCTAATGGCTATCAGTATGGCTCGACGACTGGCAGCTACTACATGATTGGCCACCTCGAAGCCAATGGTAACTTTGTCGCCGAGCAGCAGCCAGAGCGGCTTGACTACGGAACGGATTATTACGGTGCTAATTACTACCAAGAAAGCCCAACACGCGTTAAGAGTATTGGCTGGATGGGTAACTGGGAGTACTCACAGGGGCAGATTCTGAAGGATGACGGCCAAGAGGCGAAGCATATCGGCTCGATGAGCTCAACCCATTCCCTTTCGATGACCCAAAAGGATGGAAAGTATGTCGTGCGGTCGCGCTTGATCAATAACAATGCGCGCACCAGCGGCCTCCGCACAAAGCAGTCGGCCCGAACGTCGAAAACAGCACCTGATGGTTACCACAAAGAGCTGCTCAAAGTCAATCGCAAAGCTTCGCAAGAGATTAGCCTTCACTTTGCAAACAATACGGCCAATACGAAAGGCCACGTTCGAGTCTTTATCAATCAAAACGACAGTCGCGTGAGTGTTGACCTTAACACCGAGACTGGCACCTACGAGGTGAAACGGAATAGCTCGAAGATTACCGGTGAAGCGAAAAATAAGTACGAGAAGGCGTATGCAGTATATAATAATTGGCAAAATCGCCAGCGCTACTTTGTCTATCTCGTTGCCGACAAAGGGAGCCTAGAGATTGCTATGCCAGATGGGCAGATCTATTCACTGATGAAGCTATCAAGTGATCCAACCATGCAAGTTGTGGTGGAGTCAAGTACTGACAATAGCGTATCGGCGACACTATGTGACTTCCAAAACAAAACACGGTAACATAGCACAAGAAGAACTTCTTCTCTAACAGATAATAAAGCCCCCTTCTACGACAAGGGGGATTTATTATATCAGGAAAGGTGTAGTAGTATGCACCACTGTATCATACTATATAGGAATAGCGAGCTTATTGTTCGAGGTGTTTGGCAATAAGCTTGGCATAGCGTTTGCGAATCTCGTGGCCAGTGATGGCTGTCTCAATCACGACATTATGGCGCTGGCGCTGGATTGCCTTGAAGTGCTTTGGTATCATCACTGCATCGAGTGTACCGTAGAGAATCGTTATTGGTAGCGGCGGTAGATTACAGGCATCGCTGAGCGAGGTTTGGAGTAAAATGCTGCGTGCCGTCTTGGCGTATGGCGAAAACCCTTCACGGCTGACATGAAAATTCTTCTGTGTCCGTTTGTATTGGTTGACTGCGCCGATGAGCTTTGGTGATGCGTTGATCGCCTTAAGAAATCCTTTACCGATTGTCTTGAGCAGCGCCTCGCGTAGTGGGCGCTTAGCGATATCACGTGGTAGATAGATTGGTGGTGAGCACAGCACAAGTTTTTGGACGCGGCGAGGAAACAGCTTGGTGTATTCAATAGCGACTAGTGTACCAAGCGAGTGTCCGCACAAGATTACCTGGCGCAGTGGTGCAGCATGACGAATCGTTTTGCGCAGGGCACGCGCATGATCGGTCAGGGTATAATCGGGCCAGGCAGGCTTGCGCGATTGACCGAAGCCCAGCAAATCAACTGCCAAGACTGGTTGGTCGCCAAGCTGGTTTAACACGTCTTGCCAAATATTATGATTCACCCCAATGCCGTGAATAAGCACAATAACTGGTCGAGATACGTCGTGCCAATCGCCAAATACCTGGGCATGCAGCGGATACGCCAGGCCAAATAGTTCGTGGAGTTTGTCGTACATACTAGTGTGATATTGTATCATTTTTGGCAGGCTAGCTGCAAAATAATGGTGACATAATGCATATAAGGGACCTGACCTGTAGTAACACTTCTAGTGTCTAGAAACTACTCTACCTCACCACCCTTAGTAATATTTTACTATAGCAAAATACCCTGCCACGTTGACAGGGTATGTTATGAAGCAGGCAAAATGCTTAACGCTTCGAGTATTGCTCGCGTTTGCGGGCGCTGCGCAAGCCGTATTTTTTGCGCTCTTTTTCGCGTGGATCGCGGCGCAAGAATTCGGCCTTCTTGAGTGTGCCGCGCAGGTCTGGTGCGCCGACGGTAATCGCTTTAGCGATCGCCATCTTGATAGCATCAACCTGACCGCTGAGGCCACCACCCTTCACCAGGACGGTAACATCAAACTCTTTTTGCTTACCAACCAAGGCCAGTGGGTCAGTCACTTCAGCTAGCAATGTCTTGTTGCCTGACAAATAGTCGAGCGCCGACTTGCCATTGATTGTCACATTTCCCTTGCCTTTGACCAGTCGAGCGCGGGCAGTAGCGCTTTTGCGCCGGCCAAGACCATAGTCGTATGTTGCTTGTGCCATTTATTGTACCTCTACTTTCTCTGGTTGCTGTGCGGTGTGGGCGTGCTCTTCGCCAGCAAAGACGCGGAGACGAGCTAGGCGGTCTGCCGCAAGCTTGTTTTTGGGTAGCATGCCCTTCACAGCAGCAGTAATGATGCGCTCTGGTGCGTTTTCGCGCACTTCCTTGAGCTGAGCATCTTTGATACCACCAGGGAAACCACTGTGATGGTAGTAGATCTTGTCTGTCTCTTTTTTACCAGTCACAACAGCCTTGGCTGCGTTGATGACGACAACGTAGTCACCCCCATCGACGTGTGGTGTGTAGGTTGGCTTGTATTTGCCCACCAAGTACTGTGCGATGGTTGTTGCGGTGCGGCCAAGTGGTGCTTGGCTCGCGTCGATCAAGATCCAGCGCCGGCTAACATCGGCTGGCTTCTGCGAAAATGTTTTGTGAGCCATAACTACTTCGCCTCCTTTGTGGTTGCCTCGGGCTTAGGCATTGGCTTGAGCTCGTCAACAAACTCAATCATTGCCATCTGCGCGCCATCACCACGGCGCAGACGTGTCCGATACACACGCACGTGGCCGCTTGGCCGATGGCTGAGTTGCGGGGCAATCTGGTCAACCAGCTTGATTGCTGCAGCTTGTGTGCTGAGCCCAGCAATGACAGCGCGGCGATGAGCGAGGTCACCCTTCTTAGCTTTAGTAATGAGCTTTTCGATGTAGCGCACCAACTCTTTGGCCTTGGGTAGCGTCGTTTCGATTCGCTCCTCAACAACCAAGCTGGTTGCCAGACCTTTGAGCAGGGCTCGACGTTGATCGCGTTCGCGGCCGAGCTTGCGCCCTTTGTATCCGTGTCGATGCATTTAGAGCTCCAATTCTGCTAGTTTATCTTTTACTTCGTCGAGGGCTTTGCTGCCAAAGCCTTTGAGTTCACGCAGGTCCTGCTCCGTCAAAGTGACGAGGTCGTGAACGGTGCGGATCTCATTGTTGATGAGCGCGTTTGCGGTGCGGGCACTAAGGCCGAGGTCTTCGATCGAGGTGTTCAGCTCGTTATCTTCCTCAGCAGTCTGGGTGCCAAGCGCCGGTGCTGATACAACAGTTGTACTACCGGCAAGAGCGGTATACTGATTGACCAAAATTGCCGCAGCTTGCTCGAAGGCATCGCGTGGCGTCAAGCTACCGTCAGTCTCTACGGTCATCTCAAGCCGCTCCAGGTTGGTTTCTTGACCAACACGAGTTGGATCGACCTTGAAGCGCACACGCGTCACGGGGCTAAACTGCGCGTCCATGGCGATCATGTCGCTGTGCAGCCGGTTAGCACTCGACTCCTCCATCGGGTAGTACCCCCGACCAGCCTCGGCCACCAGATCAAGAACAACATTAGCCTGTGGGTCGTCAATTGTGCAGATGACGTGCTCAGGGTTGACAACCTCAACCTCAGCATTAGCTGCAATATCCCCAGCGGTTACTGGGCCAGCGCCCTGCTTCTCAAGGCGCAGCTCGACTGGCTCATCGCTGTGCACAACCAAGTCGACACCCTTGAGGTTAAGCATGATGTCAACAACATCCTCTTTGACGCCAGGCACGGTGGTAAATTCATGTGTCGCACCCTGCATTCGGAAAGCCGTAAAGGCTCCGCCACGGATACTGCTCAGCAGCACCCGGCGCAAGCTGTTGCCCAGCGTGTTGCCGTAGCTGGCGTGCAGTGGCTCAATAACAAACGTGCTGCTGTGCGGCCCATTGTCATCGATGCGTGCCAACGCTGGATCGTGAATTAATTTAGACATGTACAAAATTCTCCTTACCCTTGTTAGCGTGAGTAGTACTCAACAATCAGTTGCTCGTTGATACCAGCCTCAGCTTCTTCGCGCTTTGGCTCGCCCGATACTTCGATCTTGAGTTTTTTAATATCGCTCTTGAGCCAACTCAGAGGTGGTTGGGAGGTGTTGCCGTAGATGTCGTCAATTGCAGTAAAGTAGCCAGACTTTGCGCTCTTTGGTCGAACGGTAATGACATCTCCTGCCTTGAGGCGGATTGATGGAATATCAACGCGGCGACCATTAAGCTCAAAGTGACCGTGACTCACCAGCTGGCGGGCCTGGCGACGGCTCGTCGCAAAGCCAGCACGGTACACAGCGTTGTCGAGCCGGAGCTCGAGGAAGCGGAGCAGGTTTTCACCGCTTAGGCCTGGTTTGCGAGTTGCTTCGTTCATAAGCTTAGCAAACTGCTTCTCTAGTAGGCCATACATGCGGCGCACCTTCTGCTTTTCACGTAGCTGGGTTGCGTACATGCTTGGCTTGCTCTGGCGGCCATGAGCGTGCTCGCCCGGAATGCCACTCTTGCGTGCCAAAATCTTGTGTGCCTTAGGGTGAAGCGCCACGCCTTCGCGGCGGCTCTGCTTCACGATTGGGCTTCTATCTCGTGCCATTTACGCCCTCCTTGCCTTTCGTGGGCGAACGCCACCGTGTGGCACACCCGTTACATCTTTGATGCTATTGACGGCAATGTCGAAGCCGGCCATTGCGCGGATTGCCGCATCACGGCCGAGTCCAACACCCTTGACAAATACGTCAACAGTGCGGATGCCGTAGCTACTCTTGGCAGCTTCTGCGGCTTTTTCTGCAGCAATCTGTGCTGCATAGGCTGTGCCCTTCTTGCTTCCACGAAAACCACATGCACCAGCGCTGGCAGCGGTCAAGACGTTACCTTTGCTATCTGCAAATGTGACAATAGTGTTGTTAAAGGTTGCCTGTACATGCAGCTGACCAGATGGGACTGATCGGCGCTGCTTTTTTTTGGTGGATTTTGCTTGTGCCATATCTCGTCCTTTCTCCTACGTCTTACTTGCTGCCTTTGGCTGTGCTCCGCCGACGGCGATCGCCTTACCCTTGCGAGTTCGTGCGTTCGTTCGAGTGCGCTGACCGCGTGTTGGCAAGCCATTTTTGTGCCTGAGACCGCGGTATGCACCAATGTCTTTGAGGCGTTTGATATTGTTGGTCACCAGGCGTTGCAGATCGCCTTCAGTGACATAATCTTTGTCGATAATGTCGCGAAGCTTCTGCTCTTCAGCCTCGGTGAGATCTTTCACCCGAGTGGTCGGCTTGATTTTAGCCGCCGCAAGGATGTCTCGAGAGTACTTCGGCCCAATACCATAGATATAGGTAAGGGCGATTTGTACCTGCTTGTCACTTGGGATGACTACCCCA
>ERZ773056.45-NODE-45-length-54999-cov-7.044554_pt1 | contig 54999 bp, 65 predicted proteins | sample MGYA00580857_ERZ773056 | MGnify/ENA primary metagenome ERZ773056 (study PRJEB29015, sample SAMEA2737996) | human oral metagenome | biome: human oral; feature: human-associated habitat; material: dental | place: China | collected 2114 ... | reverse complement strand
TGGCGCGGAACTCGATGAAGCCCTTGCGCAGGACGCCGCGCGGGATGAGCGACAGACCGATGCCGATGACGAAGGACAGCAGCAGGGGCACTGATAGGTGCACATAAGATAATGAATTCTTCGAGAAATCTTAAGTTAGGGAATACTGATGCTGCAAGGGCTTCTTATGCGGCTATAAGCTCTAAATTGGATCTTGAAAATGCTAAGTCCATAGCAGACTCCCTTGAGAAGAAGGGTTTTACTCTTGGAGATAAGAATAGGAATAATCTTATAAATAATCTGTATAAGGATTTCTACAAGAGAAATGACTTCGAGGAAGGAAGACTGAAAGGTATATTCCCATCAAGTAAAGTAAACGACCCCAAATTAGCTAAGGAATTCTTAGGTAATGTAAAGAGGAGCGGGATAACAACAAATAAGAGTTGGGCTCCTGGAGCACTTGGAATAGGAACCGCAGCTGCACTTGGTAGTTATTACCTAGCCAATAGAGACAAGAGGTGGAGAGATAAGGATGGAAACATCGACAAGAGAAAAGCCGCCAAAGATCTCGGAAAAGCTGGTCTAGCAGGTGTCGGAATGTATGGCGCTGGAAAACTAACAGATCATCTTATCAGGAGGAATACCTTAGATAAATTGCGTTTGCATACGGAAGGGATAGGAAGAAGTGACTTCTCTAAAGGAATTCCAATAGGTCATATAACAGGAGGGTTCGATAGGATATATAAGGACCACAACAGAAACGTGGCTCTTGGAATGGGAGGACTCGCCCTAGCAGGTGTCGGAGGTTATGCCCTACACAGATACCTAAAGAAAAAGAAAGAAAATAGACAGAGGGAGGGTGAAGATCGCCAGAAATGAATTGGTGATCTGCCCCCCCCCTCACTATAAAATATATAGTATATGATTAAAGTATATTTCGACGAAGAATTAAGACAATATACGTCATTTTATAGTGACGATAGCGATAACCTCGAAAAATACCAACCCACTGAAGAGGAACATATGGAAGCAAAAAGAAGGAGAATGATCAGGCATGCGGCTATTGGAGCTGGTGCTGCTGCTCTTCTCGCTGGAGGTGGACTTATGTATCTAAATAGCAAGGGAAAGGGGAGCATAAGTAGAGGATGGAAAAACGTTAAGACCGGATGGGCTGATAAGATGTCCGGAGGTAGAATAACTAAACTAGAAGCTGCCAATAGAGACGCCCAAAAAGCACTAAAGAACCAGGTCTCCAAAGTAAATAATCTAAATACAGCCCTTAAGGGGACTCTAGCAGACAGTGCTAAGAAGACTGCAGAGATCTCAAAGTACAAAGGAATAGTTGCAGAGAAGACTAAGGATATAGAAAACTTGTCTGGAGCTAATGGAATGAAGAATCTTGCCAAGGGGGTTGTTAAGCAAGGTAAAGGGAAAATCAAGGCATTCTTTGGAAAGATGGTAGGCGCTAAAAATAAGAATTTCGAATAAAACGATATGTACGACGGAATAAGTAAGGAAGAAGTAGATGAGTACATACTCTCTCACGATCGAGACGACTACGAGAAGAGAATAGTCAGGAACCAGAGGAGAGGTCTAGTTGGAGCTATGAGTGCCCTTACTTTGGCCGGTACAGGTGCAGCCGCACTTGGTGGAGGAGATATTGGAATACCTCTAGTTGTTGGTGGAGCATCTATGGGAGGAGCAGCCCTTTACGGAAACAAGTTGGGGAAGGATAGAGTAAGGAGGATAAGGTCATTAGCAGAAAATAAACCTCTCTACCAGCAAGTATTTCAGTCCAAATATCCACTCGTTAGGGCTTCAAATGGAAAATATAAATATGTATATAGAGAACCAAAGGTCCCAAAAAATCAACAAAATATACATATAAATGTAGATCGCGGAGACGACTATTATTGGTAATTGGATATGGGCGGAATAATTCTAAAAGAGATTAAGAGCAACCACTGGTTCCCTAGAAAGGAAGAGGTTGACGAATATCTTGGATCCAGGAATAAAGACGAGTACAAAAAAAAATCAATCCTTAGTAGGTCCTTGGTAACTGCCGGTGCTGGAGCCACTGGAGCTTTACTTGGCGGAGGATTAATAGTTGCACAGGATCCTAAAGTTTTGAAGAATAAGAAATTCTATAAGATCCTTGCAATAGGAACTGGGGCATCTGCTCTTGGAGCAGGGATTGGCGGAGCGATGACAGGACACATACGGAACAAGAGGGTAGAGAGACTTGCTAGGGATCCTCAAAAGTATGAAGAGGAGTTCAAATCAAAATACCCTACAGCCAAGGAAATAAATAGCTACATATATAGACATAGATAATGTTAGGATACTTCGGAAAAGAGGTAGTCAGCTCTCCATATCGTCCAAGCAAGGAGGATGTAGACAACTACATATTAGCCAATAATAAGGAAGAGTTCAAGAGGAAACTTGTCCGAAGGAGAATGGCTGCAAATGCTACTGGGGCGCTCGTTGGATCTGGAATAGGTATTGGAGCAGTAGCTCTTAAGTATGGGTATGATAAAGACATAGATCCATACTTATTGGCCGCTGGAGGGGCAGGGTCCATAGTCGCTGCTGGATTTGGTAGACATGGGGCTAAGAAGAGAAATGTCCTAATAGAGAAGATAGCCAATAGTCCTAGTCTATATAGAAGGTACTACGGTAGCCATAATAAACATAAATAATATGAATCCTGAGAAAAAAAAAATGAGCGCACTCGATAAAGATTATCTTGATTACTACAAGTTAGAAGAGAATCAGGACGATCCTCTTGCAAATTTTCTTAATAAAGCTGCAAACTCCAGCGTGAGAGATGACATCCTTAAGAAAATTCATGGAAATAGGAACTCCGGAAGAGCTAAGAATATAGCTACAAGATCCGCACTAATAGGTTCTCTCGGTGCAGGAACAGGACTAGGAATGTACAGACTATTAGCAAGAGATAGGTCATTAAAAGGAAATCTCATTGCAGGAGGTACAGGTGCATTAGTCGGTGGTCTTGGAGGAGCATATCTTGGAAATAGGTATGACAGAAAGGTAGCTGAGTATGCTGATGAACCTGAAGAATTCCTTAGGAGAGATGCAAGACTAAAGAAACTAAACGAAACCTATAAACATATAGGGAGTAAGATAAACGCCTATACGTAAGGAATATATGGGAGATTATGAGATTAGTCCTAAGTTTGCTAAGTTTTTATATGAAAAGAAAGTAGGAAACTCTAACTTACTTAAGGAGAAAATAAAGGACAGATATTCTAAGGAAATGAGAAGGGCTCTTGATGACGAAGAGAATCAGAGAATGAATAATCTCATAAGGTATCCTAATAACCCAGAAAAATGGGAGTATAACAAGCACTCAACTAGACTCGTTGGACTCACTGCATCACGAGCTGCTGCTGAATTAGAGTACAAAAAGAACTTAGAATATCTGATTAAGTTAGGATTGATCGATCCGAAGAAAGAAAGTAAAAAAGGTGGTAGGATAGTTCTGTAAATCTATCGGATTATCCTCAAATAAATTTATATTTAAGATGGGTAAACTTACCGATAAAGTATACAAGGGGATGGGCTATACCGGACAGGCAGCCGCAAAGTTCCTTAATAAGACTGGTCTTACTAATACACAGCTAAAGAAGATACAAGGACACCTTGGAATCATTGCTACTGGAGCAACTATTGCTGCAACTGGTTATGGTCTTGCTAAAGGACTGAGTCCTTGGTCAAAATATATAGTTGTATACAAGAGCTCAACGGGTACTCCTAAGCATCAGACGGTACTTGCTGAGAGCCCTATGAAGGCAATTGATAAAGTTAAGAGAGACGCCCCCCATATGACTGATGCAAGGGCGTTCAAGAAAGGTGAGGGAGACTACGATGCACAGGAGTACATGTCAAGCCTTGGAAACACAAATTATTCTGATTACTCAGAGCTGAGCGACAGAATATTCAGTCTTAAATTCTCTATACCAAAAAGGGTTCAGGATGCTATACTAATATCGTTTGGTACCGCACTAGGAATCTCTCTTCTTAGGAACCTGAAGAAGTCCTATATGGACTATAATATGGAGAAGGGACATGACAGAACTCTTAACGAGATGAATTCTGAGCTAAATAGATTAACAGATAATCATAAGGCGGGAATATCAGCGGGAAGTTCTACTCCGGATGAGTATTTCGATGCACTATCCCACCTGATGAGTCTTGTCCTTAAGCATTCTAAGTACAATAAGGACGAGTTTGGGAAGTCAGATATTCTAGCTACAGTAATCTATCCATTTATGACTCTACTGAGATCGGTTCTCATATCAGGAGTTCATATATTGGCTGGGGACGATACTGGAGCAGATAGAAGTGATTTTGAATTAGTATTCGCCCCTGATGTAAGAAATCCAGAGGAACTTAAAGCCGATCCGACGTACAAAAGAAACGTTATCTTTAGTCACAAATGGCCGGATCATGGATTCAAGACAACAACCTTAGGGGCTGAAGAAGCTAACCTTCTTATTGACGATACATTCAGGTTTCTGTCTAAGAACCCAAAATTCCTATCAATAAGACTATAATGGAAAAAGTAGAGCTAAAGACCCTATACAAAGATCTCACCAGGAGGAGCACTTTGATAGCAATTCCGAGTGTGGTTGACATCCTTGAAGTACCAAATGGAGAACACTCAAAGTGGGAGATAATGTACTCTATAATAAGAGACTCCCTCCAGACTTTTGAGAGATACTATCCGATGTTTCTCATGCAGAAACTTCACATTGTAGTTGACCCTATAACTTCAAGAAGTAGAAGAATAGTAAACAATTTCAATCAGTATCTGAAGGGAGAAATCACTGAAGACGAGATACAGATAACTCCTGAGGCGGTTCTCACTATAGGTAATACAAATGGATTCTCAGGATACGATTCTCCTTCTTATGAGGGAGGATACTTCTTCAACTCATATATTCAAACAGGAGTTTACTATGCAGAGACTATCTGCAAGAGACCATTCCCGGAGGACTTTGATGAAGTAACAAAAGAGCCAACCGAAAAGTGTGCGGTTTACTATATGTCTAGGGATCTCGATAGCGTATACTCCATATTTAATGATGAGATATATCTCAACTTTTGTAGATATATTATAAGCATCAAGAAGAACATCTATCTTCAAGGACTTCCTATTGAACTATTTCAGGGCCTTGAAGAGGATTACAATAGACTAGACAATCAACAACAAAATATATATATGAGTGCACTTACTTCTAGCTACTGGCTAAGGTAAGTACACTTATCTTACTATCATGGCATCATCATTCGAAATAGATACAGATAAATATAAAGATCTCCTAAGACTTGATGGAGATTATGATAAGTATGGTGGAGAAGTTGTTGATGCTGAAATCATAGAGGATGATCACCATAGTAAGGAAGAGGTAATACTTCCTGCTAAGGCGCTTAAAGATCTAGGTAAGATACAAAAAGACGTAGGAGAGCCAAGTGAGAAAGTTAGGGGAGAGGTATCTAAAGCATATACTGAACTCGTATCTCACTTGAACAAAGAATACGGACTTAATGTATCTCTAGATTTCGATTCATTCACTAACAGTATTACCAACCTAACGTCCGACAAAAGTGAGAAGGCTGCTGAATACTACCTAAGCAAGGTGTACGGAAAATTCAGAGTCGTTATGTATCAGCAGTACCTCAGAGCAATTTCTCTTCTCGCATCCCAGATTCTCGATCCAAACTATATGATGAGTGAGTCAATGACTTATGCAGATAAGATGGATATGATGACGAGAGTTCTAGATATGATGAGCAAGATGAATGAGATTTACGGTCAGGTCAAGATACCAGATACTGAGGAGAAGCTCAAGAAATTATCAGAAGATACCTCTAATGACAATAAGATGAGTTTCAGGAATCCAAAATACATGGATCTGGTAGATAAATTGAATGACTCTTTGTTAAAAGAAAAGAAGGACGAAAAACCACTCGACAAGTGAAACTGAATATCATTACGGAACTCAAAGAGAGTGACCTAAAAAATATAAAGATTCATCAGACAGAATCTCAGTTGAGGATTGCCCTTGGAACAGGTAGAAAAATTATTCCAGGGGAACCTACAGATAAAGTTCCTCAGCTATACTACTTGAAAATGACCTCAGATCCGGGTCTGGATGATTGGACTATTCATGCACTCTCTACCGACATGATATACTTCCTTGGTAAGAAGTCATTAAGTCTAAATGACATAAATATAGACTCAGACCTAGATCCAGATAACTCATCTGGAGGGAAGGATTATAATACTTTACCGAGGATTCTCCAGTCAAAAATCTCTAGAGACCCGTTGAATGTGGGAGGAGATGATCTGAGGATTTACGGTGAAGGAAATATAATTGAGTTTAACGGGAAGATAAAGTGGTATCGGGATAACCCATCCACTAAAAAGGTAGATCCGGGGAACTATGTAGGGGTAGAAATAACTCCTGATATAGGGATGATTGACAAATTTCCAGATGTAGAAATATCTCTTGACGGAAGAAAGTTCGGAAAAGAAATTTTTACTGTACACGATGACTTTGACCTCCCTAAGGCACTATATTTTTACCCAAAGATACTCTCATTGAATGAGGCCCATATAGTAGACATAAGATGGGACATGAATTTCAGGGAGAGATTCATAATATCTATAAGTAAAGACTCTCACCTACAGATGAGGGGAGAGGTTATAAAAGAGACTTATGGATATACGCCTACAGGAGCATCTAAATTAGAGGACAAGACACTCATCTGTAACGGAAACCCTACTACAATAATGACCGATCTGGACGATAACTATACAATTCTTACGGAAGGTGAAAATAGTAGGAAAGTCGCAAAATTCACATTCGATTCAATTATCCAAGGATCTTCATCGGATACCAAGATGAACCATACTTGGCTAAGAGGCTCCGGAATAACTGCTTTCGAACTTATAACAGGAAGTAAGAATATTGAGGGGGACAATTCAACTAAGTACGTATCAACAAGCCTTGTATCTAGTAAGGCTGATAATCTTATTATAGGGAATGTTGGTGGCGGATATAAGTTGAATTCTTATTGTTTACTTAGAGACTGTGAGATAAATAAACTTAAGATCTCTAAGTCAAGCAACCCTGATCATAAGGATACTTTTGATGAACTTCTCATAAATTCGATGAACTCTAAGTTCGAAGAGACTGGGGTTGTAGAGTCTGATATTAATGAGATTAAGTCCCTGTACATAAATTATTACGGGAATACATTCATTTCGTCAGACTCGTTAATAGATATAGGAAGTGGGTCCATAGAGTCTGGCAGAATACTTTTCTCTGGATGCAAGTTCTCTAAGGACTGTAGATCTCTCGACCTATTCAAATCTGGTACCCTTAAGAATGGAGAGTTGAAGATAGTGTTCTACAACTGTGTATTCCCGAAAGACTTCCAATTTAACTTAGGATATAGTAAGTTGACTAGGACTCATGGTCTGAATAGTGGAGATCTTATGGTTGAGTTCATAGATTGCATAAATACTCCATGTACATACATACATGAGGGCATATCCGGAGTTAATCTCACTGTAATTGGATCTAAAGTTCACTTTAGCAGGTATGACTCTGTGAACTCTACTGTCGATGAGTTTACGATAAATAATGGAATAATCTGGAATTTGTATAATGGTTACTCTGTCGATAGAGGTACCTACTTAAACAAGTTCGGAAAAATACGTAAGAGCTAGGGGAATTAGTTTTCCCTTAGCTTACTTTTAGATTTTATTTTTTTTTATGGAGAGAATTGAGTGTCCTTGCAGGCCTCAAATAGTAGAGCCTGTCAAGTTTGATGTTGGGGATAGCATCAAGATAATATATTCTTTCAGGAATCTCAATTACTATCCTGAATATCTTATCCCACTTAAAAGAGTTAATTTTACTATAAAGTTCTACATAAAAGGAAAGTCAGAGGAATTCTTAATAAAGAAGGTAGGGTCTGATCTTACTAACTGTAAGTTAGGAGATAGAAGTGACGTTATCTGCCTACTCAAGGATCATGGATTAGGTTCTGGAAAGTTAGTGTCAGAGATAAGACTTACTTGGGGAGATGAAGACTTTTCCGATGGAGTTAATGTTGAGAACTATTTACACGACTTAAACATAATACTAACAGATAACGGCAAGTAACTATGTTTTTTAGAAGAGAAAGAGATATGATTGTCCCAGGGTTGGTAGGTGGGGCAGTCGGTGCCTTAGCTGCCGGGTATATTGTTAGTAGGGATGGAAGAAAAATACCTGTAGATAAGAACGGGAATCCGGTACAGGGACAACCACAGGGACAAGCTCAGGGAGGAGAACAGCAAGCTGCCAATCAGAATCAGAATCAGAATCAGCAGCAGCAAGCCCCAGCTAACCAACAAGGTCAGCAACAACAGGCTCAAGCAGGAGGTCAGCAAGGATCATCTGCTGGAGGAAATACTCAGTCAGAGAAACCACAGGCTCAGGCTACTACTCAACAGCCAGCGGCTACTCAGAACAATGCTACGACTCAGAGACCTCCTGTTCAAAACACTCCGCCACCAGCGCAAGCACTCGCTACACCTCCACCTTCACAGACTCCACCTCCAGCTCAGAATACGCAGCCTAAACCCACAACTACTACACAGCCAGCAGGAAATGCTTCTACTACGACGAGTCAGACGACAACTCCTCCTAAGACAACGACAACTACTACGTCTACTGGAGGAAATACAACCCAGACTACTCAGAAGCCTGCGAACAATACCACAAAGACTCAACCAACTGCACCTAAGACTACTCCACAGAGCACTCCTACTACTCAAAATAAGAATGCACAAGGTCAATTCAAAAGACCTGAAAATTTTGATAGGAATGCTGCTAGACAGCAAAAGTGGCAAGCTAACAGGGATAGGAAGGATGCTGGAATAGCTAGGAGGAATGCTCTCCAAAATCAACAGAAGCCTGCTGGAAATACCCCTACTGGAGGATTCGTTAGGAATACTGCCGGAGATCAGGATACCAGAAGACTTATCGCAATGGACCGGAAAATGGCCCCAAGAAGCCCAGGCGCACAGAAAACCCCTACAGCTGGAGTAAATACCAATGGGATGAAGTATGCTACTGGGCAGAATAATCCAGCTGCACAGACTGCTGCAAATGCTGCGAAGCAGACCGGACAGCACATCAGAGATAGAAGAGCGGCCGATCCACTTAAGGATAGGATAATTAGAGCAAGAAGAAATGCTCAGGCTGATTTCCGGAAAGATAGGCTAAGGACCGAGGCATATAAGACCAATGCAACCTCTGCTTTAGGTAGAGCTGGTGACAGAACTACGACTTTCTTCAAGAGACGTGGTCAAGACATAAAGACTGGGGCCAGTGCAGTAGGGTCTGGATTCAAAAGGGCTGCCGGAACGTTCAGACGTGGAGGAGCCGTAAACGGATTCGTTAGAAATACTGGAAAGGCCATAAGAAACATGCCGGCAAGAGCAGGTTCTGCATATATGGGTGGATTATCTAAGGTATTAGGAGGAATGTCAAGTGGGCTTGGAAGGATGTCTGCAAGAGCTAGAGTTTCATCCGGATTCTTAAAGAGTGCTATAAAGAAATAGTTATGGTAGCAGAAAGAAGATTTCACGTAAATAACGTCGTTGGATACACTCTTAACATAACTTCCATAACTAAATCTGGAATATGTGACGAATGTAATCCACCTGCATACGAAGAAACAGACGAAAAGACACAGTACATACAGATAACTGAAAGAGAGTTTAGCTCTATGCAGGAAATAGCAGAGTACTTAAAGTCTAATCCTTCTATAGGAGAGGTCCTAGTATGTACAGGACCTGAGAAGTCTAAATGGATAGTGTCTCCTGACAAAACTCTGGAAAGAGTTGATCTTAATACTAAGGTAAGGTCAATTAAGGCCATATCATCTCCAGTAATATCTAAGTACAGTGGAAGTTCCGTTCCTAAAGTTTGGCTAGTAGAGAAGCAGTCCGGAAAGACTATAGAAGTAGACATTCAATTACTAGAGAATAATTTCGTTGCAATCCATTGGGACGAGGATATTCAAGGTACTTTATTTATATTCTAATTTATCATGGAAGTAGTAGTTCAAGATCTTTTAATTAAAACTAATTGCAGGTACCTAAAAGTGACTTTCAGTAAGTTTCTTGAGATCGTAGAGGACTATGACTCTTCCTGCATTCGGATAAACGTTCCAGAAGGGTTCTGTAAGTCCGACATAATAGACAAAAGGATAGAGGTTTTGGGATATGACGATAGCCCCCTACAGGAGACCGACTATATCAAGCTAACAAATAGCTGTCCGATATTAAATGGCTTCAAGTTCAAGAAACTTATTCAAACGGACTACGTCATAAACCAATACCTTATAAATGATTCAAACCAGACAAATTTTGTAATTCGGTTTGATGATACTAGATGTGAGATAATTATCCCAAAGATAAAGACTCACGATGTTGATGGATACCTGAGAACACTGTGCAAAAATCCGTACTTACGAGTTAGTGTGGATGAGGACAGTGATCAGGTACTATCAAACATATATTCATATAACATAACTGAGAGTAGTAGGGATATTACTTCCAATAACTTTTTTGAGTTTAATACAAGGAAGTCATATAGTAAGTATCTCCTTACCTCAGCTATGATATATGACTCATTCTTAATGAGAGTTAAGGGATTGTTTGTAGATAAAGGAATTGATTTTATCAAATATCCAAAAACAGATAATCTTAAATCTACTAACTACGTAATATATAGGCTTATTGACTCTGGAAGACAAATGTCTAGAAGGACCTATCAAGAGCCATTAAGATACGCAGTTCAGAAGAGCTCTATTTTTAACTTTGAATTTTCATGCACGGACATACCTGTGTTAGATGATTTTAGAACTAAGTACCAAAATTTGGACTTTCTGACAAATCTAACTATGTTCAATACGAACGATACTCTGGGTAGACCGTGGCTTTCAAATATAGTGTGGAGTCCTATTCCTACAGACTTTAATCAGGAATACGATCAGGACTCAATGGCCAATATAGCTCATAGAGTAGAATTTTCAGCTACGCTTAACTATTATGAAGTGTATGATGAGAAGTATCACTCTATCAGCAAAGTTATTACGAATATATTGGCTGGAGACGTTAATGTATCTAAAAATAATAGTGACTAGATATGTCTTTAGTATACCATGAAAATATAAGCCCAATAGAAAGCGTCTTTGAGACAACTACGAAATGTAAATATCTATTGGGAATTTCATCAAGTCAAGAGTCAGCTATTATAGATATAGATATGGCCATCCGCCAGAAGATGCCAGTAGTAGACATTGACGATAGTACTCCAGATGATCTCTTTGTTCCAGTAGGTAAGCTGGATAGATTTATAGCGAGTAATCCTTGGGTATTTACAGGACTCCAAGGAGTTCAGGGAGCTAGGGGTCCTATGGGAGACACTGGAGATACTGGAAGGGGTCTTCAAGGGCCTCAAGGACCAAAAGGGAGCAAGGGACAAATAGGTCTTCAAGGAGGGGATGGTGTCCAAGGGAGAGATGGTCTTGATGTAACTGGTGACAGAGGAGATAAGGGAGAGGATGGTCAGACAGGACCAGATGGCGATCCCGGAGATGATGGACCACAAGGCTATCCCGGAGACAATGTTCCAGGATATGTAGGACCAACTGGTGATCCAGGACCAATGGGAATAAAAGGTCTGATGGGTTATCAAGGAGTCCGAGGAGATATTGGCCTTCAAGGCCCAGAAGGGAATCGTGGTCCACAAGGAACACAAGGACCTCAGGGCCCTGCTGGAGACTCAGTAGATGGACTTCAAGGAACACAAGGTCCGAAAGGGCTTACTGGAGCACAAGGACAACAAGGCGCTCAGGGAAAGAAAGGAACTCAGGGACCAACCGGACAAAAGAAATATGGGTCAACTGGACCTACTGGATTCCAAGGATATGCTGGACAGGACGCTTATGGTAATCAGGGTCAAAAAGGAAATAAAGGTCCGACTGGAATCGGATCAAGAGGTCCTATGGGAGACAGGGGTGATCAGGGACCGGACGGGGCGCCTGGACCTGCTGGGCCTCAGGGTCCGACTGGTCCAAAAGGAAAAGACCAAATCCTAGCCTCTACTCCACAAGACATAATAGCTGCAATAAATAGAATCCTATTCGGAGGAAAGAATGTTTTTCAATATGGGGGTACGATAGATGCCTCTCAGGCAGGACTTACTGTACAGATTGGAAACCTAAGAACAGATACACTGAAGAATAGGATGGGTAATAAAATAATAGTGGTCCCGTAAGTTATGCTAAGATATTCTGATTCAATAAAGGTAATAACCAGCCTCTTAAATACACAATTTAATTGTAGGTACCTTCTTGCGATAGACAAATCAGGAGATCCAGCTCAAATAGACCTATTCGAATCCATATCAAAAGACATATATACTAAAGACTCAGAGAATGTGCCAACAGTAGGGATACTTACTGTAGGTGGAATGAGGAAGTATATAAAGGATAACTACAAGACCATCCAAGGGGCACAGGGAGCAGATGGTGAATATGGAATAAAGGGTGAAAAAGGAGTTCATGGAGACACTATTGGACAGCAGGGAGTAACTGGTGTACAGGGGCCGACTGGACAATTCGGTGAGGATGGTCCAGACGGTGATCAAGGAGAGCCTGGTATAAATGCCCTTAATATAAAAGGAACTCAAGGGCCAGTAGGTCCTAAGGGAATAAAGGGATACAAAGGTCCTACAGGATCACAAGGTACGAAAGGAAGGTCCGGAGCGCTTATTGTAGGAAGTCCTCCTACAAGAGGAGATAAGGGATACATTGGACCATCAGGAGCTCAAGGACCACAAGGCCCAGATGGACCAAAAGGAGAGATTGGATTAACTGGAGATCTGGGATCACCGAACTTCACGCAGGGTCCACAAGGTCCGAGAGGATATGGTGGAGCTATCATTGGTGGTACAAAAGGTCCAGATGGTGATAGAGGTACTACAGGACTCCAAGGAACAAGGGGAGAGACTGGAGAAGACGGAGATGAAGGACCAGAAGGATATGAGGGAAAAGATATTCCGGGTGATAGGGGTATTCAAGGGCCAATGGGTCAGAATGCTTACTACGGAATAGATGGAGACCAAGGACCGGATGGAGATCGTGGACCAAGTCTACCCGGACCAAAGGGAGAAAAAGGCCCAAGAGGTCAATCTGGACTAAGTATCCAAGGTGATCCGGGCGATAGAGGAGATCCCGGAGAATCCAAACAGCCCTATCGATTCACTGATGATGATGTAAGAAAATTTCTAACTCACATGGGAATCTCTGTATCTGGTGGAGTCCTTAAGTTTGAGGGATCCATAAATGGAGGATTAGTAGAGTTTGGAAACGTCAAAAGACCTTAAAATCTATGGCAAAGACATTAATATATTCAAATGAGCTGAGTCCGATATCGACTCTGGACGCATATAGCTCGGCCAGTAGAATAATAGGGCTGACAGAGGATTGTAAGCCTGCTATGTTGACCCCAACCTCTATATCCAACATATTCAGGCTATATCCCTATTCATTGTACGCTAACGAAGACATAGTATCTTCGGTAAAGGATTTCAAAACTAAGGTAACTGGAAAAGGAATCCAAGGGCCTCAAGGAATACGAGGCCTTCAGGGACCACAAGGTAAGCCAGGAATAGGCCATCCCGGACTTCAAGGAATCCAAGGTCCTCAAGGAGATCGTGGAGATACTGGACCCAAGGGCAAAAAAGGTCCTAAGGGAAGAGATGGATTAGCTACAAAAGGGCCTAATGGACCCGTTGGAGATCAGGGACTTCAAGGTAGAACTGGAGTTCCAGGTCTTCAAGGTATTCAAGGCATAGACGGAAGCAGTACAAAAGGTGCTCAAGGACCGACTGGGCCTGTTGGAGAGACAGGACCTACAGGATACATGGGTCTACAAGGACCGAAGGGACCAAAAGGACCAAAGGGAGCTGACGGACCCATAGGATTTGCAGGAATACAAGGTATTCAGGGTGCAGATGGTCATGGAGGTACCGGATCAAAAGGTCTTCAGGGATATATGGGAGACACTGGAGCTCAGGGATCTAAAGGTGATAAGGGAGAAACTGGAGCGAGAGGAAGACAAGGTGAATCTGAAAAAGGTCCACAAGGATCTCCTGGTCCTATGGGTGAGACTGGAAGGTCCCTCAAAGGGAAAAGAGGTGAGAAAGGAGATCCAGGTGATCCCGGAGAAGGCGCACAAGGGCCTACAGGACCTCCGGGTATACCTGGAAGAAATGTGAAAGGTCCAAAGGGACCAAAAGGAAAAAGGGGGGATCCTGGAAAAGCCTTTACAGATCCCGGAAAAGAGTACTGGTCAATACCAAATGCCCTTAAGGCAGCAGGATTCACGGCTAACATGAATAATAGGGCCCTAGGATTAGGAGGAAGGCTGTATGCATGGCAAGGAATCCTAACTGGATGGGCAAGAGAATATGTAAATCCATTAGCATAGTAATAAATCAAGAATAAAACCAACCAACACACAAACCAAAATGGAACTCAACAAAGAAATTTATGAGAAAGGTCTAGCTAAATTTTGCGTAGATCAAGGTCTTAGGATATTCCCCCTTCTTATGAAGTGGGATCTGTCCAAAGGAGTATCTCTGATGAATCCGTCGATCTATAATGACGATGGAAAGCTCAAGTGTAATATACGAATAGTTAATTACAACATGAGCCATTCAGAGTTTTCTAAGTACCCTCATTGGAGTGGACCTCTACAGTACATTCATCCTGAAGACGATGTAACGCTAAAGACGGAAAATATTTTAGTTGATCTTGATGATGACTTTAATATCGTTGATGGTAATTACATAAACATGCAGAACTTGCATGATCCTATATGGCATTTTATCGGATTAGAGGATGGTAGACTCGTAAGGTGGGATAATAAACTCTATCTCATTGGAGTACGTAGAGATACCACTAAGAATGGTCAAGGAAGAATGGAGTTATCTGAGATAGATGAATCCACTGGGAATGAGATAAGCAGAGTCAGGATCCCTACCACAGGAAACGACGATTCTTACTGTGAGAAGAACTGGATGCCTATCTTAGACCGTCCATATACATTCGTTAAGTGGTCTTCACCTACAGAAGTTGCATACTATGACCATCAAAGTGACTCCACTCAGAGTATAATTACAAAGAGATTCCCTACTAAAGTAGATGTTAGGGGAGGATCTCAAGTAGTTAAGTGGGGAGATTATTACGTAGCTTTTGGACATAGCGTAAAACTGTGGAAGCCATATTCAGGGGAAAAGGCATCAAGGTACTATCACCACATCATAGTATGGAACAGTAATTTTGATCCGATCTATATCTCTGAGCCTTTCTCTTTTACTGATGTTCACATTGAGTTCTGTTGTGGTTTGTGTGAGTACAATGGTTTGTACTATGCATCATTCTCCACAAGAGACAATTCTTCTTACATCTTAGAGCTAGATTTTGACTCTATTTTAGGAGGAGAAGTTAAGAAGTTTGATAAGAACAAGGATCATAGGGAAAAGTATAAAGATCTCTATGGATGGATTGATGACCTAAATGGAATTCAATCAAACATAAACATTGCAAACTTCTTATACAAGTCTGGACAGATTAGCTCATCAATAACTCATTACCTGAAAGTTGCTGAAATAGCAAAAGATAATGAATTTGAGTTAAAATATCACTGTCTTGAGATGGTTTCCCTTGGATATGAGAAACTTGGAAGAAGATGGAAGGGAGCTCTTCAGTATGCTACTTATGCAATGACCGAGCAGCCTGACAGGCCCGAAGCATATGCATCAATGTGTAGGATCTGGACTAATAAGCTCTTTTATGAAGGTACCTACGAGCAGTTCGATTGGATAGAAGTCTTTAAAAATTCTAAGATAGGTCTCATATGGGCTGGAGTCAAGGATTATCCAAAATCCCCATTCTACAATGGAATCAACGAATTGGAGACTCACTATGTAAGATCCTTAGATAGAATTGGAAGGGTAGAAGAACTTAAGAAATATCTATCAGAGAACAATTTCGATGAGTTCGATCCTGAGTATAGGGACATCATAATCGATGTATGCAACTCGCTAGAGATTATGAATCCGTTCAATGACTACTCAAAGGTTAAGAATAAGATAGGTCTTAATTCTAAATTTATATCTGAGAATGTAAAGGAGAATAAGTCTCAAATCTTCCAAGACATCTTCGCAGTAATAAATAATGAGTCAAAGGATGGGACATACTTGGAACTAGGTGCCAGTGTACCGGTCCACCATAACAATACGTGGCTACTTGAAAAGCTGGGATGGGATGGAGTGTCAATAGAGATTGAAGGTAACTTAGTATCAGAGTTCTCTAAGGAGAGGAAGAATAAGATTATCTTAGATAACGCATACTGGCATGACTACGACAAGACCATAAGCGATCTGTGTAGTGGAAGGGAAATGTCTAATGGAAAGTATGTAGTAGATTACCTATCCGTTGATGTTTGTGGATATAATATAGATGTTTTGTATAAGATTCCTTTCAAGCTAGCTAAATTCAGATGTATTACATTTGAACATGATTGCTATAGAGACGGTAACTATACAAAAGAACAGTCTAGGGAGTATATGAAGTCTCTTGGATATAAGTTAGTAGGGGAAGACATAAAGTACAACTCTAAGAACTCATTCGAGGACTGGTATATACACCCAGATCTTGTTAAGGATAAGAGGATCCAATCTAATATATATAAATTGACGAAGTACGTACAGTCAATTTAGCCCTCTACGATTGCCTGAGGATCGTTACCTCGGGTAATCACTTTAAAATTTTATTTTGAATACTAAAAGAGAAACATAAATGGCAAGTGTACCTATTAAAGAACCCTATGTAAAAGTTAGGGAACAGATAATGAGTAGGCCAACCGTACTCAATATCGATGGGACCTCAAATATTGGGGTCGTTATAGTGGCTCCGGCGGGGCCTAGACTGGCCTATGTAGACGGTCCGAATACGTTCCTTAAGCTGTATACAGTTGACGGAACTATTCCTAGAAATGCCCATAGGTCTCTTATCAATGCTTTCCTATTATCACACTCAGCAGGGTTGGTAGTAGTTCGTTCGATGAATACTACTGCTGTGTCAGGACTATTCTTTACCCACGAGGATAAGAATGAGTCAAAGCTGTTTATCAATTCTGACAATAACTCGCTTTGGGGAATAGCTTTTGATGACAAGTATTACTTCTGCAACAATGGAAACGATTCTTGGGATGACTTCTTGAACGTTATCAAGAATCAGGTTAACGATAATGGAGATCCTGTTTACGATGCAGCTACTCTAGGAAAGATAAAGACTGCCGGACAAGGTAAGAGTGTATCTTGCAAGAACTTTACTGAGCTGGCAGAGAAGCTACAATCATCTTTGACCACTAGTCAGTCGAAACCATATTCGGCTATATATTCACCTAAGGTTGGTGGAATAGTATTTACCCCAGATATTGAAGCTGCATATACTTTGGATGCTGCTGCTAAGGAAAGTCTGGTAGGTCTGAAGCTAGATCTTAAGCACAATAAGACTGGACTCAGCTCTCTGAAGGCTACTCCAATTAAGTATAAAGACAACGTAGCGCTTACGGAATCTGAGGTACTTGAATTTACGTTTGCAAATGGCGTAGATTCTAACTGGGCATTCGTATACGGAACTATGGCTTACTATCATGGAGCTATAGATAAGTCAAAATACGATGACTATAGTCTCGTATCCTGCAAGACTCTTGACGACGTGATCACTTCGATCAGTGGTATCAAGGGTATGGCCTGTGAGGAGGTTGAAAAGGATAAGAAGATAAAAGTAACTTATAGCAAGGGAAATAGGATATACATTGCTGCTGATGATACGGGACTGAATGAAGGTGTTACGGTAAAACAACCAGAGACTCCTACTTCAGTAGATATGAGCAACATGCTGTTTAGTATCTATCCGAATGATCCTCAGGGAAGTGATGTATACAAAATGGTAGTTCAGCCTGATAGTGGAAACATCTTCTCTCTTAGTCTAACTGATGTTAAGAGTACGAAAAACTATCTCGTATCGCTTCTTCCGGATGAGACAGACGACTCTGGAAACAATGTATTTATAGAGAATCTGAATGCTCTTGGAACTGGATTCACTATAGTTACTAATCCAGATTATGATGAGAACAATCTCAGGACTCACTCTCCTAAGTTGACTCAAGTATTTAGCTTTGGAAACTCTGGTCTTGACCTATCTTCAAGTAAGAAGGTATCTTGTCTGGTTCAGGCTCTTTATAGTCTGGAAGATCAAGGACTTTATGACATAGAGTACTTGGCTACGGCTGGTATTGTAGATCTACAGTTCTTGAGACAGTTCCAGTTTATTGGAAAGAGAAATGACTGGTTCACTCCGGTTGATCTTCCACATGACAAGACGAATGTGAACTCTATCAAGGGATTCATCTTGAACCTTGCTCAGGATAGCAATACGATCGTAATGGGTCCGTTTGACAAGGATACGTCGCTAACTGGATGGATGACTTATATAGCAGCTTCCTCTAGATATTATAGAAAAGTCATGCAGAATAAGTCAGTTAGGTCTGAGTTTGCTCCTACGTTCGATCAGACGAATGGTACGTTAGAGTATAAGAATCCTGTATACATGCTGGATAAGGGAGATAGAGAGAAGCTATTGAACTTCGCTGCTCCTGTTAACTTCCTAGTTTACAATCAGAGAACTGATTCTTACTACTTGAACAACAACGAAACATTCCAGCCAAATAAAGATATTTTATCTGAAGAGCAGAATCGAAGAATGGTCAATAAGATCAAGAAGGACTGCAATAGGCTGATGCAGAGATTCAAGGGAAGGGTAAATACAGTATCTACTAGACAAGATGTAGAGTCACTCCTAAGGCACTACTTTGAAACAAATATTCAGAATCAACTCTATAAGCTAGATGACTACGAGGTTGTCTGCGATAGGGCTGACGTAAATACAACTGAGATGATCACGGCCAACCAGCTTGGCGTACATGTAAGTGTAAGGTTGACTAACTCAGTTAAATACATCGATGTTCTTGTTAAAGTTTACCAGATCGGTACAGACTTTAACAGTTAATATAATTGGTTTGGTGTTAGGTTAGGTCGGAGGAGGTGTGCAGGCATTTTATAGTGCCAGTGCATCTCCTTCTTTTTCTTCCAATGTTATGAAAGGAAATGGATTTGTAAATGAATTATTAGATAATACTAATCATTTTTACTCTGCTTCACTCAAGATGTTTGACTGGTGGAGGAAGATAATAGGGGTAAAGTGTCAGGTGGTTAGATTATCTGATGATTATGTGTACAGAAAAGTATACGGGTCAATAGTTACGTCTACCCTCGTTGATGATGAGAACGCAAATAGGTTCAATTATACGGCTCTATTTGGGACTAATGATATGTTAAGACTATATAGCAAGTCTACCGATCCTATACAGATGTATGACAATAGAGATATACTAAAGGCTGGAGATCTTCTAATCTTCTCAAGAGGTGATCAAGAGTTTAAATGGAAGGTAACTGACCTATTTACATTCAGTGAAGCAGGGGGGGTCCTAAACCAATACACGATCAGTGGACTAACTGAAGTTGATTCTACCAGAAACTTAGAATTCTAAGAGATGAAAAAAGAAGACGTAAAGAGCAATAGGGTCGTTGGTATGCCCAATGGTGGTCATAATCCAAACGGTAATTCCAAAATAGTAGATATTCCCAATGGAAGCCATACTCCTGAAGGGACTCCGAAAGTAGTCGATATTCCTAAGGGAGATAAAGATCCAAAAGGAAAACCTAAGATAGTTAATATATATGATAGTGGATTCAGACCTGAAGGTCATCCAAAAATAACAAGGCTTCCCGGATCAGGATATGAACCGTCAGGACATCCTAAGAGAGTTGAGATTCCAAACACTGGATTCCAGCCATCCGGAAAAGCAAAGGTAGTCGATGTTCCGAAAGGGGGTCATACTCCAGAAGGAAAAGCAAAGACTGTGAATATCCCAGGAGGGATGATGAATCCTGCTGGGGCACCAAAGAGGGTTGGTCTTCCAGAATCAGGATCAGCCCCTAAATCGACAGATAAAATAGTCAACATACCGAAAACAGAGGCTCCAAAATCTACAGATAAAGTAGTTGGATTGCCGAAGATAGAACACATACCGACCGCAATAGCTAAGTCAATCTATATACCAGACAACGTAGAAATGTAATCTGTAAAGAATATGAGTAAGTCCCTTGCAGAAGTATTTAAGATAGAAAATAAGGTAGTAAAGATCCCAAAACATATGGGACAAAATTACGTCCTTAACAATGTCGCCTCTAACGCAATAGATAAAATAAAGGATAGTCCTGTAAGGGATGTTATAAAGAAGGCTACTGGAATAGACATAAAGAAATTACCGTCAGGGAAGGATATTCTTAAGTCTATTGAAAATGTTAGAAAAAATCCTGTACAAGCACTTTGGAACATTGCCAACGATGTACTGAACCCGAAAGAAGAGAAAAACAAGGACGCTCAGGAGAAGGTAGTCGAAAAGGTAGATAAGAAAGCTGTTGAGATCCCGGTAAACCATAATGAAGGAAGGCCTACCGGCGGAGAAGTAAATGGAAGGGATCGTCCAGACTATGGTAAAATTCTTGGAGGAGTCAATGGCAAGGTAAATGATCAAGATGCTGATACTAGTAAGATCCTATCAGGAATAATAAATGGGGTCTCAGATAAGAAAGAGAAAGAGAAGGGAGTAGAGGGAAACCCTGACAAAAAGGAGTTCGAGAAAGGAAGAACACCATTCTCACTTCCAAAGTCGAATGAGGGAGACAAGATAATGAAGATTTACGAATCCCTTGGAAGCTCAGACGTTGGAAAGAAAAATATTGGGAACCTTGCAGACTATGCAAAAGACAATGTAAGTAGGACGTCTTCTATCGGTAGTAAGGGAGTTCTAGATCGTACTGCTCCTGTAGACAAAAAATCAAAACAATGGAAGAGAGTAGCTAGCGACTACTTTGCATATAATGACCCATATAGCTCATCAAGCGTTGTCCATGAGTTCAGTACCTTCAATGAGGCCGTACAAGATTTGAGAAGTAGAGGCTTGTTATCGTCCTATAGGGATATAGCTGGGTTTGAGATGGGATCAGACCATATGTGGAAGATAAGACTGCTCCCATATCCATATGAGGAAGATGACGTTGAGGTATTCAAGAGTCTCGGAAGGACGTCAGTCGTTCCTCCACTACCTGTATATAGACTACCAAATTACTGGAAAGAGACAGACAAGACATCGTCAGGAGGCACTGTAAAGGAACAATTGACTAGTGAAGCATCAGGAATCCTTGGAAGTGACGGTAAGGCCAAGAAACTCTCAATAAATATTCCTAGCTTATTGGACGGAGTTCCTCTAATCGGAGATATTAAAGAAGGAGGACTAATATCTGGATTGACTAATGCTGCAAGTAGTGAAGGAAAATCTGGAGAAATTAAGAACGGTAAAATATTCAGTTTCTCTCACAATCCTCCAGTTCTTTCCTATGATATAACCCTTGGAACTATTAGAGCAGACTCCCTCAGACTCTTTAACGGGAGCTCTTCGGAAGTAATGGCGGGAATGAGTTACAATGCTATGATGTCCATGTCAATTCTTGACGATGTATATGGAAGCATGAAGAAGTACATGGCATCTTTCATAAATGCTGCATACGACATAAATACTAACTCTATGGCCCCTTACTACTCGATAGCGTTCCAGATAGAGCTTATAATTCTTAGAGCAGGAGGTCAAATAAACTACCATCACAAATTTATTGGTGTCCCGATAGAGTATACAGTACGACACAGTGGATCTCAAGAGACGACCGAAGAGAGTAGAGTAGACCTTAACTTCGGAATAATTGGCTACAAGACACCTAAATCTGGTAAAAAGAGAGAAGTTTATACTGGAAATATGGGTGGAAGGGCTGTAGCAAAGACAAAAAATGGACTAGAAAAATCATTTAGTCTAAGTAATTTGAGATGGGGCGATATTCAGGTTAAGATGGGACAGGAAGGATCATCTATGGGTAGGGCCAGTGTCAAAGGAGAGGATGGAAAAACGGAAATAATTGATTTGTAATATATGTCAGTAATAAGTCTCCAATCAATACGTAACTCGGGTAAGACAGAGTCCACTGATTTTTATGTAGGATCAGTTATAGATTCTGAGTCTGGATTTTTATACCCAAAATTAGTAAATAATATATCTGTCCTAGACTCCATGTTTGGGGACTTTCCATATAAGCAGATGTACAGGGATCTTATCAATAACGACATCCCCGTATGTCTTCTTCCTACAATAACCAGGGAAAGCGAATATAATCTGTGTTCTCTTAGATTAAGTAATGGAATAGTGACTGTATGTCACCCTAAAATAGGAAAGAAGTATACTTACATGTCAATGAGTAACTTGTTTCATTTCGAGTTTTCTAAGAGAGAACTTATTAGTAGCCAGTATGGATATTCATATACTGTTACTCACAATCTTGACTTTTATCCAAGGATCGTTGTAGAAAGTGATGGAGAAGAGATAAAGCCAATAATCTTCTATAACGATAAGGACATAACAATTACCCTAAGTGAGAAGAGAAATGGATCTGTATGGATAGAGTCTATTCCACAAGTAGAGTCAGACCCTAACTTCATAATAGTAGATAGGTTTGGTAAACTTGGCGGAGGAGTTACTCCAACATATGAGTTTGAAGCCCCGAATAAGGTCATTCCAGAAGTAGTTGTTACTATAGATGAGGGACCGAATAAAGGACAGAAGGTAGAGACAAATGTCCACATAGATGATTCTAGTGGGAAGAATATGGTGACAGTATCTCCTAAGCTCCCACAATTTGATGTTAGGTATAGGATAGATGTCAGAATAGTTCCGTCTGGAGCTCTTATAACAAAGAATGCCTACTCTGAGACAAATATCTACCACAATGGAAATAGATTCCCTCTATTTAAGTTTGAGAAGGGTGGGGATGAGTCTTGGGCTCACGTAGAGTATAAGACTATAAACTACGCAGTTATTAAAGTATCTGACGTAGATGATACTGTCATAAGGTACAATATAATCAGTGCTAAAGGAGACTTTAACATAAATCTCTTAAACACTCACCAGACTATGTTTAACCTTATACTTGACTTCACTGATGTTCCATACAATGAGTTAGTAAGGAGAGGATCTTTAACAGACCCAAGCAATTACTTAATAATAGATACGGTAAACGAACAATGCTTAGTTGCATCCGGGGAGTGGCATGGAGTTACTTCAAACTATTATAATACTAATGCTGTACACTATTTCGAAGAAGGTGTTGGGGCAGATGATAGGGAGAAAAAGAACTATACTTTAACTAAGTTTAAGGAGTGGTTTAATGATCGATACTCAAACTCTTGTAGTAACTACGAGGATCAGCTAGTATCTTTCATAAAGCATTTCATACAGTCAAACGGTCTTCCACATCTCGATCAGTTTGGTGAGCAGGTATTCATAGATGATTGGAAAAAAGCTCTAATAGATGAGGCATATAAGTGGGATTTCTGGCTAGAAACAAACGAGTACTCAGTGAAAATCCTAAAGCATATCCTTGAGAAGTACGATCAGTATACTCTGGTGTCCTTATCAGATTTCATATCAGAAATAAAAGCACTTAACTTGAGGAATGAGAAGCTACTGATAGAATATGCTAATCCAATTCATAATCTCAATCACTATAGATTTGATGGGATAAGAGTCAGTGATCTATATAACCTTACTCAGGACAAGCTATGCGATCTTACTGAGAGGAATAAGGTGGTGGATATATTCTCAGTGGCCAAGGGAAGCGTTGGAAAAAATACTTGTGTTGAGATAAATGAAGTACGTGATGTAGAAGGTGTCTATGATATAACAGTATCGAATGGATCAATTACGGAGAACTATACGGTAAGGCTTTATGGATCTGAAGAAGACTATGTTATAGATACCATATTTATATCGGAAATAAATCAATTATCTGAACTAATTAGGATATACTTCTATAACTATTGGGCAAATAATCGTCTCATTGATAGTATCTACTATGACGAGGAACTGTACGGAGAGCCGTATAACGAAGCAAACATAAGAAAAATAAAGGAATTAAAATTACCAACTGGAAAATTCTATCTCGATAGGAACGTAGATGAGGTAATCACTGAGGAATCCAGAAAAAACAGCTTAAAAATCTATGCTGAGTCTGGGTGGTATCCTGACCTTTTCTTAGTTGACTCTCTCCCAAATGACTTCAGTCACTGTAGGGCCGTATTAGACTTAGTTAAGTATAACGACGATACTGATAAATCCATATACTCTCAAGCTCTTATCAAACTAAATTCTCATCAATTAGGAAATAGGTGGTTTGGTCAAGATGGGTATCCAATAAGTGAGGAGAATAGGGTTCTTTACTTCTATGATGATATAAGTATAGGAGGAATTGCTTACCCATCTTACTACCCATATATCCTTAACATAATTGGACAGACGTATCTGGATCTTCCAAAGAGAGATATACTGTACGAACCTTTCAGACTTGTACCTGGAAATAGCATCCACATAAAAAGGTATGAGGACATAGAGATTTCTGGGATTATAGAGAAGAGAGTAGGTAACTACGTAAAAGTAAATTACTTAGAAACTAATAGGAAAGGTGAATCTACACTGAAGGTCCTTCATGGAGAGATTGAAGGTGATAAGATAAATATTCTACAATCATCTAATTCCAACATAGTTACAGAAACCTTAAATATAGAGAATGACGTAAAAGGATTTCTCAACAAAAAACACATAAACTACCTAAACCTAGATAATCTTAAGTATTTCTATAAAACACTTTCTGAAACGCCTGGACAACGATCTATCTTCATTGTTCAATTTATACTTTCAAAGTATACGAGAGAGATACTTCAGATAAGGAACGAGTTAATTGGTCTTACCCGATTAATGGTTATGAGAAAATTGGAATATATTAATTCTAAGTGTATGAGATTAATACCACTCATAGTATCCTCAGAGTTAGAGTCCAATTTCTCGGGTAATTCTATTCAAGTGACCTATACCGTATTATTAAGCACCATAATCAATAAGGAATATAAATTAAACTTTGTATTAGATACTTAAGAATTATGGCTAAACAATTTCTAGAGAGTAAGGAGCTACGGTCTCAAAACGACCTCCTTAACTACATAAATTATCAGAATATTAATCAGGAGCATAGGGAGTTCTTACGTTCTGATACGTGGGACTTTGAGTGGACTCAGCCTGCTGCTGCTGTATATTTTCCTGGAAATGACCTACTAAAGTCTAGAATGCAAGCTATCAATACCCAATTCCCAGTTCAAATTGGTCAGATGATGGCTCAAATTCGTAACTTTACTCTATTCCAAAATACGATTAGTGGTACGACTGCTGGAAACTTCTCCTTGGATTACATGGACTTCGAGGATCAAGCTATTAAAGCATGGCTTGATGACTGGAGAGATAAGCTCGGTGGAAGAAGTGATAGGTATGCCTTCAGAAAAGAAGATACTTTTGCTCAGGCTAAACTTACACTTATGAACAGCTCTCGTAAACCAATCTACGTATATGAGATATTTACGATACAGCCTGTAGACTCAGGTAACTTGCTTAATCCAATGCTTACCAGTGATGACCCACAGAACGTTGGTCAGGTGAGTGCGTCATTCTCTTTTGAACATTTCGAGGGAAGATTTCTCAATATATAATAATTACGGGCAGGAGAATGTACATATATGTATATTTTCTTGCCTTTTATTTTTATCTTTTTATGATCATACCTACTCACACCCTGCCAAGTGGATATAATTATCCATTCTCATCGATCAATGTAAAACCGATGACATTCGCTCAGATCTTGGAGTATATGGAAAACACTCCTAAGAATCAGATAGACAAGTTTTACTTTGATTACTGCTTAATAAGCAATGAAGATCCGAACGTAAAGAACCTTCTCGTAATAGACATGGAATATGTAATATACATGAAGAAGGCTATAACGGTATCGGAAGACCTTGAATTTAAGTCGTCAATAAACTGTCCCAGATGTAACGCTGAACTTAAATACCAAATAACTCTATCAGGAATAAACTGGAATAAGATGGATCCAGAGGCACTTAATGGATTTACTCTCAATTTCGGCGGAGAAGATCTGAAGGTTAGGATGCCAACTACTGAGCAATTCATCAACATCTACAGCAAGTATCGAATGTATAAGAGGAATACTGACATTAGGATTATTAAGTTAGTAGCTTTATTCGAACAAGCTGAGGTATACCACAACAAGATTGAGAGGATGGTCGTAAATGCAACCTATGGAGACATAACCAAGCTGTTCATGCTAGATGGGGTATTCTATGATTTCGTTGAGCACCTCCATCTGCATTGTGATGAATGCGAGAAAATGTATAATCCAACTGCAAGCGATTTATTCAATCTAAAGTTGGAAAAAGGAATTAAAGAAGACGAAGAAATCCCTGAGGATCTTATCAGAGAACTAAAATATAAGCATGGAGGCATTGAGATAGGGGTAGAGCCCTTAGTCTCTAACTTTTTTCGAGACATCAGTATCAACAACCCAATTACTTAGTAGAAAGTATTACTTAGAGAGATTTGCTAAGATGCAAAATATAGAGAACTATACTCTAGGATATATATCTGACTACTGGAAAATGTACTGTAAAGAACTTGAATCTTCAAAGGGAAAAGATATAGATTATCCGAATCTTAAGCTAAATTTCAAAGAAAAGTAAATGTTTTGTAGGTAATGGGAGGAATATCAAAATCATTAGGAGAAGGAGCTGGAAAACTGGCTACATGGGTGAATAAGGCCGGTAGAGGACAAAAAGCGAGCTGGCTTGGAAAGTTGCTCAGAGGACCACTTACGCCCATAAAAAAGTCCCTAAGAAAAATATCTGAGCTTCTAACCCCCGGACTAAGCCTGAAAAATACTTGGAGAGTTGTAAAGGACTATGGAAAAGCTCACCTTGTAAATATAAGAAGAAATATCCTAAAACATCCTTGGAGATTTACAAAGACTGTAGTTAAGAAAGCTGTTGTAGGAGGGCTTATGGCTATGGCCTTCAAGGTGGTGACTGGATCTTTATTTGGAGGGGGGAACAAGAGTAAACTTGAAGATCAGAAAGCTCCAGAGCCAGTACCTGTTGGACAAGATTTTAGGCCAGGACAAGCTCAAGCGGAATCAGACGGGGGAAGCAGAAGAGCTGTTGAGGGATTAGCCAAAAACATGGCTAAAAACTCGAAAGAGCAGCGTAAACAAGATATTGACTCTAAGATAGCTGAGGTTAAGTCCCAGCAAATGGCTGATTCAAGTCTAAAAAGTCACCTAACTCCTATAAATTCGAGCCTTCCAACTAATCTAGAACATATTTACGCAAGATCTGAGGAAGTAGGTGAACAAAATAAGTCAATAATAGAGCTCCTGAACAGAGCAAATGACATTGCCTTAGATAATAATAAGGTAGGTAAGAAAGCGTTTGATCTTGAAAAGGCTCAAGTAGAATCAAGACTCAGAAAATCATCTGATTTATATCAGATCCTTCAGAAGATGAAGTCAGAATCGGAGTCAGCAAATGCAGAGCTAAACAACATAAAGAGCGAGATTGGTGGATCTGAGAAGAGGATCGCCATGAGGAATGCTGCTGACATAGCTAGGGCGATGAGAGATAAGTTCAAGGCTAGAGGAGGAAAAAGCGTTGGAATGCTTACTCTCCTGTCTCTCGGATTCATCGCCTCAGTCCTTAACAATACTTTCGATATAATTGATGACGTAAGGAAGAAGATCGTAGAGGGATTTGAGGGAGTATCAGAGTTCCTTCGTAACATTGGTCAGAGTATAGGATTCATCAAAGAAGATACTTCTGCCGTAGCTACGATGCAGGCTAATACAGGTCAGGACGCTGCTAAGAATGTAAAGAATGCCGGACTAGATAGGGATATAGATGATGATAAGGACATAGACGCAGATCCGGGATCCACTCCTCAAGTAGATAATGAGGGTAAAAAGATAGTAACCCAAGAAGACTATCGTGACGAAGACGGAGACATAGACAAAGAAAAAGCTAGGAAAGATAATGTCAACGTCAAGTACGAGAAGAAATCTAGACTTGAACATGCAGGGAATATCGCCAGTACAGTAGGACTTGAAGGGAAGAGGCTCTGGGGAGCCATGAGATATGCCACTTCTAAGAAATTTCGACTGAGGAAAAAGATTGAGTTCGAGGAAGCCTTAGAAGAAATAAAGAATCAGGCAGAGAAAAGGGCAGCGGCTGCAAAAAGAGCTGTCATGGATGGAGCTGACGATGTTGCAAAAGGAGCTAAGAAGGTTACTGAGAAGGCTGCTGGGGCTGCATCTAATGCCGGAGAGGCAGCTAGAAAGGGCGTAATCAACAAGGCGTTGAAGCTACTAAAAGACTTTGCAAATGGTCCAGCTCTTAAAGGACTATCAAAGACCATAGGAAAGAAGAATGCCGACATTATCATCCGAATGGTCAAGGGTATCGTCGGAGACATTGGAAAAGGTATATCAGTATCCAGATTTACCAAGTCAATTCCTATAGTTACCCAAATTCTTCACCTAACCGAAGCTATTGATAGAGGATTTGAAAAGGGAGATTGGTTAGGAGCGTTCATTGAAGTTGCTTCCGCCATAACATATTTTATTCCCGGTGCGGGCCCCTATGTATCAGCCGCCCTCGACGCATTCCAAATCGGAAGGGATGTTTATAGGAATATAACTCTCGGAGACCTTGCTGATAATGCAGATAAGTATCTACAAGAAAAAGCAAAGAAGGGAGAGTATACTAGAAACAAGAAGGGAGATCTCCTTAATGAAATCATCCGAAAATACAATACTGGAAAAGAATCCGACAGTGAGATAAAGGATAAGTCTATTCTCGGAGTAAAGAAGGTAGATGAGGAAGTAAAAGCAGGAAAAATTAAGAAAGACTCTGCCGAATACTACAAGAGAATCAATGAAGAGCTTAAGTCAGCGGGGGCTGATATTAAGTATGATAATAAAGGACAGCTTCAAAACACTAGAAGATACGCTGAGGACATAACACTCAGTAGATCTGATAAGATAAGTACTGACTTAAGAAAGATAAGATTTAACACTCTAAGGGCAGCTTTTGGACCTCTCGGTATGATAGCTCCATCTGTCTTAAAACCTATAGACAACTTCCTAAACGGGGCAAGAAAAGCTGACTGGGGGGATCCAAAGAAGGTAAATAAAGATAAGAGGATCAATAAGACTGAGAAGTCTGTTGGTAAGCTAGAAACTCCGGTAGATCTTGAGCATTCCCCCTTTGGAGTTCCTGCCAAACTAACCACAAACTACAAAGAAGGTGGGTTCATGTTTGGTATTGGTGGTCACAAGGGTATCGATGTCGTAATTCCTGAAGGAGCGGATTTCACTCATCCATTCTATGGAGAAGTCGTTGATGTTAAGAAAGATGAGGTCTCCATTAGGGACACTACTGGATTCGAAAGTAGATATGCTCACATAAAGCCAAAGGTAAGAAAGGGAGAGAAGATCAAGGCCGGAACTACGAAAATAGGTACTCTTCTTAAAAGTGAAGAAATGCCTAAGGGAATGGCCCCACACTTACACTACGAAACCTATGACCTGCAAGGTAATGACGTAAACCCATTCAGATATATTGAGGGGGATGAGTCATTAAGAGCTAAGGGATCTCCTAAGGACATGGTAACTAATAAGCCAGGTTACAGTGGTCCTATGAGTGCAAATGCTGACTCAGTAGAGAATGCGAAGCCAATGATCTTCCCAAGGACTTATAAGGGAGATCCGAAAGCAACAGTAGATAAGAGCTACGAGAACTATGGTCTCGGTCTATATCCAAAAGATAGGCTTGGTGAGATGCAATATGGTAGGATTAAGCAGAGAAAATCCTACGCAGGAAGCGTCGTTGATGGATTATCTATAGATCAGAGGGCCCTATTCATCATGCAAAAGCTGATGAAGGAAGGAGGATTATCTCCAATAGCGGCTGCTGCACTAACTGGCGTATGGTGGGCTGAGTCAGGACTTAACCCCCACATCACTGATAGGGCTATGCAAGGACATCCTAAGCACGAGATTGGACAAGGAATTGCCCAATGGACTTGGGAGAGGCCTAAGATGTTTAGTAGGTGGCATCAACAGAAGTATGGGACTCCGGCTTTCCCGATGGATACTGATCTAAATAAGCAGGTTGAATACGCTCTATACGAAATGAGGCCAAGAACTCAGCTTATGAGCGTTCTTAGGTCAACTCAAAATCTAACTGAAGCAGTTGATGCTGTCTTGAGGGGATATGAGAACGGTGGTACAAGGTTCACAAGTATAGAGAAGATAAACCAGCTTTACCGAAAAGGTGGAGGATACGAAGGTCTTATGAGAGGTAGGATGAGACATACCTACGATGCTCTAGAGATTCTTAGAAATTCTTCAGGGATACAGCTTCCAGAAGGTATCGCTGACGGGTCATACTGGCAGTCTATCGGAAGTGGAGGAAATGGATACAATTTTGTCTTTGGAAATCAGGTTGGAATGCCAGGGATGAGTATGGGTCAAAGTTCTGTAGGAGCCGACCTAAGTAAGTCATTCTCAGAGAACTTCCAAGAAAAGATCGGTAGTCTGATCGAAAAACTTGATGGAATTGGAGGATCATCCGACATGGGCGGTGGCTATGACATGGGAGGAATGGGAATGATGTCCAACAATGGATCTTTCGGGGGCGGAGCAACCAATCCTGAGGTTAGTAGTATGTGGCCAGAATCCCTTAAATCGAACGTAGGAGGATCATCACAGACAGCAGCACCTCTTCCACAAGGATCAATCCCATCGAAGGGAGCAGCTAATCCAGGATGGAGCCCTAACTTAGGACTTCCTACAGTAAATGCCCCAACCATCAAGGCAGGAGATAATAACGTTACAAATAACATATATCTATCTAACAATTCAAGTAAGATAGCAGAAATGATGTAATTAAGACTATGGCAGCATACGACGGAAATTTATTTTATGACGCTCAGTTATATAATAGCAATATTTCTTGGCAACTCTTTGGTCAGCCGCAGTCGTTGTCTGGAGGAAACATGGAAGAGTACAGTACGATCCCCCTATTGAGGGGGATCCTATCTGATACAGAGCTTGGATTCTCAGTAGCGCATGACTTCGGAAGTTCAGATTTGTTGGGTGGTGCAGAGGGTTTTGCTGGACAAATCGTAGGTATTGCGGATAAACTGTCTGAAGCTACCGCATTAGGAAAAGCTATTGGTAAAAGCACATTCAGTATATTAGGACAAGACGTTGGTCCAGATCAGATTACCAAGCTAATTGGTAGGATGAGTAAAAGAGGTGGAGATATATTTGGTGCCGCTACTGCATATGCAGGATCAAGATTCACTACCGCATTCGACTTTGTTAAGGTGTTCAAAGGAACTGGATTAGAGATAGAAATTCCCGCATTAGAGACTAGGATTTATCATAAAGTAATAAACAAGAAGCCGGTAGAACTAGTCGTAAAGGACTTGATAGATAAGTTTGTAGGGGACTTGGTAAGTACCAGTCTAGATGATGTAGATAATGTTCTAGGTATACAGGCTCCTCCCAATGGATATGTTCCAGAGTTTAGAGTAATTTCTGGGGACCATCACGTCCCTGGATCATTCTGCTTGAAATACGGTCCATACACAATAGATAACTTACTTGTAACTAGCTTCTCATATAGACTATCTACAGTGAGAGTTAGGGAAATGAGTTCCGATGCTAAAGTGTTCGACTTTGATAATATTAAGGCAGGAGCCACTTCTCTATATGCAGATGTTAGAGTAGGACTACAACCATGTACCTATATTTCTAAGAATACATTAATGAAGATAATGGGAGCAAAGGCCCTAGAGTCCTCTAGTGCGGACAAAGAAAATGGAAGCATGCAGAAAATTCCTCTTCCAAATGGAGGTAGTTTCTCTGTACCAAAACTTCCAGATTTGCCTAAGAAGAAATAGATTATGTATACAAGAAGTAAGAGCGTATTAGCAAGTAACAGTGTAAGTTCAGATAGGTATATAGAGGATAAGGGAGGAGTTCCAGATATTGCGAACTCAACCCTACTCTATTATCTAGATAATTGTTCAGAGAGAAATATTTATACTATAACAAAGTATGAAGGGAGGATAGACCTTATATCTGAGGAAATATATACAAAACCAGAATATTCTTGGATACTTATGTATACAAATAGGATAACGAGCCTCGATGAACTTACTTTAGGTAGAGACATAGAATATATACCTATGAACAAGTTGAACGCTATATTTAAGTCTATATAAAATGGGAAAGAAACTACTAGTTGCGAATGATGAGTCTTCCTTGGATATAAAGGGACTGTTCGACAAAGACATAGAGATACATTCTGCTGTTATAAAGGAAGAGCTTCACGGAGATCTTCCTGATTTGGAAGTATCCTTCTCTACAGATGATCCTGATATAAGTGAGATAAATAAGAGGTACGAATGCTCTCTTAAGTCTGGTGAAGGAGCTGAGTGGAAGTTTGGTGCATTCGTGTATGATATGTCCTATCAGAACAATGGGATGACTCTGAAAATGATCTGCTGGGATCCAAAGTTCACTAAGGAAAAGTTTACTACAAAGTATACTTCAATAAAGAATGCAATTGAGTCGACATGCTGTGCTGAAATAGTAGGAAATCCCGAGTCAGCAACAAATACAGATATACTTAACTTCAAAGATCCTTCAGCCCTATATCAGAGAAACGAGACGAATCATCACTTCTGCACGAGAATGTGTAGGAGCTTCAAGTATAATACTGTCTTTGGATATGTCTTGGATGGACTACTATTCGTTGACCTTAACTCTTGGAAGAAAGATATTGAACTAAAAGAACGTGCAGAGATAAATCTTATAGCTCCTTCAAGTTGGTCTGAATCCAAGTTATATAATCAGAAGGTAGAATATATAGACTACTCAAAGGGGAAGGACCCTAATCATGTTACTGTCAGATTCTATGAGAAGACTTTTACGGTCAATAATGACTATAAGGAGCTGATAGGGAACAACCTCTACAACACTAAGCTGATAGCTAGTAAAAACACTAGTACGTTTACTATGAACTACTTACCACAGTTTAGAGTTGGACAATTCGCTGCCATACCAAGTGAACAGATAAAATTCAATGAATGTTTTATATCTGGAAGAATAGTTGAGTTTGATAAGTCTAAGGTGTCAGTAACTTTTACAATACAGTCAATAAATCCATGAATGTATATTTCGGAAGAGTAACTGAAGTAGTAGATAAGAAGAAATTTGTTATAAAATTCACTGTAGATACTACGATAGAGGATTGTATAGCATATCCAATAGATACGTTTGATGAGCCGAATGAGGGAGATCCAATATACCTCATAGAACTGGATGCTCCTTTTGGATATAGCTACATGTGGAAAAAGTTAAGACTATTTGATCATACGAGACTTAAGATGCTTGATTCAGTAGTAGATATTCACGATGATCACGTAGAAATACACGCTGGAGAAGATAAATCTGTCATACTTATAAAAAATGATGGGTCAATAACCGTAAAGTCTACAAACGTTAAAGTAGAAGCAACCAGTGTAGAAGTAAAGGGATCCACAGTAAATATAACTGGAGGAACACTAAAGACAGGGAATGGTGGTATGGCAGCTCCTACTAGTAAAGGAGGCTTCTGTGCTATTCCTGTATGTCCACTTACTGGGGCTCCTCATATTGGAGACGTACTTTCTGGAACATAAACCTAATAATTATGACTAATATATACAAAAAGATTTACGAAATACTGTCTGACGACATGGATGGAGTGTTGAGATTTATAATTCCTCTCCTCATTATTATAGAGATTGTAATTAATATTGACTACTCGAATCTTGTATTGAGCTGTGTACTATATTTCGCAGCTATAAATGCAACAAAACTATTCAAGAGATACCTTGACGAAAGAAAAGAGTATTCTCAGGAAATAAGCAAGAATCTCTATGGCCTCAACAGTATTAGGAAACTTATTAAGGACAAACGCCGCAGGATCAACAAGTCCCTCCAAGACAAACAAGGGGATACTAAGAGCAATTAGTACATATATCTCTACTAATGTAACTCTAAGTTCAGTATTTTCTGGAGCACTGATAGCACCTCCTGGTACTCCATTAGTTGCTCCAGACATACTAAAAATAAACTCCTCTCCAATGCTCTCATACCAATTGTCTTTTCCAAGGCCATCTGGTGGAGATGGATCAGCGGAGTGGAGCGTTTGGATGTCCTCCATCTATTCAGCCATAAGAACCTGTACGATTATAGGAGGAGCGTCCAGACCAACGGGACTGGTTCCAGCATTCTCTACATTAGTTAGTCCTACGTTTAGTAGATCTCAGTTACTTTCAGCACAGTTGTCTGACTATAAGAACGAGAGGGATTCTGTAATAGATGCTTTAGCTAGATGTATTGTATCAGATCTCGTTAAGTTCTTTACTCCAACATTCCCTTCTATGTATTTAACTACCCATGTGGGAGTTACAACAGTAAATTCAGTAATAGCAATTCCATGAAATATTTACTTTCTAACGGAAGAGTCACCAGTTCCCTTAGGGACTACATTGGGGACTTAATAAGACTAAACCTATTAATAAGAAGAAAGGAAATTCCCTATTGGAGGGGAGGGTCTGAAGACATAGTTGAGTCCATAACCGAAGATGAGATAATTAACTCTGTCAGGGATACTGTTAACTCAATTATAAACAGAATATCTAACATTATTGCGGATACAAAGACGACATTGTCATTGAATGGAGTGTATAGTAATAACAATAATATAAGAATATCGGTACTTATAGGAGATAAATTAGAAAACTATGATATCAAAAGAGGCTATTAGAGAAGAGCTAGTTAAGATAGCGGCTAACAACGGTCTATACGGTGAGTCTGTAAATCTTATTATTGATACTATTACTTACGCACTGTACCATGAGCAGTTTGAGATAATCAACATGGTTCAGGAGAACAATCTTGCCACTGCGAAACTTATGAACTCTAAGATACGGAGTTGCATGAACGTAATGTACCCTGTATACAGAGGAAAGAATGCAAGAGTAAAGCTGAACTTTATCAATAATACCCTAATAAATAAGAATAAGTTTGATGTTCTGTTTACTTCAAATACTTTCAGGGTATATGCTGAGAATAGTATAAACCTTACTCCCTCATTAGATGGGGGTAACTCTGGAATAGGTAAGTACACTGTAATAGGAATACTTTCTACTAAAGATCTACAGGAGTCAGAAAAGACAATAAAGAGCGGTGAAGAGTATTATGTAGACTTCACTATAGACAGGGAAATCGTATCCAACCTGTCAGAGGACGTTCAGGTATTCATAAATGGGACTGAATATCCTGTGACAAGGAGTTTTTATGACTACATACAGAGCGACATCCCACTAAATAACAACGATGCGTACCTAATAGGAAGTAGGTATCACTACGTTAATGGAGTTACTTGGGTATCAATTCCAGAAACTGACCCTAAGGTAGCTGACCTGAAGATAAGGGGAGAATTAGATAGCTCTACTTCCCTTCCAATCCTTCCAAGTAAAGACCTTGACCCTCTATTTATACTAACTATTCCGGACTATGGAATTAGGGTATTTAAGAGAGGATACTTCAAAGTAAACGACTCCGTAACGATAAGGGCCCTTAAGTACACTACGGCTGATCAAATAAACTCAGACGAGTTTAGTAGAATAATTATACCTGGAACTGAGCTAACTACTCCAATCTCAAAGTCAAACTTAGTAAGGAGATCTCCCTCACTAAATAAAGAGGGAAAACCAGACTACCTGGATAACGGGATCATTAGGGAGATTGCTAGGGACGATGAAAGATCTCTACTAATAAACGCGAATAATTATAGTAGATTACAAAACAAGACTCTGGCTAAGTCCGATATAAATGCTCTATTTACTGAACACTTTATTGATCAGGTACATGCAGCTATAAACTGGTATGACGGCAAGAAGGATCCTAATACACTACAGGATACTGTTTCTTTCGATGCTGGAACCGTGTACATCTACTATGTACCTAAAGTTGATAATGACTTTATCACGGTCAATCAGATGGACGTATTCAAGCAGAAATATGGATCCTATTTCATAACGAATACCTTAAAGGCTGAGTCAGGAATACTCCTGACAATCGATGTCCAAATGGTAATTGTGACTAAGAGGTCGGTAGATTTATCGAGTAGTTTAGAGAATATTTTCACTAATTATTCGATGATACTGAATGACCCGAATGATAAGGATTCGAATGTACTGAAGCCGAAGCTGATATTCTCAGAGATAAGTAAACTCCCTGATGTTGATTATATAGATTCTCTGGAATATACACAAGCAAGAAGCCTATCAGAGACTATAGTTCTTGGAAACGATGTTCTAAAGAACCTTCCTAGTCATTTTGATGGAATACCTACATATTACAAATTTAATTTGAATACTACGTATAAACTAACTTACGAAGTTTGATATGAAGTTGTATTTGAATAAAAAATTAGAGGAGATTCCTGTGTATAGGGATCTCCTCATTGTTTTGAACGGAATGTATGAGTCCAAGAAATTGGATTCTTCTGACGTTAGTAAGATAGAAAGTAGACACCTGTATGATCCAGTGAGAGACTTTATGGAATTCTTCTCTGACAGTGCTGACCTTAAATTAGATGATGCAAGAATGGATTATATAGTAAACTCATTCTACGCATCTAAGGGATCTCCGAAGATATTTGACATGTTTGATGAGTTGTTTGATGTCAGAGTTAGATACAACTATAAATTTCCAGTCATAGAGATAATGGAGTTTGGTAGATTGAAGTTAAGTGATGTTATCTTATTTATAAATAAGTTCATAAATATGATATATTACTTGATATATTATACCGAGATAAACATAAATATCAAAAACCTCATATTATCTCTTCAAGGAAAGCTCGTTCAATACAACTCCGGAAAAGTGATAGGATACGATACTTATAAAATAACTGATGTGAATTATGGAGTTACAGGTTGAAAAAGAGTATAGATACGTTACCTTTCTTAATGCATCAAGTAATAAGATAGATGAAACGAGAGAGATAGTTAGCTCCTCGCAGGTCAATAACGAGATGCTGTCCATGATGTTAGCTAAGAACTATGACGAATCAGTTATTGTTTCTAACCTCATTCCTGACATAGATCTGACGAAAGAAGAGTTTTCAATTTTGTCATCGGTAGGGTGCTTTCAAATAGATCAATCAAATCTCCCAAAAATAAAGTACGAGTTTACAACTCTTCTAAATCAGGTAAACCTTGTCGTTATAAAAATACCTAAGGACTGCATGTTCGTTCATCTCCAAGTGGATAAGGATGTCGTTGGAGACATAGTTGATGTAACTCAATTTACAACGTCTAACAAACTCCTTTTCTTAGCATACTCTCCAAATCCAATTCCAGACATCAGTTCTGAGATTCATAATAATATGGTTAATCCACATTACTTTATGAACAAGATAGTACTTTTCCACAGTGAAAAGGACTGTTATGAGCTATGTGATGTAATAGACACTAATCTATATAACATGCAGTCAGAGACGAGGATGGGAGATAGGAAAGTTACCTACGAGAAGAGTATCGATACAGAGTACCTAGGAATATTGTGGGATAATTCGTATGGAGGGTACGTATACAACATTAACAACAAATCTAATAGAGTAAGATGAAAATACCGAACTGGGAAGAGGGAAAGACGTATACGGAAACCGATTTTGTTTGTTCTATGGGAAGAACTCATGTACTAATAGACTCAAGTAGAAGAAGCAACTCCTCACATGCACCAATAACCTCTACTTCAATTCCACTTAGGAGAGAGGTATTCACGAACAAGGTTAAGGAACGAAACAATTTGGAATTTATGGCTGCCGTATCTTACAGCTTTCCAAATAATAGTGAAGATATAGAAAGGAATTGGAGGGACTTATGAACACGCCATACTTAAGCTGGACAACCAGTAATATGGATCTGTATGAGTACAGCTCTTCGTATTCGTATGAAAAGGATGATCTAGTAACATATATGAACTCTATATACAAATCTATCTCTGATAATAACTTAGGTGAAGAGCCAATTAACTCACCATTTTGGATTAGAATATTATGAAAGTAAAGGGATCTACAATAACAGGATTTTTACAGTTTGTTCCTGGACTAACATATACTAAAGACGATTTCATACTATACAAGAATAGAGTATATATAGTTACTGGACCAAGTTACGATGGGAAAGTATCCCCCGACAAGTCAAAAGATTGTACAGACTATGTTGCCTATAACTCTTTTAGAGTAGGAAATGATTCTGACAACTCGATCGTAACTTCGAAGTCAATTTTTGGAATAGTAAAGAACTACTTCAAGGGACTTACAGGAAATGGGGAGATAGAGACTATAGAAGTCGAGAGTGTTACTACTCTTGATAAGTATAATGAGACAGGGGCATACAACTGCTTGGTTAGAAAGGAATTCTTAGCTATGTTACCTGTTGGGTACTACCTCCTCAGGATATACAAGACAAAAGGAGATACGGTTTTACAGGAGTTCATTAGCTATGAAACTGGTCTAGTAGTAATAAGAAACCTAAAGAACTCCGGTATGTTCGTATTACCTGGGTCAATAAAAGAAAATCAAGAGAGAATATATCTCAATCTCCTGAACATAAACCAAAGAATAAGGGACATCGTCCAGACAAATAAGAATTTAAGAGAGAAATCTTTTAACTACCTTAATGTTCCAGTACTCAAGACAGGGGAAAGAAAATATCTCGTTAGGGAGGCAGAGGAGGATAATATAGTCCACCTGATATTCTTCGACAGATCAGAGACTGAGACTATTCAGCACTCGAAAGAGGTGTATGTTACGAGCCTAACGAAGGGACTAAAAATTAATCTTACGGGTCTCGACTATTTTACTACTACATTCGAGAACTCGGATCTTACTGTAGAAGTATCTAGGTCAAATATAGAACTCGCTAAGGTATATGTAAGTAGGGGGAACAAGTAATGCCATTATCATCAGTAAAACCAATAGTGTCTCTTTCCAGACTTCTTAGGGATGAAAGTTCTCTGATAGAACTTGGAGCCACGTTCTCATCAAATAAGTCTGAGGCAACTCTTAGAGGAATAAAATATTTCTATACTAATCTTGGATATTATATTAACCTAAATGATGGAGAAATATGTCTATCCTCCCCAGTAGAGAAACTTCCAGTAGGAGCTACTCCAGTAAAGTATATTATTGAGGATAATTATCTTAAGATAGGGTATATACTGATAGTATCTGATGGGAAATTGTCTCCAATACTTACCCCAGAAAAGTCAACTATAAAGGATGTCGTATTAGGCTCTGAGGAGATGGTTTCAGGTAAGATAACAGACCTTGTATTGAAGTATCTTGGGTTCGAAGACCTAATAAATTCTTTCGTAATAAATAGGTCACTCGTATCTGTATTCGATGATGGGAATGCTATGAAACTGTCTATGGGTACAGATGCTGATCCTATAGGGATTGGAAATTTAGATTGGTATCCAGAAGAACTAATAAACACTACGTCAGATATGGCCACTGAAGTAGAGTCCAACTACCAGAAGATATATGAAATGTATGCTGAAGTTGGGGACTCCAATGAAGAGGTAGTCAACAAGAACAGCATATCAGACTATGTATCAATAAAGACTCTTGTTAAGTTTGAGACCGTATCAACAGTAAATATACCGAAGGATCTTGACGAAAGGAAAGAGTATAGAATAATACAGAATCAAGCCTTTGTGAAGGTCGATAAGAAGTGGGATCCATCAGATGATAATTCGACCGATCCCTATGTATACTGGTTCCCAAAGATCTCCTATGAAATAGTACATCAAATAATAGTTCCAGGGGATCTTGTTGAGCTGTGTATTTTGTACAGAAAGAATAGAAAACCATCAACTAAGAAGATCTTGCCCTCAGCAATTACTGGAGAGCTATCTTATGGGAGTTATGAGTCAGAATTCTATACCGAAGAGACTGATAGTATAGGGAAGATCATGTTTAAGAATTCTTCCGGAGATATAGAGCCAATCCGATTCAATGGTAGGGAGGTTATTTATGATAACTTAGATGAATGCTCTCTTAGCGTAAAAGTACTCGTTTCAGATTCGTTTCTTGTAACGGATGATTTCTATATTCAAGTAAACTCAGAGACTATAAACATATTCTCCAGAAATGAAGATATTACTGAGTACTACATAAAGTCTTGTAAGAAAATAAAACTACTATGATTACTAAATACATCGGTTCAGTAAGAGAGTTCACGAATTGCGAATCAATAGCTCTTGTAAATGTTGTAAATGGAGTTACTCTTGTAGAGTCAGAGATACCGAAATATACTCCAACAAATATCTACTTCAGCAGAGTAAAGTTAGTAAGTAGGGACAATAATGGGGAATTCATATCGAGGTTTACTAGGGAGGAGCAGATAGGGTTTGTAGTAAACTACGTAATAATGTACAATCCAATGGGTAGTCCTATAGGATTTACAAACTTAACTCAAGAAATAAACTTATACAAGTACAACATAGAAAGTATAACAGTAAGTTTCGACTTTACCGTAGTCAATAAGGTATCTAATCTTTCAGTAGAAGTAAACTATACTGCACACGATGTACTTACTAAGCATAGAGAGGCTCACCTAAACCTATTCGACAGGGGAGAATCAGTAACGAAGTCTGATGTAAACATAAAGAGTCGGGAAGGATATTCCATAAACTACCTGCATTCCTTCAGGAATAAGGACATAGTTTACAGATACTCAGGGAAACTATCTCAGGGAGATTCTTATTTTGACCATGAGAACTGGATAATAAACAAGAAGGTATTCGATGAGGCCAAGTCAATAGAGATGATAAACATTGAAGGACTAGGAAGATCGATTGTTACTGTATATGACGACAGAATAAAGATATTTTCTAAGACTACTAATAGTAATTACTACGTAAAAGTAGACTCTTCAATGTGTGTTGGTAGTAATATGATCGTAGTTACTAATAGTGATGGAAGTAAGGAAGCAATCCCCGTACATGGACTCATTAATATGGATGAGTCTCCTTTTCAGACAAGCTGCTATACAGAGCCATTAGTTCTCGAGCCTAAGCCAATAAATGTATCTGATTTCAATATAGCTAAGAATCCAATAGATAAGTCAATAAGTCTATATAAGACATTAGATAATGGAATAAAATCTGGGGATAAGGATCTTGTTGACACCCTATCTATATTTGGAAGTCCTAAATTCTATCGTGAGAAGCTAGTTTACTATTACCCAGGAAATATGATTATGACTGCCAAGCTGGATTCGGACGGTAAAATAGAGTCTATTAGTTATTTTACCCTGAGTCTTCCTTGGAAAAAGACAAATAAGGGACTTGTTCCCGGATATGACGACAGTGAAATAGAGAATATGGAGAAGTCTAAGCTCCTCAATAGAATCTGCAAGGGAACCTATCTATCAGACATCATATTCATATCAAAAGACTTATTTATAGTAAACAACTCCCCTATCAGCTACAAGGATCTTTATGAGGACAATAAGATAAAGTACGATAACGAGGATCAAGACGTACTTACTAAGTATCCTGACAATCCACCTACGGACGATGAACATGTATATTTCATAACTGATAGGGATTACAGAAGAAAGAGGGGAAGTAATAGATATATGGTTGAGTGCGCCTCCGATTTCAACTATGAGGAGGGATACGGAAAGAGCGAATACTCTCTAAAGATAAGGCCGTTCGTTGGAGAGAGGACTGGACTCAGAAATCTGGATAAGGTATCTATATCTGCAAGGTATGATTTGAGAGATAAGACAATAGTATCGTCCTATGAGGGAAATCTATATTCATTTATAGACTTGAGTGACAAATATTATAGATTCGGAAGATTATGAAGATAACTTACACAAATGAGTTCATAAAGAAATCTAGTACACCTCACTACCCAATGCTTGGATTCTACGCTCAGCTTGTCCAGAAGATGGAAGGGAAGTCTTGGTTCTATAAGTGGACCCTTATAAATTCTAACCTGTACTCATGTAATACCTTCATACTGGAAGATACTGCTCGGATAAGCATTGATATAACAAAGAGGAATGACCAGATAAACCTTACAAACTACATATACCTATTCGCCATAGATCTTCTACAGTATGATGGAATAGAGGACTTTGACGGACCTAAAGACCCTAAATTATTCAGTCAATTGGCAGCCATCCTAGATCTTGAAGTAACTGGATTCAATGATGTCATAAACAAGGAGGTTACGAATATTTTCGATTTAGGGTACCTACCCAAATGCTCATTTAACTGCGTGTATGGAGAAGGTCAGGAACAAGTAAGGCACTATAACTCAAATGAGGTAGGTAAAGTTAGTTACTTCGACAATACACTTGCAGAAAATCAGTTTATAACTAGAGAGTCTGGAGTAGATAAAATAAGGGAGACTGTAACTTACTATAAGCCACATGAGCTTAGTGGATCTATGAATATTAGGAAGTCCGGAATAATAGAGCTATAAGAAATCAACCACCCGAGGAGGATTACTCTCCCCGGGCAATTTTCATCCCTCACACTAATGTGCAAAATATGCACATTCCTCAGTATTTGGGCAAAAGCCCTTAAACATGTTGAAACAGCAAAAATTGAAAGTATGAATTATTCGAAAGAAGTTGGAAAATTGAAGGTAGGACAAGAAATAGAGTTGTCCGTATTCCATGAAGATGGAGTAGAGGGTAATATTGATCTATTCTCCGTACTTGAAATCTCAAAAAAGATGGGAAGCAAGTCAAATAGTATAAGTACAGTAATTCCGGAGAGTCACACGAAAAAACTCATTGTAAATACTGTCTCTGGTGATCGGATCTCATTGTTCACAGATGTTTGTGGACTAGTGTTTTATACTATTAGAAGGAGGGACAAGGATCTTCAAGAGTTCGGAATAGACTTCATTTCCAAGTTTATCCCAAGTGACTTAGTATCAAACAATTACAAGTACAATTCATAATTATGGGGGGGGTTTAACCAACAAGTATACTCCCCCCACAATATGGGAATAAACTATGAGGATAATTGGAGGCGGAGAAAACCTAGAGGCAAAACCATTCATGGAGATTGCAATAGGGGATACTAAAGTAAAGTGTTTTAAAGATTATGATGGTAAAACTGTATTCTTATTATCATCAATATCTAAGGTCTTAGGGTATGGAGACTCCAATAAATTATCTAATCTCCTCAGTGAAGAAAGAAAAAAGAAACTTATCATGGATAGTGGGAATGGAATACGTCTTTCATGGTTTGTAGACTCACTGGGGCTAGTAAATTTGATAATAAAAAGTAGAAAATTGGACGATAAAATAAAATTTGATTTTATAAATAATTATTTTGTACTATGAATGTAGAAATATTTTCTAAAGAGGAATTTGGATCAGTGAGAGTAATCCAAAACGAAGGAATTAGTTACGTGAACCTAAGAGACGTAATGAGAGTGTTATCGATACAGAACATATCTAAGCTAATGAAGAGGCTTAATAGTGACGGGATAGTTGCTGTAAACGAGGGAGGTCCAAACACTGAATACTACGTAAATGAGCCAAATTTTTATCTATGCGTGATTAGAAGTGATAAGCCGGAGGCGAAAAAATTTCAAGATTGGATAGTCAAGGATGTCATCCCATCAATCCGAAAGACTGGAATGTACATGGGAACTGAGTTGGCAAAGAAGATCCTTGATGACCCAAGACTCTTGAGTGAGATCTTTATGAAATTCGCAAAGGAGAAGGAACTGCTCGAGAAGAAGATTGAAGAGGATAAGCCCAAGGTAGAGTATTTTGACAATATTCTCAACTCCAAGGGAAGGATGATCCCTACAGAGGTAGCTAAGAGTTTTGGATTGGGACCAAAAGACCTCCTGAAGCTGCTGATAAGTGTAGGAGTACTGAGGAGAGTTAGGAACCATGTGGACTTCACCTGCAAGTACGAGAACAAAGGATACGGATCAGTTTTTGATGTGGAGTGCGGTACTGACTTTAATGGTAATCCTACCTACTACAAGCAATTCAAATTTTCGGAGAAGGGGAAATCAGCAATTCACAAAGCTCTTAAGAAAGCTGGAGTCATAGTTTCTCCTGATGATAGTAAAACTGTCAGAGTGGACAAGAGCAAAATAAAAGAACTTATCGAGAAGTTTGACTTAAAATATGAGAACGACTATTTCTTGAATTAAATTACTTAACCAAACACCTAGGCTTCGGCCTAGGATTTTTTTTTGACTGCGTGCTTGTCTTGGGGATCCCTTTTACCTACCTTAGAACGTTGTTCTGGTTAACACTTGATTATTTCGGTAACTGTCAGACTATCAATTACTTACGTTGAAAAACGCATGCAATACCCGGGCTAAAACCCTTAACTATAAAAACGCGTTTAGTATAATATAGTATACGATTAGTATGCTATACATACGCTACAACTCTAGTAGTTGTGTTTTGAGTAACAAAACTCAAAACCAACGGATAGAGTCAAACGTTGATATACTCGTATAGTTAAGACCCGTGGGGATGTTTTCCCAAACATGAAAAACGCGTTTTCTTCGTTTATTTCATCTAAATCTGACAGTAAATACTTTCATATTCATAATATTTTCAATGTTTTTGTTCGTCGAGTAGGATGTTTGGAATCTTTTGTTAGATCCCACATCCCTCTCCTCACCTACAGTTTGTACTAGAAATACCTCTATTTTCGTCAAAATATGCCCAAAAACGGCCAAAAACAGGCTAAAAATGGCCTAAAATGCTGATTTTCAGACACTTTTGTAGGGCAAAAACCCTTATATATGTAGAGTAATAAAATGACCAATAACACTTCTCAAAATACTCTACAAATAACTCCTATCAACCTGACAGTGATCCAGAAATGGTGATCTGTCATTATTTTTTGTGTGATTCGAGTTGGGAGGCCCTATGGGAATAATCAAGTATAATCAAAATAAAAACATAAAGAAAATGGAAACAAAGATTCTAACGTCGATTTCTACGACACAGTTCTACAATTTACCTACAGATACAATCCTGGTAAATATGATGACAGGCAAGAGAATAGTTCTTACCTGTACTGTATTCGATACAGTGTTCTACAACGAATTGCCATGTGGATGGGGATTCGGTGACTATAGCTACAGTGATCTCTACGAAACGTATGAGATGAGTGCTTCTGATCTTCATAAGTATAGGGTAGCTAGCAGTGAAGAGCGTGACGAGTTCATGTCCTTCATAGAGTCCTATGGGATTACTCTTGACAATGGATTTTCAGTTCCTGTTAAGAGAGGGAGAGAGAGCAGGTCAGAGGAAAGGGCCAGGAAGATTAAGTTGTTCTTGGTAAAACTAGCTCAGACAGTTCTCCCATTCCTTATGTTGTGGATCTATTACAATAACAACCTTGGATACTTCTGCACTATGGATGTATATCTGAGGGTTAGTAAGAGATTAAACGACATAAGGACTAAGATCCTTCTTGGTGGCAGTAACTCGATCTTTGGAAAGATGTGTGGACCTACAACAAACATTCCTGAGATTGAAGGAACGATTCAGTACTTCTCCAGTCTAATAGAAAAGTATCTTCTTTTATTCTTATTTATTAGGGATAAGGGATTTCCTTCTTTTCGAGTATTAGTGAGAGGTATAGTAATTATTCATACAACTTAAAAAAAAAGGATTGGAATGGAGACGTGGTTGATAGTAAAGATTGTCTTGATAGTAGTCGTAGTTCTTATTCTTAAGGCTAGAGGATCTAATATAGATTATTTTCCTAGGTTCCTAAAGGATATGGTTGACAGTATTCTGAAGTCAATCTTTGGGTGAAATTAGGTACGTAACTACCTGATTTTCAGACACTTTTGTAGGGCAAAAACCCTTATATATGTAGAAGTAGGAGGGATTATTTCCCTTCTATTGGTTATTTAACACTCTAATTTAATAACTTTAATACGTATTAATATGGACTCTTTATTAGATTTCGCAACAGGCGCTATACTGGCCCTATTCACTTACAATGTATGCAAAGCATTGAGTAGTGATGATAAGTCTAAGACTAACAAAAGTCGGGCTTAAGTAAGAATCTGGTGATTACTGGCTAATGCCAGTTGGGAGGTCCGATTCCTCCCTTTACTACGAACTTTCAAAACAATAGTAATAACAATAAAAACTTTAAGAAAATGGAAACGAAGAAATTCAACGTAGGCGAGTTAGTAACTTTTGGTGACAACAATCTTGGTGTTATAACCAGAGCGAATGAGTATGGTATCTATATGGTACTGTACGTGGATCTCAGTGATCTGACTGAGGTGAAGAAGGCACACATAGATAATCCAGATTATCTTAAAGCTGCCAGTATGGAGGATGCTCCAGTATTTGCTTGGGCTCTCAAGCGTAACAATACGAGCATTGAGGATCTCCTTAAGGAGGATGCTCCTAAGGAAGAGACAAAATCAGTTCCTAGCGCTAAACCTACTTACATAACCGGAAAGGCTAAGGTAGGTGAGGTCGTCACTTTTACACAGTATTTTGGTGGGGTAGAAGAGGTAGGAATTGTGGCTGAGTGTGATGGATATTACACCTATGTGAGATTCATCGATAGAGATGGGGAGTTGGATACTTCAATATCTCAGGTTGGTGAGAGATTTCTCAAGGTCGCTACAGACGATCAGAAGAAGTACTTCTTCGATAAGGCGAATAACAGTGGACACTCGTTCACTGACATCTTTGCTTTTCGAAAGAAAAAGGTGAACCTGAAGAAGTAATTCAGGTTAAGGATGTATGGTACATAGCTGGGGTTCGACTCCCCAGCATCCTACTTTCTATTATTTTGATTTTGTCTGGTACTTTCCTGTTCGTGAGAATCGGAAGTACATAATAGGATGTATGGTACATAGCTGGGGTTCGATTCCCCAGCATCCTACTACTAACCAATAAAAACAGAAAACAAAATGGAAACAACAATGGAAAAAGCAGCAGAGGTGTACGAGAATGAAATGTTCTCGATCAAGGTTGATTACCTTAGAGAGGCCTATGACAGGGCAATAGTGAAATTCGTTAATACCGCCTCCAAGAGAGGGTGTGATACGAAGATAGTTGTTCGTAAGGGATATGCTTATGTGAGAAATCGCAAGAGTATAAAACCATTGAGAATGACTCACGATGAGGTATTAGCTCTACATGAGATTAAGGATCGCTATAGGGATATAGTTGACCACTTCAAATCAAAAGGAGCTGAGATGGACCTTCATCTAGGTGCAGTCCTCAGGGTATGGGACACCTACTCGCTTGAGGAATTCGATGAGACGTTCTGGTACGTTCTCGGATAAGATCTGGTGATTTTAGAGAGGTTCGATTCCTCTCCTTATTGCAAACTTTCAAAACAATAGTAATAACAATAAAAACTTTAAGAAAATGGAAACAACAATGAAGACATTCGGAAAAGGTGAGAATAGATTTTATGTAAAATTAGATATTCTCATAGTAGCCTATGATAAGGCAGTGATGAAATTCGTCGCTACTGCTTTAAGGCGAGGAACTGATACAGAGGTAGTCGTGGATAGGGGATCTGCTTACGTGCAATACCGTAATGGAGTATGTCTTGAAACACTAACTATCGAAGAGAAGGACGCTCTCAGTGTAATTAAGGATCGCTTCTCTGATATCGTTGATCACTATAGATCCAACGGAGTACGTATGGACTTTAGGCTGGGAGAGCTTGGAGCTACTTTGAGAAGGTGGGACAATCAATCGATTGATGACTACATTAAGAGATTCCGGCATGTGGCTAGGTAAGACCTGGTGGTTTTAGGGAGGTTCGACTCCTCCCCTTACTACAAACTATTAAAAACAGTATTAATAACAATAAAAACTTTAAGACAATGGAAACGAAAGAGTTTAAGAACCTGAGTGTTGGAACATTTGTAGAATTTAACAACGGTAAAAGTGGTCCTATGATCGTTTGTGGAAGAGATTCCAAGTCGATCACGTGTAATTCGATCTATCTTGAGGGTAAGTACTTCCTTTTCCACTACTACGAGGATGATAGCAAGAATTTGGAAGTAATTCCAGAAACTTCTTGGGATGCTGAGGGACTTATGAATAATATTCGTGAGTTCGGGTATAAGGTAGTAGACGGTGTTATCTTGGAATCTAATGGATCTAAGATCAAGATGGGATTTCTTGCTAAATTCCTGAGCCTAATAACAAGTGATAGGGGATTGTACAAATTCCTGATTTTCTTGTTCTTCCTTGTCATCAACTTCTCCTTCTTCGGAGTCTTTGTGTATGCTTTCGACTGCCTTAAGTTCTTCGGAAGCTGGTGGTATGGGACTTTGATAGTTACAGCTATTGGATACATTCCGTCCATCTTGTACTCGGCTGTTTGGAAGGGGTATCTCAAACCCTAGGATGGACAAGAAATTGTCTTCCAAGTAAGATCTGGTAGATCGTTGGGGAGGTTCGATTCCTCCCCTTACTACGATTTTTTTTTCTTATTTATAAACTTTAAAAATTTTAGAATTATGGAAACAAAAGATTTCAGAAACCTTAGCGTTGGGACATTTGTAGAGTATGGTAACTTTAGCGGTCCAATGATCGTTTGTAAGAACGAGAACGGAGTTATCTCATGCAACTCTATTGACGATGACGGAATGTACTACGTGTTTGACTATGATGATAGTGACGCAGAATACTTCGAGGTAATCCCAAAGGATAGTCTCGTATATGGGATTTTCATGGAATATCTTGATGCGAAGGGCCTTCATTTAGAGGATGGAAAGATTCGCGATAAGAACGGATCAGAACCGAGAAGAGGATTCTATTCCAGAATGGTTGGTATCATGGGAAGCCGTAATCCATTGCATCGAGTATTCGTATTCTTGTTCTTCTTCGTACTTAATTACCTCTTCTTCGGTCTTATTGTACTTGCTTTCAATAAGCTGAACTTCTGCGGATGGTGGCTTAGTACCTTGGTAATAACAATCGCTGGATACGCATTCTCATTGATTGCATATCCGGCTTGGAGAAATTATCTCCTTCCGAGGATCATTAAGATGTCCTCTAAGTAAGATCTGGTAGATCATTGGGGGAGTTCGATTCTCCCTCTTACTACAAACTTTTAAAACAATATTAATAACAACAAAAAACTTAAAAATTATGGAAACGAAAGAAATTTTGACGAAGAGATGCGAACTTGCTTACTTGGTAGCTAACCTCATGGGAATTAGAATCAAGTTCATTCAGTGTATGGTTGATCGGATTGATAAGAGGATCTCATATCCAGAATACGTTTGTTTTGCAGGGAACAGTATCCAAGTAATTGGATCTACGAATGGATATTCAGATTGTCCTGCCAGCTCTTATGAGAAGGAGCTTGGAAGAGATTACGACAGGATCTACAAAGATCTCAAAGAGATTGATGTAGATAACGTAGCTGATAGTGGGAAGTTCAGTGACTTGTTCCTGGAGCTTCCGAATGTAGTTAGCTTCGTAGATGGAACAGATCTTATAGCTGACATCTTGACCAAGTATTACGAGATTCATACTGGAGCTATGAAGAAGTATGAAGATCTCTCATTCGAGATTATGGATAAGAGAGCTTAAGTGCTTGAAATACAGACATATATGTAGAGATAGGAGATACGTTTTGTTATCTTATCTCTACATTTTCTTTAATATATTTAACTAATAAAAACTTTAACAGAAATGGAAAAGAGATTTAAGGTAGCTGCTGGATATGCAGTTAAGTTTGAAGGAAGAAACTTCTTAGTTACGAGAGTTACTGGAAGTATGGTTGAACTTCAGTCAATCGACAGTAATGGAAACATTATTTGGAGGACTGCGAGTGTAGATGATATTTCCGAGTTTGGAGATATGATCGATCTGTATGTATCTATGTCTATTCATAGGTATGAGTACGATGAGGTGAGGAACGTGTTCTATAATTTGGATATTAACTCTAACGCTGCTTGATATGAATCCTAATGTAATTAAGGCTATCAAAGCCATAGGTAGTTTTGTCGTATTCTTCGCTCTTGATGTGATTTCTATCAGAGTAACTGAAAGGGCCTTGTTTGACAAAGGATTGAGAGACGGAATGAAAGAAGTTAATAACTCTAAATCGAAAGGAAAGTAATTATGGTATCCTCAATAGTAATGCTCGTAAGCAAGAACTATGGTACAATACATAAGGCCATAGCAGCGATCTCATTGGCAGTCATTGGAAAAGGACTTGTCAAGAAGTACTTTGATGGAAGGACTGTGGGAAGAGTCCTTGCAGAGAGTGGGAGTGACATTACAGATGTCTACAGATGGAGAAAACAATGGAAATCTAAGGAGTAGCTAGAAAAACTCTGGAGACGGATTCTTGTCGGAAGAACTTGTAAGGTTCGAATCCTTATCCGTCACTCAACTTTTCATTGCTTTGTTTTTATTTTGATTTTTAGTACTTTCCTGTTCGTGAGAATCGGAAGTACATAACCGGATATAGCTCAATTGGTAAGAGCAGCTGTCTTATACACAGGAGGTTGTGGGTTCAAGTCCCGCTATCCGGACTTACTTATTTTATTAACAACAAAAACTTTAGGATTATGGAAACGAACAGAAATTACGATGGACCGATCGAAGTTACAGATCCGGAGAAACTTAAGTTGTATAAGGGTATGCTTGATGCCTTTATAAAACAAACTGGAATTGAAGGTAGAATTGATACGAGCAAGGTATCTATTGGAGAGTTGCACATTGGTCTTAAGGAATTAAGGAACGAGGGAGAGTAATCTCCCTCTATTGTTTTACCCTATTATTTTTTTTTTCTTCGATATGAAATCAATTAAGTATCTTAACTATATAGCGATATCACTTGCAGCACTAAGTATTATTATGATACTGGCATACTTGTTTGGAATCTCTTTTATTCCAAACCTGTTCATTGTTATCTTTGCGATTGTATCAATATCGCTGTCTTTCCTTTCTACTATCCTTACGATGATCCTTTCATTTAGGGATGAGAAAGAGTAAATCTTGGAGAAACTGGCTAATGCCAGTTGGGAGGTCCGATTCCTCCCTTTACTACAAATATTAATTTTCAAAATAAAAGGAGCAATAGACATGTTACTTGCAATAAGTTTTTCTAAGGTATTTGTAGCCATGTTTTTACTGGTTGCAACATTGAGTATTGTGTTCTCATTAATTGGGAGCGTAATCAAAGGAATATGGTCGATGATATTTGGATTCATCGGATTCTTCTTCCCATTCTTGAAGAAATAAATAACAAAAGATAACTAATCAATAAAATCAAAAAAAAAATGGAAATTAGAGAGAAATTCAACGGAAAGATCGGAAGCATAGTTTATATTGGTGTATCCGGAGAGATTGGAAGAGTAGTAGGGAGCTCTGAAAACAGTAATCCAATTCTTGGTAATACGTCTTTGGATATAGTATTTCCTAAGAACTCTGGTAGCTTGGTTAAGAAAGAGGGAATACCGACTATGTTTGTGAAGATGGCATCTTACGATGATCGCCATAAATACAGACAGACTATGAAGAGGTCCTTATTCAGATGGGATCTTGGAAGTAAGGAATTTGTACCTAGAGAGGATAGGAAGATTGGGAGGAGATAAGATGGGAATCTTAGTCGTGTCAGTAGTCATTATATACGCATCCATAAGGGGATTAATTAACTACGTCCAGAAGGATGATAGTTGGAATAGAGATGACGTGAGTATTAATGATCTTGTGAGCAGGAAACTTGAGAGAATGAGATCATATTGATGACTAGTTTTACTAGTCAAGGCTGCTATGGTTAGTCTAATCTGGGTTCGATTCCCAGACAGCCTACTTATTTTTTTTTTATTTATTAACAATCAAAATAGAACAAGATTATGAAGACAACAGTAAAACCATTTTTGGTAGATGAGAGCGAGTTTGGAATTTTGACGATCACAGTAATGAACGAGGATAATAGTGCAGTAGACACTAAGTTCCTTCACGATCATGTAAGTCACGAGAATAGGAACGTGAGATTTGGGGTATCTAGGAATAAGAAAACTTCTCCGTATGACTTAAGGACACTGTCGAAAGATGGTGATCCGATGGTAAGATTTGGAGTTGCATCCAATTCCAGGGTTCATCCCCTTATACTTGACGAATTGATGAATGATGAAAATGAATTTGTGAGAGCACTCGCAAGCTATAGAATGGGTGTCAGAATAGAATCGGATATGTTTATGGCTTTTAAGAGTAGAGGATACGTCTACAATGGATGTGTCATAAGTAAGAGCCGTAGATAGTTTCCATTTTTTTTTTGAAAGTTTTTTTTGTTTATTGTGACGTCACGGTTCGTGAGAATAGTGGCGTTAAAATTATCCGAGTATGGCGCAATTGGTTAGCGCAGCTGTCTTATACACAGGAGGTTGCAGGTTCAAGTCCTGCTACTCGGACTTATTGCTCACTCAAAAATCTTTAGTTCTTATAGTCGATGAATCCGGGATGGACAAGTCGACTACATTTGCGAGCATAGTTCAACGGACAGAACGACAGTTTCCTAAACTGTAGATCCGGGTTCGATTCCCAGTGCTCGTACTTATTTTTTTTTCTTATTTATAGACTTCAAAAACTATTAGAATTATGGAAACAAAAGAGTTTGAGAAATTGAAAGTTATTTTTGTCCCTAAATTAGGTATAATCGGATTGGTAGAATCAAATAAAGGTCCTGACACTGTTATTTACTCGACTGATGTAGATTCTAACTGAAATAATTTACTTATAGTTAGTGTAATACTTCGTGGAAGTTCCTTGGATATGGGCTACGAGGTTACTGGGAAGGCAAAAGGAAGATTATTGGACGAGATATTGAATACTAAATTTCAGGGCGGATATTTTATGGTTATTGATGGAGAAGTCGTCCTCAAAGAATCACTTACTGACATTGAAGCTGGGTGGCATTTGTGTGATATTAGGTATAAATTCGGTAGAAGATATAAAAACGATAATAAGAGTATGAAAACAAAAGAAATTTTTATTCCGTATTATTTGGAATACGTAGGAACCTATTCAATCAATTGGTTACTTGGGATTGAAGGACTTCTGTTTAAGAAGGTGGATGGAAGCTATGTTTTTGTTTATAGCATTAGTGGGTCTAGGGCTATTCATTGTAGGGAGTTCGAGGACGACAATTTTTTCACCAAGACTACTGGCAGTGATATTGTAAGAGAGGTTGGAAAAGTCATAATGTCTGGAGACTTCTCAGAATTAGAGTTTAAACTTTTTGACGAATTAGATGGAGAAAATCAATCTATCGGTAAGTCAGAGAAGGATCAGTATCTCGTAACTATACTTAATTGTCTTGACATGAATTTCTCTCATAAGAGTATGATAACTGATGGGGTGTTAGTAGAGTGGAAGTCCCTCAGGGAAATTGATAAGGTGAGGAAGCCTAAACTTAATGAGCCTGAACTATGTAATCCAATTGCTGCGGACGGAGGAATCTTTAGTCCAAGTAGGATAGCATTATATGGAGACTCTGGATTGTCTGATAAGATATATGAACACTTCAAAAACTACAAAATGAAAGACAAAATGAATATTGAAAAGGTTGAGTGCATTCGGGACATTGAGGATGGAATTGATTTCGTGAAACTTGATGTTAGAGAAAAGAATTATGGAGGTGATTTTGATTTAGTGGGACTTAAGTGGAATGGGGATGAAGAGTACTCCCTTGTAATCCGTGAGGTCTCTAAGAGAGATTTGAATACATGTAAGTATCGTAGTTTAACAAACGATGAGAAGATTGACTTTCTCATAAAACTTGTCGATCAAGATACAAACATTACTTCGACATTGATCCAGGGGAACGATGGCAAGATCTGGGAGAATACTGAGACTAATGATGTGGATGGTTACAGAGATTACATTGAAGCCGTGGTTGAAAAGGTCATCGATGGCGAGGAATGTAGTCTGCATGAAGATGCGGAATGTAGTAAAGATTTTGTATGCGTTATTTTGGAGTAGAACTCGGTTACGGGTTTAAATCAAGTTTTTTGAATGTCAATTTGAACCTATATCACACTTCTTGGAAGGATCGTTATTTACGCAAATCTAATAACCTTAAAAATAATACAATTCGTGCTTATGCAAATATCTTAGGTATTGAAGAAATTCACCAATGCTATTGAAAGTATAAAAACCATTTCCAAATCATCTGATAAAACCGTAGAAAAAGTAAATCAAGAGGTAAAGGTTTTTACCGAAAACGATCATTTGCAAAAGGCAGATTTTAAAATTATAGAGCTGTACGAAAAACTTAAAGGAGGATTGTTGAATTTAGATGATAATGTAAATATTCAACCCAAAAAGCAAACTATTGGTTTCAGAATAGATAATGCTATTTTTTGCGATATACTAATCCTAAAAAAGGGGTTAAATATTTATATAAATCTGAAAAGTGGTGATTTGCTTGATGAAAAAAAGATTGCCCGCGATGTTTCGAATATAGGACACTGGGGCAATGGTTCCTATGAAATAAAGCTAACAGATAGCGAAAACTTTGAATACATTTTAGGTTTACTCAAACAATCACTAAAAAAGAACAA
>ERZ773056.43-NODE-43-length-55101-cov-16.467355_pt1 | contig 55101 bp, 63 predicted proteins | sample MGYA00580857_ERZ773056 | MGnify/ENA primary metagenome ERZ773056 (study PRJEB29015, sample SAMEA2737996) | human oral metagenome | biome: human oral; feature: human-associated habitat; material: dental | place: China | collected 2114 ... | reverse complement strand
GCATGGCACTGAGCTCACTCGCCTTCAAGGACCCCCCGGTTGTAAAGTTAATTTTTGTTAATCTTTCTGGGCGAGGATTTTGGCAGTGAGCTCACTGGCTTAGCTACCAAGTCCTCACGGTCCAACCGCCGTGGGGCTCTCGCATGTGCACGCATGTAGGTGCACGCATGTAGGTGCACGCATGTGGGGGAGCTCACCACCCACCCCGGAGCTCGGCGACTTCGCCCCTTGGCAGCTTGGCGGTTGAAACCATCCGTATTCCGAAATCAGAAATACAACCCTATTCTGTAATTCGAAATACAACCCTATTCTGTAATTCGAAATACAACCGCATTTCAGCGCACGACCATAAATCGAAATGTAACCATAAACCGAAATAAGTAATTTAGCTGCGTAAAAAACAAGACAACCGTAAGAAAGTAGAAAATTCTATATTTCCTTCTACAGGCAAAGCAAACTCAATAACTACCTGCTTCGAGCTTAGTTTTTACCCTCCAAATGGGGGCGGAGATAAACTGCTGAAATCGCTAAGTGTCGTTGTAGAAAATGTGTAGTGTTTGTTTTATTTGTTGAAAAGAGCTCCTAGGAGCTCATAGAGGGGAAAAATAATAAATAAGTAATTAGTATAAAAGAAAAGCGCGATACATACGCGGGCAAATGCGCACCCGCACCTTGGAACTCCGCAACGCCCTGTTCCTGCTGGAGAAAAAAAAAGCCCTCGGGTGCAAATTAGCCACTTTTTGTTCGACACCCTAAAATTTCCTCACGGTTTACACCCCCCATCGGTATGCCGAAATAGCTAAAAACAGCATTGATTTTATTAAGAATATCCGCCCCACTGTAAAGGGGTCAAAAAAGTTTCCTGAGCAGCAACGCCGCCGCGCGCACTTAGAATTTCAGTAACTTGCGCTAAAAAGCTGTATAGTTATAACGTAACACTTTCCTTCAAAAGTTGGCTCTCTCAGTATCCGTTTTGGTACAGTATAACAAAAGTCACTTTTTAATAAAAAACGAAAAATCAATGGCTTGCAAAAATTTTCCGAAATATGAAATCCTAAAGTTTTGATATTAAGGTATCCGGGGGCGACAAAGAAAAAAAATTGTGTGTACCTGGTTGTTTTGGCTAAAGAATTTAGGTATCAATTGCCCCCCATCGGGTACGCATTTTACCCCCTATTAGTTTCCCGCCGCCGTGAGGGGAGGGGGATATATACTTAGAACTTATTTTTTGTTATAATACAAATATACAACCATAATTAAAAATATGGTCGTATTTCAGCTGTATTTAATTTATTAAAAACGAGGTAAAACCATGCAAAAATCCCGCAAAACTGAAGGGTTCCGCCGAAGAAACGCTTCAATCGCATTTCGACCCAATGGAAGAAAATTAAGCAATAAAACCGAGGCAGCGCTTATCCGCCTAGCTAATTCGAAATTAGGCTCCAGCGGGCTTAGTTTGGAAGACGCCAGGCAGCTTGGCATCGAAGCAGCAGGGGGCACCCAGATTTCGAAATTACACCCTTCCTTCCATGAGGTAGCAGCTCTTAAAATCAATTATTTCGACCTTGATGGCGGTCCTCTCTCCGATATTAAGGGTGCTCCCCCATTCTACAGAATTCGATATTTGAAGACTCTCACTGGTTTAGAAGACCTGGTAACTAAGCCTCAAAGATACACACAACCTCCGCATACCCTACCACTCGCTTACTTTCCGAAAGGTTATTTCGACTGGACGGAGCTTTCTATTGATACCTCACAACCATTAATCATTACAGAGGGCGAGCTAAAAGCTGCCTGTGCTTGTAAATATGGCTTCCCCACTATAGGACTTGGCGGTGTTTACAATTGGAGGTCATATAAAATGGGGATAATGTTCCTCCCCATTTTGGAAAGGATAGACTGGCAACGGCGAAATATCTATATATGCTTCGATTCCGATTACCGCTCCAACCCCATGGTCCTCCAGGCATTGCAAGATTTCGCCATGGAGCTTAGCGACCGAGGGGCATATATAAATATTGTCTCCCTCCCAGACGTCGAAGGATTAGACAAGGTGGGACTAGACGACTACATTGTGGCGATGGGTAAGACGGGCGTTTCCCAATTTCAGAATCTGCTCCATGAAGCAGAACCGTGGGGGCTAACCGGTCCGCTATGGGACTACAATAATCGATACATATATATCCGAAACCCAGGGGTTATTGTGTCATTAGACAACCTCGCCCATAAGATAGCTCCAGCAGCTTTCAAAGAGCACCTGGAGACCGCCGCCAAGTATCCCGAGAGGATACTTAAGCCCGACGGTACGGTGTCTTATAAGCCCATTAACGCGTCCGCCCAGTGGCTCCGATGGGGGCAACGCCACGAAGCGGCGGAGCTCACTTACCAACCAGGCGGTGAGCGATATCTCCGCAATAAAAACTATCACCGCCCAGTATTGAATACTTGGGCAGGTTGGGGTATCTCCCCCATCAAGGGTTCAGTCCGCCCATTCAAGCAGTTGCTTGAGCATTTATTTTCAGGTGCCGAGCCCGAAGCTCTTGAGTGGTTTATTAAGTGGATGGCGTACCCACTACAGCACCCGGGCACCAAGCTGTTTACCGCTGCGGTAATTCACGGCATCAAGCATGGTACGGGTAAGTCGCTCATTGGTTATACTCTCGCCCATATATACGGCAAGAACTTCACAGAGATTAGTCAAGCAGATATCCATGCAACGTTTAACGAGTGGGCGGAGTCAAAGCAATTCGTTATGGGTGATGATGTTACCGGTTCCAATAAGCGACAGGATTCAGACTTCCTGAAGAAGATGATTACCCAAAAAGAATTGCGGGTAAATATGAAGTATGTGCCGTCGTATACTGTTCCGGATTGCATTAATTATTTATTCACCTCCAACCATCCAGATTCATTCTTCCTAGAAGATGATGACCGCCGCTTCTTTATTCATGAGGTAATTGTTCCCCCACTGGAAGAGAAGTTTTATCGCAAGTATATGAAATGGTTGGACAATGGCGGGGCAGCTCATGTGTTTGACTGGTTATTATCTGTGAGCCTCAAGGGCTTTAATCCTTCTGCCCCCGCCTATAAGACGGTTGCGAAAGAAAGAATGATTGACGCAGGGCGAAGCGACCTAGCAGCTTGGGTGCGACAATTAATGGTGGCACCGGACCAAGTGCTGCGTATTGGTTCCCGCCCATTTGAGCGGGATATCGCCACAGCAGCTCAGTTGCTTAGCTACTACGACGCCGAGGAGAAGACAGCAGTGACTGCTAATGGACTCGCCCGCGAGTTGTCCAGGGCAGGTTTCCTCCAAGCAAATGGAGGTCGCCCCATTAAGCTGCCAAGCGGTTCGCAGCTTCGTTACTATATTATTCGCAACCAGGACCTGTGGGCGGACGCTCCCCACGCATCGTTGATAGAGCACATTGAGCATGGTTGGATGCCGGTGAAGAGGTCGCGACGTCGCTACGAGCCAAGCTACGAGGACCTGGCGCGGGATGAAGCTCTTAAAGAGTCTCGCCCCAGAAAGCGGAGGGTTCGCCAGTGACACCCTACCCGGTAAGAGTGTACCAGTCCTCCCACCTCCATCCACTGGCAAGAGTCTTCCCAGGTCCTGCTGGGGCGCGACGCTACCTAGCATCTTATGGTTTACAGCGGAGTGCCCCCTACTACGTCTGGGGTGTCTACGCCGCCAAGCTGCCAAGGTTTTGGTTTCCGGTTGGTTGGGCGGTCGCCGGTCACGTCGTCGCAGCTTGCCGCCTCTCCCACGCCAGTGACAAGCTCTTCCCGAGGTACTACCTCCTCCACTGGGAGGCAGAGTACACGCGACTTCTGGAGTACAATAATAAGATGTACCGCTCTCCAGCTCGGGCTCTCACTCTAATCAGTCGCAAGGTAAGGCGAGAGTGGGTTCAGTCCTCCCTCCAGTTGCTGCCCTCGGGCTCTTGTGTAGTCCAGGTTCCCCCACTGGATGACCTTGTAGACCTGGTTTTGAGAGAAATAAACTCCAGCAGAAGCAAGGAGTTATGAAAAAAGTTGGTGATTTCTGAAAATAGCGGTTTACAAGATTCCGGAATATGCTATAATGACCACATCAACCAAGCACTGGTTGACAACCGGAAGGAACACCTTCCACCCCATAAACAAAAAAACTTAAAGGACCAAACATGAAAACTTTCAAACTTAAATCATCTGCCCAACGCCAAGCTAAAAAAGACGGCATCGACAAAGCACTGTGGACCAAGCACATTGTCCAAGTCGATGGACGATGGGTACTGTACACTGCTGAAGAGCTGGCAGCTGCTGAGAAAGCTGCCTCCACCGAGAAGTCTGCCCCTGCCAAGAAAACTATTAAGAAGTCTTCCCCCATTGAAAAAGCTGCCCCTGCCAAGAAGTCTGCTCCTGCCAATGAGTACGTGGGCACGGGGGTGAGAGGACTTACCAGAGGCGCTGCGCGCATCGCAATTGAGAAACCGATTGGCAAGTTTGTTAGTGACCTTATTCTCAAAGGGCTCTCCAATAAAGAGATTTATGAGGAGATGGTGGAAGAGTACGGCGCCCAATATGCAGCGGGCAAGAAGTGGTACGCCGGTTGGTATCGGCATGATATGAAAAAGAAAGGACTCATCTGATATCCCCCAGGCACATGGAAGTGCCTTCTGAAAATAGCAGTTTACAAAATTCTGAAATCCTGCTATAATAGCTCCGTCAGCTGATGAAGTTGGCACTAATGTAAAATTTTAATGAGGACTAAACCCATGAAAACTACGAACACCGTCTACTACGTTGAAGCTTGCGGTTATGCACAATTAACCACCGACGTCGAAAAGCTCAAAGCTAAGTGGCAAGATGAATATCCTTGCCTCACAGACGATGTTATTGAAGTTACTGAAATCAAGTATGCAACCCCAGAGCAGCTCGTGAAAAAGCTGAACAAGAAGCTCGATGAGCTTTGTGGCGGTGAGTTCGACGAAGACCAACTCGAAGAGCTATACTGATAATCTATGGGGCACAAGGAAGTGCCTCCCCATTGAGGAGAAAACTATGAACATGAATACTAACATCCAACTCGCCTCTGCTATTTATGATTTAACTGCGATGATTGCTAATCGTGCTGCGAATACTGTTTACTTATGCAAATGTGACCATGAGGACTGGGCGAATGATACTTATAGAGCTGCCCATTTTGCTGCGAAGGCTATTGATAGTAGGCACGACCTTGCCAAGCTCCCAAGTGAGGAATTGCAAAGCCAGCTTAGTCGCTTAGTAGCTGCGAGTGCTATTCGTGATAACGATATGTACGATATCATTCAGAAAGTTATTAGCTCGTTTACACCCCCACAAGACAAGCTTGCTGCGAGTGACAAACGAGTTGCTGCACTGCAACAAGCACTTGCTGAAGCATTTGATAAAGCTATGGAGGGGTGAGTTATGAAATTTCTTAATGAAGATTTTGCAATTCGATTTCTAAACCATATTAACTTCCATATGTTCGTAGACACATATGGCACCCCATGGGATGACTTCCCAGAATTATACGACGAAGATGGTGAGCACATGGACTACGACGTCTGGACAGATTGGGTGCGTAGTAATGTACTTGGTTACGACGAAGTTCGTGGTGATAATGTTCGCCTCCCAGATTGGGCATTCAGAATCTTGTGTAAGGTTGGTCCTGCTACCAATTTACCTGCGCTTACTAATCTTGATGACCAAGAAAGATTAGTAAGTGAGTACGAGGAAGCTTGTATCTTAGCAGACAAGATTGCCATAGAGCTACGATACTTTGAGGATAATATTGACAGAGGTGACACGGTGGGCGCCACTGATGATGCTATGAATGCTATTGCCGATGAATTAGGGTGCCGCCCCATTGAAGCCTGCCTTGATAAATGGGAAGGCTTGGTAGAAGTTTAAGTTGGTCCATTGACCTCCACGGAGGGAGGTCCTTTTTAAGGAGAATCACCATGAATATTATGAAAGCATATCTTGCCGGAAAAGAACAGAAGTCTGTAGAAGAAAGACTCAAAGCAGCTAAGCCGCCGAGATTCGACCTCCTGCCCACTGGAACACTTTGGGTTCTGGCAGGTTGGCAGAACATGAGCGGCAGGCGGGTGAGCAGGGTTGTTGACTGCAGAGCACAGGTTAGTACCAAGTACGACTGGCAATACACCCACTTGTTTGAAATCGAGTATGCTGCTGGGAAGCCCAAGATTGTGGGCGTCTATGAGCGAGGTCGCGAAGCTACGTGGCAACAACTTAGCTCGGAAGAATTGAAGAGTCTTTTTAGTACCTTACAGAAGATTCACGCCCATACGAACGACAGCTACACGTGGCAAATAATTTTGATGCTACGAGAGCTATTCTGAAATTAAACATTTACATTATTCCTGAATTTGCTATAATGCAAATATTGTCCAGCTACTGGGCAGTAAAGAGTCCGTGAGGATAACCCCTCCCCAGTGGGAGAAAACTTAACTATATGAGGTATACTATGAGTAACTTGAACCTTGACCTTGAAAAAATCCAAAGTGTTGTCGCTTCTGAAGCGTCGCGTGCTGTCACTGCAAATAACAAGCGCATCATCGCGCTGGTTAAGCAGTTCGCCAAGGACCTGATTGATGCTATCAATGAGGGTGCCGAGGTAGAAGAAGAGGCAGCTGCCAAACCTGCTGCGAAGAAACCTGCCAAAGAAGATAAGCCTGCGAAGAAGGCTAAAGAAGACAAGCCCGCTGCGAAGAAACCTGCCAAAGAAGATAAGCCCGCCAAGAAGGCTAAGGAGCCCGAGCCTGAAGAAGATGAAGATGATGAAGATGATGAAGAGGAGGGTGACAGCGTTTGGGACTTGCTGGATGAGGTGTCGGACGCGGAAATCGAAGAGTCTGAGTATAACAAACTTTCTGAAGCCAAGCTTAAGAAAGAATTGAAGGAGCGCGGCATTGACGATATTCCTGATGATGCTGAGAAACCTGATTTAGTCGCAGCTCTGATTCTCATCGACGAAGATGAAGAAGGTGAAGAGGAAGAGTGATAGTAGTTGGGCGAGTGTAACAGCTCGCCCATTTAACAGGGAGAAATAATGAAAGCATATCTTGTGTCAAGTAATGGGGCGTATACGATTGCCCCCACCCAGGCAATTGCGAAGTCTACCAAGCATGCCCTTGTTGCTAAGGGTGCTAAGAAGAATGAGGTATCCATTACGCAGCTGGATATTCCTGTGCCCAAGCCAGCATTTATTGAGTGGCTTAACGACTTAATCGCCTCGCTGCTTAGCGGCGAAGAGTCCGGAAGCCCAGTACAAAGTGCCCCATGGGAAGACGATGATGAACCTGAAACAAGCAAGACAGCTGCTAAACCTAAGCGACTCGGCAGACGTCGCAGAGGTTAAGAGAGCTTACCATGCTGCTGCGAAACTAAGCCACCCGGACCGTGGTGGCTTAGCTGCCGAGTTCGCAAAGCTTAACCAGGCATATAAGATAGCGCTCGCCCATTGTGGCGAAGAGAGCTGCCCCCACTGTGGTGGTAGTGGCTTCATAGAAGTTACTGTGGGTTGGGAAACTTTCAAGAAGAGGTGTAAACATTGTGGTAGTAAAACCAAATCTCGCCGCGACGATTAAAGGCGAGGAAGATATAAAAGCTTGGCCCGTATATGTGTCCCCCAAACTGGACGGTGTGCGGGCTTTAATTGTAAATGGCATTGCCCAAAGCAGAAGCGGGAAGCCGATACCGAATAGCGATATCCAACAGTTGTTTGCTGATGGCAAGCTTGATGGTCTGGATGGTGAGCTAGTATGTGGTCCTCCATACGAAGAGGGTTGCTACAATCGTACTACCTCACAAGTCATGAGCGTCCAAGGTGGCAGTGAGGGCTTGGTCTATTATGTGTTCGATTGCTGGGATGACCAGCACATGACCTGGGCAGAGCGGCTCAGTGGCTTAGAAGCCGAGCAGCAGGACTTCCCCCCATTTGTCAAGCTGCTGCCACAGAAGCTGGCTCATAACTGGGAAGAGGTTTTTCAGTGGGAAGAGCACTGGTTGTCCCAAGGCTATGAGGGCTTGATGCTACGAGGGCTGAATTGCATGTACAAGCATGGGCGAAGCACGATTAAAGAGGGTGGACTGCTGAAGCTGAAACGCTTTGAGGATGCTGAAGCCACAGTGATTGAGGTCCTCCCACTAATGGAGAACCATAATGCTGCGGAGATTGGTGAGCTCGGTCAAACAAAGCGAAGTAAAAAGAAAGCTGGGCTCCGAGCAGCTAAGCAGCTTGGCAGCTTAGTGGTACAGGACAAAGAGGGCAGGCAGTTTAATATTGGTAGTGGCTTCACCCAGCAGGCTCGCGTTACTTACTGGAAGAATCGTCGCAGCTTAGTGGGCTTGGTGGTTAAGTATAAGTTCCAGCCCACTGGGACCAAGGACCTCCCCCGCTTCCCGGTATTTTTAGGGTTTCGAAGTAAGCTCGATTTATAATTTTTTCTGTAAACCGCTATTTACAGAGAGGGCAAGACGTGCTATAATAGCCTCGTAAACAAGCAAAGGATACTTAAATGGCAATACGTAACAGCAGCAAAAAACTGGGTGCCTTGGCGGATGAGTTGTATGAAACTCGGGAAGCTCGGTTGGCACTGCAGAAACAAATAGACGCCTTGGCGGCACGGGAAAAAGAAATTAAGGATTACTTAATTGATACTCTCCCGAAGAGCGACGCCAGTGGAATTAGCGGCGCGAAAGCCCGTGTAACAATAGTAGTTAAGGAGCAGCCCACAGTAACAGACAAGCAAGCGTTTTGGGATTATATTAACGACCATGAGGCTTACGAGCTAGCGCAGGTTCTTCGCCCATCAGCCCCCGCCATTAAAGAAAGGTGGGAGAATGGCGAAGAAATTCCTGGCATTGATAAATTCAATGTCACAACAGTTTCAATTAACAAGGTGTAAAGACAATGGCCCACAAAATAACAGACTCCTCTAACCAGGAAGTAGAAACTAACTTAACAGCAGTAGATTTCCTTCTCTTGTCGAAGGAAGGTCCTGAAGATGACGCTGAAGTGGTAAGCGCATCGCTAGAAGCAATTCGCAAAGCTGCAGTAGAGTTACAAGACTTCATTTCAAGAGCAGCTAAGGTAAATGCTTTTATAATTATCGCAGCAGGTGAAACAGAAGAGAATGCAGAAGGTCATTCTCAAAACGCACTGCTTCAAGCTTGTTTTGGTACAGGACTTGCCGCCCATACTTTATTGAGGTACCTCATAAAGCGCAATAGCGAGCTTAGTGAAACACCTATTGCTGTACTAGAGGAGCGGTATAATTTTATTGGAGCTATAATTAACCAAGCAATAGAAGAGGTATCGGGGGCAGAAGATGAGTAATTCTTTTTCGGATAATGATGTTCGCGTGCTGCTCCAGGAATTCCCAGAAGTTGATACTAAGGATGCAGCTGATGCCAGGTCCGGTCTTCAGGTTGCGTTGCAAGACGCGCAGAAACTACTGGAAGCAGACGAGATAGGAGCTTATATCTTCCTGGGTATCTCTCGTACAAGTCAAGGGGGCTCAGGCAAAGCTTTCTGCCTTCAGAGTGTTGGCGGCAGCGCCGTTGCAGCTCATACACTATTACGTGTTGGGCATGCAGCTGTGAAAGACTTATATGGCTGTGAGCCCTTTGAGCTAGAGGCAGAGTATAAAAAAATGGTAAGAGAGGTGGGCAATGGCAATTAAGAGAAGGAAGTTGGGTGGCAAGAAAACTGGGACCTCTGTGGTCCCATGGGATGAGGAGCTTGCCAAGTTTGCTGCTGAGGAGGCTGCCCAGGAGAAACCAGCAGGTGGCAAGTTCTTCTCCACTGCTGGCGGGCAGCTCTCCATTGGCGGCAACGCGGTTAAGAATAACGAGTTAATATGTGTAATCGTGGACCATGCCTATGACTACACATACTATGAGGGACGGTATGACCCCGACAGTCCAACCCCGCCGAAGTGCTTCGCCCTGGGCCACGACGAGAAAGAGATGGCACCCCATGAGAGTGTTGTAGAGCGTGACCAGGAGGAGAGCGACCAGTGTAAAGGCTGTCCCATGAATGAATGGGGAAGCGCCGAAACTGGTAAAGGTAAGGCTTGCCAGAACCGACGTCGCCTGGCATTGCTGCCCTGCGGTAGTATCGACAAGCATGATAATCTGGAATTAATCGAGGACCTCGCCCACTACCGCAAGGGCGAGATTGGTTATCTCCGAATCCCAGTAACATCACTGAAGAACTACTCAAGCTATATTAGAGAGCTGGCAGCAACTGAGAAGCGACCGGCTTTCGCCATGGTGACACGTATCTTTATTGAGGCGGACCGCAAGACGCAGTTCAAGGTTTGCTTTGAGGCGATTGACAAGTTGCCCAATGAGATTGTAGAAGTTATATATAAGGAGCGTCGCCCGGTTGTGCATGACGAGATTCTCTTCCCATATAATCTGGACTTCAGCGAAGCAGAGGAGGAGAAGCCCACACGTAGTAAACGGTCACGTAAATATTAAGGTGGCAGGATGGCATATGGAGTATCAAGAGAGTGGGTAGAGCTTAATGAGAAGCTCCTCTCCACGGAGGACTTAGCATACTGCCAGCAACTCATAGAAGAGGAGCGGCAGTATAAGAACCGTAAAACTTATCTTCGCCGAATACAGAGCCGGGTTAACCGGCTCCAGGCTCGGCAAGCTTTGGAGAAACTTGATGTTAAAGCCAACAACGATTGACTTTGAAACTATGGGTATTGAAGGTCGCCCCAATTACCCGCCCATCCCGGTGGGGGTGAGTATTAAAAAGTGGGGGCGACCTTCTAAGTATTATGCTTTTGGGCATCGCTGTGAGAATAACTGTAGCTGGGGAGGGGCAAAGGAATTACTTGAAGAAGCCTACAACACTGAAGATGGTATCCTCTTCCAAAATGCTAAGTTCGACTTGGACGTGGCGGAGGTGCACATGGGCATTAAGATACCGGAGTGGCAACGTGTCCACGATACTATGCTGTTGCTCTTCCTGGACGACCCCAACCAGCTTGAGCTTTCTTTGAAACCTGCCGCCAAGCGGCTTCTTGGCTGGGAACCAGAGGAGCAGGATGCCGTAGCACAATGGCTGATTGATAACCCGCCGGCTAAGGGTGTTAAGGTAAGCAAGGGCGGTAAGTATCCTTTCGGAGCTTATATCGCCTACGCGCCGGGTAGCTTAGTGGGGAAGTATGCTAACGGCGACGTTGACAGGACCGAGGCTATCTTCAAGCTGCTGTACCCGCGAATAGTGGAAGCCGGTATGTTCGATGCCTATAACCGTGAGAGACAGCTCCTCCCCATTCTGCTGGAGATGGAGCGGCAGGGTTTGCCAGTTGACCTGCCCCGCCTAAAAGAAGACCTCGCTATGTACCGCCAAACACAGGCTATTGTGGATAAGTGGGTGAGGGATAGACTAGGGGCGGACGAGGAGTTAAACCTCGACTCCGGGGAGCAGCTCTTTAACGCCATGCTCATGGCGGACGTTGTTGACCGGAGTCAAGCGCTTCTCACCCCCACTGGTAAGTACCAAACAAACAAAGACGCTCTGCTGCTGGCGGTAACAGACGACGTACTTCTTGCCATGCTGCAGTACCGCTCACAGTTAAAGACTTGTGTAGGTACTTTCATGGGGCCATGGTGCCAAGTGGCTGAGCAGTCTGGCGGCTTAATCTATACTACGTGGAACCAGGTCAAAGCGCCCAAGGGGCCAGGCGGCGTAGGGGGTACCCGCACAGGCAGACTGTCATCCACCCCTAACTTTCAGAATATCCCGAAGAGCTTTAAGTCCCACTTTAAGACAGAGGAAAACCCGGATAAACCGGTTGCGCCTATTGAGCTACCGCCATTACCGAAGATTCGCAGCTACATAGTAGCTTTCCCCGGTGAGGTATTGGTGGACCGCGACTTCTCCCAGCAAGAGGTGCGTATCCTCGCCCACTACGATGGAGGGGAATTGCTTTCCCAGTACCAAGCTGATGCTTGGGTGGACTTCCATACCAGCACCCAGCAGAAGCTGGCAGAGCAGGGCAAGGTGTATGAGCGGAAGTTCGTTAAGACTGTGAACTTCGGGCTTATATATGGCATGGGTAATGCTGCCCTCGCCACCGACCTTGGTATTACAGTGGAAGAGGCGACGAAACTAAAGAAAGATATTCTCAGCCTCTACCCCGGTATCAAAGACTTGTACAAGGATATGAAGGCTTGTGCCAAGACTCATACACCCATACATACATGGGGCGGGCGACGGTATTACTGCGAAGAACCCAAGATGGTGCAAGGCAGGTATCGTGAATTCGATTATAAGATGGTGAACACCCTTATTCAGGGCTCTGCTGCTGATTGTACCAAAGAGGCAGTTATCCGCTTCCATAATGCTAAGAAGGCTGATTGGCGAATTCTTCTAAATGTGCATGACCAGATAACCGTCTCCGTCCCACCAGAGGATATGGAGGAGGCTATGGAGGCGCTACGCACCGCCATGGAGAGTATCGCGTTTGATGTTGATATGCTAAGTGAGGGTTCTGTGTCCACCACTAACTGGGCAGAGCTCGCTAAATATGATGAAAAAGGAAAGGTAGTTTATGAATCCGCTTGATTTCAGACTTAACTTGGGCCGTGCAGAGGTACAACGTTTCTTCCACTACTTGTATCTCCGTAACGCAGTATGGCGGCAGCGGTTAGACAAGCAGCCTATAGACTATGAGGGTGACAACATCCTCGCCAAGTACAAGTTTATGAATATATGGCGGGAGCTGGATACCTTCTCCCAGTGGGAGATAAATGAAACACGTGATAAGGTGCTGTCCTATGCTGTGCTGGCTATCATAGTGGGGCGGATGGTATTGAACCCTGTAACTGCCAGATTCTTAATAGACGGCGGCAGTGACCTCTCCCGTAATGAGCTTGCTCAGTTTCTGAGAGATACTTTCGACCGACCGGAGCAGGCAGTGGGTGACGCTATTGAGAGGTACGATACCAGTAATTGGGAGTCACTTACTGCGCAGCTACTACGCTTCCGTAGTCGGGTAGACGCGCAACGACTGGATATGCTTTACGCTGCTATTGAGTATAATATTTACACCCCCCATGAGCTGATGGAGCTGGTTCAGAAGTTGTTTAAGGTTACAGCTTTTGATGCTTATGAGATTGTTACTTCCTTCACGTATATGGCGAGGAAGGAAATTACAGAAAACCATATTTACCACATGGGGCATGGCGCCCGCCCAGCTTTGGCTATGCTATATGGTTACCAGGTCCCTACGGAGTACGAGTACTTAGCGCTTAGCAGCTTAGCCTACGAGGTCAAGTGGCACTTGGAGCAGGGTATTATTCCTAGCTGGGAATGGATACCACAAAGCATGCAGGGCAACGTTATGGCTAGTGAACCCCATAAGTGGACACTCCGCACTATGGAGGATGCACTATGCGAGTTCCGCAAGTATGAGAATATTTATCGTGGTGGCCCAGGTCGCCGTCTTTATAATAAGGAGAAAGTATGAGCAGTATATTCACCGCCCCAATAGGCAAGCTTCGTTATATCTTAGTCACTGATAATGACTGGGATAAAGTAGTTGAAGCAATGGGGGAGATAGAGATGGAGCCCCACTATGCGGATGACGTTATTAAGCAGTGGCGCAATAGTGTTGCCCGTACTCATATCTGGGAGAATGATGAATGGGTGAATATTGTAGTGCGCTACGACCGCCAACGGGAAGGCAATATCCTACAGAAGCATGCGGTCCTCGCCCATGAAGCAATGCACATTGTCCAGGAGATTTTCCGCCATGTGGGGGAGGAGGCACCTGGTGATGAAGTCCAGGCTTACTTCCTGCAAGAGGTCTGCTATAACTTGTTCGCAGAATTCCAGGAGCAGACTAGTGGCGAGTAAAGTAACAGCTTGGTCATATTCTCGGTATACTACTTACAAGCAGTGCCCACTAAAGTTCTACCTTGCTAACATTGCTAAGATAGCAGAGCCTCCTAACCCGGCAATGGAGAGGGGCAGTGAGATACATAAATTAGCGGAAGACTATATTAACGGCAAGCTAACTAAGATGCCCCCAGAGTTAGGTAAGTTTGCGAAGATGTTTCGCCAGTTAAAAAAGATACGCAAAAAAGTATCTTCCGGCATGGCAGTAGAGGACACATGGGCTTTTACCAAAGACTGGACCGAAACCCAGTGGAATAATTGGACGCAGTGCTGGGTACGTATTAAGTTGGACTGCGCTGTTTATGAAAACGAAGATACCCTCATAATCAATGACTGGAAGACGGGTAAGTTTCGTCCCCAGCAAAATGCAGACTATGTGGAGCAGCTTGAACTCTATGCCTTGGGCGCGCTTCTTCTCTATGAGGATATTGAAGTAGTGAAACCACGGTTAGTTTACCTTGATGAGGGTACTGTGTTCCCAGCCCCAGGCAGCCCAGAAGAGAAGTCTCTTACCTTCTACAGGAAAGATATAGACAGACTCAAGAAGCTATGGGAGAAGCGGGTGAAGCCTATGTTCCTTGATGAGTCATTTGCGCCCCGCCCCAATAATTTATGCCGCTGGTGTTTTTACCGCAAAGATAATGCCGCCAATGGTGGCGGGCAATGTGAGTACTAAAATGGTAGATGAAGTAGATAAGACAGTTGAAGATATGGCTGTGGAAGAAGAAGCACGTCTGCATTATATCCGCAAAGCCGTGAGTGCCATCCCTGCTGGAAAACCCGGTGAGTGTGAGCTATGCGGGGAATACTTTGCCAGACTTGTTAGGGGGGCATGCGCGCGATGCCGCGACAAGCATGGGCTACCCTAGAACGGGATATAGAAAGAAGAGCTTGCCACGAAGCCGCTAAGTGGCTGGGCGCCGACAGTATTAAGCTCGATGTTACTGGGCGGCGTGGCTGCCCAGACAGGCTCTTCCTCCTCCCACTGGGGCAAGTATATTTTGCAGAGTTCAAACGCCCAGGCGCTAAGCCGCGCCCAATACAGCAGTATGAGATTGAGCGGCTAAGCCGCCTGGGTTTTAATGTAGGAGTTTTTGATAATGTTGAGAAGACGATGCAGGCGCTCATTGAAACAATTGAGAGAATGGGAGCCTCACAATTACCAGAAGGAAGCAGTGAAGTTCTTAATAGAGCGAGGCGGCGCTGGTTTATTTCTTGACCCAGGCCTTGGCAAAACTAGTATTACTCTTGCTGCCATTAAAATAATGAAGGATAGGGGACTGCTGTCCAAGGTATTGTTACTCGCCCCACTACGGGTATGTAAGTTAGTATGGCCCGAGGAAGTTAAGAAGTGGGCTAACTTCAATGGCTTGAAAGTGGTGGTGTTACATGGCCCCCATAAAGATGAGCTACTGCAGGAGCCAGCGGATATTTACGTTATGAACCCCGAAGGACTTGAGTGGCTAGCCAAACCACTAAAGACAAAAACCAAGCAGGGCAAGACGTCTATTTCAGTGGACGTTAATCGGTGGAAGCAGTTTGGTTTTGATACGCTGGTTATTGACGAGCTTAGCAAGTTCAAAAATCCGCAGTCAGTACGGTTCAAGATACTCAAAACTGTACTCCATACCTTCGCCCGCAGGTGGGGGCTGACAGGCTCTCCCGCCAGTAATGGGTTAATGGACCTCTTCGGTCAGTGCTATTGTCTTGATATGGGGCGGAGCCTGGGGCAGTATATTACTCACTATCGCTCCCAGTATTTCAACCAGGGTTTCGACGGCTTCAGCTATGAGATAAAGCCGGGGGCAGAGGAGGCTATCTACAAGAGAATATCCCCACTTGTTCTACGTATGGGGGAGGAGCTTATCGATATGCCCAAGGCGGTGGAGAGAGATATTATTGTGGAGCTGCCGCCCAAGGTTCTTAAAATCTACAAGCAACTTGAAGATGACTTCCTCACTAAGATAGGCGACGGGGTTATTGCTGCCCGCTCCGCCGCCACTGCCAGCATTAAACTACGGCAGGTAGCCAGTGGGGCTGTGTACAAAGACGAGGATACTGAAGCTCTTATTAAGTTGAAGAAGACAGAGCGTGAGTGGTATGACCTCCATGATGCAAAGTTAGAGGCGCTACGTGACCTAGTGGAGGAGCTGCAGGGTCAACCGCTTTTGGTAGCTTACGACTTCAAACATGACCTTGAGAAAATACAAAAGGCCTTCGGTGGGAAGCTGCCTTACATCGGCGGTGGTGTGAGCCCTGCCCGGTCATTGGAAATAGCGGATGCGTGGAATGCAGGGCGAATCCCTTTGCTGCTTGGCCACCCAGCCTCCATGGGGCATGGCTTGAATTTGCAGGCAGTGGGCAAGCACGTCTGTTGGTACTCCCCCACCTGGAACTATGAATTGTATGACCAGTTTAACCGTCGTATTCGGCGGCAAGGCAGCCAAGCAACTCGGGTATATATCTACCGTATCATTGCGAGAGATACTATTGACAAAATAGTTGCCACTGCGCTTAAGTCTAAGCGGCACGGGCAGAATGCTTTGTTTGAGGCTCTTAAAGATTTGCAGAATAATCTGTAAATAGCTATTTACAAAATCCCGAAAGCTTGCTATAATAGCCCTGTAAACAAACAAGAGGCACTATATGCAAACACCAGACTATACAGTTGACGTTGGAGAGAATATCTTCTACATTATTGCTAGCTGGCGGAAGGCAGCCAAAAAAGCTGGTTGGTCCGCAGAAGAAATAGAAAAGGTACTCACTAAGGCAACATCAGCATCTTCGTATGAAGAAGCAATGGATGTCATTGCGGAGAATTGTAATGGATATTGAGTACGCGCCGGGTGGAGTAGACGATACCTTTGAATATGAGGTAGTCCCTTCCCAAAAAGAAGAAGGTTATATTCTTCGCCATGGTCAAACTATACGTGGTGAGATACGACTCAACGCGTATAACAAGGCGATACTACAGTGGTATTCACTGGGGCCGATACCGTTAGACCAGGCCAAGGCTTGGCTGCGCGGTATCGTTGATTTGATACTAATAGGTGAGGAGCTCGAAAGTGAAGCTAAGAAGAAAGGTAAACACACAAAGCCAAAAAGCAAAGGGCGTATGGTTCGGTCCAAATAAAGAAATGGTGATTATGCTTACCGGTGGGAAGGGAATACACCTCCCCGCCAAAGGCAGTATTTTCATGCACCACTTTGAGGAGGGCGACCTTAGGGACTGGTCCGAGAAGCCGGATTACCCGGTAGACAAAGCTGTTGATATTTTTGTTGCGTATGGTAAACTCATTGGAGCAGACGACGAAGCTCGTACTGCTTTGGCAGACATTAAGAACATCAACAAGGATTATCTTGAAATGATGAAAGAGAGGTACGAACAACCTTACACCCGCCCAGTAAAGAAGAAAACTGAAGACGCTATTATCGACACAGCCACTACCACTAAAGCTAAGGGTGGCTATAAGAGCATGGCAGACTTTGTCAAGCAGCACCTCCAACAAGGGCTTACTGATGAAGAAGTATTGAAAGCTATGCGGGAATTCTATGGGGAGGATGTTAAAGGCAAAGAGTATTACCCCAAATATTATCGGCAACGGTTAGAAATAGCCGAGCCCAAAGCAGCTAAGCCACGTTGTAGCTTAGTTAAACGTAAACTACGGAGAAACAAATGAGTATTCAACAAGTAAAAGAATTCCATGGGCAGTTTGGTCTTCCCACTGGAAGGGATGATTATCTTACCGGCAATATGCCAGTGGCAGAGTTTCGGCTTGCATTCATGCAAGAAGAGCTAGATGAGTTTGAAGAAGCCTCGCTATGCAGCGACCGTGTGAAGATGTTCGATGCTCTTCTGGACCTTGCTTACGTGGTCTATGGCACAGCACTCTTTATGGGTATCACCCCAGAACAATGGGAGGCCGGTATGTCTGCCGTCCACAAAGTAAATATGTTGAAAGAGCGTGCCACTGATGATAGCTCCAAGCGTGGTACTAGCCTAGACGTGGTTAAGCCTGAAGGTTGGGTAGGCCCCGAGCAGGAGTTAGCCACTATTCTGGGAGAGCAATAATGGCCCTTGTTATTTTCGAAGGTGTTGATGGGGCGGGCAAAACTACTGTAGCCCGCCGCTATGCCAAAGCTACTGACTCTCACTACGTAGCTTTCAAAGAGTACCCCCAGTTGGGTACAGGCTATAATCGCATGTATCTTGAGGCAATGCTCCCTGCTATTATGGGGCTTACTGATATTGTCTTCGATCGTAGCTGGCTTAGTGAGTGGCCCTACGCCGATGCCTACCGCAATGGACAACGTCGTCTTACTACCAATGCACAGCGCGTTTTAGAGAGGGCGGCGTTAGCTTGCGGCGCCTGCGTTGTAATATGCAACCCCGGGCCCGAAGCTATTGAGGCGTCTTATAGACGGCGGCGAGATTCGGAGATGCTTAAGAGTATTGACCAGGTGCGCCAGGTATACAGCGCCTATTCTAGGCTGTCTACAGCATTGCCAGTAGTGCACTACGACTACACCGCCTACCCAGAGGCGGAGGGGGATATACATCTCCGCTCCAGTATCCTGAAAGCGAGCTCGCCCACGATGACGTTTAGGGGCACGGCTACGGGTAGCATGCTGGCTGTGCTCATAGTGGCCGCAGCCTACCGGCATCCGGTAGCCGAGTGTAACCTATATACCCCACTACCCTTTTCAGACTTCAATGAGGCAGGGCAGCTTAGCCGCGTAGCTGCTTTGCTGGAGGAGAGTCATGTGGGCGAGCATAAAACTATGTGGGTAGACACGCTCGACGATAATGCCGCAACTATCTTTGGGAATTATCCTAAGTCTTACGTACTGGCATTGGACGAGTACTCTACCCGCAAGGCATTGCAGTCATATCCGTCTGAGAGGGTAATAAGCTTGCACAATGTATTCTCAGCCACCGAGTACCGGGCTGCTAGGCGTGCCCTGGGTAAAATTTCAATAAAATCTTTTGGTGACCTCTATGGAAAATAAATTCTGGACTTCAGATTGGGTGTCCTTACTTAAGGCCCTTATTGAACATGGTGAGATAGTCTCCCCCCATGGGGTAGAAACACTTGAGTTCCTTGGTATGTCTGTCTCGGCAGATATGAAGTATCCTGTGCTAATGGAGGAGGGGCGTAAGCTAAGCTACTCCTTCATGGCGGCAGAGGCATACTGGATTCTCACTGGTGATAGCTTAGTCGATAACATCGCCCCATACAACAAGAACATTTCGCAGTTCAGTGATAACGGCTTTACTTTCTTTGGTGCCTACGGGCCCAAGATTGTTTCGCAAGTTGATTACGTAGTGAATAAGCTGCTTGGTGACCCGGACTCTCGGCAGGCAGTTCTCACTATATGGCGGGAGAATCCTCCCCCCACCTGCGACGTGCCATGCACAGTGGCAATGTCCTTTTTGATTCGTGGTGGCGAGCTTCACTGTCATACCTTCATGCGTAGCAGCGACGTCTGGCTAGGCTTGCCCTATGATGTTTTCAACTTCTCAATGGTGGCAGCTTACGTCTGCGCCGCCCTTAACGAACAGCAGGCAGAGAAGATAACTCTCGGAAGGCTGAAAGTTACTGCAGCCAGTATGCACCTCTACACTTCTAACCTCGCTGCGGCTACTAAGTTGCTTCGCGACTTAGAGAAGCCTAGAAGCTACGAGTGCGCGGAGCTACCGCCAGAGCTATACCATAACCGTCGGTCATTGCTTGAGTACCTGCGTACATTACGCGATAGCAAGCCGGGTAGTGTACTGCGCTGGTGGGAGAAGTAACGTGCGCCCCAGCCAGCAAGAAGTGGCAATGCAGATAGCGGTTATCGTAGCCCAGCGTGCTACATGTTGCCGCCGCCGAGTGGGCTGTGTCCTACTTAATCAGCGCGGTCACGTAATGGCAACAGGCTATAACGGGGTTGCTAGTAAGCAGCCCCACTGCAATGACTGTGTGGGAGGGGAATACCCCCACGCATGCCAAGGGGCCTGGCTGCCTAGTGGGGTAGGACTTGATTCTTGCCAGGCAATTCACGCAGAGCAGAATGCCCTACTGCAATGCAGTAACGTGTACGAGATACATAGCTGCTTCGTTACTTTGTCGCCTTGCGTGGTGTGCTGCAAGTTGCTGTTAAATACTTCTTGCCAAGAAATATACTTCTTAGAAGAATACATAGATACTTCTGCCCGCCACCTGTGGGAAGCTGCAGGGCGGGTATGGTCCAAACTGGAGATGCAAAATGAGCTGGCAATATCAGCCCTCAAACAATACATGGCAGGGGAGCCTCATCCCCACGGAACCTGGCGAAATGATTACCAGGGAAATAAAATACCAGACGCCAATTAAGTCTGCCCCGCCCACTGGGTATACTGTATGGATTACAGATATAGGGCTGCTGCAAATGGTTACTTGTGAGCGCTGGCAGGGTAGTATAATTCAGAAACAGTTCTTGCAACGTGGGCTGGTACACGCCACCCGGGAAGCAGCACTGAATCACGCGAAAGCTTTAATTGGAGAGTGTAATGACAAGTGAAGATAACATACCACTGGGCCATGTGCATGCAGAGCTTATGGCTTTATACGCGGAAGACGCAGCTAAGGTAAATGACCCGTGGACTAGGTGGGCGGCGCAGGGCCGGACTAGGAGTTTCACAACTGCATGGTTTAGATTAACTAGCAACCCTACTTGGGACCCAGAAGTTAAGTACCGTCGTATCTACGATATTGTCACGCGTACATTGTCCTATGCCCGCCCACTAGATTCTCGGCCTAAGCCTCGCCAGACTTACTATACTCCGGACTTCGAAGCAGACTGTGGGTACCGCAGCTATAACTGGAATGGCACAACTACGGATAATAACCTATTTGCCTCCGAGTTATGTTTCGCAACCGCAGACGAGGCAGCGAGCTTTACATTTGCCATGCGCCGCCGCTTCAATGGGTACGAGCTAGAACGCCCGGAGAACTGGAAGGCAGAGGACCATAAGAAGGCTTGCGTATGAGTATCGCCCACGAGGTGGCCAAGCACTATGCTGAAGAGCTTGAGTCTACTAATAGTAAACCCATGGCAGTAAACCATGCCTGTAAGGTCGCTACCCAGAAGGGTGGTGTATATCACCAAGAAGGCATGTATAGCTTCGAAGATGGAAGCGTAATTTCAATTAAACTTGAGGGTATTAATGTATGGACAAAGAACTCCAAAGCCAAATTCATGTAGTCACTGCGTATTTTGATATTGGGTGGCACGGCCGCCCAGGTACTGTGAAGCGAAGTAATGACTGGTACCTTACTAATTTCGCCAAGCTGGCCCAGTTACAAAACCCCATGTCTATTCTTACACAAGAAAGCTTCAAGGACCAGATAAGTGAGATTCGTGGTAATGATAAGCCCTCCTGGCTTTTCGCCTACGACGACCTTGATTTAACTCTTGCTAAAAATATTATGGCGTGGCAGGATAAACCAGTGCAGGATGACCTTCCGTTTAAGTATATCTTCCTTATGTGGTGTAAGCCTACTTTCATTGCGACAGTCTATAAGCACCATGGGGCCGAGCAGCCAAGCCACTATGCTTGGGTAGACTTCGCCGGGCTACGCCACTACGCTGTAATACCCCATACACCAATTGTCCCCCACAAGTGGGAGTACGATTTTAGCAAAGATACAGTTACTCTATTTTCTACTCGTGACAGCATTCGTAAAGAGGACCGTATTTGTGGGAGCGCCTGGGTGGTGCCAAGCCACTTGGCCACGTGGTTGGCAGAGGCTTTCATCAAAGCCGCAATGCAGCTGGCCTCGAAAGAAGGTTTTTATGACGACGAGTACGTGCTCGCCCATTTAGTGAAGGAGTACCCTGATAAGTTCATTGTTCTCCCATTGGGGAAGGATAATTTCTTTGGCGCGCTTTCTGTATACAATAAATGGGAGGATAAATAATGTTCCTCCACATGGTAGCTTGGGCTTCAATAATTTGGTTTCCCAGTATGTGTTATCTTCTTACAAGAAGAGGGCCCGGTGAGAAGGGCCCTGAAGCTGCTGTACTAATTACGATGGTTTATTTTGGGCTAGTAATTGGGGGAGCTATTATTCATGGCTCACAACCTCAGTGTCCCAGCTGTGAGGTTTTAACTGAACCTGAAAGAAGCCAACTTTTGTGTCGCCTTCAAATAGGTCTACCAGATAACGGCCAGGGGCCAAACTGTAAAGCAGTGAATCCCATTCGAAAATAATCTCAGTACCCTGCAGTGTAGCAGGGTATTCTAATAGGTGGGTGATAGTGCCCGCCTTTCTTATTCTTCCAACCAGCTGGTCTGGCCAGCCCTGCTTCCTGCATACCCCGTAGAAGGCAATGCGGGTTTCTTTAACAGACTCGTCTATTATTACTGGTGCTTTCATTTCTTTCTCCTAGTTTGTTCTTCATAAAGATTAACCATGTTAGCCTGCAGTACCTGCATGGCGTCGTTGAGTTGCCGCTCGGCCGCTTGGCGCTCGGCCCCGTGGAGTCCTTCACGTACTTGCTTACGGTACTTACGCAACTCACGCAGCTGCGCTTCTACAGCATCAAACTGTTTCTTGTACCCGTAGCTTCTCATATAGGCGTCTGGACTTTTGCCGCGCTTATTGGCGTCCATTAACCGGTTGTATTCGTCTGTCACCTCCATACGGTACTCAAAATACTTCTCGCGAGTAATGGAGGGGGAGGCCTGCGTGAGGCCGCTCAGCATCGGTATATTCCGCCACCATGAGGAAGTAGGCGGCTCACCTGTCCCAGTGGTGTCAAGGAAGAGCTCCGTGCCAGAAACCACATCACGACCAAGCCCGCCGAAAGCAGTCTCTACCCAGTAGGCAATACTTTCAGGCGCCACATCGTAACCTGTGCCGTCGTAAAGCTTCTCTGCAAGACTCTTATAGAGGTCCGGCGTCGCTGCGAAGCCGGTATTATAGTCCAGCTCCCCTTCAGCCCGGAAGGTATCAGGGTTGTATATAGGCTGCCCTCGCCAGTTCTTATTAGAGCTATACTGCAGCACTGGCTTAAGTACCTGCGGAAGGAAAGTATTACCCAGCCATGTGACAGGGTCTTCTTTAATATTAACATCACTCGGCTGTATGGGGGAGAGAGAACCGATAGCAGCGTGGTTGATAAGGTTAGAAACTAAGTCACTAGGCTCGTCAGTCCCGTTGAAGTATCTCCGCCATGAGAGTGCTATGGTATTAGCAATGCGCCCCAGCCCGAAGCCTAGTGGGATGCGGATACCTTCACCACGCATTACCCCGTCGTCTGATACTACGGGCACAATGGCGTAGCGCGAGGCAATGCCCATGGGGTACTTATCCACCCATGCCTGCCCGTCATCATCGTCACCCGTGGCAGCTGCCAGTGCCGCCCACATAGTATAGGAGATACCGATAAGTGCCGCCAGGAGTACCTGCCCCTCCTTATGGGAGAGTGTTTTGAGGATACGCCGCATATCAAATAAGCTGGTAGTGAAGAACGGGTAGAAAGCATTAATGCCACGCGCTAGGTCGCCCTTAGTTTCGAAGTTCATAATGTCCTTAACATAATGGGCAGCAGTCTCTTCCTCCACGCCGGACTCAACTAAAGCACGGAAAGCGGATACCCTGGTTGTAAGCTCCATAGTATCGTTAGCCTTGTTAAGAAGCTCTGCCAGCCAATTAAGATTACCCTTAACATCCAGCGCTTTCTCTACAGGATTAGCTGCCTGCCGCCATGCTTCATTAGCCAAATTAATGAGAGTATTACGACCGAGGAAAGTGGCGTAGGTAGTAACACCACCCAGAGCTTCGTAGCGCTTATACCATTGCTCGAAGCCGCTAGTCTTGCCCAGGGTGCCAGTCCAAAGAGTATTATAGCTGGCAGCAAGCAGAGCTAACTTCAACCGCCCAGCCACATTGCCCACAGCTTCTAAGTAGCCACGCGGCCCAGCGGCTGTGGTCATACCCCCCACAGGAGCATCCGCAAGTATATACTGCCACTGCTGGAGGGAGTCCATCATCTTGTTACGAAGTATGAAAGACGGGTTGTACCGAGTATACATACTGCCCATGAAGCGAGTTACCCACGCCACTCCGTGCCAGGCAGCTGCGCCGGGTTGGGCGAGAGGATTGCCCTCGTATGGGAAGAGAGAGCGGTTGAAATTCTTCACGGCATTAAGTGCTAGCTCATTACCGATAGTCATAACGTGCACTTCATTACCGTCCTGCCATATAACCTGGTTATCTGCAGTTGCTTGGTTTCTCCAAGTCTGCTGCCCAGCCTGGTTCACAGTAGCTTGGTTGCCAAGCTGGTGCTGCGACGTGGTGGCGTTGAATGCCAGAGCCCCTTTCGGTGTCTGCAAAAACTCCCACAGTCGTTGCTTAGGTTCTTGGGCCCGGACACGTCTTACAGTAGATTCTAACTGGGTGAAGATATTCTCAAAGAGGTTATGCGCCTCTGTACCGTGGCGGCCCTCTGCATTGTGGGTGCGGTTCTGGAGTGTATCGCGGGCAAGTGCTCCCCCGCCAGTACGTGAGCGGAAAGAGTCATCTATATTATGGGACACAGTAGGGTCTTCTATTTCCGGCTTACCATAGAGCGGGATATACCACTTGTAGTTGGGGCGAGCTGCCTCCATCTCGGGAGTAAGTAGCCCGGCGGCGCGTAATCTATTCTCACTGTACTCCAGCATGGGCTTGATATGAGTGTTATAGATATTCTCATAAATAGTGAGTAGCTCACCGCCCCCACGTGCCGGGTCCATGAAGAACTGCTTAACCTCGGCAATCTCGGGCAGTGTTCTTCCAGAGCCGGCAAGGTCTGCCCCACCTGTGCGAAGGGCAATCTCTACATTACGCTCCTCACCATGATAGACGTACTTGCCTATTTTATCAAGGTGCTCCATAAAGAGTTTCATTGCCTTAGACTTCCGCATTCCTTTATACATAGGAATTGTTGCCCGCACCCTATTAAGTTGTTTTGCTAGGTCTACAGCCAAAGCTTCTTGCATGGGTAGGATATCATTCACCAAGTCCGCTTGCACTTGGGCATTGTATGCTTTCCACCCATTTCGTACCGCCAAAGCAAGGGCATTACCCGGTAGCTTCTTCACTATGCGCTCCAGCTCTCCCTGCTTGTCTGCCCACAGGTCTTTGACACGGTCCGAGGTAATAACCTGCCACAGGCGTTTCGCCCTGCTGCCGATGCCGGGCAGGTCCTCCCGCAGCTCCCATGGTGGGACGGAGTAGGCAGTATTCAACGCAGCCTGGAGTGGGGTAGTTGAGAACATCATGTTATCCTGGCGGGGCGAGAAAGTACCGTAGTTATTAACCGCCTTGAACTGGTTCGGCAGTAGTGCTATGTAATAATGCCGCCCATCTGGGAGGGTATACTGGTAGCCAGGGCTGCCACCGAAAGCACGATGCACATCCTCAGCATTGTCAAGGTTACCCAGCTCTGCTAGAATATCTGCGTCATTAGTGTTCGTGTCGAAGAGCTGGTCCACTGCCTGGGACAGCACCGTCTCAAGTTGGTACTTATTAAGGTCGTTGAAGTCCCATAGTATTTCACTGCCGTTACGCACCATCTTGTGGAGCAGGTTATATACATCACGGCGGCGGAGTTTCTTATTACTTTCCCCCAGCAACCGGCGGATATTCAAGAACCCAGAATAAATATGACCAACCTCGTCGTCCTTAGTGGCGTAGCCCGCCGCAAGCTGTGGGTCATCAGTGAAGTAGAAGCCGCGGCCATGGGCTGAGCCAGTGCTGCCTAGATGCTTAAAGCTGAAAGTATCGAAGCGGGCCAAGCTGCCATGGTACACCTTAAGCGGCTCTCCTGTTCTCGGGTTAACTACAATACTATGGCGCTTACCGTCTTCCCAGTCACCAAACCACTTCTTGAAAGCAGGTGTCCGCACGGTAACCCAGTCTTCATACTCCAGTTCCGTCTCCCCCATATTAGCTGCAACTGCCCAGCTTTCCTCACCACCATAGAGCTTATTAGTAGCTACCCACTGCTCCATAATCTTCTCCCATGGGGGGAGCAGGTTTTCCTCTACAGCTTCCTTGATTTTCTGCTGTAGCTCTGGCGACTGCAAGCTATTAGGGTTGGGCGGCTGGAGAGAGAATGTCAACTGCGGTAGCGCGCTAATGAGCTGCTGCGTTGCCTCGACACCGTTTTTAGAACTTAGTGAGTTTACATCTACCGGTATAACTACCAAGCCCATAGACACTAGTTCGCGAACAAACCGTGTAACTTTTGGGTGGATAAGTATACTACTCGCCACTTGAACAGCTGCGAAGTCTTCAAGCTTAACAAAGTCTGTCACCTTAACTTCACGGTATTTCTCTTGGTTACGCACCTCCCTCACTTTAGCTGCCGCTTTCTTGACAGCTGCCATTACTTGGTCGTTTACCTCAAACGTGGTAGGTGGGGCTGGGGGAGAAATATCCCAACCCAATTCTAAACCAAGTGAGCGAACAAACCACTCCAAGTCTTCATTTTCGTACATATCCTTATAGTCAGTAACATCGTTGGCCGCCATAGTCTCGCCTATAAGGCCACCCATTATATAGGCTATATCAGTCCAACCCTCCGGTATTTTCTTCTCGAAAGCTTCACGGCTATTGTCTAGCTCCTGCCCATTAATTATATCTGCCGTAAATAAGTCGCCTAGCTCTGGTGCCAGTTTGCCATCTTTAGCTAGGCGGCTTATCCGCTTCTCCATAGTACCAAGGTTATCTTCAACCAGGTCTCGGATAATATCAGACTTCTCTTGCGCAGTGGTATCTGGTCCACCAATGCGCAAGGCTGCATTCCAGGTGGGGGTGAAGCTGTCACCACGATACATAATGTAATTAAGCTGGCTTAGTTTCTCGGGGCTCATTATGAAACCTACGGTGGGCTCCAACCACTCAAGTCCCTCAAATCCAGATTTAACAATGCCAAGGGACGGAGCTGCTAAGCCCCCAGTTTCCAATGTCTTCTGTAACTTATATACGTCCATACCGTGTACTATCATAAAAGGTGTTTTACCCTGCGCCGGTGGGGAGGTAAACTCATCCCCGCCAATATTAGCCGTGTGCGAGTAAGCTGGGTTGCTTAGTAGCCCAGACGCTTCTACAGCTTCCATAAAAGTATCGCGGTGGAGGTACGCCAGGCGGCGGAGCTCATACAGTGTGTCCCAGTCCTCGCGAAGCATGCGTGCCACGTGCGGGCTTTGTTTCTGGGCGTACTCGTTAAGCAGCTCCGCCCCAGCGCCGTCAAGCGCTTCAATCATCGTAGCTTGGTATAGTGCACCCACGTGGTCCGCAGTTTCTGTAAGTACATGCAGCTTCTTAAGTAGCCCAGCCTCGCTATGGGGGGAGGGACCGGGTAGCTGGGTGCCTATTGCATGCAGCGCCCCCATCAAGCTATGCAGCATGTGCCTCACATTAAAGTGCTGGGGAAGTTCCCCACTGCCCAGTTGTACAGGTCGTTTAAGCCCTGCTTGTCTAGCCTCTTGCGCCCACTCCTCTTTAAGCTTCTCCCACCGCATGTTATAGGCGAGGGATAGAGCAGCTTGGCCTTCCGCCGATATATCGTAGTCTAGGGCTCTTGCTACCTCACTGGCAGGAGTATACTGTAGGTAGCCGGGTGGCAGCTCTCCATGACTAGCGTAGTTATTAATAAGGCTATGCAGCTGGTTATTGTCAAGTAAGCCATTGTGCACTGCGTGGAGCACCGGTCCCTTAAGCACCTCACTGGGAGGAGCTGCAACTAAGGCGCCTAAGCTACTAAGTACCTCACTGCCCTCCCAGTCAATAGCTGTAGTATCTTGGGCAGGGTAGTCTTGTAGCTCTGCTAATGTAATGGTGCTAGCCACGTCTTCCAACGCAAGTCTGACAGTGGAAACGTCTTCTACATTGGGGGATTGGTTGGTGGAGAAGAGCAGGTCTGGCATAATGGAGGTAGCTTGTTGAACCCCTTCTTTGAGATTGTCTACAGCGTATATTACCGGAACCCCAGATTTTCCGAGCTTGTCAAGGGCATCGTATTGTTCTTGCGTTGATGGGGCGGTATGCACCACTACTGCCTTGAAGTTGCTAAGCGGCATGGCCTCAAGAACCTTGCCCTCCCAGTATGGCAGGCGGAAGAGTGTATTCTCACGCAGCCCTGTTGCATACTGCTCTACGTCATTGGCAAGCCATTCTTGCAGCCCAGTCACCTTCTCAACTAACTCAACACTAAGCATGGACTCGTAGGGTACGCCCAGTATCTGGTGGGCAAACTCTTTACTGATAGCCCGCTTCATCTCGGGTATGTCACGCTCAGTAACTCCATCGAAGATACTGGAAGCGGTATTTGTTATAGCCTCACTGTACTCATTAAGGAAAGAATTAACAACGTGGAATACTTCACTAGCATTCTCATCTAGGGTGCCTACTTTGTCTCGGTTCTCTTCTACCTGCTCGGCAGTCATGTTCGGGGAGATAAGCGCGTCCACTATGTTATTACCGAAAGCAGTGTTGCCCTGGGCTACAGCAAGAGCTTCTTTCAACCGAGCCTCTAGGCTGCCATGGGAGGCGGTGACCTTAGCTGCTATCTGTGAAGCAATCTCTTCTGGGGTACCAACCATAGACTTCTCAAATGATGGAGTGTATGCGTCTGCCCCGAAAAGAAGTGTATTCTCTGGAAGGCTTGATACATTACCGATAAAGGTTACATCCATGCCACCGAGTGCTACACCATCAAAATTCTCAGGATTAATAATCGCCACAGACGGGGCGTAGAGTTTGCCCCCATTCTCAAGTACACCTGCTAGCTTGTTGTAGCTCATAGATTGGGCAAGAGTGAGTGGTGTCTTATCAGGTTCTGGTGGGGAGGTGAACTCTTGCCCCTGGAAAGTGTAAGTAGCTCTCTTTGGATGGGGGATAGGTAGCGTAGCAGCTTTGAGCACAGCGTCCCGGCCACTGGGCGGCAGAGCTGCTAAGCCACTTGCTGCCTCCACTGCAGCCTCCATGAAACCTTGTGCCTGGGCGGCGTAGGCGGGGTGTAACTCAGCTAGCTGTGATACTATACTACCAAGCTGGCTGGGCTGCTGTGCCACTATGGTGGCTGCGTTATACAAGCTCTGCCGTACTGCTTTGGGGAAGGGAGTGAGGTCTAATTGGGCCAGGTCTGTACTGAGCTGCTCAAGACTAAGCTGCTTAGCTTCTACCTGGCTAGTGGCAAGGTGGCCTAGCAACAAATTATGCAGAGCTGCTTTGCCCACTTTGGGGGCTGTGTACTCTTTAAGATTTACTGTGGTCTGTGCAGGCTCCACGGAAAAGAGCAGATTGGGGAAGGTATTAGCTATTTGCTCTGCACCAGTCTGGTACCTATAGTCAAGGTTTTTTGAGCCCGGAGCCCATATTACAGAAACACCATTTGCCACAAGCTCTGCCAGCTGTTCACTGTATTCTTGTGCCGCGTGCGAATCACCCAGCATTACTGCTGAGAACTTACCAAGCGGCAAAGACTCCAGAACCTTCATCTCCATGTATGGACCTTGGCCCAGCAGGTCTGCCTTAATCTTTTCCAGTATGGGGCGGACTGCTTCTTGCAGCTGTGCATAAAGGCTAGGTTGATTTACTAATGCCCCCACAGAATCAAGCTTCTCACCCCACATAACCCTCAGCAGCTCGGCGCCCACCTCATAGAGTGTATCATCATGGCTTATGCCTAGGTCTGCCGCCAGCGGCTCTATAAGATTCAGCAGTTGCTCTTCGTAGTTATCAGAAAGCTTATCAAGCTCATCAGTATCTTTCGTATTTATTGAGTTTCGATTCTCATCGAACTGGGCAGCGCTAATTACTGGGGCTACGGCACTGCGGCTAAGCAAGTAGGTGTCCCCATTAATAAGCCTAGTGAGATAGTTTTCTGCCCGCCGCTGAGAGTCACCGTGATAAAACTTAGTATGCTCAGCTATACTCCTGCTCATACCATCCTGGTCACCCTTCATCCAAGGGCTATATGTTGTGGTATAGGCATCGGCAGCATACACATAACTATTCTCTGGAATACTTGGGAGGCCTATGAATAGTGTCATATCCATGTTCCCCCAACCAATACCATTAAACGTCTTGGCATTAGACACGGCAATGGAGGGTGCTACCAGCTCACCGCCTGTATGCAACACATTCTGGAGTTTATCAAAACGCATGGCGTGCGACGCCATCATTGCAGGTTTCCCCCTGCCGGGCGGGGAGGTGAACTCATTGCCGCCCCAGGTATAGGATTCTGTTTTAGGTTTGGTACGATAGGCAGAGAACTTCTCTAACAATTCTTGGAAATCATGTAGCCCTAAATGGAAAGCTGTAGACTTCAAAGCTGTCAAGTCTTTGAAGAACTCTTGTACCTTAGCTGCGTAAGTCGGATAACGATTACTAAGATTCCTGACAAGGTCTTCTATGGGGACAGCATTAATACTAGCGAGCTGAGTAGCTACATAAATACTCTTTTCAATTTTTGCTGGGAACCTAGTAGTGCGGAGTTTCTTTATGACACTGTCTACCTGGTCATTTGAAAGTGTGTTTGTCATATCCCATCCCCAGCCCCAGCCGCCTAATATACCACTAGTGAGTGTAGTATTCCAAAGCGCGCTGCGTGTAGTGGGGTAGGAGTCGGCCTCAAAATTATTATACAAGTTGAACATCTTATTTTGCCGCTCAACCTGGGCTTTAAGATAATCATCAAAGAATACCTTAATACCACTTGGCAGCTTTATGCTTTCTACTTGGCTATTAGTGAGTACACGAGAAATAATAGCAAGGTCATTTGCAACCTCTGCCAGGTTTATATTAGCTGCCTCGCTTTTGTCCCACTTATCGGCAACCTGCTTTAATATCCCCATCGCCTGGTAAGACAATAAGTCTTCTCTGAACCGCATATTCATAGCGACCTTGTGTAAATCTTCAAGCTGCTCAGAGTCCATAACATTGAAATTATATCTGGCCCAATCATCAAAGTCTTGCTGGCTCCCAAATACTTTTTCAATAATTTTCTCCAGCCCAACTTGTGGGGCAGTAGAAAACACTGGAGCTTGGCGTGTACCTGTTCTTGAAATAGGATTCGTGCTTGGCCCAGTAGTTTGCTGTGGGGCGGCAGTGGGATTCTTCAGCCCGTAGTATCTGTGGTTGTTAATGGAGGCAAATATATCTGCCACCTCCTGGTTAGATAGTGTCTGCGGGGTGAAGTTCTTCCCAGTCCACTTAGCAAACACATTACGCAACCCAGCTGCAGTTTTATCTATGAGCTTACGTAACGCCGGCTTCTTAACCTTACGCGGCAAGTAGTCAAGGTACCGGTCCACCAAAGCCTCGTAGCCGCGAGGACGGGCGAGAGCACCCATCAACTCCGCGTAAGCCTCACTAACCGCAGTATAGTCATCAATAAGTGTATTAGCAGCTTGTTGGCCCGCGGAAACCTGTACTGCCCGCTCGGCTTGTATGGCACGTGCCAGATTACCGATAACTTGGTTAGCGACGAGGCGCTGCCGTATCTCATTATAGAGCTGCCCACCGTCGGGGAGAGAATTCACAAATCCCCGCTCTGCGCGGTGGCTAAGCTCGTGGTTACCAACAATAGCAGCACGGTCCTCTCGTGAAAGAATCTGCTGCCCAGTTACGGTACTAATCTGGGGCGAGATATTATCGAAGTTCATAATAACCCGCCCATCTGGGAGGGTAACACCCTCGCCCTGGAGTACAGAGCCATCAGGGAGAATGCCGCTAGTGTCTATGACCTGGGCACCCTGCCCTATTACTTTGTTGAAGTGATTTATCAGTGCATCATTATCTGCCTGTGAGTACCTAGTGGCTTGGCTGCTTGGCTGCGTGGACCACATAGAGGTACCCTCAGAACGATGCTGCTCCCATTGTTGTACCTGTGGGGCAACTGAAGAGGGGTCATATTTAGTACGCATGCCCCGTAAAAGTGTTTCTGCGTTTTGCCTATACGGGTCAAGCGCTGGGTCTGGGTTGGCCAGAATATCTTGGGCGCCCTGTATAGACTGGGCATCAGTAGCAGAGTTTAGCGGGTTCTTGGGGTCATTGAGAAAATCAATTTCCACCTGTGAGAACAGGTCCGTAGGATTAGCTGGGGCAGCCGGAGCAGGACTAGCTGTGGCAGGGCTAGCTTGGGTAGTGGCAGCAGGTGCAGTAGGCGCAGGACTAGCTGCGGTAGCTGGAGCAGGACTAGCCGGCGTAGCAGGATTAGTCGGGGTAGTAGGGGCAGGATTAGCCGGAGCAGGATTTCGGATTATCTCATTAAGCTGGTCTTGTGGCAGCCCCTGCTCCAGTGCTTGCCGGATATTATTGAACTCCTGCAGATAGCTATCACGAGCGGCAGCGCGGTCCATTGGGGAAGCTGCTAATGCCTTATTAAGTGTTGCATGGCTAGCACCACCAAGCCCGCCCATAATACCACCGAGCACCATGGCATCAAAGACACGGCCAATAGCTTTCTGGAAAGTAAGGTTGGGGTCGTCATTTACTTTGTAGCCCTGGTCTAAAGCCATCTGAGCAATCTCAGTAATACCCTCCTGCATGCCCTCCATAACAGCGTTAGAACCTGCTTGCTTCAAGATACCAGAACCGGCGCCAGCTAGCAGCTTCTTGAAGGCTAGCTTCTCGGGGAAATACTCTGCCGCACCGTACAAAGCAGCGTAGCTGGCAGCATGAGCAGGGTCATAACCAGCTTCACGGGCGGAAGCGTACGCGTCACCAGCAACTGGGGCAGCAACAATAGTTGCACCAATAGCGGGGTTTCTAGTGAGCGCTGTAGCGCCTATGGCCAGGCCATAGTTCAAAGCATTCTGCCCCACCTTGTAGCCCCAATATTCTGGGTCTGTGCGGTCCTTGCCAGCAAGCGCCTTGGCGCTTAGCTCCTCCATTGTCTTCACATGCTTAGTGGCATCTTCGCCCCAACGGTCTGCGAGGTCATTACTAGAATCGAATCGTTGCTTAAATTCTGGGCTGTCCTTAGCAACAAGAAACCGGTCTTTGGCCTCGGGTACAAGTGTTTCCGGCTTCAGTACATCGAACGTGTGGGGGTGTTCTTTTTCAAAGTCTTTGAGCCCAGCAAGTACAGTTTCTGCTTTTTCATCTTTGGGCGCAGCTATCTCACCACGACGAATTGCATTCACGTAGCGGTTCCAGCGGAGGCCGAAATATTTATTCCAGTCGCTGCGAATTGCCTCGTTATCATCTGCCCCCATCTTTATTCCCCACAATGAAGCAGCTTGCGTTACACCACTGGGGTCACCACCACGAAGCAAGTCTTTCTGTTTAGCCACCTTCAATTTATCATAGCCCTCTTCCTTGCGGAGTAGGGTACGCACATTATCTATATTGTTATAGCCCTCCATACCCACCAGCTGGGGAAGGTCACCGGTTACATCAAAGAACATCTCAACCAGGGCATTTGCACCACGCGCTAACTGGTGCGTGCCCGTGTCCTTGATGCCTTGGCCGGCAGAGGTCACAGCCCCCTTAGCATAACGCCACGCACTACCTAGCGGCCCGGTTGAACTTGTAGCCTCCTCCACCACTTCTTTAGGCGGTAAGTTGTAACCGGCAAGTGGGTCATCCGCCTCACGCACGGGTTCGAATGCGAGTGCGCTCTGCTGTATTTTAGCAGCAGAGTTTTCAAGAATGCCGGTATAGTTAACACCCGGCTCAATGGGCGGAGTGCTTCCTTTATAACCGCTATAGCCATTTTGGGTTATTTGATTTAACTTTGCAATCTGTTCTTGCAAGGTTGTCATAGCGTCATTACTCATGCTTGTCTCACTTTCTGTAAAATAATTTCATGGAGGTCACTAGGAACCGTAGTAACCGGCTCTTGGCGGAAAAGGTCATCCAGCCTAGCTGCCCAGTTAACACTTGTGGTTGCTAGCTTGTCTTTTTCAGAAGCCCCGTCATCTTCGCCCTCTGCAGTATCTGATTCTTGTAGTGGGGCAGAAGCAGGAGCTGTGGCAGTCATTAATTTCTGCCAGCTGGTGTCCACTGCAACTTGACCGCCTGCAGGCTGGGTCCCATCTGGCGTGGCAGCCTGGGCATAGCTAGGCGCGTCTGGAATATTAACATCCGCCCCCATGAGGAAACCATCTTTGGCGCCATTAGCGCGGGCTTCTTCCATACGAGCAGCGATGATATTGTCGTACTTCTTGAGGAACTGGGCAGGGGTTAATCCTCTACCACCATTGTTATCCATGTTGGCACGGACGCCCTTGGACACAGTACCCCTGCCGTTAGCAGCATCCCATATTTCCTTAATACCCCCTGCGCCCTGTTGGTGGGAGAGGTACACAGTAAGCGGGCTTACTGGTATGCCATTCTTCTTGAGGCTCTTGGCATTATCTTGGGCATACTTAACTGCAAAAGCTAAGCTAGCTTCTGGGTCACCGCGTAAGTCAAAGCCATCACCCAGTAGCCCGTAGGACCGTGCTGTAGAGTCAATAACCTGGAATAACCCACGCGCACTGGAGCCTGCAGCCTTGAGTACATTGCCATTCTTATCATGCAGCCTACCGCCACTTTCAATAGCTAACATTGTATCCAGGAAGGTATCACCTGTCATGTACCTTCCATCAGGTCTCTTCCATATTTTCAAGTCGTTAATGGGGCGGGGAGCTGGAGCCTGCGCCGCTCCTGTAAGGTCCTTAGACGGGTTGCCCATTACGCCGGCCAAAGATTTACGAGCATCGCCCACAGTCCAATCATCGCCGCCATACTTGGGCATGCGAGAAAGAACTGTGTACGTGTTATCCACTGCTTCTTGTGGGAAGGAGCCAGATTCAAGAGATTGCCTGGTGGCTTTGTCACCTCGCATGTAGGCGTCAACGGCGAGAGGTACAATATTGTCGAACTCGCCCATCTTTTCTTGCATGCGAGCAGCCATCTGAATATGCTCAGCTCTGCGGTCTGGGTCCCTGTTTACATGGGCGGGCAGCAATGAGTTCTGCTCACGATAGCCGGAGAGCTGCTCATTAACTGCCTGGAGTAAACCTGGTGGGAGAGCATGGGTTTCCTCAAGGCCAATAGTAAAAGCACGTGATTCACCTGCCTTCATCTTATCTTCCCTCCTTAGGATTTAGTAAAGCGGGAGCCACCTCTTCACCTGCCAGGTTCTGGGAACGGAGATACTGCATTATGGCAGCGGGGTCTACAACCTGGCCCTTGTCATCTACCCATATCATGTTGCCGTTGGCGTCTTCTTTCTGAGAGTAGCCCAGCCCTTGTAGCGCATGGGTTTGGGCGCCGTACAAGATTCTCTGCTGCCGCTGCTTGGCCTCGTCGGAAAGCTTGAAGCCCAGCTCTGGCTTGAAGGCATCTGGTACACCAGCAGTCATAGCTTGCGTATTACCAGACAACCGAGCAGCACGCTCTTTCAACGAAATCTCTGCATCTTTCTGCCATGGTGAGGCATCAACACCCAGCCGCCGCGCAATAGAGGACTTGAGCTCCGCTGGGGAAAGCAGCTCTATGTTGCCTCCACCCACGTCTATTTGATATTCGCCATACGGGTTCTGCCCCAGCACTTGTATACCCATTTGTTCTGCCATCTGGAGAGGCGTATTCTCTATGAGTGGCACAGCTGGATTCATAGTGGCGCCCTTACCCTGGAATGCTTTTTGATACTCAACCTGCTGCAGGGTGAGGGAGTTAACCAGGTTGCCGGCGATGCGTCTTTCTTCCGGTGTACGGCGTGGGTCGTAGCTTGCACCACGCATTAGGTTAATGAGGTCTGGCGTTGTCTGCCCACCATTCTCAATGGCCCAGTGCATTAGGTCTGATGTTGTTCTCTGCTCTGCCAGCTGGCGGCCCAAGGTTTCCTGCATCCCGTATTGGTTCTCGGCACTCTTCTGGCCGGTGAGGATATTTGTCTCGGACGTAGCTCGTAAAGCCGGTAGGTTATCACGCACCACATCACCCTGCATACCGGCATAAGCTGCTTGGCCCTGGGCGGCTCTTCTTTGGTCTGGGAAAATATCCTTAGCAATAGTGTTGCCGTGTTCTGCATTTGTAGTGGTGAGGGTATTACCCGCAATACTTGCGCCAAGCTCTGCCTTTTTGGCGTCATACTGAAGTGGGCTCAGCCCTTGTCTAAACTGTATTTCTTGACCTGCCTGTCCTTGCTGGTTCTGGCTTTGGGTTATACCAGTGAGCAGCTTCTGCCGCTCAAAGTCATAGCTTAGCGGGTCTAAGCCGCGACGATAGGCTAACTGCTGCTCATTCAGGTCTGTTGAGTTAGCCAGCTGGGCGAGCACATTCCTAAGCCTAGCGTCACGGGTAATGGCATCGTTTTCCAACTGCATCTGGGCACCGTCCATTGTAATCCGCCGTGCATCTTGTTGCTGCAACTGATTCAACCTATCCCAGTATAACTTGTGGTCATGAATCTGGCCATTCATAAAATCATCATACAAACTCATTTCTTTCTCCGCTTAAATACTGATTGGGGTGCGATTATTAAAACTACCCGTGCTCGCCCCGTTGAAGTTGTACTGGTAACCGCCTTGGGCTTGGTTATACATACTCCGGTTCTGAAGCCCGTAGGTACCTTGCTGCCCATTCTCTCGAGCGTAAGCATCGTTGGTAATGCGTGAAGTTATCTGGCCAAGCGCAGCGGCGAAACCTCCGTAAGGGTTTATATTCGCCATTGTCTGGGCAGTCTGGTTAGCATTAGCATATAGCTGGGAAGCAGCGGATACTAAGCCCCGGCCCAGTTGGAGAACTGCCAGAACAAGCTGCTCCCACTGTGACTCCTTCTGGTCCTTGCGTGCCTCTTCCGCCCTGAAGCCCCTATTGACTGCAGCCACTACAGCTTTAGCTTCCTCAATTGCCAGTATCCTCTCCCGTGAACAAAGCTCACCTGTCATCTGTGGGTCAATACACTTTCTAAGCTTCATTCTTGCTGCAAGGAATTCTTTTCTCACGCCTACAATGGCCCGTGATTCTGCAGCGTTATACTGGGGCTCATACGGCTTTTTGTTCATTACGTAATCCAAGAACCGCATCTCCGCCGGCTTGTACTTCTCATTCCACAAGTCATGGTACATAGAAGCCCAGCGTTTCTGCTCTCGCCACATTTCTTTTTGCAGCTTTAGCTTACTCCGCTCATGTGCGAACTGCATTGTTGCAATAGTAATGGCAGCAGCTGCTTCAATTCCCGCCGCTGCGGCGGTACCAATATCACCACTCATTTAAGCTCCTTGTACATATTTGTTGTGTAGCTAATGTAACCACGCTGCTCAAGCATCGGTATGTAATCACCGTAGGTACTCACTTTTACACGGTACGCCCCACGCTGCTTTGACCATTCTTCAAACTGTAAAAAGGCTTTGCCAATAGCGAGCTTATTGGGCTGGGACCGGTTTTCTGGTTTTAGGTACGCTACCACTTCCTGCCCAAGCAGCTTACCAGAAAGAACCTCTGCCACTAGCATGCCAATGAAGATACCAACTATATTCCCGCCTTCTTCAATAATCTCACCATACCAGCCATGGTCACCATTCAGTACATGGAGGAGCATAGCGTATATCTTATCATCCAGTGGGGAGATATTTACCTGGGCAAAGATATTTTCTTTCTCTTGCTGGTAGAAAGCATACAGCTTATTGAGCTGTTCTTCTGTTTCTATTTTCATTGTTCTGGCTCCTCATAAATCGCCAAAGTCTTATCAACAAACTCACTAATATCTACCCCACCCTTGAAGCCTGTAATCCTATGATAAAGCCCCGTCACTGGGCAGGTGAACATACTTACTATATGCAGCCCGTCTATCTTCCCATCTTCCTGGCGGTGGGTAAATACTTTCAGTTTCCTATTCACCCATGCTTGAAAGAAGATATATGGGTAGCGGATAATATTACCTGTTTGGGAAAGTATAAACTCGCCAAACTCTAATAGCTGTTTCTCAACCTGGTCCAGGTCATCGCTGGGTAGTTCAATCTTAGTCATGAGATAAATCCCGTATGCTTGTTGCTAAAGTGTACTCACTAATTTCTGCTGTGCCCCGAAAGTCTACAAACCACTCTTGTCCTTTCCTACCGGAGGGAAGACGCGCCGGCTTCAAGCTTGTAGCATTACGAGATATTTCTCCGTGCTCTGTTGAATGGGAAACAGATACAATACCATCAGTAAAAATCTTATAGGCAGAAAACCTCACAGGACCCGGGGCGTAATGCACTTTGCTTCGCCAGTGGTACACCATTTTACCTGTACCAGTATTCCACTCGTATGTGCCGTTATCCAACGCCATATATAACCGGTCATTGCTGGCGGAGTACATAGCCCTTGGGCGGAGGGAGATGGTGGTTAGGGCAGTGTCATCTTGCGTTGCAAATATTTCATCGGGCAGGTCAAAGCGAATACAAGTTGTAGCTGTAGAACCATAGTATACCCCGTCATGAACACAGCCAACCATGGTATGGGGCTGCAGCTGCCCCCACTGGTGGGGTGTATAGAAATCACGAGTGAGCACTACTGCCTGCTGACCGGCAATGAATACCAAACCCTGGGCAGCTGCGTAAACAACGCCGCCTGCATGCGTAGCCGCTGAGCGGCGTGATAGTATGGGCAAGGTCTGTTGTAATGTTGACACGCTATAGAGTACACCGTCATCACAGTCTCCATTAACCTGGATAGTTACTGGACGCCCAGCAGTAAGCACGTAAGCAACATCTCTCACGCACTTCAAAGCAAGCGGCTTGTCGTAGAAAGATACCTTCGTTTTATCTGGCCAAGCGTGTGGCGCTCCTCTCTCACTCATCATAAAGTGGTTACCCACTAACCCGCAAAGCCGCCCATTCTGTAAGCTGCAAACCTCATAGAGGTTTTCAGGTGGGGGGGAATACTGCTCGGTCTCACAAGCGAACCCTGCAATCTTAACAGTATCCTTAAAAACTGGCTGGCTAACCGGTATCTCCCCCACAAGCAGAAATACTGCGTCATCATTTTCAAGTGGCTCAGTGCCGTAGTCTAGTGGGGTCTGTGCCCGATAAATTCTGATAGTCACCGCGTTGCTCGGCACTTCAAATTCACCAACACTAACTTCAGAAATAATATTCACACGCACTGAGGCGGACGGCAACGACGGGGCAGACTCCCACCCCATACGGTTGACTACTGTGTAATAGTAGCTCCGCAAGTCCATACTGAAATCTTCTTTAGCTGTAGGTGCTTTCACAGTAGGGGCGGCCATCTTGCACGGGAAGCCCAGTGGCTCCCAATGGGGTGGGCAAGTTTCGGTAGTAAATACGGGCTGCTTTCCTAAGCCCGAAGCAACCAGTATTTCTCCGCAGTCAATACCGGTCTCTGCGAAAGAAGTATCACAGTCACCAGTTATGGGGCAGCAGCTGGCCATAAAAAGAGAATAGCCGGTCTGGTCACTGACCTTCGCCGGCTCATTCCATGCTTGTATTGTACCTCTTTCGAGGTTTACGTTTTCCGCTATACTTGCAAAACTTTCCTGTAAGTTTCGGTCTGTTTGGCGAGGCGCTAGGCCGGAAAACCGGGTTAGCTTCAACCGCATTCGTCACATCCTTTAATTATGTTTTTCTCTGCTGCCCATATTCTTACCACCTTGCAATGTTCATCAATTTCAACATTCACATTGTGGTGTACACCTGGGGCAGCAACGCATGGTGTACTAAGATTGAGCTCTGGTTTCTGGCGAGCTCTCCCACCTCTACAATTACATCCCACTACAATGACCTCCCCACGTAGTTACAGCATCCGAGAAATTCTGCGCTTGGTCTATCTTAGCCCGCGCAACACCTCTGCTAAACCCGCGCATCAATAAATTGTGCGTATCTGGGCTAACCCTAACTACATTGTGGCTGTCGTCTCGCGGCGGTATCAATGTAGTCAATGCAACTGCGTAATCTTCTATTGGCTTGAAGTACCTGTCATGAAGTAATCTATCAACCTCCGTGCTATCTTCACTGGGGCAGGCGTCAACTGTGAAAATAATCTTAGCGCACTCATTTGGGGGAGGATGAATCTCTAGGCTATTAGGCGGGTGGAACCAGAACTTACTTTGACCGATACACCATGAGCAGCTATGCCCCTTTGGCTCAAAGCACTCTCCGTTAACGGATAACAGTCGTACCCACTCTATTCTTTCTTGAGGGCCAAGACAGGGCCAGTAGTCCGCCACATTTTTCTGAGTAAGCAAAGTAACGTTGCGGGTAAGAATCTTAGACTGCCTAGCAAACTCAATACAACTGCGGCGAATATAATCAAGCAGCACATTATCGGGAATATGAGGTGCCAAAAGGCGAACATTAGGCAGCCACTTATCATAACAAATAAATTCAATTTCTTTCTCCCGACGGTACTCTACAACACAGTGCTCGCGTGGTGGCTTATCGCAGCATACTACCGGACCCTGCCGTGTTGTTAGGTACGGCCTAAGACTTGTTGTGTCTTCCATTGGTTTCCCTCATTGCATTATCTGTTTGCCGCTCAATTCCAAGAATCTGATATACCTTGTCATAACAACTTTGGGCCAGTTGTACTGAAGTAGCACTTTCAGTTTCCAGTAAGTACGCCCTCCAAAAAATATATTGTAATAGGGCTTCATGATTCCGGCACCCGGGAACTTGGTCTGTGAGTTCAACAACGGCATCAGGTGGGGAGGCACATGTGATTCTGAAATATACACACTCACACTTTTCAATGGGCGGCCATACGTAGAACTCATTAAACACATTCTCACGCATGGACCATGTGCGCGCCCCAATGCCGGCAGGAGTTTTATCGAAGTCACGTGCCATCTTCACACTGGTCTGCCGAACAATATCTACGAATATACCAGTGGGGGAAGAGATTGCATCTACAGAAAGCAGCTTGTCGCAGCACTCATCTATTATCTGAACATCACCGCATTGCGCCTGTAGTATACGTGACTCCGCAAATAACTCGGGCTTCAACTCATAAATGAAGCAAAGCCCGTCGTTTATAAACTCAATTAGCAAGTCGTCGTCATAACCAAGCCCCTCAATATCCGAGAGCTGTCTTCTCACCTCGGCTATGAGAGATTTTACTTTCATAGTTGTTCTACCGGTTGGCCTCTACGCCCACGGCGGCCTGATGCTTCCTCCGGCGTTTCTTGCGTTTCCTCGGCTTCCGGTGAAGCCACTTCTGCCACTGCTTCTTCCTGCTCATCTTGGGCATCCGCTTGGGCAAGGTCTACACCGGCGGCGGGTGGGGCCACTGACTGTTGTGGCTGAGCGCGGGGGGTAGTCCCAACAAAGTGAGCGTACTTGCCGCCGCCCATTCGTACCACGGTATCCACATACGACGTACTGGCAATAACGATACCATTTACTTTACTCTTAATTCCACTCATTTAGATTCTCCAATGTAAAGAAGCCCGGCCACTTAGTAACCGGGCAATTCTGTTAGCAGCAGCAAAGACTTGCCGGCGGGCGGACAGACTGCCGCATTTGCAGGCGTGATTCAATATCGAAGTCCCACGTCGTACCAGCATTGCCTGCATTCTGGGGAAGCGCTACTACCTCAAGCCCAATCTGGACTGCATTGCCTACACGCATTAATTCAGCACCCGGCTTGGCATAGCCTGCAATCCAAACTTTCTTAGTACCAATCTCGGTCAAAGCATCAGCACCTGCATTAGTGGTAGTTGCCTTGAACTCTTTCTTGTCTTCGTCATACTCGTACACAGTAAAGTCCAAGCCCTCAAGCTTGAAGTCATCACTTGCGACAAGCTTGAGCTTGAGTCCCTCTTCCGGAACCAAAACCGCAATACCAAGCGCTTCAACAATTCCGAAGGTAAGCGTAGTATGCACCCCGATAACATCACCAACAGCTAACTGGGGCAGGTCACAAAATCGATGCTTGTTAACCCGGATATAATCTTCCCACGTTGCCGGTTTAATATGCCCATCAGCTGGGCGCTGATTTACAGCAAGGCGGTTGTCACGAAGGCTACCATCCTTATTGCGGTGCTTACCTTCCCAGCCACCCTTAAAAATCTGAAGAAGTTGAGCCATAGTTTTTTCTCCTATCTTACTGCTCAAAAGTAACTGCAGCAATCGCAATGTGCTCTGGGTAGGTTACATACGAGCCATGAACTTCTGTGCCTACCAAGAACCAGTCACGCTTATCTTCCCACCACTTAAAGTTGTAGAAATCAGAAACGAAGCCACTTGCATATTTATCTGCCGCAATAATATAGAAAATCCGGCGGCCACCGTACATAACCGACAAAACTTGGCGGTTAGTCATAAAGCTGTCAAAGCCGTAAATAGTCTTCGGCAATTGGCCTTTGATACGGATGTTATCTTCACCACAGCAAACATTCAAATCACGGAAAATGGGAGCAGACCGGTTAGCCACCAAAGTGGGGAGGACCAATGCCACGTCGCCATTGTAGTTCATCGCATTGCGTGTAGTGAGCACGAACTGAAGATTAGAAAATACTTCTTCAAGCTTCGCAGCGCCCGCCATGCGGTCTTTCGGAATAACAATCGGATTCGCTGCGCTGCCAAGGTCCACAAGGCCAAGCGCATTGTTACCGGTATTTTCGCGCGCTGCCATCATCAGCATAGTTGCCAAGTGGGACTGGTCCCAGATAAGGTCAACAGTATCGCTAATAGTACGGTCAACGGTATCGAAGTAGACGTTATCTAAGTTCTCACACTCAAGTTGCTTCAGCTGGTGAACACTCAACTTAATCTGGAAATCCTTGCTACCACAAATCTCTACTTCTTGGGCGCAGAGCGTAATAACATCGGTCTCAGGGTCTTCGTTGCCTTGCACATCTTGGAAGAGAGTGGGGTCAATAGTATCGCGTCGCAAAAACGTGACCTTGCTACCACAAAGCAATTGCCCTTCAAAATCTGCATCTGCCAATGCAATGTTGGGGATAATAGACTCATCCAACTTACGGTCAAAAATCTCCGTAGAAATCTTATCTGCAATAAGCTGGTTAGGAATAATACGGGTATGCCCCTGCCCGTAAATTTGCTTATCCATTTTGGTTTTCCTGTTTCAAATACTGGTCAATAATAGCTTGGGCCCGAGCACGACGACTGGGGTGGCGCTTATCCCGAATGGCGGCAATATATTGTTCGTAAGTAATCTTCGCACTTGGCTGCTTAGCGGGTTTGGCTGGTGCATTCTTTATAGTGGGGGAGGAATTATTTTCCTTGCCAAAGAACTCTTCTGCCAAAGCCATCAAGTCTTGCTGTGCCTCTGTATCCTTACCTTCAACAGACGCCTTCCAGATTGCATAGTTACGGCGGGAACCTTTCACCCACTCATTAAACTCTGCATTATTCGCCAACCCTAAAAAAGTCGTATCGTACTTTTTAAGAGCCTCATCCATTGCACCAACGAATTCTTGAGAGCGACGGTTTTCATCTTTCTCATATACAATGCGCTGGGCTGTTTCCGTAGCGGCACGATTCTTTTCCTCCTGGCGCTGGGCCATTCGGATAAATGCCTGCTTCTCACTTTCGTCTAAGTAATCCCAATGCTCCGCCCCAATGTCCTCACGAAGTTGCTTAACGAAATCTTCATGTTTTTCCTTCTCAGATTTTGGTGGTGCTTTCTTAAGCTCCTCCAGTTCTTTTCGAAGTGCTTCACGTTCAGTAACAAGTTCGTGGTTCTCTTTTTCAAGGGCAGAAGCCTTTCCCTGTAGGCGGCGATACTTTTCGGAAGTCTCATCTTCCTGGGCCCCTTGTGGGGGTGGTACCTCCTGTACGTTTTGAGTATCGTCATCCCCCTGCGGAGAGGGATTATTTTCTGAAAGTTTATCAGTTAAGTTTTGTTGCCGCTCAGCACGGCGACGTGTCATTGCACTGTTAGCCATTTCCTTTCTCCATTACGCGGGCATCTGCGTGGCGTATAGTATTTTCAAGATAGGCTAGCATTAAATCAACTTCTGCCGCCATGCCTTGTATACGTGAGAGCTGCGTCTGGTCAATAACCTTAACCAAAAGCCGGCGCAGCTCTTCACGCCGCTCATGCAGTATTTCGATAACTGGGTTCCTAGACGTGAGTTTATCAAAACCCTCATAAGCTTCAGTTTTCATTATATCACCATGCTATGGGAATGTGAATAGTTATTTCTTTTTCCCACGGCAAGATGCACAGCCACCACGCTGCTCAGGACGTTGCGGCTTGGGGTTATTTCCGGCAACCCCATGGGGGCGAGCCGGTGAGGTTTTGCCATGTTGCAACATGGGGCGGTTAGGTGCTTGAAATTTCATAAGTTTCTCCGTTGTTTAGAAGTGTGGCTGAATATCATAGTACGCTATTTGAGAAAGCGTATTGAAAATAAGCTCTGGCGGAATAGTCTCTGGCGTCTCCTCGTTAAAGCACTGCCGTACACGATAGTATATTGCCTCCGGTAACTGTGAAGCGTAGTTTGAAACCGCGTGCTTCTGGGGTGTGTTAATCATACCAATCGGGAAGAGTGCACGGTATATACCATCAGTCTGGTCTTTAGCGGGGTCGCCTGTGTACGGTGTGCTCATATATAGCGTGCCGGCATAAACAATTTTAAGACCAGTTAAACCCGCACCCCACTTCTGGCGGAAAATATCAATAGCATGTGTGCCACTATATTTACCGGGCCCTGTGCCGTCACGGTCCCAGCTACGAACAAATGCTTGCAGGAATGGGTGCGGTGTGTGTAGGTGCGCAGAATTGAAACCATTTATATCACCCGGTTGGAAGAGCGAAATAATCTGGTATGGATACGCAATAACATCATTGCCATGCTGGCGAATCCAGTCACTACGGTCTGTTACACGGTAAGCAACTTTACTGCCGTCTTGGTTAGTATCGATGTCAAGCAAGTCTACTTCAAGATTATTCAGCATGTCTTGAGTTAGCGCAAAGCTCTGGTGGGGAATAGCTGCGGACCAAGAAATTTGTGCAAGGTTAGCAGCAAGTGTATTAAGCTCTTTTACAGTTACAAAATTCTTTGTATCCTCTTCATTATTGGCTTCAGTAGAACGTTTCTCAAACCAAATATCTGGCAACTGTAATTGTGTTTGTACTCCATTAACGGTTACCTGAAGGTGGCGGTATAGTGTAGGTGAAAGTGTAATATTAGTAACACCACTACTTCCACCTTGGCCACCTGCACCACCGCCTGCGCCACCGCCAGAAAAGTCATTCGGGCTGGGGAAGGTATCAAAAGGAATTTCTAGCAGCTTAATATTCTGCCTAGCATCGTCACCCACTAAACCAAAGGGAATGCGAACCACCTTGGCATCAGTATCCTTCATAGCTTTGTCGACAATAACATCTACCAATGGGCGGCGCTCCGTGCCCTCTTGGTAGTTACTGCGGTCAAGCTCTTTACTACCATGCCAATAAACACGGTTAAGCGGTAGCTCGTCACTAACAATACTATCGTCACTATTGGTAATTACGAGGCTCTGCCTACGGCTGTAGTAATAACCATCGCTACCGCCGCCCTCACCATGCGCCTCCGGAGCTTCTTCCATTTCTACAGACTTAACAGTGCCTCCGGAGCTACCACCTGGCGGGGGTGTAACTGGTGGAGGTGCAACCGGGATTTCAACTACAAAGCTTTGCCCATCATTACGGGCAAGTGTAATTTTATAATTGCCGCCTACAATTTCCTTAGTAACATTGTTGATAAAAGTATCTTTGTCTTCGGGCTTGTTATCCCCACAGTCACCTTCACAACAAAGCAAGACTTTAGCATTCTTACCGAGCGGCGTACCTTCACAGTCCAATAGCTGGGCTTGAAGTGTACCCTCGTTTACCATTTCTAAAATAATTCCGCGGATTACTGAATTCAGAAAATCATTGTCCACGCCACAAGTTGCAATATTCATTAGTCATTTTCCTCCACGATACTCTGCCCGAAAGCATCTTGCAATTCAATACCCAAACCCTTGAGTGATTTCATGTCAACCTCAAGTATAGTGCCGCCCTCATCTGGGTGGGACAACTTCAGCTTAGTGCCTTCAATTTTGCCGTCCATCTGTATAATGTTTTTAAGATTGAGCTCTTTAGCAACTCCGCCCTCCGTGTAAGTAAGCTTCTGCCCGTCAAGTGCCAGGTCGCTAATACCACTTGCACCAGTGGGGAATATTACTTCGATTTTCTTCGAAGTCTGGTTTAGCCTAAAATGCTCCGAACTTAGATTATCCGGTGTAACTACTTTCTTCATACCTGCTCCATTAAATTGCAACTATACGTGCCGCATAGTCGCGCCACCCCGGGGCCGCTTTGTACGCAGCCACCGAGCCACTAGGCACCTTAATTGCAAAGCTGTTATTGCCCTGCATGAAAGGGTCATACCCCATTGTGGGGGGCGACACTGCCTCACAAATAACTTCTTCCAATATATACCAGCGCCCAAAACATGAATCGCCAATACTCTTAATCGCTGGGCCAAGCCGCAACTTGGTAGCTTTACTCCAGCTAAAGAAAGCCTGCTCACCCAGCTCTTTAACGCCATCACCAATATCAAGCCCGGTAGCGGTCTCCCAGTAGGCGAAGGACTCATCCCCACATTTTACCAACTGATTAGGCAGCACAACATTTTGCTGCTTAAGGATTTCACGGTTGCTAAGTGTATAGTTAGCTACCTCCGTAATATGGGGCTGCCACTGCCAACCAGTATACGTTGCCCTTGGGTCATAGTCAACGTCGCTGGAGCTCACTACGCTACTTTTAGATTTAACAATAAAGTCCCCAGAAACGTAGACAGTAATAGACAAATATTGATGGAAGCCATACGGCTCAGCAGCTTCAATGTTTATATTATACCGCCCAGAGCCCGTGGGTGTACCCTCAAATTCTTTAGTCTGCGGGTTCAAAGTAACACCTTTCGGTAAACCTTCAGCAGACACAATCTCTATATCAGAAATAGACAAAGAACTCGGCAAGGTAAAACGAAGTCCAATATTCTGAAGCGCCTGGCCACTGAGCCAGTCTGTTTCTACTAATGTAAACTGAAATGGTATGGGGAGAGTTTCTGATTCGGCTTTATAACATGGCACCCTATACTTGGTACCATTTATCTCTACCTCCATCCACAAAGCCGGGAAGGCAAGGACTCCCCCCATGGTGCCAATAAAGCTATTGGGCTGTGGCGCACTCTTCACCCGAGTGGGGGAGGTTGTCGGCATAAACTGCAACCCAATTTTCCTGGCAGTCTGGTCAAGGGCAAACTGGGAATTGAGGTTATCAACAGTGACTAGCTTAGTCATTTAATCTGCCTCCCAAAAGCATCATACAACTCTAGCTCTTGGCCAGGTTGTGGTTTGATGCCAAGCTGCTTTATCATCTTCGCCAGCTTCTTCTTTTTGTACCATGATAGCTTACGACAACATTTCATCTTAGGCTCCATTATAATAAGTTACGAGAGAAACATTGCTGCGGTTGTTGCCCACAAATACTGCGCGATACAAGCCCGGGTCTGTTATCCACAAAGTATCTTTGCAGCTTGTCATTGCAACAATATTGCCACAGTCATCTCTAAGTGGGGTGGATGCAATAATACCTTTCTCATGCACTGTCACCGTGCCCTTGCATGCAGTAAGCTCATACTCGAAGTCGTAAAGAATTCTTTCGAACATAATATAGTCGCACATGTCCACAGTATCTTTCTTCAAAGAACCATCCGGATTCTTCTCATACATAAGCGGTTTCAAATTAAAAGCAGCAACAAAGATACTCTCGCCTTTACGTACCACGAAACCCGGCGACGTTGTATCGTGGCTGTCTGGTGTTAATAAATATGTATGTTTCATATCAAGTGTCCAGTTGAATTATACCATCACGGCTTAGGTCTTTAGCATCTATCCTCGCGCCTGCTACCCGCTTACCGCCGTGGACTACATAAAGAATACCGCCATTCTGATTTTTGATATTCTTCCAATAAAATAACTTTTGAATATGTAACGAAACACCAGGCGCTCTGGGCGTCACGTGCATAGAACCGTCTATACCTTCCAAAGCAAATACAGAATTGGGGGGACCAGCAACCTCAATATCCGCGGTTAGCGGGGCATCGGTACCACTATTGCCAGTAAACTGTACCTGTATACTCCAACCCTTGAAGTTATACCCAGTGCCCGGCCAACCAAATCCTACGCCTGGGTTGCCCCCATTGTCGTCATCGTCATCCGAGCTTCTACCCTCAAGGGCTTTAAGCCGTGTATCAATCTGTGAAATCTGGCTGCGAATATCATCAATAGCACGCTGTATCGCGTTAATTGAATCTTGGCTAACTCCGCCGCCCTGCCCTCTAAGCCCATTTATTTGGTCAAAAATTGAGATGATATTGTTGGCGGCGGCGTCAACCCGTTGAACCAAGCTATTAAACGCAGCACAACTGGGGGCAGAAACATTCAGATTGCCATCACAGTCTTTGACTGTAATACTATCCACTAAGCTACGCAGCTCTGTACGAATATCTGTAATCTTAGTAGTTAGCTCGCTGCATGTTGCCACTGTGTCGCCTGTCTTAAGTGTATCACCTTCACAATTCTGCAAAGTAACAATACGCCCAGACAGTGAGTTTATATCATTGGTGATAGAAATAATTTTGCTGTCAATAGACTCAATCAACGTGTAAAGGTAATCAACCCGCTCACGAATATTCTTTAAGTCTAATGGGGAGCAGCAATCTTTTTCAGATTGTTCGCACTGACAATCCTTTGGGCGATCGCAGCTCATGAGATATTTCTCACTGTATCATTAACCAGTACAAGTGAATCCTGTATAGAAACCACCTGCACGTTAGTTCTGTTCTCACCGACAAACTCAACACGGTACTCTCCAGCTGCGTCTATCACTGCCTCGGGCTTAGTAGCTTTGAGCATTATTACATGACTGCCCACATAATGGGGTTGCTCCAATACTGCGCCGCTTGGCAACAAATCCCCGCAGTCACTCCGCCCCATGTCGCTAGGCGGTAACCATACACGGTTAACCCGTACATAGTCATCACCCATTAAGCCAAAAGCCACTAAGCGAAGTGGTGTAGTGGTAAGACGAAACACAGTTGAAACAGTCTGCGCCTCATTAGGATACAACAAAATCCCGGCGCTTGATGGGCGAGGACTATCTCCGACTAAAACTTTACCTGCCATTATGACTTCTCCCATAACTCAAGAGCTGCTTCGGCAAACGCCATTGCCCGCTTCTGGTTTTCTTCTTTGCCCTTACGTGGGCGAAAAGAAACCGGCTCATACCAATAAAACTGGCGTCGCAACCCTACATAACCACCATCCCGCATATTCATGATGCCACCAATATCCATCATAATACGGGCATTATTCTTTTCAAGTGTCACCACTTTTCCGTAGCCCATAGTAACATGGTACACCCTATCCCCAATAAGCACTGGGTCGCCGTCAATAAACATATCCGCCTCCTATTACATTAAACCTTGTGGGGAGAGCCCGCCTGTATTTTGGTCCGCGCCTATAGTAGGTTGCGGTGTTGCGGGCTCAAGACTTTGTACTACACTACTCTGCTCCATCGCTGCTTCAAAGTTTGGAATTAGCTCATCAACGGGGATGCCACCTTGTAGCATAGTTTGTTGCAGTAAATAATTCATAATACGCTGCGCTTGGTCGGGTGGCAGCTGAGCCGCTTGGACAAGCTGCAACAAAACTGGCAGAACATCCGCCCGCTCGGCATCCGCGATTTCTCGCTGCATTAACCCAGCGGCGCCGCGGGCGACAACTACGGTATCCGCCTTAATTGTTTTGTCTTTGCTATTCAACATATTCCACCGCCACAATGCCTCCATGGCAGGTTGAATCATTGTCTGGTCTATATTGAGGAAGGCATCTTTAATAAGCGTATTGGCGGAGGCAGCAAGCATCTTCATACCTCTAAACGTCGCCTCTCCACCGCTAAGCTGGTCATTACCCGACAAGAGCCCTGGAATACCGCTCTCATCATCCGCCATGCGGTAAAGCCAATTAATTAAATTAATCAGCTCAGCAGACTTAGACTCAAAGTGAACTTGGTAGAACGGCGACCGAGGACTACCCCCCATAGCGTCCGGGTTAAATGGTATCTTTGCACGCTTAGTAAGGGTGATATTCTCTGGACTGATAAACATATCCGCATCGTAGAATATGGGAGGAGCTACTGTCAACTCCATATTCTCATGGAGGTCATCCAGATATTTATTCAACCAACCCTCCAAGCTGCTAAGCGTCATACCCGCTCCGATGCCCCAGAAATTGCGGTCAACCTTCTGGAAGTTAGCGGAGAAGTACGTCCTAGTCATGTGGGGATGTTTTAAGACACGACACCCAATTACAATGCCCGCAAGTACCCAAGCCTCAATATCGTAAAACTCTTCCTCTTTAATTTTAATCGTTGTGCCTTCAAACCAATCAAGCAGCTCAGCGCCCTGCACCGTGCCCTCATGTATTAGCACATCTACCAAACCATCTTGCCCCCAAGGACTAATAGGCGCGAAAGGGTCGTTATAGCTATCCACCCAAAAATAATTCTCCTCAGCTTTCTCCATTGCCTCATGGAGTTTATCCTCATCAATCCAAGATACCTGGGCGGCGGCAAGCAAATCCTGTTTGCGCATAGCACCCCGCTCAATGAAGTAGCTTCCCACTTGGGCATCCTCACTATCTGGGGAGGGATAGCAATTACGAATAGGCACATGCCGCCAAGTAATTATATCATCAGTGGAGGGAGCCATATTGTCACCCGACCACTTAAGACTTTGCACCCGCCGCTGCTCCATTCTTAAAACACCGGTGCCATAGAGGAATATATCAAATAAGCAATTCAAATATGAATCTCGCCAACCGCCCTCAAGCATTTGGTCCTGCATTAGGCGGGTAACATGCTTAGCAGCTTTGCTGGCAATCTTTGTCGCCTCAATCTGCATTGTCTGTTTCTGCTCGGCAACGACGCCGTCAAGCCACTTAGCAACCGAGCCCTCGACTTCATAAGTTGTGGGGTTTACAATGCGGGAATAATCTGGCCAAATTTTACCATCGTCGCCCATAACAACGATGCCGCCCTCAATAAGCTTCTGCCCTAGTATCTCTTCTACAGACTTCGTGACCTGCTCGTTTTGTTCTTTACTCAAAACAGGAACGGGGGTAGGCTCAATAGTAAAGGGCGCGTCCGCTGCATTTATTACCATGTCCTTTACTTTGGCGTGTAAAGCACCCACCTTTATACGGGTGAGGTTCATATTGTGGTTAGACTCATTCTTGCAATACTGGGCGATGCAAGTATGAAGCCAACTGTCAACACTGGTATTATTGTACGGGCAATGTGACCGCCGCTCCGCCGCTGCCCGAAAATACCGCTGCATAATAAAATCAGCAAAGCTATCTTGCTGCGGAGTATCAAGGTTTAATTCTAACTCATCTACTAACATGTCAATATGTCCCCGTCACTATGCCGCCTCGCCGCTTAGCAGTTACCGGGTAGGCAAAGGTTAAAACAAAAGCATCCGCCAGGTTAGGCGAACGCCGCATATCCTTCTTCGACTCCAAGACTTCCTGCCCGTTATTATTAATCACCCGGCGAGTTAAGCTAAGCTCCGACTTAAACTCAAGCTGGTCTGGGATGCTGCCTTCTTCTCGTAACCACTCACGGGCAAGGGAATACATTTCCACGCGTTTATTAGGGTAGAGTCTTTTATTACTGGCGGAAGCACCGAATGGGACGAGAGTAATATTATGGCGCCCAATACCCCACTGGAGCAGCAAATCATAAATCTCTTTGCCGCTGCCACCCTGGTCAATAAACATGTGGTCACATTTATTATTGGCGAAGAAGCTGCGAATTACGTCCGCCCGCTCTTGAACTGTCTCACGCCGAAACTGCGCCAGCTTAGTAACGCAGTTGCCTTGTCGTATAACGAGCCCAGTAGAATCTCCCTCTGCTGTTTGTGAGGGGTCAACCCCCAATATAATCGGCAAATCTGCGAAGGGCTCCAGGTCACGACGACTTGCGACTTCTACAATCTCGGGAGAAATAAATGATTCTTTCTCGTCCGCACTGAAAGCGTCTAATGGGGTAGCAGGATACTCACGACGAAACTTAGTCTCGCTCATAAGCACCAGCTTCTCACGACGAAACGCAATATTCTCTTCATCCATTCCCGGATAAATGCGGAGCAGCTCTTTTTCCTCGGGCTTCAGGATAATTCCCTCTGCGTCTGCCCGGTTTCTTGCAGACTCATACCATGGAAAGAATATGGGGAGAAGGTCATTATCCTTAACTGCCTTGTGCCATAGCTCCTCGAAGTAAGTGCCAGGCGCCCCAGTGGATTCTAAAATAACTTCAGTACCAGGGAAGTTGCCTACAGTCTCAACCACCGCAGCGACTACGTCCTCGGCATTATGCCAGTACGCCACTTCGCTACCATGGAAGAGATGGGACAAATCCCCGCGACCTGCCTCGCTGCTCCGCGCCGTCGTCAATGAGTAGCTACCATGACAATATGGGAAGGTAAGTGAATTCGCCGAGTCCTCGCCTGCTTTGGGGCGAAGCTCCCCGGGCATCTTGGAGTGAAACATCTTGACCATGCGGAAAAGCGCTTTCGTAGACTTATCCAAGTGGGTGGTGATTGTTGTTCGAATCCCGTCGCCGAATATTGTTTTATGGAAGAACCGGGCGCCGATATATGTGCTCATCCCTTCGCGGCGTGGTTTCAAAATAATCGCCCGCACCTTGCCATAGTTGCTAAGCTGCTGCTCCAGCATATTGTGGAGTTTCCACTGGGTATCATTAAACGACAAAAACCCGGTGCCACCCTGCTCCAGGGCAACAACCAGGCAATCATGCGCAAATGCCGGTAATTGGCGGGAGTAATACCTCGCCAACTCAACTGCTTTATTATCCACTACCTACCCTCTTGGCATGCAAGGCGTCTATGCCGCTAAGCTGCACCTCGCTTTGTTGCACAGACTTGAAAGCTTGCACAGCAACGTGGTTACCAATCAACTTCAGAATATCCAGCTTATCAGGAAACTTGACCTTGCGAAGAAACGCGGCGACTTCGGTCCTTGACTTCATCTCTACAGTTTCAATTCCTGAAACTGCCTTCCTCCATTCTGGCGACCACTCACTAATGGGGAGGAGCATACCCTCGTCGTCATAAATATCGGCAATATCCATAGTAAGCCAAGTCACCAAGGTGCTAAGCACCTCGTCGCTTGTCATAGTCTTCAAAGCTTTTGGGCGCCTCATAACCAAGCTCCAAGCGCTACGCCACCAAGAAACGCAACAAGAATCCGCATCCCTTTACAGCACTCACAGGTGGTGCCACTTTGTAACCAAACACAAAACCTCGCAACTGCCTCACTGTATTTATCTTTGCCGTCATGGCAAATATAATCAAATGGGCGGCGAAAATATCGCACTATTTCAATATAGCTCATAGAAGCATTCCCTTCAAAACCTGGACCAACCCAATTTCAGAGGCAATGTAGAAAAGTGAAATCCCGACAACAGTAAAAGAAATCCTCTCAAGATATCGAATCATCGTACGCTGCGTCTGCGCCAAGTCCTTAACCTCGTCACGTAGCGCCTCAATAGTTTGTCCTTGCTGTTGGACCAACAACTCCACAACACGAATTCGCGCCTCGTAGTCTGGCAGCAATGTTCGTGAGTCATTCATCGCAACCTACCTTTAAGAGCTCAATGTACTCACGGAGGCGAAGCTCCCTCTCCACTAAGCGACTATACGCGCTGTCGCTAAGTCCGCTGAGCTCCGTCTCCATTACGAGTGGAAGACTGGGTTGCGGCGCGCATTGCAGTCTCTCATGGGGAGCAGTATAACAGGCACAACCGCCAAGCAGCAAAGCAACCAAGCTACTTCTCAAAATGTTTCCTGCTGCCATTTTTAATTTCCTTTTCTGCCTCTTCTCTCATAGTCTGGTTGCGACGAATGGCGGAGAGATATTTTTCCATTTGTTTCCGACTCTGCTCCAAGCGCAAAGCAGCTTCGCGACTTCGCCCCTCAGCGGCTTCGACTCTTCGCCTCATAGATTGTAATATCGTGAGGCAAATCACCAAAGCTCCGAAGAAGATAAAACCGCTCCACATTTTAATTCTCGCGAACATACTTTATCAACCTCCACGTGAGGAACGCCACTATGCCGCCAAGCACCAAGAACCATATCCATGGGGGAAAGACTTCACTCACTGCTTGGCGGACCTCGCCCACCGACCTCACAGTATCTGCGACACCCGCCCCCACGGCGCCAAGTCCTGCTAGTGGGGCGGCATACTCGTATACCGGAATACGGTTAGGTCCAACCGCCTTGCCTGAATAGTCCTGTGTCGTCGCCGAGCTCTCTGCCCCCTGGTCGCCTAAGGGCTCGGTTGCCAGGCGACGACCTGAAGCCATCTGGGCAGCATTCTGCTCGACTTTAGCTATCCTCCGAAGCCATCCTTTGCCGAAGGTGCCCCAGGTATCCAATTTCCTCACATATTTCCGCCGTGCCTCACAGAGGCAATGTATCAAGTCCACAGCGGACTTAGCTCCCACAGCAGCAAGTGTCTGTGAGCCCATGATGCCGTCCTGCGAAACCCCCAGGCAACCTTGCAGCTCGGTCACTGCGGTGCCTACCCCGCTGTTGATTGCGAAATCCAGCAGGGCATAATCCAACCCGCTGGGGAGAGAATCGAACCGAATGGGGGCGGCATAATCCTCACGATAAATCCTTGCGGCGTCCTCACGGGTAATTTTCGAAAGTGGGCGGTCGTCGCCGTGAAGCTTCGCCCACGCCCTCCAGGTTTTGACAGTAATTCCGAAATTCGTCTTTCCCCCACGGTCCTTGGGGTGGTCCGACCAACCGCCCTCACTGTCAAATACCAGAGCCAAAGCTATTTCAAAGTTTTCTCTCACTGGGTACCTCACTATCTCCATCACCGTGACAGTGAGGAGCGGATAATAAAAAAACCCCATGGGTTCGCCATGGGGTGCCTTAACGGGTTTCGCAACCATACCACCCGCCCAACCGAAGCGGCGAGGTAACCTAGCTCCGCCCAACGCTGAAGCCCACTTTGGCGGTGGCAACGCTGGAAACTCAACCCGGGACTGGAGGAGTCAACCGGCGGGTTCCGTTCCAACCCAACCCAGTC